>ERZ1034781.166-NODE-166-length-37639-cov-10.927150_pt1 | contig 37639 bp, 26 predicted proteins | sample MGYA00520700_ERZ1034781 | MGnify/ENA primary metagenome ERZ1034781 (study PRJEB33766, sample SAMN09781709) | gut metagenome | biome: gut microbiome | host: Homo sapiens | place: Madagascar | study: EMG produced TPA metagenomics assembly of the PRJNA485056 data...
TCAAGTACGGCTACCTGACCAACTTCAAGATCGAGAACATGCACGAGCAGTTCCTCGCCCGCCAGAAGCAGGGCAAGAGCCTTGAGAAACAGGCCTCCGCCGAGAAGAAGCCCGACCCCACCGCCGAGTTCATCTATGCTGCCGTCGATCCTGACCGCGAGTACGGCTTCGTCGCCGTGGCCGCCGGTGAGGGCCTGAAGGCCGTCTTCACCGATCTGGCAGCCGATGCTGTGGTCTCCGGCGGCCAGACCATGAACCCCGCCACCGAGGACATCCTCGCTGCGGTCCAAAGCGTCCCGGCTAAGACCGTCTTCGTTCTGCCCAACAACAAGAACATCATCATGGCTGCGGAACAGGCACAGAAGCTGGCCGACCGTCAGGTGGTCGTCCTGCCCACCCGCACGGTGCCCATGGGCATCACCGCCCTGCTGAACTTCGACCCCTCCGCCAACGTCGAGACCAACACCATCAACATGATGGCGGCTGCTGACAAGGTCTCCACCGGCCTGATCACCTACGCCGCCCGCGACAGCGAGTTCGACGGCAAGCGGATCAAGAAGGGCGAGATCATGGCACTGGAGAACGGCAAGATCGTCGCCACCTCCAACGACCTGATCAAGGCCACCTACCGTCTGGCCCGCAGCATGTGCAAGAAGGACTCCAGCTTTGTGACCATCATCTCCGGCTGCGATGTCTCCGACGAAGACGCCGAGAAGGTGACCGAGATCGTCAAGGCAAAGTGCCCGAACCACGTCGAGGTCAGCCACATCCGCGGCGGCCAGCCCGTGTATTATTATATGATCAGCGTGGAGTAAACACTCCCCTGACCTGCAATCAAGAATGACCAAGGCCCCCTGCATCGGATCGCTGATGCAGGGGGCCTTGTTGTTTTGCGTCTTAAATTTTACTTTGCATAAATCGCATCATTCTTCGCCAGAAGATAAACACAATACTGATTCATGCTGATCCCTTCTCTTTGGGAATGCTCTGCAAGAGAACGATGCAGACTGCGGGGAAGGCGGAGCTTGAACTGCCCGGAATAATCCGAAAGGCTGTCCGGCTCCGGGATTTTGATACCATCCTCCAAAGCCGCTTCCAACCAAGCTTTTTGGGCATCCTTTGCGTTTGCAATCGCAGATTCCATGGTCTCGCCGCAGGTGATACAGCCCGGCAGGTCTGGATAAGAGACCACAAATCCTCCCTCCTCCGGGTCTTCCACAACTTCCATCCGGTAAGGCATTTTCAGATATTCATTCAGCGTCTTCATCGTTCTTCGCCTCACTCTCTACAATTTGCCGCACCATTTCTACATAAACCTTTTTGATTGGTTCATGCTTGGGAATCGTAATGGGCATACACCCCGCTTTTCGGAACGTATAATGGCTGCTCCCGCTTCGGGGTGCAGTCATTTCGTAGCCATAGCTTTCCAGCACCTTGCGAAGTTCTTCAAATCGAAGATCCTTCGATAACGCGCAGATTCTTGCAAGCAACTTATCCCATTTTGACATCTCGATTTCCTACTTTCATTATATATGGTGTCACATATGGTGTCAAGCGTTTTTAGAAGAAACTCACCTGACTGCTCTCCGGCAGGTCACCGAGGGCGCCGACTTGGCGCAGACGGTCAAGGATGGCGTTGCTGACGCCGGAGGCTTGCTGAAGCTCCTCGATGGAGAGGTACTCCTGCCCGTTGAGGGTGGCCTTTTCCAGCGCATCGGCAGCGGCACCGCCAAGGCCCTTCAGGGACGAGAAGGGCAGCCGCACCTTGCCGTCCTCCACGATATAACTGGAGCCGCGGCTCTTGCCCAGCTCGATGGGCAGGAATTCGTAGCCGCGCACCAGCATCTCGTTGACCAGCTGGAGCGAGACCAGAACGTCTTCGTCCTTGGCGTTCTTTTCCTCTTTCAGGCGGCGCTTGACCTCGTTCATGTGGGCGCGGGCAACGGCAGCGCCGCCTACGGCGGCCTCATAGTCGATGTCGTCACCGCGGACGGTGAAGTACACCGCATAAAATGCTTGGGGACGATAAATTTTGAACCACATCAACCGAATGGCCGACATCAGGTAGGCAACGGCGTGGGCCTTGGGGAACATATACTTGATCTTTCGGCAGGATTCAATATACCAGTCCGGGACCTCGTGCTCCCGCATGGCTTCCTCCCAGCCGGGCTTGAAGCCGCCCTTTGCCACCTTACCTTTACGGACGGCCTCCATGATATCGAAGGCCATCTTTGGTTCCAGCCCCTTGCGGAGCAGGTAAAGCATAATGCTGTCACGGCAGCCGATGACCTCCGCGATGGTGCAGGTTCCGTTCCGGATGAGTTCATCGGCGTTGTTGGTCCAGACGTCGGTGCCGTGAGACAGGCCGGAGATCTGGATCAGCTCGGAGAAATTCTTGGGCCGCGCCTCCACCAGCATTCCGCGCACGAAGTTCGTGCCCATTTCCGGGATGCCGAAGGTGCCGGTCTGGCTGTCGATCTGCTCCGGCGTCACGCCCAGCGCTTCCGGGCTGGTCAGCAGACTGTACACCTTGGGGTCGTTCATGGGGATGGAGTCGATGGGGATGCCAGTGTACTCCTCGAAATACTTGTAGAAGGTGGGCATATCGTGGCCCAGCTCATCCAGCTTGAGCAGGGTGTCGTGGAGATATTTGAATTCGAAGTGGGTGGTCAGCAGACCGCCCGCCACATCGTCCGCCGGATGCTGGATGGGGCAGAAATCGTAGATCTCGTAGGTGTCGGGCACGACGACCATGCCGCCGGGATGCTGGCCGGTGGTGCGCTTAACGCCGGTGCAGCCCAGCGTCAGGCGGTTCTCCTCAGCGTGGTTGACGGTCTTTCCCCGCTCTTCCAGATATTTTTTGACGTAGCCATAGGCCGTTTTGTCCTGAATACCGGACACCGTGCCCGCCTTGAAGACGTTCGCTTTGCCGAAGAGTTCCTCGGTGTAGCGATGAACGTTGGACTGATACTCGCCGGAAAAGTTCAGGTCGATATCGGGTTCCTTATCGCCGTAGAAGCCGAGGAAGGTCTCGAAGGGGATGTCGTGGCCGTCCACCAACATCCGGGTGCCGCAGTGGGGGCAGTTTTTATCGGGCAGGTCGAAGCCGTCGTCCACGCTGCCGTCGGTGATGAACTCGCTGTATTTGCACTTGGGGCAGCGGTAGTGGGGCGGCAGACTGTTGACTTCCGAGATGCCGGAGAAGTGGGCCACAGCCGATGAGCCGACTGAGCCACGGCTGCCCACCTGATAGCCGCCCGCGTTGGAGTAGGCCACAAGCTTGACCGCGATGACATACAGGACCGCGTAACCGTGGCCGCAGATGGAGTCCAGCTCTTTTTGCAAGCGTTTCTCCACGATCTCCGGCAGCGGGTCGCCATAGTCGCGCTTGGCGTGTTCCCACGTGGCATCGCGCAATTGCTGCTCTGCACCCTCAATGCTGGGCGGGTAGGTGCCCCGCGGGATGGCGCGGACGTTGTTGTCGATGGACGCCGCGATCTTGCGCGGGTTTGTCACAACGATCTCATAGGCTTTTTCTTTGGGGAGGTAGCTGAACTGGTTCAGCATATCCTCGGTGGTGCGGTAAAACAGCGGCGGCTGGTTGTCGGCATCCTTGAAACCGTTGCCCGCCTGAAGGACCGCGCGGTAGAGGGCGTCCTCCGGCTCGGTGAAATGGACGTCGCCCGTGGCGATGACCGGCTTGTGGAGGTCTTCGCCCAGTTGGATGACCGTGCGGTTGAAGTCCTTGATGACCTCTTCGCTGTCCACCTTGCCCTCGCGCACCATATAGGCGTTGTTGCCAAGCGGCTGGATCTCCAGCACGTCGTAATAGGCGGCGATCTTCTTCAATTCCTCGTAGGAACGTCCTTCCACGATGGCGCGGTAGAGTTCGCCCGCCTCACAGGCGGAGGTCAAAATCAGGCCGTCGCGGTACTTGTTGAGCAAGCTGCGGGGCACGCGGGGCTTTTTGAAGAAGTAGTTGACGTGGGCCTCGCTGACGATCTTGTACAGGTTTTTCAGGCCCATCTGATTCTTGACAAGGATGATGAGGTGGTAATATTTCTTTTTCAGCACCTCGCGGTTGCCGCCAAGGCCGGTGTTGATGCCGCTGACCGCAGTGACCTGCTTTTCCTCCAGATCCTTCAGCATGACGCAGAAAATGCGCCCCAGCGCACCGGCATCCTCACAGGCGCGGTGAGCCTCGTAGGCGGGCAGCTCCAAATGCTTGTTGATGGTGCCCTGCTTGTAGTTGTGGAGGCCGGGGTACATCGCCTGCGCCATGGTCAGGGTGTCGATATACGTTGGCTCGAACTCGATGCCGCTCCGCTTGGCCGCAATACGGAGGAAGCGGATATCGAAGGAGTGGGCGTTGTGGGCCACGAGGATCCGCCCGGCCGCAAAGTTGAGGAAGGCTTGCAGCGCTTCGGCCTCACCGGGGGCGTCGGCGACCATCTCGTTGGTGATTCCGGTCAGCTCGGTGATCTTGGGGGTGATGGGCTTGCCGGGTTTGACGAAAGTGTCAAATTCCTCCACGACTTCGCCGTTTTTCACGATGACGCCGCCGATTTCGGTCAGATACTCCACGTTGGGGTCAAGGCCGGTGGTCTCGGTGTCAAAGACGCAGAACTCGCCGCTCAGCGGGGCATCCTGCACACCGTAGACGCAGGGGATCATATCGTCCACGAAGTAGGCTTCGCAGCCGTAGATGAGCTTGAAATCCGGGTCGCTCTTGCGGATGTCATCCGCCGCCAGCATGGCTTCAGGGTAGCCTTGGCAGACACCGTGGTCGGTGATGGCAATGGCCGGGTGGCCCATCCGGTGCGCCAGCCGGACGATCCCGCCGGGGTCGCAGAAGGCGTCCATGCTGGACAGCTTGGTATGCAGATGCAGCTCCACCCGCTTGACCGGGGCATGGTCTTCCCGCTTCTTGCGCTCGACGAAGAGGACATCGTAGGGGTAGACGATGTAGTCATGCTCGTATTTGTCGTAGGAGCAGTCGCCCCGGACGATGACGGTGGTGCCCTTGGAGATGGACTCCCACTTGGAGCAGTCCTCCCCTTCCTGCGCCCGGATCTTCAGGTTGATGGAGCCGGTGTAATCGGTGATGGAAACGGTATAGATCTTGCGGTAGTTGCCCTTGACCTCGGTGAAGAAGACATCGCCCCAGATCATGCACTTGCCGCCCTCGCCGCCGAGGTCCTTCAGCGGCGTCAGGTTCTTGGGGGCGAACATCTTGCCGTGGAAGATGGTCACGGGCTTATCGGTCAGATTGAGGCCCTCCACCTTGATGGACGGGGCCGTATTCTTCTTCTCGAACTTGACCACCGGCGGCGCGATCTTCCGCTCCAATTTCTCTTCCATCTGGCGCTGTTCGGCCTCGCCCACCGCGCTTTGCAGGGTCACCTTGGGTTTGACGCCGGTGTGGGCCGCGACCCGCTCGGCCAGCAGCCGCTCGAACTCCATCTCCTGCAAAAACTTGGTGCCGTGGCAGACGCCGATGGTGATGTTCTGGCCGGTGATCTGGATGGTGCAGCGATCCAGAAAGCCGTTGATGGGCACGCCGTCCCGCTTCATCTCCTCCATCAGCTCCCGCAGGGCGGCTTCGTCCAGCGTCGCGTAGCCGAACAGGTTCTGGATGCGCAGCTCAAAGCCCTCATAATCGGGCTGGAGCGAAGCCAGCAGCCGCGCACACAGCCCCTTGTCCAGCGGGGCGGCACTGCGCAGGGTAAAGATGACCTGCCGCTCCTGCCGCAGCATCTGGGCGTGCTCGACAACGACGCGCCCAAAACAGGACGCAAAGTCCGGGTCCGCCATGAACTGCGGCCATAGCTGGGATACGAGTGGTGTCACAATGGTACTCCTTTTTTACTCGAAAAACGGCTGTGCTCCGTCTCGGTGTGAAACGGGCAGCAGCCGTCTGCAATTCAGCCGAGTTCCTCCGTCTTGAAGACGTGGGAACCCTCGTAATAGAACCTCTCCGTCAGATCTTGTAGATCTCATCCATGAACTGATCGAGGATATGATCGCCGGTCAGCTTCTTGACAGGCTCGCCGTGGATGAACAGGACGGCCTCCCCTTTGCCGCCGGCAATGCCGATGTCAGCTTCGCGGGCCTCACCGGGGCCGTTGACGACGCAGCCCATGACGGCGACCTTGATGGACTTTTTGTAGCCCTGCAGCCGCTTTTCCACCTCGTTGGCGATCTCGGTGCAGGGGTACTGGGTGCGGCCGCAGGTCGGGCAGGTGATGACCTCCGGGCCGGCGACCGGGAAGCCCACAGCGCGCAGGATGTTGTAGCCCGCTTCCACTTCCTTCTCCGGCTCAGCCGCCAGCGAAACACGGATGGTGTCGCCGATGCCTTCCAGCAGCATCCCGCCGATGCCCATGCCGGACTTGAGCAGACCCATCTGATAGGTGCCCGCCTCGGTGACGCCCACATGCAGCGGGTAGTCAGTGACAGCGCTGAGCTGGCGGTAGGCCTCCATCATGCGGGGCACGTTGGAGTTTTTGATAGAGATGACGATGTTGTTGAAATCGAACTTTTCCAGCAGACGGACATGGTACAGCGCGCTCTCCACCATGGCTTCGGGGACGGGGGCACCGTACTTGGCGAGGATGTGCTTTTCCAGACTGCCGCCGTTGACGCCGATGCGGATGGGGATATTCTTCTGCTGGCACGCCTGAACCACGGCCTTCACGCGGTCGTCATCGCCGATGTTGCCGGGGTTGATGCGGATCTTATCCACGCCCACATCAGCGCACGCCAGCGCGGCCTTGTAATCGAAGTGGATATCCGCCACGATGGGGATGTTCACCGCGTTCTTGACGGCCTCGATGCACTTGGCGTCCGCTGCGCTGGGGCAGGTCACACGCAGGATCTGGCAGCCCGCCGCCTCGCACCGCTTGGCCTGTGCCACATTGCCCTCGATGTCCTCCACCGGGACATTCAGCATGGTCTGCACCGCGATGGGGTTGTTGCCGCCGATGGTCACGTTGCCGATTTTTACTTCTCGTTTCAGCTGCCGCATGGTCATTTTTCCTTTCTTTAGATCGCACCGGTCACGAGCCGGACGATATCATTGTACGTTGCAAAGATCATCAGGGCGAAAAGGAGGGCGAATGCCGCCAGCGTCAGACCGCTCTGGATCTTTTCGGGCACGGCATGGCCCGTGACGCCCTCGATGAGCAGGAACACCACTTTGCCGCCATCCAGCGCCGGGAAGGGCAGCAGATTGAAGATGCCGAGGTTGACCGTGATGAGCACGAGCAGTTCCAGCAGGTCCTGCCAGCCGTAGCTGGCCGCCTGACCGATGGCCGTCACGATGCCCACCGGGCCGGACAGGTCGTTGATGCTCTCCCGCCCGCGCAGCAGGTCCATCAGCGAGGTGAAGATGATGCGCCCATAATAGAGCACGCTGTTCCACGCCTCTTTTATCACGTTGACCGGCGTTTTTTTGATGCCGTAAACCGTAAAACCGAGGCTCATGTGGGTCTCGCCGTCCTCGTCCTGCCATGTGTCGAACTGCACGCGGGGCAGCTCCACCTTTTTGCCGTCCCGCAGGACGGTGAAGCTGGCGGAGTAATCCTCGGTGCGCATCAGCTCATAGAGCATATCGTTGGCCACAAAGCAGCGGCGGCCGTTGACGGCCAGTACCTTGTCCCCCGCTTCCAGACCCGTCTGGCCGCAGAGCGCGCCGTCCTCGACGGCGTAGATGACCCGGCTGGTGATGGGCTCGTTCTGCGCCGCAAGCAGGATCGCCATGACTACAAAACCCAGCAGAAAGTTCATACAGGCACCCGCTGCCATGATGAGCGCCCGCTGCCAGACCGGAGCCTCGTTGAGGGGCTTGCCAGTGGGCTGGGAAAGTTCCTCCCCATTCAAGGCTCCCCCGTTCGGGGAGCTGTCCGCGCCAGAGCGCTGGCTGAGAGGCCGCTCTTCCAGATCCGAGCGTTCCTCTCTTTCGGCCTGTTGGCTTTCCGGGCTCTCCTCCCCTTCCAGCGCGACGAAACCGCCCACCGGCAGGGCCCGGAGGCTGTACTGGGTGCCGTGGTGCATCTTTTTGAGCAGCACCGGCCCCATGCCGATGGAAAACTCGTTGACCTGCACTCCACAGAGTTTGGCCACCGCAAAGTGGCCGAATTCATGGATGGCGATCACCGCACTGAACACAAACACCGCAGCCAAAAGGGTAATGATAAAAGACATAGCTTCTCCAAAAAATTATATAGTACGCCGGATATGCTTACAGATGGCTGCGCACGAAGGCGCGGGCCATCTTGTCGCACTCATACACGTCGGCCAGCGTGTAGCTGCCGCCGAAGCTGTCGCTGTCCACGACGGCTTCCACCAAGCGGCCGATGTCGAGGAAACCGATTTTGTCTTCGAGGAAGAGCTTGACGGCTTCTTCGTTGGCGCCATTGGCGGCGCAGGGGCCAAGGCCGCCCTTCTTGATGGCCTTTTTGCAGGCCGCAAGGCAGCGGAAGGTCTCTTCGTCTGCCACATCGAAGGTCAGCATCTTGAGGGTGGTGAAATCCAGCTCCGGCACCACGCCCGGCACACGGGCCGGGTAGGTCAGCGCGTACTGGATGGGGATGCGCATATCGGGCACGCCCAGCTGCGCAATGATGGAGTTGTCGCTGTACTGGACGGCCGAGTGGACGATGCTCTGGCGCTGGACGACGATCTGGATCTTCTCCGGGGGCAGACCGAACAGCCAGACGGCTTCGATCAATTCCAGACCCTTGTTCATCAGGGTGGCGGAGTCGATGGTGATTTTCGCACCCATGTTCCAGTTGGGGTGCTTCAGGGCGTCGGCCTTGGTCTTGCCCCGCAGCTCCTCGGTCTTCATCCCGAAGAAGGGGCCGCCGGATGCGGTGAGCAGGATCTTGGTCAGGCTCTTGGCGCTCTCCTTATCCTGCAAGCACTGGAAGATGGCGGAGTGCTCGCTGTCCACGGGCAGCAGCTTGACGCCGTGCTTTGCCACCGCCTGTGTGACCAGATGGCCGCCGGTGACAAGGCTCTCCTTGTTGGCAAGGGCGAGGTCGTGGCCGCTCTCGATGGCGGTCAGGCTGGCCCCCAGACCGGCGATGCCCACCACACTGTTCAGCACTACGTCCGGGCCATCCATGGCCGCCAGTTCCTTCAGGCCTTCCGGGCCGGTCAGCAGCTTGGGCGCATTGGCGCGGCCCGCCAGCGCGGCATCCAGCTTGGCGGCGGCATCGGGGTTCGTCATACAGACGTATTTCGGGTGAAATTCCTCGATCTGCTCCAGAATCTTATCCACATGACTGTGGGCCGACAGACCCAAGACCTCATAGCCCTGTGCGCGGATGACATCCAGACTCTGCGTGCCGATGGAACCGGTGGAGCCCAGAAGCGTAATTTTTTTAGACATCGTGTTTCCTCCTAAAATGAGCGAATCAGCGATAGAAGACGGCAATGATGACCATGGTGACGAAGGGCGCGATGAACATCACGCTGTCAAAACGATCCAGAATGCCGCCGTGGCCGGGGAAAATGGTGCCGTAATCCTTGATGCCGCACTGGCGCTTGACGACGCTGGCGAACAGGTCTCCGTAAATGCCAAGTACCGCCGCCACACAGGCCAGCAGCGCAATGACAACGTACATCGAGACGCCGATGTTGGAGCGGGTGAACGCCTCCATCCGGTCGGCTGCGATGGAGTAGACCAGCGTGACGACCACGCCGCAGACCATCGTGCCCAGCACGCCGCCGATGGCACCTTCCACCGTCTTTTTGGGGCTGACCACGGGGCAGAGCTTATGCTTGCCGAAGGCGCGGCCCGCGAAGTAGGCGCAGGTATCGCCGCCCCATGCGAAGCAGAGGCTCAGCAGGATGAAAAAGATCGCATCATAGCCGTATTCTTCCACAGGCAGCAATTCCTTCAGCCGGACGAACGAATAGAAGCAGAAGATCACGATGCCCGAAAACATCACGAGGCCGCTGGTTTTCGCAAAGCTGACGGTGCCGTTGCGCACCACGAGGTAGATGGCATAGAACAGCACGAGCAAAAAGGAAGCCGGCATGACCAGCGCCCGGCAGACCGAGTAGCTGGACAGCATGATGAGCAAAGTGTATGGCACCGTGACTACATACAGCAGCCAATCCTTTTTGTCAAAGCCGAGGGCCGTGTAGATCTCATGGATCGCGATGAGGGTGATGGCCGCAACCACGAGGTTGAAGACCATCGTGTCGAAGGTGAACAGCACGCCGATGAGGACGAGGATGCCCACGACTGCGGTTATGATTCGTGTTTTCATACAGTGTTTCTCCTTGGTTTTGTTTGCCGGGGCGTTTTAGATGCCGCCGAACCGGCGGGAGCGCTTATTGAACTCCATGATGGCCGCATCGAGGTCGTCACGGGTGAAATCAGGCCACAGAACGTCCATTTCCACCAGTTCCGAATAAGCCGCCTGCCAGAGCATGAAGTTGGACAGGCGCTTCTCTCCGCTGGGGCGCAGGATGAAGTCCGGGTCCTTCTGGCCGGTGGTGTACATGGCGTCGGACATCATCTCTTCGGTGATGTCTTCTGGCTTCAGCTCCCCTGCCGCCGCTTTGGCAGCCAGCTGCTGCGCGGCGCGGACGATCTCCGGGCGGCCGCCGTAGTTGACCGCGATGTTCAGGGTCATGCCGGTCTTGCCCGCGGAGTCCTCTTCCAGCTCGTTCATCAGCTTCTGGAGCTTGGGGTCCAGCGCCGTGCGGTCGCCGATGAACTTCATGCGGATGTTGCGGTCCTTATAGTTGAAGCCTTTCAGCAGATACTCGCCGAACAGCTTCATGATAGCGTTGACCTCTTCGAGGGGGCGCTTCCAGTTTTCGGTCGAGAAGGCGTAGAAATACACCGACGACACGCCCAGCTCATCGCAGTAGTTTGCGATATCCTGAAAAACGGCTGCGCCCTTTTTGTGGCCCGCCGTGCGGGGCAGACCGCGCTGTTTGGCCCAGCGGCCGTTGCCGTCCATGATGATGCCGATGGAAAGGCCCTCGGCGAATTCTTTGGGATGTTCCATTGTTGTTCTCCTATCTGCGGCAAAGGATCTTTTCCCCTGCCGGTCGGCAAAAAGTGCCGCGCACTACGTCCAGCACACGGCACTTTGAAAGGTTCCACTCGCCGCGGCGATCAGACGGACATGATCTCCTTCTGCTTTTCCTCAACGGCTGCATCGATGATCTTGATATACTTATCGGTCAGCTTCTGGACATCCTCTTCCATGGTCTTCTGGGTATCCTCGGTCAGCTCACCGGTCTTCTTCATGGCCTTGGCCTTATCCATGGCCTCGCGGCGGATGTTGCGGGTCGCCACCTTGGCGTCCTCACCCAGCTTGGAGACTTCCTTTGCCAGCTGCTTGCGGCGCTCCTCGGTGGGAGCCGGGAAGTTCAGGCGGATGGTCGAGCCATCATCAATGGGGGTGATGCCGACATCGCTGGCCATAATGGCCTTGCTGATGGCGCGCAGCAGGGTGCGGTCCCACGGGGTGATGGTCAGGGTGCGGGCCTCGCTGACGGCCACGGATGCGACCTGCTGGATCGGGGTGGGAGCACCGTAGTAATCCACGCTCACCTTGTCCAGAACGGCGGGATTCGCACGGCCTGCGCGAACGGCTGCCAGCTCACGGTTCAGATGCTCGACCGTGCTCTTCATCTTTTCTTCAAATGCCTTCGTGTTGCTGCTCATTGTCCTTGTCTCCTGTTTGTACTTATTCTGCACAGGCTGCGGGTGCCGCCTGTTTCATTCTATTGTAATGGGCTGCGGGCTATGCTCAGCCCTCGTAGACCAGCGTGCCGACGTTCTCGCCCTGCACGGCCTTCGCGATGTTGTCCGGTTCAGCCAGATCGAAAACCAGAATCGGGAGCTTGTTGTCCCGGCAGAGGGTGGCGGCGGTACCGTCCATGACGGCCAGTTGATCTTCCAGAACCTTGGTGAAGGTCAGGGTATCGTACTTTTTGGCGTCGGGGTACTTGTGGGGATCCTTATCGTAGACGCCGTCCACCATCGTCGCCTTGAACATCACGTCCGCCGAGACTTCCACAGCGCGCAGTGCGGTGGCCGTATCGGTGGAGAAGAAGGGGTTGCCCGTGCCGCCGCCGAAGACCGCGATCTTGCCCTCTTCCATGGCGCGCAGTGCGTCCTTGCGGGTAAAGGCCGGGGCCACCTGCGGCATCGTGATGGAGGTGAACACCTCGGTGGGCACGCCCAGCTGCTCCAGCTTGTCGGAGACAGCCAGCGCGTTCATCACGGTCGCCAGCATCCCGATCTTGTCGGCGAGGGTACGCTCCATCTTGCCGCTGGAGCGACCGCGCCAGAAGTTACCGCCGCCCACAACGATGCCGATCTGCACGCCGAGGTCGTGTGCCTTCTTGACGCCGCCGCAGATGGCGTCCATGGTCGGCTCATCAAAGCCGGTGCCCTTCTCGCCGCCAAGGGCCTCGCCGCTGATCTTGAGCAGGATACGCTGATATTTCAATGCCATAATTCAATACACCACCTATAATATTTGTGCCGCCTTGACCGGCAGCTTTGTTTCTCCTGTCTATTTTACAATAAAATGCCGGTATTGTAAACAGAAAAAGCAATTTGTCCCGCCAAACAGCGCAAAAGTAAAATTTTCTCTGGACATTTCGCGTAAAACCTGCTATACTATCTCTTGCATTCGCGGGCATCGTACATCGGCTAGTATATCAGCCTTCCAAGCTGAGGAGGTGGGTTCGATTCCCATTGCCCGCTCCATGCAAAAAGGGCCTAGATTCGTCAGAATCTAGGCCCTTTTCTTGTCCTATTACCTCACTTTTTACCTCACTTTATAAAAGAACCTTTTTGATCTTTCGTTTACAGGTACGGTACAACATAGATTCGCCCCTTCTCATGCGCATATCATGTGCATAATGCATTGATTTTATCTTGAATCGTGCTATAATAATGGTAACAAAATGATTGGGAGGTTTTCTTATGGCAAGAACAAGCACCAATATCAGCCTTGACCCACAGCTCAAACATGATAGTCAGGAGCTTTTCGCAGACCTTGGCCTTGACCTTTCCACGGCGATCACCCTTTTTCTAAAGCAGTCGCTTCGTGTTCAGGGGCTTCCGTTTGCCGTCACGCGGGAAAATCCCAACGCCGAAACCATTGCCGCCATGAACGAGTACTATGAGATGAAAGCGCATCCTGAAAAGTATAAGCGCTATTCCTCTTTCAAGGATGCCATGGATGAGGTGCTGACCAATGCTTGATGTCGTTCTTTCCAACCGGTTCAAGAAAGACCTCAAGCTGGCAGCCAAGAGCCTGTTCGGCCATCTGGAACCGCACCGATTTCTTCACAGGTTCGTCGGTTCTCTTGCTTTCGGTAGCATCCTGTGCTATACTCTGTTTAGAGACCTCCGACCCGCTGCTCCCCGAATCTTCGGATTCCATGTGGGCTTTGCCGGAGGTCTCTTTTTCGTTGTTCATTTCCACAGGGCTTGCCAGCTGAAAGCGGATGTTTTTCTTTACAGGTGCGGCATTTTCCTTGCCATCGGCCCCATTCTGTGCTATACTTTCTTTAAAGCCTTCCCACAAACTGCCCCTGTTATCTTCGGATTTCAGGTAGGTATCGTGGGAGGTTCTATTTTTTTTGCCGGTCAATATTCACAATATCATAGCTTTCTCCATCTGCACCACGCTGGATAGGGAATCTGATATTTCGTCCTTCCGCCGCACTCTCATTCTTGAGGGCAGCGGCGTTTTCTTTTGCCGCCCGCAGGTTGTCCATGGCCTTTTCGGCGTGGGCGAAGTATTCGTCTTGCAAGATCCGTTTCTGGGTCTCGGCCAGCCCCTGCGCCTTGTTCATGTCAGCCCCTTCGGTCTTCATGTACTCGATCAGGGTGCGCATCTCGCGGGGCACACGCTCGGTGTCGGCCTTGCCCTTTGCGCCTTTCCGGGTCAGTTCCAGCACATCTCATTCCCACGAAAAATGCAATCCTTCCACCGTGTACAAAATCACCCCCGGCGCAGAAGGTTCCGCGCCGGGGGTGGGGTTCATCTTATGGTTCTAGTTCCGATCATTTGAGCATGCAGTACACATAACCGGCGGCCATGCCAATATTGGCGAGGCCCAGCAGAGCGCCGACGGGCGAAGAGAAGTAGACAAGGGACGAATCCCGGATCAGGGTGCCGTTGAGGGTGGTGCCCTCTTCCGGGTACTGCTCCGGATAGGCCTTCTGGATCTGGCCGGCGATGGCACCGATGCTGGAAATGTTCAGGTAACCCAGCACAGTCGTGCCAAGGCCGCACACCGTTGCCATCAGGCCGGTGATCGAGCCGCTGCTGATGGCGCTCCCGACGGCTTTCACGATGCCCACTGCTGCCAGCGCACCCATGCCGATATTGAATGCCGTCCGGACCCAGCTGCCTTTGTTTTCGTCTTCGGCATCGCCGCCTGTGGTATACGTCATTTCCTCCATGGTGAGGAGTGCATAATTTTCAGGATATGTCAAAGTCATCATTGTTCTACCTCCAGAATGATACGGTACGAAGGTCGTCTCTTCTTTCATTATAGAGGCAGTGGAAACTTCTGTCAAGAGACGAAACTTTTCCGTGCAGACGCAAAAGCACCGCACAGCGATGGTTTTCACATCGTGTGCGGTGCTTTTCACCAGAAGTTCACTTCTTCTGGTCTTCTTGTTCTTTTCGCAGCTTCTTGATCCGCTTTTTCTCGCTTTCCACATGGGGCCACGGCCACGAGAAACCCTCGTTCTCGCGGCACCACTTGATCAGCGGGGAGAACGAGAACGCCAGCCCGAACAGGTACAGCAGAACGTACAGCACCGCGTCCAGCGTGAACAGTGCATCCAGCGCGGCAATGACTGCCATGATGCAGCCCGCTTTCAGGAAGAACAGGCCGTTCTGGCGGCAGTATTCGGCAAAGTTCTCCGCCTTGACCGCCTGTCGGCCTTGGTCACCCCAGACACGGGGGTTCTTCATGACCGAATAGCCGTAGAAGACCATCATCAGGCCGCAGGTCAATTGAAATCCGAAAAACATAGCGCACCTCGTCCGTGTTTAGTCGTCGTACTCCTCGAACAGGGGCTTCATCATGGGCAGGAAGTCCAGCGTCGCAAAGTAGTCGCGCGGGGTCTCGGCGCGGCGGATGAGACGGTGGGAGCCGTCCTCGCAGAGCAGGACCTCGGCGCTGCGCAGCTTGCCGTTGTAGTTATAGCCCATGGCCGAGCCGTGAGCGCCGGTGTCGTGGATGTAGATCAGGTCGCCGATGTCGATCTTGGGAAGCATCCGGTCGATGGCGAACTTATCGTTATTCTCGCACAGGCCGCCGACCACGTCATACTTGTGGTCGCAGGGGGCGTTCTCCTTGCCCAGCACGGTGATGTGATGGTAAGCGCCGTACATGGCCGGGCGCATCAGGTTGGCTGCACAGGCGTCCAGACCGATGTACTCCTTATAGATGTGCTTCTCGTGGATGGCCGTTGCCACCAGTGCGCCGTAGGGGCCGGTGGTGAAGCGGCCCATCTCGGTGAAGATGGCCACATCGTCCATCCCGGCGGGGACGAGGATCTCCTCAAACTTCTTGCGGACACCCTCGCCGATGGCCATGATGTCGTTTTCGGTCTGCTCCGGGCGGTACGGGATGCCGACGCCGCCGGACAGATTGATGTAGGAGATGTGGGCACCGGTCGCCTTCTGGACCCGGACGGCCAGTTGGAACAGGATGCCCGCCAGTTCCGGATAATAGGCATCGGAGATGGTGTTGGAGGCAAGGAAGGCGTGGATGCCAAAGTTCTTGGCACCCTTTGCCATCAGCTTCTTATAGCTGTCGATCATCTGCTCCTCGGTCATGCCATACTTGGCGTCGCCGGGCTTGTCCATGACCTGAAAGCCTTCTTCGCTGGCACCCAGTTGGAACGTTCCGCCCGGATTGTAGCGGCAGAAGATGTTCTCCGGCACACCGGCCACACGGTCGAGGAAGTCTACCATGGTGGCGTCGTCGAGGTTGATGTAAGCGCCCAGCTCATAGGCTTTCTTCATGTCCTCCACGGGGGTCTGGTTGGAGGAGAACATGATGTCGCTGCCAGTAAAGCCGCAGACTTCGCTGAGCATCAGCTCGGTCAGAGAGGAGCAGTCCACACCGCAGCCCTCTTCCTTCAGGATCTGGAGGATGATGGGGTTGGGCAGCGCCTTGACGGCAAAATACTCCCGGAAGCCCTTGTTCCAGCTGAAGGCCTTATTGATGCGGCGGACGTTCTCGCGGATGCCCTTTTCATCGTAGACATGGAACGGGGTAGGAACATCCTGAATGATCTCCTGCGCCTGTTCTTCGGTCAGAAACGGTTTCTTTTCCATAATATACTTCCCTCTCATTTTATAGCGTCACCGCCGTGCGGTGCGGGTTCAGGTCCTGAGGTTGCTGCGGGTGGGGGTGAAGGTGGGGATCATCTTCGCCAGCTGCTTCACCACGCCCTCGTCGTTGTGTTCTGCCGCAGCGGTCAGCGCCTGCAATTGGCTGTAGAAGTCGGCAAGGTCGATCTGGCGCGGCGGAGCCACAAAGATCTTGTTGTGCTCGGTGCGGCGCATCTTGTCCTGCTCCTCGTCCATCATCAGCTCTTCGTAGAGCTTTTCACCGGGGCGGAGACCCACGATCTTGATCTCCATGTTCACGCCCGGCTCATAGCCGTAAAAGCGGATCATCTGCTTGGCAAGATCCATGATCTTGACCGGCTCGCCCATATCGAGGACGTAGATGCTGCCGCTCTCGGCCAGCGCACCGGCCTGCAGCACGAGCTGGGCCGCTTCCGGGATGGTCATGAAGTAGCGCTCGATGTTGGGGTCGGTCAGGGTGACGGGGCCGCCCTTTTTGATCTGCGCCTCAAACAGCGGGATGACGCTGCCGTGGCTGCCCAGCACATTGCCGAAGCGGACAGCCACACACTTCATGTCGGTGTTGCCCGCGAAGGTCTGGATCAGCATTTCGCAGATGCGCTTGGTGCAGCCCATGACGCTGGTGGGGTTGACGGCCTTATCGGTGGAGAGCTGGACGAACCGCTCCACCCCGTGCTCGCTGGCACTGGTGAGCAGGTTCTTGGTGCCAAGGACATTGTTCTTGACCGCCTCCGCCGGGCTGACCTCCATCAGCGGCACATGCTTGTGGGCCGCTGCGTGGAAGACCACGGTGGGGTGATAGGTCTCGAACACTTCATCGAGGCGTTTTTTGTCCCGGATGGAGCCGATGAGCACCGTGACCGGGATATCCCGGCCGTACTTCTGCTGCAGCTCCATCAGCAGCTCGTAGGCACAGTTCTCGTAGATATCGAAGATGAGCAGTTTGCCGGGCTGGAACCGCATGACCTGACGGCAGAGCTCGCTGCCGATGGACCCGCCGCCGCCTGTGACGAGGACAGTCTTACCGGTCAGGTAGCCGGAGATCTTCCCGATGTCCAGCGTGACTTCCTCACGGGAGAGGAAGTCGGCAGTATTCAGTTCCCGGAACGCCTCCTGCTGCGGTGCGCCGGCCCCCACCAGCTGCGGGTCGCTCAAGATCTGGACCGCGCAGTGGGTGGAGACACAGAGGTCGATGACATGGTTCAGCTTGTTGCCCCGCAGCGTCGGGATGGCGATGACGATGCTGTGGATGTTGTACTTTTCGCAGATCTGCGGGATCTGCTCCAGCGTACCCCGCACCGGCACGCCGTGGATGGTCTGGCCGAACTTGGCGGGGTCATCGTCCACGGCAGCGACGGGGTGGCCGTAGCTTTCGTTGGACTTGCAGACGTTGATGGCCCACGCACCGGCTTCGCCCGCGCCGACGATCAGCACCGGGCGGTTGGGGTCCTTGGCAGGGACGCCGCGCATCCGCTCGCCGATGGGATGGTTCAGGAAGAGCCGCCACGCCAGACGGCTCCCGCCCACCAGCAAAAAGATGAGCACCGCTGCCATCGCGTTGGCGGAGTCGAACAGCACGCCGTGGATGAGGCCGTGGTTCACGAAATAGACGATGCCGGTGGGCACGGCGATCATGCCGCCGAGGCGGATGAGATCCCGCTCGCCCGCGTACTTCCACAAGATCGAGTACAGCCCGCCCACCAGAAAGCTGATGAGGTAAAGGGCCACGATCCACGGCAGATTATCATAGAGCAGCGCCCGGTTATGGGGCCACCACGCAGCTTCCACCGCGCCATCGGCACGGAGCAGCAGCGCAAAGTAAAAGCTGAACAGGATGAGCGCCGCATCCAGCACCACCAGCATCGCCCGGCGCAGCCAGACCTGCGGCGTGATTTTTTTGATATCCTTCACAAAAAGTCCTCTTTGCCTTCGGCGTCTTGTCCGGCGCCGGTTTATTCGCCACAGCGGCAGAAAAGAGCCTGTTCCGCCATGGTATCCATTGTATTATACTCGTTTCCCGCCGCTGTGTCCAGAAGATTTCATCTTTCGGGCGGATTTCCCCGCTTTTTCCCCACCGAGGATGGCCCGCACTTCCTCCCCAAGGCCCAGCGGCCACGCCGCCGCAGCCCCGACGAGCCCCATCCCGCCGCTGCCCGCAGCCAGCGCGGCGAGACGGAGCGGCAGCTCCCCGGCAGACCACGCTGCCAGCATTTCCCGGAAAACCACCCCCGCCCCCGCCGAGACGGCTGCCGCCAGCACCGGAGCCCCCAGCCAGCGCCACACCGCCGGGCGCACCCCGCTGACGCGCAGCAGCCGCCCGGTGTTCGCCAGACAGGTATAAACGCTGGACAGCAGGATGACGAAGAGAAAGCCCCGCATCCCGAAGCGGGGCAGCAGCAGCATGACCCCCGCAATGCGGAGCACAGCGTCCCACAGGCTGTAGCGGAAGACGGCCTTCTGCTCTCCCATCCCCTTCATTGCGCCGTCCACCATGCTTTCAAGGTACATCAGCGGCATGGCCGGGCCGAGGACTGTCAGATAAAAGCCCGCCTCGGCCCCGTTTTCTCCGTACAGAAGGTCTGCCAGCGGGCCGCCCCACACCCAGAACACCGCCCCTGCCAGCGCAGAGAAGTAACCCGTCAGCCGCAGCATCCGGTCCAGTAAGGCCGAAAGCCGCTTTTTCTCGCCCCGGATGTGGGCTTGGGTGATCTCCGGCATCAGCAGAACGGATAAGCTTCCCAGCAGCCCGAAGGGAAAGGTCAGCAGCGGCAGGGCCATCCCTTTCAAATTGCCGTATTGGGCCACGGCGGCGCTGCGGCCCCCGGCGGCCAGCAGATATACCGTCAGGCACGCGGGCACCAGCATGTTTTCGGCGGTATGGAGCGCGCTGGCAAGGCAGCGCCCGCCCTCCACCGGCCACAGGATCTCCCATAGCCGCTTCGCCGGGTCCGCCGGGCGTCGGGCAGGGCCCGCACCGAATGCGGATACCGCCTCCTGCCGGTAAAACAGGGCCATCATCCCGCAGGAGACGGCTTCACTCAGGGCCGTTGCCGCGAGGACGGCGGTGCATTTGCCGCCCACGTCCAGCGCCGCGCCCCGGCTCAGGGCGAACCAGATGGCCCCGATCCGGACCGTCTGCTCGGCCAGCTGGCTCACCACGTTGGGCGACACCCGCCGCCGCGCAATAAAAAAGCCGCGCAGCACCGCCGAGACCGCCATCCACGGCATCCCGAAGGCCGATACCCGCAGCGCCCCAGTGGCCCGGACATCCCCCAGCCACCATTTTGCGGCCAAGCCCGCCAGCCCGAACTGAGCGGCCAGCGCCGCACTGCCCAGCAGCAGCGCCGCCCCCAGCAGACGCACCAGCATTCCCCGCGCTTCGGCCCGGCTGCGGCTCAGCTCCTCGGCCATCAGGCGGGTGGCCGCCACCGAAACGCCGGATGTCGCCAGCGTGACAAAGAGCGAATACACCGCCAGCACCAACTGGTACAGGCCCATCCCCTCGCCGCCCAAGGCGTTGGCCAGCCAGATGCGCAAACCCATCCCCGCCAGCCGGAGCACGATGTCCGCCCCCGTGAGCAAGGCTGCGTTTTTCAGGTAGCTCTGCCGCATTGCCCCACCTCCCCCATCTTCGCTTTTACTATATGAAGGCGGCTTTGCAAAATATGAGTTGGGCCGTGGGTTGTTTCTTTCCTAGTTTTATGATATGATAGGAGCCGGTCAAGACTTTTTGTCCAAACATCAACGAAGGAGGAAAGGCCGCTGCCCCTGTCCGGCCCGGCCTTATGAGAGTATGAGCGAAGAATGTACCCATGACTGCTCCAACTGCGGCGCAGCATGTTCTTCCCGCGATGCTGCCCCGCAGCATGACGCCCCCAACCCCAACAGCAGTGTCAAAAAAGTGATCGGCGTTGTGTCCGGCAAGGGCGGCGTCGGCAAGAGCATGACCAGCGCCCTGCTGGCCTGTGCTATGGCCCGCCGCGGCTACCACTGCGGCGTTCTGGACGCCGACATCACCGGCCCGTCCATCCCGAAGCTGTTCGGCATCCATGGCCGCGCCATGGCCGACGAGAAGGGCTGCTGGCCCATCCAGAGCCGGATGGGCATCGACGTGATGAGCATCAACCTGCTGGTGGAGAACGAAGAGGACCCCGTCGTCTGGCGCGGCCCTGTCATCGCCGGTGCGGTGAAGCAGTTCTGGACCGATGTGGTCTGGAAGGACGTCGATTTCCTGTTCGTGGACATGCCTCCGGGAACCGGCGATGTGCCCCTGACCGTCTTCCAGAGTCTGCCCGTGGACGGCATCGTGGTCGTGGCAAGCCCGCAGGAACTGGTCAGCATGATTGTGGCCAAGGCCGTGAATATGGCCGAGATGATGAAGGTGCCCATGCTCGGCATCGTCGAGAACATGAGCTATGTCGTCTGCCCTGACTGCGGCAAGCACATCAACGTCTTCGGCGACAGCCATGTGGACGAGGTCGCCGCCAAGCACCACCTGCCCGTGCTGGCCAAGTGCCCCATCGACCCCCAGTTGGCCTCCCTGTCCGACGCCGGTCTGATCGAGACCTATCCCGGTCAGTATCTGGAAGGTGCCGCCGACGCCTGTGAGAAGCTGCTGAAGAAGTAAAGCAATCGATTCCGCCCCTGTCCGTGTTCCTCTTGAGCACGCAGGGGATTTTTTATTTGCTTTCCGCTCATTTCAGGATGCAATGATGCGCTCCTGCTCGGCTCCTATGCCCCCGGTGAAGCATCAGAAAGCAAGATTTTACGCAGTTTTTCGGGAGAGCAAAATGTTTTTGTGAAGTGGGTTCATCTTTTCTTCTGTTTTTTTGAAAGATTTTCTGGTTCTGCTCTCTTGTAAATCCGTACAGAAAGCTTTATAATGATAAAGCGTTCTGTGATATTGGGACAGAACGGGTGAAAGTATAAATGGGAAAAGGAGTATTCGATTATGTTGACGAATGAATACCTGAAACGTGTTTATGATGGTCTGGCTCAGCGCAATGCAAACGAGCCCGAATTCCTGCAGGCTGTCCGCGAGGTTCTGGAGAGCATCCAGCCCGTCGTGGAGAAGCACCCCGAATACGAAAAGGCTGGCCTGATCGAGCGTCTGGTCGAGCCGGAGCGCATCATCACCTTCCGTGTGCCTTGGGTCGATGATGCGGGCAAGGTTCAGGTCAACCGCGGCTACCGTGTCCAGTTCAACAGCGCCATCGGCCCCTACAAGGGCGGTCTGCGCTTCCACCCCTCTGTCAATCAGGGCATCCTGAAGTTCCTCGGCTTTGAGCAGATCTTCAAGAACAGCCTGACCACCCTGCCCATGGGCGGCGGCAAGGGCGGCTCTGACTTCGACCCCCACGGCAAGAGCGACATGGAAGTGATGCGCTTCTGCCAGAGCTTCATGACCGAGCTGTACCGCCACATCGGCCAGTTCGTGGACTGCCCCGCCGGTGATATCGGTGTCGGCGGCCGCGAGGTCGGCTATATGTTCGGCCAGTACAAGCGCCTGACCAACAGCTTCCAGGGCGGTATGCTCACCGGCAAGGGCCTGACCTTCGGCGGTTCTCTGGCTCGTACCGAGGCTACCGGCTACGGCCTGTGCTACTTCACCGCTGAGGCTCTGAAGTGCATGCGCAACGACAGCTTCGCCGGCAAGACCGTGGTCATCTCCGGTTCCGGCAATGTCGCCATCTACGCTTGCGAGAAGGCAACCCAGCTGGGCGGCAAGGTCGTCACCATGTCCGACTCCAATGGCTATGTCTACGATCCCAACGGCATCGATCTGGCTTACGTCAAGGATCTGAAGGAAGTCCGCCGCGGCCGCATCAAGGAGTATGCCGAGACCCACGAGGGTGCGACCTATGTTGCCGATTGCAGCAAGGTCTGGACTGTTCCCTGCGACATTGCCCTGCCCTGCGCGACCCAGAACGAGATCAACAAGGAGTCCGCTGAGGCTCTGGTCAAGAATGGCTGCACCGTCGTCTGCGAGGGCGCTAACATGCCCAGCACCCCGGAGGCCATCGAGGTCTACCTGTCCAACGGCGTCCTGTACGGACCTGCGAAGGCAGCCAACGCCGGTGGTGTCGCAACCTCCGGTCTGGAGATGAGCCAGAACTCCGAGCGTCTGAGCTGGACCTTCGAAGAGGTCGATGCAAAGCTGAAGGGCATCATGGAGGGCATCTTCCACGCTTCCTATGACGCTTCCGTTGCCGCCGGTTCCGAGGGCAACTTGATGGTCGGTGCAAACTGCGCCGGCTTCTTGAAGGTCGCTACCGCCATGATGGCACAGGGCATCACCTACTAATTGTTCCATCGCATTTTCAAGAGCCGTGTTCGCAAGAGCACGGCTCTTTTTGTATCTATCCGCTGTCCTGCCTCTCCCGGAGATGCTGCCTGTATAAAGCCCCGCCACCCCGTCCATACTGACCACATCAAACGAAAAGAGGGCTTTGAAATGGACGAAGCGATGTTTTGTTTTCAATGCGAACAAGCGGCCAACTGCACGGCCTGTACGGGGAAAGCCGGGGTCTGCGGCAAAAGCGCCGAGACCGCAGCGGCGCAGGACCGGCTGACCGGCGCGCTCATCTCCTACGCCGGGCAGCTTGTCGGCGAAGGGCGGGCCCCGGCCCCGGAACAGGCCCTGCTGCTGATGGAAGGGCTGTTCACCACCATCACCAACGTAAACTTTGACCCGCAGACCGTGGACCAACTGACCGAGACCGTTCACGCCGCGTGCCCCGGCATCGGGTTCGACTACGATATGCAGAAGCTCTGGCACGAACCGGACGAAGACATCCGCAGCCTGAAGTCCTTCGTGCTGTTCAGTCTGCGCGGGATGGGGGCCTACAACTACCACGCGCGGGTGCTGGGCCGCATCGACCCGGAGCTGGACCGCTTTTTCTGTGAGGCGCTGCAAGCCATCGGGAGCGAGTGCTCCACCGATGCGCTCTGGGCGCTGGTGCAGAAGACCGGCGAGGCCAGCTACCGCTGCATGGAGCTGCTGGACGCCGCCAACACCGGTGCCTTCGGCCAGCCGGAACCGGTGGAGGTGCCGCTGGTCATCGAGAAAGGACCTTTCATCGTCATTTCCGGCCACGATCTCTACGATATGAAATGCCTGTTGGAACAGACTGCGGGCAAAGGCATCAACGTGTACACCCACTCGGAGATGCTGCCCGCCCACGGCTACCCGGAGCTGAAGCAGCGCTACCCCCACCTGAAGGGCAACTTCGGCACCGCGTGGCAGAACCAGCAGCGGGAGTTTGAGGACATCCCCGCGCCCATCCTGTTCACCACCAACTGCATCATGCCCCTGCGGGCCAGCTACGCCGACCGGGTGTACACCACCTCGGTCGTCTCCTACCCCGGCATCCAGCACATCGGGCCGGAGCGGGATTTCTCACCCCTCATCGCCAAAGCCTTGGAGCTGGGCGGCTACAAGGAAGACACCGCCATGCCCGGCATGAACGGCGGACGCAGCGTCGTGACCGGCTTTGCGCGGAATGCCGTCCTCTCCCACGCGGGCGAGATCGTGGCTGCGGTGCGGGCCGGGCAGATCCGGCACTTCTTCCTTGTGGGCGGCTGCGACGGCACCCGCCCCTCCCGCCGGTATTACACCGAGTTTGCGAAGCTCACCCCGCCGGATACCGTCCTCCTGACACTGGCGTGCGGCAAGTTCCGGCTGAACGATCTCGACCTTGGCACGGTGGCGGGGCTGCCCCGCATCCTCGATGTGGGCCAGTGCAACGACGCCTACAGCGCCATTCAGATCGCGCTGGCGCTGGCCGATGCCTTCCAGTGCAGCGTGAACGACCTGCCCCTTTCCCTCGTGCTCTGCTGGTTCGAGCAGAAGGCCGTCTGCATCCTCATTGCGCTGCTGGCGCTGGGCATTCAAAACATCCGGCTCGGCCCCACCCTGCCCGCCTTCCTCTCGCCGGGCGTGGTGAAGGTGCTGCAGGAGAAGTATGGTCTCATGGCTGTGACCACCCCGGAGGAAGACCTACAGACCATTCTGGGGCACTGACCGCCGCAGGGGATTTTTTCTTTTGTTTCCGCTTTGCTCCCGGGATTTCCCGGGAGTTTTTCTTGTGATAAAACTTTTCACGATTTCCGGGAATTTCCGGCGCAGGAACAAACTTTCACGGCTGTTCAGGAAGCATTTTCCAGAGAAACTCCGGCGCGGTTTCCCACTGCTTCAAAAAGCTTGTGATTTCAGCTTCAAATTCGTTTGAACCTCTTGTATTTCCGAAAATCAAATGCTACTATACCAGTAGTGCACAAAATGCACTACATTTTAGAAAGAGGAGGAAAAAAATCATGAAAAAAAGATGGTTTGTAGTGATACTCACCATCGGATTGCTACTTAGTGTTCTGCCGCTGAGTGCTCTTGCACTGAGTCCCGACCCCACCATCACGGATTCGGACGGCACCATTATTGGCTGGGAAGACCTTTCCACCGTTTCCGACTTCCTTGATGATCCGCAGGAACAGAAACTTGCTGTCGCGGACGCGCAGTCCGGCACGGCTGCTGTTTCCGGCCTTTCGGAGACAGGCTCAGGGAAATCCCTTGCGGATGCGGACAACGATGAAGCAGCAGATGGCCTGTCTGCGGTAAATTCCCCTCCCCCATACACACTGTCTCTTGACAAGGAACAGGAGGACGAGGAACAGGGGGACGAGGAACCGGAGGACGAGGAACCGGAGGACGCTGCCCCTGCGGACGACACCGGCGGCACCATAGCCAAGGCTGTGTGCAAGATCGGCGATACGCCCTACACATCTCTGCAGGACGCGATCGATGCGGCGGGGGACAACGATCAGATCGACCTGCTGGCGGACATTGAGCTGGATACGGGTCTTGAGTTCCATAGTAAGAAGAACTTGACCATTTCCGGCGGCGGCACCCGCACGCTGACGCTGGAGCAGTATGGCATGTATGCGGAGTATAGTGAAATCACGTTCAAGGATCTCACGTTGACCATTCATGCGGCTCAGCATACCCATGAACACAGCGCAGGCAATACGGCCAACCTGATCACCCATTCCAGCACGCTGCATTTGAGCCATGTCGAATTCTCATTGACACCGGACAAAATCTTGGGCAGCGGCATTTTCATGGAGGACGACAGCGATTTGTATTTTGAAGACAATACATATGCTGAAATCTCCGGTTTTTCTGCCGAAGAAGCCAGCGGCATCTACGCAGAGAAGTACAGTAAAGACGGTCATGGCATCTGGGTCACTTCGTCTTCTCTGAACGTCACAGACTGCAACTGGAACGGCATGACCATCGACCCCATCAATCTCACGCTGAACGATGCCGGTGTCTATTTGACCCGTAATGGTAAATCCGGTTACGGCGGTCTTGGCTGTTATGGCGTAGGAAGCATTGGCGGCACGCTGACCATGAAGAATTCTACGCTGACCACAACCGGTAACTATGGCGGTGGGGATGGTTATGGCATTTATGTCGGTGTCCTTGACATGGATGATGCTTCCACGTTGTATGCCACTGACAACCAAGGTTCCGGCGTCGGTATTGGCAATAGTCGCGGCGGTGAAAGCCATATTTGTGGACAGATTTACTGCGAGGGCAACGGTTCAGCTGATTCAGATGGTAGCAGCGGCGGTTTTGCCGTGCATGCACAGCATGACGATCGCACCTACGAAGGCAACGTGACCATCGAACCCGGTGCGTATATCTATGCCTGCAATAACGTAGGCTTGGCTGGCGTTTTAAACAGCTGGATTCTGAACATTGAAAGCGGTGCAACCGTCATCGTTAATGGCAACAGCCACCTCGGCTTTGCAAACAGTTATGATGCCCATGCTACCATTAAAAGCGGTGCCAATGTTTATGCAAACAACAATGATAACGGCATCTACAACTATGCAGGTGCCGGTGATATGTCGAAAGATAATAAGTCGAAAGGAACAGGCTCCTTCCTCATTGAGGGCGGCGCATATGTCACTGCAAACAATAATACGTCCTACGGCATCTGCAACACCGTCGAAAACAAATTCTACGGCAGCACCGATAAGTACGGCAACTACATCTACAACCCTGAGAATGACTACTTTACGATTCAGGGCAGTGCAGACGTTTCTGCTGACGGTAATGGCCTCTACGGTATTTTCAATGACGGCGGTATTTTCACCATAGAAAATGGCGCAAACATTTCCACCTGCAATAACGGTTACTATGGTATTTTAAACTACAAATATGGAACGTTTACCATGGAAACCGGTGCAAACGTCTCTGTCTGCAATAATAATTCTGCCGGTATTTTTAACACCTACAGCGGAACGTTTACTGTAGAAGGAAATGTTGACCTGCAGGTTGAGTACAACCAGAACAGCGGCATTGTCAATAACAATTATGCGACACTGACGCTGCTTTCAGGCCGTGTTCGTTATAACACCACTTCCACTTGGTATGGCGGCGGTCTCCGAAACTACTCCACTGCAACTCTTTCGGATGACGTGCAGCTGTACAACAACCATGCAAAAAAGGGCGGTGACGACATCGAGAACGGTACGACTGCCACCATTACCTTTGGCCCCACCGGCAGCGGCTGGGAGCTGGACGGCGAACCGGACTGCTATGATTTCATTGACGGCTGGTATGACGACTATGAAACCACCCGCTGGAATGCCCACGAGGAGAACGGAGCGGGTCTGCACATGGTTCTCGTCGCACCCGTCACTTCTCACACCGGCCCCCTGTCCCTCAAGGCCGCACACGGTGCCCTCGGCAGCCTGACCGTCCGCAAAGAGACGATCGGGGAACTGCTGCCGAGCGACTATGACACCGCGTTCACCTTTGAGCTCACGCTGGACGATGATACCATCACCACGATCAACGACCAATGGTGCGGTGTCCCGTTCCAAAACGGCAAGGCATCTTTCACCCTGAAAAGCGGCGAAAGCATCACCCTCTCGAACCTGCCCGCCGGTGTTGGCTACACCCTTGCCGAGCAGTCCAAGGGCGGCTGGCGTCTCGCCCGGGTCGATGGTGACGCAGAGGGCGTTGTGCCCCGGCGCACCACTGCAGCGATCACCTTTATCAATGAGAAGCTACCCTCTACTGGCAGCCTAGTGATCTCGAAGGAAATCCTCGGCGACCTGACCGTCGAGGATGCTGACACCGAGTTCAATTTTGTGCTCACTCTGGCTGATACTTCTATCACCACTGCAGACGCCAAGGAATACGGTGTTGTGTTTGAAGACGGCAAGGCTGCCTTCACCCTGAAGGGCGACGAGAGCATCACCATCGCAAACCTGCCCGCCGGCATGAGCTATACCCTTGCCGAGCAGTCCAAGGGCGGCTGGCGTCTCGCATGGGTCGATGGTGACGCAGAGGGCGTTGTGCCCCGGCGCACCACTGCAGCGATCACCTTTGTCAATGAGAAGCTATCCTCTACTGGCAGCCTAGTGATCTCGAAGGAAATCCTCGGCGACCTGACCGCCGAGGATGCTGACACCGAGTTCTACTTTATGCTGACGCTGGATGATGGCTCCATCACCACTGCAGACGCCAAGGAATACGGTGTGGTATTTGAAAACGGCTGGGCAACCTTCACCCTGAAGGGCGGCGAGAGCATCACCATCACCAATCTGCCCACCGGTGTTGGCTACACCCTCATCGAGACCCGTCAGAAGGGTTGGACGCTGCAGAGCGTCAGCGGCGAGACCACTGGTGTCATCCCGCAGAATGACACCGCAGAGATCACCTTCGTCAACCAGAAGGACGACAGCTTCGTCCCTGTTGACCCGGTCGATCCCGCTGCGCCTGTGACTCCCGAAGTTCCGGAGACTCCGGCACAGGACGAAGCACCCGCGCTCTCCCCGACTCCTGAAGCCCCTGCCGAGGCAGTTGCTTCGGCGAGCCCCCTGCCCCAGACTCCTGAAGCCCCTGCCAAGGCAGTTGCTTCGGCGAGCACCCTGCCCCAGACCGGCACCACCGATTGGCTGGCTGTCGTGCTGCTGCTCTCCGGCTTCGGTCTGCTGGGATGCGGATGGTTCTTTGACCGCAAACAGCGTGCCGCAAAGCACTAAGATCAGAAAAGCCCCTCGATTCCACACAACCCGCCGCATCCCCTGCCCCAGACCGGCAGCCGGATGCGGCGGTTTTTTCAAAGGTTTGATGAAATGCTTTCACCTCTCCATCAAACCGCACAAGAAGGGCGTAATTTTGGCTTTTACGTTTGGCGCAACTGTCGCTTGAAAATTTTTCAGCCGTCAGTATAATAAGAGGTAACGGAACAAAGGCGTTCCAGATGGGTAGAGTCTGCCCATCTGGGGCGTCTTTTTTGTTTTTCCGTGTTTTGAGGATGCGCTGCGGAAGGTGCCGCAGCCGAAGGATTTTCATTTTAGAGAACAAGGATGGGAAAGGCAATGGAAAAATTTACGGAAAACGCCACGCCTCTCGGCCTGTATGATCCCCAGTTCGAGCACGACGCCTGCGGCATCGGCGCGGTGGTGGATATCAAGGGCCGCAAAAGCCACCAGACCGTCAGCGATGCGCTCTCCATCGTGGAGCGTCTGGAGCACCGCGCCGGCAAGGACGCTGAGGGCAAGACCGGCGACGGCGTGGGCATCATGTTACAGATCAGCCACAAGTTCTTCTCCAAGGTCGCCGACGAGATGAACATCTCCTTGGGCAACGAGCGCGAATACGGCGTGGGCATGTTCTTCTTCCCCCAGAACGAGCATCTGCGGGCACAGGCTATGAAGCTGTTTGAGCTGGTCACCCGCAAGGAAGGGCTGGAGTTCCTCGCATGGCGCGAGGTGCCCGTCAACCCCGACGCCGTGGGCCAGAAAGCCCGCGACTGTATGCCCTCCATCTGGCAGTGCTTCATCAAAAAGCCCGCCAAGGTGAGCAAGGGCATCGACTTTGACCGCAAGCTCTATATCATCCGCCGGGTGTTCGAACAAGCCAGCAACGGCACCTATGTGCCCAGCCTGTCCAGCCGCACCATCGTGTACAAGGGGATGTTCCTCGTCCACGACCTGCGCCTGTTCTACCTCGACTTGCAGGACGAGGACTACGAATCCGCCATCGGCATGGTGCACAGCCGTTTTTCGACCAACACCAACCCCAGTTGGATGCGCGCCCACCCCAACCGCTTCATCCTGCACAACGGCGAGATCAACACCATCAAGGGCAACACGGACGCCATGCTGGCCCGCGAGGAGTCCATCTCCAGCCCCATCATGCAGGACGACATGAACAAGATCCTGCCCATCATCAACACCTCCGGCTCCGACTCCGCCATGCTGGATAACGCCTTGGAGTTCATGGTGATGAACGGCATGGACCTGCCGCTGGCCGTCATGATCACCATCCCGGAGCCTTGGGAGAACAACAAGCACATCAGCCAGAAAAAGCGGGATTTCTACCAGTATTACGCCACCATGCTGGAGCCGTGGGACGGCCCGGCGGCCATCCTCTTCTCCGACGGCGACGTGGTGGGCGCGGTGCTGGACCGCAACGGTCTGCGCCCCAGCCGCTACTACATCACCAAGGACGGCCGGATGATCCTCTCCTCCGAGGTAGGCGTGCTGCCCTGTGACCCCGCGGAGATCGAGGTCAAGGATCGGCTCCGCCCCGGCAAGATGCTGCTGGTGGATACCGTCAAGGGCGAAGTGGTAGATGACGAAAAACTGAAGGAATACTACGCCAGCCGCGAACCCTACGGTGAGTGGATCGACCGGAACCTCGTCCAACTGAAAGACCTGAAGATCCCGAACATCAAGGTGCCGAACTACACCGGCGATGAGCTGACCCGGTTGCAGAAGGTGTTCGGCTACAAATACGAAGAGGTCAAGGAGCTCATCCTGCCCATGGCCCGCCTTGGTGCGGAGCCTTCCGGCGCCATGGGCACCGACACCCCGCTGGCGGTCCTGAGCGGCCAGCACCCGCCGCTGTTCAACTACTTCAAGCAGCGGTTCGCGCAGGTGACAAACCCTCCCATCGACGCCATCCGCGAGAAGGTCGTCACCTCTACCAGCGTCTATGTGGGTGCCCACGGCAACCTGCTGGAGGACAAGCCCGAAAACTGCAAGGTGCTCAAGGTCCACAACCCGATCCTGACCTCCACCGATCTGCTCAAGATCAAGCACATGAACGTGCCGGGCTTCAAGGTCGCGACCGTTTCCATCAACTACTATAAGAACACCAGCCTTGAAAAGGCCATCGACCGCGTCTTCCTCGAAGTGGACCGCGCCTACAAGGACGGGGCAAACATCATCATCCTGTCCGACCGCGACATCGACGAGTACCATGTCGCCATCCCCAGTCTGCTGGCGGTGTCCGCAGTGTCTCAGTACCTCATCCGCACCAAGAAAAGCACCGCGCTGGCCCTCATTCTGGAAAGCGCCGAACCCCACGAGGTGCACCACTTCGCCACCCTGCTGGGCTATGGTGCCTGTGCCGTCAACCCCTATCTGGCCCATGAGACCATCGGCCAGCTCATCGATCAGGGTCTGCTGGATAAGGACTACTACGCCGCCGTGGACGACTACAACAAGGCCATCCTCAACGGCATCGTGAAGATCGCCTCCAAGATGGGCATCTCCACGATCCAGAGCTACCAGAGCAGCCAGATCTTCGAGGCTGTCGGCATCTCCAAGGAAGTCATCGACAAGTACTTCACCGGCACGGTCAGCCGGGTGGGCGGCATCGACCTTGAGGACATTCAGGCCGACGTCGAGGCGCAGCACAACGCAGCCTTCGACCCGCTGGGGCTGGACATCAACATGGAGCTTTCCGACGGCGGTGCCCACAAGTTCCGCAGCGGCAAGGAAGAGCACCTGTTCAACCCCCAGACCATCCACCTGTTCCAGAAAGCGTGCTTCACGGGCGACTACAAGGCCTTCAAGGACTTCACCCGCACCGTGGACAACATGGGCGAGGAGGGCGTGCATCTGCGCAGTCTGCTGGACTTCAACTATGATCCCAACGGCGGCATCCCCATCGAGGAGGTCGAGCCGGTGTCGGCCATCGTCAAGCGGTTCAAGGCCGCAGCCATGAGCTACGGTGCGCTGAGCAGCGAGGCCCACGAGACCATCGCCATCGCACTGAACCGTCTGGGCGGCCGAAGCAACACCGGCGAGGGCGGCGAACCCGAAGGGCGCTACCACAGCGAGAGCAATTCCAAGATCAAGCAGGTGGCCTCCGCCCGCTTCGGCGTCACCAGCAAGTACCTCGTCTCCGCCGAGGAGATCCAGATCAAGCTGGCGCAGGGCGCAAAGCCCGGTGAGGGCGGCAACCTGCCCGGCGCCAAGGTGTATCCGTGGATCGCGAAGACCCGCCACAGCACCACCGGCGTGGGCCTGATCTCTCCCCCGCCCCACCACGACATCTACTCCATCGAGGACTTGGCCGAGCTCATCTATGACCTGAAGAACGCCAACCGCCACGCCAACATCAACGTGAAGCTGGTCAGCGAGGCCGGTGTCGGCACCATTGCCGCCGGTGTTGCCAAGGGCGGCGCACAGGTCATCCTCGTTTCCGGCTACGACGGCGGCACCGGCGCGGCCCCCCGCACCTCCATCAAGAATGCCGGTCTGCCGTGGGAACTGGGCATCGCCGAGACCCACCAGACCCTGATCCTGAACGGTCTGCGCAGCCGCGTCCGCATCGAGAGCGACTCGAAGCTGCTCTCCGGCCGTGATGTGGCCATCAGCTGTATGCTGGGCGCAGAGGAATTCGGCTTCGGCACTTCCCTGCTGATGTGCGAAGGCTGCGTCATGATGCGGGTCTGCAACCTCGACACCTGCCCCATGGGCATCTGCACCCAGAACCCGGAGCTGCGCAAGCGCTTCAAGGGCAAGCCGGAATACATCATCAACTACCTGACCTTCGTGGCACAGGAGCTGCGGGAGTACATGGCGAAGCTCGGCGTCCGCACCATCGACGAACTGGTGGGCCGCACCGACCTGCTCCATGTCAAGCCCAGCGCCCCCGGCAGCCGCGCGGCCAAGATGAACCTCGACTGCATCCTGCACAACCCCGCCATCCCCAACAGCAACGTCCACTTCGTTCCGGCGGATACCTACGACTTCCACCTCGAAAACACCCTCGACATGAAGGTGCTGATGAAGAAGTTCAAGCTGAACAGCAAAGCGCCCCAGAGCGTGACGCTGGACGTCTCCAACACCGACCGCGCCTTCGGTGCCATCTTCGGCAGCGAGATCACCCGCAAATACGGCGATTCCCTGCCCGATGACGTCTACACCGCCAACTGCAGCGGCGCGGGCGGCCAGAGCTTCGGTGCGTTCATCCCCCACGGCCTGACCCTGATGCTGACCGGCGACTGCAACGACTACATGGGCAAGGGCCTTTCCGGCGGCAAGATCATCGTCCGCCCGCCGGAGGGCATCCTCTACAAACCCGAAGAGAACATCATCACCGGCAACGTGGCCCTGTATGGTGCCACCAGCGGCAAGGCCTTTGTCTGCGGCGTGGCCGGCGAGCGCTTCTGCGTCCGCAACTCCGGCGCCACCGCCGTTGTCGAGGGCGTGGGCGACCACGGCTGCGAGTATATGACCGGCGGCACCGTCGTCGTCCTCGGCCAGACGGGCAAGAACTTTGCAGCCGGTATGACCGGCGGCATCGCCTACGTGCTGGACGAGAACTGGGATTTCTACCAGCGGGTGAACAAAGAGACCGTCAGCCTCGAACCCGTGGAGCACAAATACGACGTTGCCACCCTGAAAGAACTCATCCGCGAGCACGTGGAAGCCACCGGCTCCCCCCGCGGCAAGGAGATCTTGGAGCATTTCAGCGACTATCTGCCCAAGTTCAAGAAGGTCCTCCCCTACGACTACGACCGGATGCTGCGGGTGATCGCCTCCATGGAGGAGCGCGGCCTCGACGGCGAACAGGCACAGATCGAAGCATTCTACGCTGTGCAGAAGAAGAAGTAAGGAGGGGAACATCATGGGCAAGACCACTGGATTTATGGATTATACGCGCAAGACCAGCAGCGATGTTCCGCCGCTGGAGCGCATCGAAAACTTCAACGAATTTCACATCTGGCTCTCCCGCGAGGAGCAGCAGACACAGGCGGCCCGCTGCATGGACTGCGGCGTTCCCTTCTGTCAGGCGGGCATGATGATCGGCGGCATGGTCTCCGGCTGCCCGCTGAACAATCTGATCCCGGAGTGGAACGACCTGATCTATCAGGGCAAATGGGAGCTGGCACTTCACCGGCTGCGTGCCACCAACCGCTTCCCGGAGTTCACGAGCCGGGTCTGCCCCGCCCTGTGTGAGGCGGCGTGCACCTGCGGCGACGTGACCGGCAGCAGCGTCACCGTCCGCGAGAACGAACACGCCATCGTGGAAACGGGCTACGCAAAGGGCTGGCTCCACGCCGCCCCGCCCCCGGCCCGCACCGGCAAGAGCGTCGCCGTCATCGGCAGCGGCCCGGCCGGCCTTTCCGTGGCCGAGTACCTCAACATCCGGGGCCACGCCGTCACCGTTTTCGAGCGGGCCGACCGGGTGGGCGGCTTGCTGATGTACGGCATCCCCAACATGAAGCTGGACAAAGCCGTCATCGAGCGCCGCATCAAGATCATGCAGGCCGAGGGTGTGGAGTTCCGCACCAACATGGACATCGGCGGGGCCGTGGCCGCAGAGGACGTCCTGAACAGTTACGATGCCGTGGTGCTCTGCTGCGGCGCAAAAAAGGCCCGCGACCTGAATGTTCCCGGCCGGGACGCCAAGGGCGTCCACTTCGCCGTGGATTACCTGACCAGCGTGACCAAGAGCTTGCTGGACAGCCAGTTCGCCGACGGCAGGGCTCTGACCGCGGCGGGCAAGAATGTCCTCGTCATCGGCGGCGGCGACACTGGCAACGACTGCCAAGGCACCGCCCTGCGGCAGGGCTGCACCGACCTTGTGGCGCTGGAGATGATGCCCCAGCCGCCCAAGGAGCGCGCCGCCTCGAACCCGTGGCCGGAGTGGCCGAAGGTCCTCAAGGTGGACTACGGCCAGACCGAGAGCCTTGCCAAGTTCGGCAAGGACCCCCGCGTGTACCAGACCACCGTGAAAGAATTTTTGACCGACGATGCCGGAAACCTGACCGGCGCGGTCATTTCCTACCTGAAGCCGGAGCGTGACCCGGAGACCGGCCGCACCAGCATGGTGCCCACCGGCGAGGAGTTCACCTACGACTGCCAGCTGGCCCTCATCGCGGCGGGCTTCGTCGGCTGCGAGAACTATGTGGCCGACGCTTTCGGCGTCCAGCTCACGGGCCGCGGCTGTGTAGACACCGACCACTTCCGCACCAACGTGCAGAAAGTCTTTGCCTGCGGCGATATGCGCCGGGGCCAGAGCCTTGTGGTCTGGGGTCTGCGGGAGGGCCGCGACTGTGCCGCCGAGGTAGACCGCTACCTCATGGGCTACACGAACCTCTGAGCCATCAACCTTACCATCCTCTTTTCCTATCCTAAACAGCAGAAGCGGGAGCCCGTTGAAAGGCTCCCGCTTCTGCTGTTTTTTGGGATATTGAAACGATGTGAACGGCTGTTGTTGACTCCTTCAGGCACGGCAGAGCCGTGACTGAGGGAGTTGTGCAACAGCCGCTCGATGAATCTTAGTTTGTATCATACACCGTGTCATCCGGCGCGGTCTCCTCCGAAGAGGAAGCGCTTTCGCCGCTGCCGGAATCGGAGGCGGCGGGCGGTTCGGTGGTGATCTCTACGCTGGGGTCGGCGGCGATATATACGGTGATGACGCTGCCCACCTCTACGGCGGCTCCGGCTTCCGCGCTGCACGAGACGACGCAGCCCGCCGCATAGGAACCATCGTTGACCACCATGAAGCAGCTCGGCGTCAGGCCGCGGGCCTCCAGCTCGCTGACGGCTCCCTCCTGCGTGAAGCCGATGACGTCGGGCATCTCCACCATCTGCGGGCCTTTGCTGACCACAAGGCTGATGGTGCCGCCCTTTTCGACCACATCGCCCGCCGCCGGTTCTTGGCGGATGATCTTGCCCTTCTCCACCGTGTCGCTGTACTCCAGCGTCACATAGAAGAGGTAATCGCCCACGTATTTGTGATTGTTGCGCACCTGCGTGTCATAATCCATCCCCACAAAGTCGGGCGTCAGGGTCACCGGCTCGTCCAGCTCGACGCTTTCCGGCTCCGGCACCGACGAGGAGGGCGCTTCCGACGTGTGCGGCCCCTGATTCACCAGCCCCCACACGATGAGCAGGATCAGAATCGCCAGCAGGATCAAAATTGCCGCCAGCAGATTGCGCAGACTGAGCAGATGCTGCTTGGAGTCGTCCTCCGGCAGCGTCAAAGACCGGGATTCGGGGCGGGGCAGGTTCCGGGTCAGCTCGGCGGTGTACTCCTGCGAGGTCAGCGCCTTGAAAAGCTGGGGCACGGTCTGGATGCGCTCCACCGGCTTCAGCTTCAGGCCCATCCAGAGCACGTCGGAAAAGTACTCCGGCACGGCGGGGTTCACCGTCCGGGCGCGGGGGTTGGAGTCCGACACCAGCCGCTGCGCCGCCGGGACCGGACTCTGGCCGCAGACCATCCGGTAGACCACCGCCGCAAGGCTGTATTCATCGGTGTAGCGGCCCTCAAACTCGGCGGTGGAATACTGCTCCGGGGCCGAGTAACCCTCGTACAGCTGCTCGTGCAAGCCGCTGCCCGCCGTGCGCAGCCCCACCGTCGCGTAGCCGGTCAGCCGGGCGCGGCCGTTTTCCAGCACCCGGATGTTCTCCGGGCAGATGCCCCGGTGCACAAGGCCGACTTGGTGCATGGCGGCCACGCCGTCGAACACCGGCTGCAGCATGGCGCAGACCTGCTCCGACGGCAGCGGGCCGGGATGCTGATCCAGCCAGCGGCCCAGCGGCACGCCGCCGGGGTTCTCCATCACGGCGTAGACGGTGTTGTTTTCCTCGAACACGTCCAGCACCGCCTCCAAGCCGTTGGCCGGGGTGATGCGCTGGATGGAGCGGTAAAGGTCGGCAAAGTCCATCCGGGTGGTCTTGAACAACACCTCGCTGCCCAGTTTAGGCCGCAGGGTGGCGTCCATCCCCCGCTCCGCCGCCAGCGTCAGGGGCATATACTCCTTGATGGTCACCCGGAAGCGCCCGACGTTCTCCGCGCCCCGGTACAGGATGCCCTCACCGTCGATCCGTTCGATCTCGCCGACGGTATACCGCCCGCCCAGCACCGTGCCCACCGGCAGACTGCCCGCCGGATTGCGCCCCGCGAACACCCCGCCGCAATGCGGGCAAGCCGCCGCGCGCTCGTGCAGCTCCGAAAGGCAGTAAGGGCAGATGATGGACATGGGAAAACCTCCTTTTGTGGTCGTGTTGTTTTTTATTATAGCACAGTTCCGGGCATAACAAAAGCCCCGCAGCTCGGTTGGAGCGGCAGGGCTTCGTGATTTTTCAGATTCGGTCTCCGCCGATCATTCCGGCAGGTCTTCCTCGTTCTCCAGAGAGTGCCAGACGTTCTGGACATCATCGTTGTCCTCCAGAGCGTCGAGCAGCTTGCCCATGAGCTTGAGCTGATCGGGGTCAGTCAGGCGGGTGGTGGTCATGGGGACCATGGCGAGGTCATCGCTCAGGATCTCGTAGCCCTTCTCCTCCATGGCCTTGACCACAGCAGAGTAGTTGTCCGGATCGGTGGTGATCTCCGCTGCCTCTTCACCGGCATCGAAATCCTCCGCACCAGCGTCCAGAGCGTCCATCATAGCCTCGTCGGCATCCTTGTCTTCCAGAGAGATGTCGATGACGCCCTTCTGGCTGAACAGGAAGGAGACGCAGCCCATAGCGCCCAGATTGCCGCCGTTCTTGTCGAAGTAGTGGCGCAGGTCGGCAGCGGTACGGTTGCGGTTGTCGGTCAGGGTCTCGACCATGACGGCAACGCCGCCGGGGCCGTAGCCTTCGTAGGTGATTGCCTCGTACTCGGTCTTATCGCCGCCCTCAGCCTTCTTGATGATGCGCTGAATGTTATCGTTGGGCACGCTCATGCGCTTTGCCTTGGCGATCAGGTCAGCCAGCTTGCTGTTGGAAGCCGGGTTCGGGCCGCCGGTACGGACGGCGACGCTGATCTCGCGGCCGATCTTGGTAAAGACCTTTGCCTTGGCGCCATCGGTCTTTTCCTTCTTACGCTTGATGTTGTTCCATTTGCTATGTCCAGACATGGGGAACCTCCTAAAGTTTATCGAAAATCTCCGCCTGCGGGCAGACGGGCTGTGGTCGCCCGCTTGTGGCAGCACACAAAA
>ERZ1034781.168-NODE-168-length-37471-cov-8.401326_pt1 | contig 37471 bp, 24 predicted proteins | sample MGYA00520700_ERZ1034781 | MGnify/ENA primary metagenome ERZ1034781 (study PRJEB33766, sample SAMN09781709) | gut metagenome | biome: gut microbiome | host: Homo sapiens | place: Madagascar | study: EMG produced TPA metagenomics assembly of the PRJNA485056 data set...
ATATATGAAATTATTTTTAACCTTATGCTTTTCTTTTTTTATTATTTTTTTTATTTTATTCAGATATCAAATACTATAACTTTATTTTTATTTTTTTATAGTGATCGGTCTGTTTTAATCCTGTGATCGATCTGTTTTCAGATCAAACACACCCTGACCATATCGTTTAAACTGCATCATCATCTCATGTGTCAAGCTCAGATGTTCTCCATAGTCCGGGATCTGCTCACGCTCTACCCATTCGCCGCTTGCAAGTTCTTCATGATCGATGGTCAGCTCCGGTTCATGCTCATCTGTCTTCTTTCTATCTGCCTGACAGAAGAATCCCATCAGCAGATTGCTGTCAAATCCCCACGGCTGTGATTTGTAATACCGGATATTCTTAACCGGTATTCCGACTTCCTCCATCACCTCACGCCGAACCGTTTCCTCTACCGTCTCACCTATTTCCGTAAAGCCGGCGATCAGGGCGTATCGTTTATACTCTCTTGCAGCGTAAGTTGTAAGAATGATACGATTGCCATCTGTCACTCCGACAATTACTGCCGGTGCGATCGTTGGGAAGATCAGATGTCCGCAGGACGGACAACGGAGCATCCGTTCTTTCTCATCCGGGAGCACAGGCGTTCCGCAGGCTCCACAATAGCGGTTCATCGAATACCACAGATGCAGATGCCATCCGGTTGCCGCCGCAAGCACTTCTTCCTTTGGCTTGCAGCTTCTGGTCTTATACATGCTCCGGTATTCATAACCCGGAATCTCCATACGCTCTCCCAAATTTACATCAGCTGCTCTATTCGCTGATCTTTCAGCATAATAAGGCTCTGTTGTCCGGACAAGATCCTGCGGTCGATACAGAAAATACTGTCTGTCATCGATCACAAACAGGTAGGTCAGATTATCCTGCCATGATGCATCCTGCGTGACCGTATCATTTATTCCTATATAGCTTTTATATTCCGAGACAGTGAGCCAGACCAGCTCATGCTCATCCTCCACCTTTTTGGCAAGAATCCGTTTCTCGGAAAATGCAAGGATCACATCATCATTCTTCGGCGGTTTTCGATATGCATATTCATTATGAAACCGTTTTGGTTCTATATCCTGTATCATCTTCCTATACCAGACAGGCTGTCTGATACGATATGAAAACATCTGTATTATCAGTGCTTTTATATGCGGATCAGCCAGCCTGTTTCTTTCTTTTTGAATTTATACCATGAATCGTTTCTATCGACACTGTCGTTTCGATTCATGTATGGACACAGCTTTGCGTCTCTGTTATTACTTCTTTAACTGAGCCAGACGTTCTTCAACCTGGGCTTTCATTTCTGTATATTTTGCAAGCTTGGCTTTTTCTTCTTCTACCTTAGCAGTCGGTGCTTTATCTACAAATTTAGGATTTGCAAGCATACCGGATGCACGCTTGATCTCGCCGGCCAGACGACCGGATTCTTTCTCCAGACGCTCGATCTCTTTGTCGATATCAACCAGCTCTGCAAGCGGAATATAGAGTGCGGCATCATGTATCAGGGTAGATACTGCATTCTCATCAATACCATTCTTGCTATCCTGAATGAATACCTCACTTGCATATCCAAGTGTTGCAAAGAAATTCTTTGATGCTTCAAATATATCACGGATCTCACTCTTAGCAGATACAACATATACAGTTGCTTTCTTGCTTGGCGGTACATTCATACCGGTACGCAGATTACGGATTGCACGAACCGCAGCCTTGATCGTATCAACTGCGTTTTCATCCTGCTTGAAGCTCCACTCCTCTTTATATACAGGCCAGTCAGAGATCATAATAGATTCTTCCTCATCCTGAATGTTACAGAAGATCTCCTCCGTGATAAACGGCATATATGGATGTAATAATTTCAATGCCCGGATCAGAACAGTCTTTAATGTCCAGAGGGCTGCTGCCTTTGTCTCGTCTGCATCATTGTAAAGTCTTGGCTTAACCATTTCGATATACCAGTCACAGAATTCTTCCCATATGAAGTCATATACCTTGGAAACTGCGATACCCAACTCGTATTTCTCCATGTTATCTGTCATCTCAACTGCCAGATCATTGACCTTGGATAAGATCCAGCGGTCAGCGATCGTAAGATCAGATAATTTTACATTTGAGAAATCCGCCTTTTCCATATTCATCATAATGAATCTGGATGCATTCCAGATCTTATTTGCAAAGTTTCTGGAATTCTCTACACGCTCCCAATAGAAACGCATATCATTTCCCGGTGCATTACCTGTGATCAGTGTCAGACGAAGGGCATCTGCACCATATTTATCAATAACCTCTAGCGGATCGATACCGTTTCCAAGAGACTTACTCATCTTCCGACCCTGATCGTCACGAACCAGTCCGTGGATCAGAACATGCTTAAATGGGCTCTTTCCTGTCTGCTCCAGTGCGGAGAATACCATACGGATAACCCAGAAGAAGATGATATCGTATCCGGTTACAAGTACGTCAGTCGGATAGAAATATTCATATTCCGGTGTCTTCTTTGGCCAGCCAAGTGTTGAGAATGGCCAGAGTGCGGATGAGAACCATGTATCCAGTGTATCTTCATCCTGTGTCAGATGTGTGCATCCACATTTCGGACATACCGTCGGAACTTCTCTGGAAACGATCGTCTCATGACACTCATCACAGTAATAAGCCGGAATTCTGTGTCCCCACCAAAGCTGACGGGAGATACACCAGTCGCGGATATTTTCAAGCCAGTGGATGTATGTCTTATCAAACTGCTCCGGTACAAATTCCAGCTCATCTGTCTTGATCAGATCAAGGGCTGCCTGTCCCATTTCCTTCATACGGACAAACCACTGTGGCTTGATCATTGGCTCTACCGTTGTCTTACATCTATCATGTGTTCCTACGTTATGTGTGTGTGGTACAACCTTTACAAGAAGACCTTCTTTTTCCAGATCTGCTACCATTGCTTTTCTTGCTTCATAACGATCCATGCCTGCGTATTTGCCGCCCTTCTCGTTGATCGTAGCATCATCGTTTAAAATATTGATCTCTTCCAGATTGTGTCTCTTACCTACTTCGAAGTCGTTCGGATCATGTGCAGGTGTAATCTTTACACAGCCTGTTCCGAATTCCATATCTACATATTCATCTGCGATAACAGGAATCTCTCTGTCTGTTAAAGGAAGCTTCAGCATCTTACCGATGATATCCTTATAACGCTCATCCTTTGGATTTACAGCAACCGCCGTATCACCAAGCAGGGTTTCCGGTCTGGTCGTTGCTATCTCTACATATCTTCCTTCTTCTCCAACGATCGGATAATTGATATGCCAGAAATGTCCTTCCTGCTCTACATGCTCTACCTCTGCGTCCGAAATGGATGTCTTACATACAGGACACCAGTTGATGATCCTGGAACCTTTGTAGATATATCCCTTTTCATAGAGATTGACAAATACTTCCTTAACTGCTTCTGAACATCCCTCGTCCATTGTAAAACGCTCTCTGTCCCAGTCAGCAGATGAACCCAGCTTCTTTAACTGATTTACGATTCTTCCTCCGTATTCTTCTTTCCATTTCCAGGCATGCTGTAAGAAAGCCTCTCTGCCGATTTCCTTCTTATCAATGCCTTCTGCCTTTAATTTCTCTGTTACCTTTACCTCTGTAGCGATCGCTGCATGGTCTGTACCCGGCTGCCATAATGCACTGTAACCCTGCATTCTCTTAAAACGAATGAGAATATCCTGCATCGTATTGTCAAGGGCATGACCCATATGAAGCTGTCCGGTTACATTTGGAGGCGGCATAACGATCGTAAATGGTTTCTTACTGCGATCTACCTCTGCATGAAAATATTTCTTATCTTCCCATTTTCTGTACAGCCTGTCTTCTATATCGGCCGGATTGTATGTCTTTTCCAGTTCTTTCATCTGTTCCATCCTTTCTGTTTTTATAGCATCTTTAGTGGAGCGTTTTTCCTTTACAGAATTAATCTTCTTACATAGAAAAAGCCCTTTGAAACATCTCTGTTCCAAAGGGCGTATCTTACGCGTTACCACCTTAATTTATCACTCATCTTATTCTGTAACGGGAACGACCCGGCGCATCCTACTGAACATTTCGGATGTGCTGCTCCAAAGCTACCTTCCCACAAATTTCCTCGAAAGACCTTTCAGCCTGTGGATCTTCCTCTCTGGCAGTTCCTTTATGGTACTCCTCTTTTTCCTTGCATTTATGCTGTTAAACTAAATCTCATAGTACAACAGAAGTCTTTCCAGTGTCAAGCGGTTTTAAACGTAATCTTGCTATTTTTCATACATCAATACTCTTTCCCACGGCATAAGTGTCACTCCATCATCCTCCGGGAAACATGCACTCATCTGATCCGATATCACCTTTAACTTTTTCCGTATTCTTTCATAGCTAAAGAATCCATTATCATTCTGCTGATCCGTCATGGCATATTCAAATACTCTCGCACGGTCTTCATTTGGAAAGCTTTTTGAGTAGGTGTCAATAAATGCAATCTCTGACGCATCACCGGATGAAAATGCAACATAGGTATTGTCATAGCTATTTTCATTTGCAATATAATCGTAATCATAATCGAATCCATCCGGGTTGCACTCCGACCAAATTCCTTCATCAAACCAACAGCCGGTGTAATTCATATGGTTCTCGATCGCATGGAAGATCTCGTGGTGGATCGTGCTGATATAGGAGGACTGATCATTGATATCAATAACCAGAAATGTGTCTTTCTCCAGAGTATTCTGAACTCCGGCAGCTGTTGTAAGTGCCGTTTCATCTGTTCCTATGATCGCACCTGCCAAATAGATCTTTAATATGCTTCCATATCCATCATCCAGATTTTTCAACATCCGATCCGGATATTTCTTCAACTCATTCTTCAGAACTTCCAATGACTGAGCAGTCAGAAGTGCATTGTCTGATGCCTCATACCGGTAGATATCCTTGCTGCACTCCGTCACTTCATCAAATATATGTATCTCTACACCATTTTGATCTCCGATATCCTTTGCCTGCTGCCGCAGCTCCTGCTTCAGCTCATCGGACGGATGATCCAGATAACTCCATGGATAACGGTAGACTCTGGAATCACCGGAAATGCTGCGCGCATCGTTCAGATCCCATATATATACTTCCTGCTTTTGCCCACTCGTTGAAAATGCAAAGAAATTATATGTATCCATATAAGTACCTTGATCGATATAGATATAATTTGTTTCATCAAACGGAAATGTTACTGCAAGTCTGCTTTCACATTTACCGGTATCCACATTATAGATCCGGAACTGCAGCTTCTGTGTATTCGTCTCCTGCGACTGGCTGGCACTGCCATACATAGCCAGACCATGTTCTACATCGCAGCCAACCTGAAAATCACCTGTATTATCCGGGAACAAAATACCCGGTTCTTCCCCGGACGTTTCTCCATACACCTGATAGACCTGACCATCCGCATATACCGATGCGTAGTACTTATCCCCACTTCCTTCAAATTGCACGATATCATAATCACCGGTTTCTTTTACATCCGTTCCGGTCACACTATAACATCTGACTTCCACACGTTCTGCCGTATTATCATATGCTGACACCACCAGATACTCCGGTTCTTCCGCATATCCTAACAGCGTTGTATCTTTTCCTTCTCCTGAATATGCCGGACACACCTCTGACTCTTCCCCCGACCGCAGATCATATTCATAGATCTGTCCATCCTCTGCATTTGTATAGAAGAAGCCGGTGAGATCCTTTGACATCAGATAACTGTCCGGTGTCCCCTTTTCGATCGGCATAACAGTCTCCTGATCCAACAAGGATCCATAACGGATCAGCTCTTTGTTGCCTTTATCATAGAGAACCACCTCATCGGTTCCATTTGAAAATACATCTGATGCATATGTATCCTTCGGGCAGCTTACAACCGCTTTCTGCCTGAGATCCGCCAGATCATATAGTGCCAGATAACCGTCTTCTCCTACGCCATACTGGATTCCAAGGGCATTCCCAAAAGCAAACATCTTATTGATGTAAATATTATCTTCCTCTACTTTCATATCCAGTTGATACAGGTTCGTATGTCCGGATACCTTTGCCTGCTTGTAGTATTCCCCCGAGACGATTGATTTCCACTCTTCTTCTGTGGTCGGTTCTTCGGTTGTCGTCTGTGAGCCATCTGCCCTGTCAGTATTTTCTTCTGTCAGATACCCGGAAGTTGTTCCCCCATTCTGATCCCCACCTGTCACCTGACAGCCTGTTATCTGTCCAAGTGTCATGCTGATAACCAGCACTCCTGCCAGCCATCTGCCGATACCTTTCCTGTAATTCTTTCGCATATATGTACCCCATTTCTATGCCATTATAATACCCCTAATTTATTTCCACTTTTTAACAGAATATCATATATTAATTTCCTTGTAACTAATAAAAACCATCAAATTGATGGTTTTTATGTGCTGTTTTGCCATCATTTTAATGGTTTTATATGTTGATCATTTATTTACGATCATTATCCAAGGATCACTGCCTGCCCTGAGCTTAACCGTATACGGTTGCCATTTAAGCATACGTCATTCTTATTATCCAACAGAACGTGAAGCTTCGGCTGCTCATTTGCAGTCAGCAGATCAACTGTGATATCTTCTCTGCTGTAATTCGTTATGATGTAAATGGTCTGGTCTTCCGTCTTTCTTGCATATGCAAATATTCCATCTTTCTCCACAAACATCGGAACGACCTTGCCATAAGTAAATACTTCTTTGTAGTCCTCAGACTTACGAAGTGCGATCAGCTTCTGGTAATAGTGCCATACGGAATCTTCCCTGCCAAGCTGTTCCTTTACATTGATCTCTTTATAATTTGGATTTACAAAGAGCCATGGTGTTCCGGTCGTAAATCCTGCCTGTACAGAATCATCCCACTGCATCGGTGTTCTGGCATTATCCCTGCTGTTCTCATAGCAGGCTTCCATCGCATCTTCTACCGTGCAGCCAGCATCAATTGCAACTGCATATTCATTCTTTGTACTGATATCATTGTAATCATCGATCGAAGCCACATGACAGTTACGCATACCGATCTCCTGTCCCTGGTAAATAAACGGAATACCACGCAGCATAACACTGATCGTTCCCAGCAATTTGATCCCGTCTTCATTCTGAAGGTAATCTGGCAGATAACGGCTCGCACCTCTTGGCTCATCGTGATTCTCTATGATATTTGCAAGGAAACCGACATCTTCACATTCCTTCTGTGCATGAAAGATCACCTTTTTCAGATCATCAAATCCGACCTTCTTCGCATCGTACCAGCCATGATCGCCAAAGGTCATCTCATGCGCTGAGAAATCAAACATCGTTGAAAAATGTCCGTCGTCACCAATAAATTCTTCCAGCTCATCCTTCTTCATATTGAATACTTCAGCAACTGTAAACGCATCGTACTTTTCAAATGTATGCTTCTTCAGATCCTCTAACAGTTCACCAACGCCATCGACGCCCTCAACCATACGGAAGATTCCTGTCATTCCATCCGGTCCGTCCGGTTCATAATTCGGAAAACTCAGATCTTTCTTGATATTGATGATCGCATCGATACGGAAACCCGCAACGCCCTTATCCAGCCACCAGTTGATCATGGTATATAATTCATTTAATACCTCAGGATTGTTCCAGTTCAGATCCGGCTGTTCTTTTGCAAACATATGAAGATAATAATAGTCCGTTCCTTCTACCTTTTCCCATGCGCTTCCACCAAAATAAGACCGGTAGTTGCTTGGCGGATTACCATCCTTTCCCTTACGGAAATAAAAATAATTGCCATATTTACCTTCCGGATCTTTTAATGCTTTCTGGAACCATTCATGCTGGTCGGAACAGTGATTGATAACAAGATCCATAATGATATACATATCCCGCTTCTTCGCCTCTGCTAACAGCTCATCGAATTCTTCCATCGTTCCAAATATCTCATCGATCTTATAATAATCTGAAATATCATAACCCTGATCGACAAATGGAGACTGATAGATTGGAGATAACCAGATAATATCGATTCCCAGACTTTTCAGATAATCTAAATGATCGATCACACCACGAAGATCACCGATTCCGTCTCCATTTGTATCCTGAAAACTCTTTGGATATATCTGATATGCTACTTTGCCATGCCACCATTTTCTTTTCATTATAAAAACCTCCTGTGTTCCTTTTATACTGTCTGTATCTGTTCCACCATCGGATACAGCTACTCGTTCTTTTTTACACTTTAATTACAGTATACGGAATACATAGAGGTTTTCTATCTTTAAATTGACTATTTTATTGTACTATTTTGACTTTTTACGATATTCAGAAGGTGTCATGCCCTTCTCCTTTTTAAAACGTCGGATAAAATATCCGGTATTGTCAAATCCACAGGCAGCTGCAATATCTATGATCTTATCCTCTGTCTCCGCAAGCGCCGTCGCCGCTTTCTCCACACGGATCACATTGATATATTCTGTGATCGTCTTTCCGATATTCTTCTTAAAATACCGGCAAAAATACTGTTCATTCATATTGACCAGCTCCGCCAGTTCGGACAGGCGGATCGGCGAACTGTAATGCTCTCCGATATACTGCAGCACCTTTTTCAGATTCTCTACCGTCCCGGCTTCTTCTCTGCCTTCCCTGACCTGTCTTGTAAGCAGATCATGCTTATATGCAACTGCGATCAATTCCAACATCTTTGCCTTGATATTCAAATAGAACATATTTTTCTGTAGATTCTGTTTCGGTTCTCCTGGCATGTTCTCACGCGTTATTGAAGAATCCTGATGCTGCGCTTTCTTCGTATCATATTCTTCCATCTGCCTGAGCATCTGTTCGATCTCTTTATAACAAGCACTTAATTCTTCAAATGCCGCATCCCCGCTCTGGCATAGAACCGGCATCCGAAGCTTTCCTTCTGCAAGCGGTCCAAGCACCTTCGCCTCCGCCGCATCATATCGTTCAAAGCACAGGATATCAACAGGAAACACAACCGCACTTTCTATACCATCCTTTTCCAGGATCAATGCATGCAGTTCTTCCGGATGGATGCACATAAATGCCGGTGCATGAACCTGATACTCTTTTGTATTTATCCATACCGGGAAATCACCTTTTTGAAAATAGATCCATTCCATTTCCTCATGCCAATGCGGAACCACATGCCACTCATTTTCTCCGTTCCATTCGTACAAAGCAACCGGATACTGCACCGTTCCATGTGTTCTATTCTCTTTTAACGATGTATTTGCCGTTTCCTGCTTTTTCATGCTTTGGTCCTTTCTTATTTTACGCTGGACATCTTCTATATTTCATTATACACTTTTCCTATATGGAGACAAATGGTTTTATATCGTACATTGCATTTATTTTCTTATAATTCCCCCCATATTGCCCAATGATCAAATTTTTAACAGGAGAAAAAAGAATGGATATACTCCCACCAATATCAAATATTAAACGAAATCATCCGGTCTCACTGCCGGATGCCACTCTGTTTCCCAAAAGCATCGGCGTTCTGGCAGCAGGAATTCTGTCTGCCTCTGTCTTTACCTGCGAAATCGACCGTACCCCGAGATTTATTTTTCTTGGGATCGGCATCGTATTGATCATAATTGCCGGTATATTACTGATCCGGTATCTGAACCAGAAACGTACATTTAAACAATACACACCTGCGTGGGAAAAGCACAAAAGCATCTATGATGATTTTGCAATCGAATTGAACCAATGGTATGATTCCGGGCTGATACCGAAAAGCTGTGATGGTGATACCGCCTATGCCCTCCACCTGCAGAAGGAACGTCTGAATCGCAAAGGTATCCGAATGATCCACTACACATCGCCTGCCAAAGACACCAATGGTACCTCTTATCTTTCAAGAAACACGGTCTGGTATTCCGTTGATACCATGGACGAAAGAATCAACCGGCATCTGCGATTTGAAAATACATCCGGCACCATATATGACCGGAAATCAGATGACATCATGTATGAGGTGGTTGTACATACACCAAATGAAGCAGAGCTTCATCATATGACCATGACCTGTCCGAACTGTGGCGCTGTCAATCCGGTTGCTGCCCTGACACAGGGTTGCCCATACTGCAGCACCATTTTCCAGATAAAGGATCTGTTCCCGCGTGTCACGAATACCTATTTTATCCGGAATAATGCTTCCATGAAAAATGTAAACAAACGAGGCTCCACCATATGGATCACCATTCTGGTTGTATTTCTATTTACTTTTATTTCCTTTCTTTCAGACCGGGAGAATCCAATTCCTGCCAGCCTGATCATGTCCTATTTTGTCACACTGATCTTCGGCGGCATCACCGGACTTATGCTTTCATCCATTCTTTTGATCATTAAGCAGTTCAATCGTGACGGTCGAAAACGTATTCCATTCTGGTCTTATGTGACAGCAAAGGGAAAGATCTCACGAGCATTTGCGCCTTATGATCCTGTTTTTTCTTTTGAGAAATTTGAAGGCCAGATCATCTCCCTGATCCGCATGACCGTTCTGGCAGATCACCCGGAAAACCTTGCTTTCTATCGTGGTTCTTCTTTTGATCCATATTTTCAGGATATCATCGAGATGACCTACATGCAGGCTTTAACTGTCAATGATATCCACATGGAGGGAAGTGAACTGTGCCTGAATCTTCGTACCTGGTGGATCAATTACAGTGAACATGATGGCGCCATAAACCGTCGGGGCGACTGTATCGACGTATCCCTCCGACGTAATACCGCCTACATGGAACCGCCCGGTTTCTCCATTACTTCCGTCCACTGCCCTGCCTGTGGCACAAGCTTTGATACTGTCCGCCAGCGCAGCTGCCCTTACTGTGGCAACGAATATCATATGGAGAATGCAGGATTTATTATTGAAAAGCTGGCGCTTATTTAGAAATGATCTCTTGCTGTTATATACAATAATTCCCACCTGTAAAGACTCATGATGTTTTCTACAAACTGCACATGCCCGATCCGTAAATGTTCCTGTGCCAACTCGTCCTTCGGACTCAAACAGACACCCACATTTACTGGCAATGTGCAGTTTATAACGAAAAATCATGAATGTCTTTACAGGGGAGAATATTGTATATAACAGCATGTTACATTTTGAACAAGCTCCAGGTAGGTAAGCAATTCTATAATGCCATGTATATCCTATGCTGCATTCTCCATATATAATAAAATCCCCCTATATATGACATTGTTAGATTTTCGTTATGATCTGCAGATTGCCAGTAAATGCGGGTGCCTGTCTGAGCCCGAAGGGCGAGTTGGCACAGGAGCATTTACGAATCAGGCATGTGCAGAGAATAGAAAATCTGACACGTCATTATAGGGGGATTCATATTATATATGGAGAATGCGTCATACTGTGAAAAAAAGCTGGAGATTTTCTTAAGAACATCGGCTTTTTATCATTATGCCATTACTCGCCAAGGATGTGGCGGGCAACATAGACACCGCTGGCGGAGGCATGGGACAACGAATGCGTTACACCACTGCCATCTCCGATCACATATAAGCCCTTGTGGCAGCTTTCCAGATTCTCATCCAACTCCACTTCCATGTTGTAGAACTTAACCTCTACACCATATAACAGAGTATCATCATTTGCTGTTCCCGGTGCTACCTTATCCAGTGCATAGATCATTTCCATGATTCCATCTAAGATACGCTTTGGAAGGACAAGACTCAGATCACCCGGTGTTGCCGTTAAGGTCGGTGTTACCAGCCCTTCTTCAATACGCTTCACGGTACTTCTTCTGCCTCGGACTAGGTCGCCAAACCGCTGTACAATGACACCACCGCCCAGCATGTTTGATAATCTTGCGATACTTTCACCATATCCGTTACTGTCCTTAAATGGCTCTGAGAAATGCTTGGAAACCAGAAGTGCAAAGTTTGTATTCTCTGTCTTCTTCTCATCACCCTCATAGCTGTGTCCGTTTACAGTGATGATACCATTCGTATTCTCATTTACCACAATTCCATTTGGATTCATACAGAAGGTTCTGACATTATCTTCGAATTTCTCTGTACGATATACAATCTTGCTTTCATATAATTCATCCGTCAGATGTGAGAAGATAACTGCCGGAAGCTCCACACGGACTCCGATATCGACACGGTTGGATTTTGTAGGAATCTCAAGCTCCTTACATACCTTTTCCATCCATTTGCTTCCGCTTCGTCCAACGGATACGATACATTTCTCACAGTCGAATTCACCCTTATCACAGATGATACGATAACCACCATCAATGACCTGTACTGTATCAACCGGTGTATCAAAATAAAAGTCCATATGATCCTTCATCTGATCATACAGATTCTGAAGAACAACATAGTTGATATCAGTTCCCAGATGGCGAACCGACGCATCTAAAAGCTTCAGCTTGTTCTGAAGACATAGCTTCTTGAACTTCGTTCCGGCGGTTGAATAAAGCTTTGTTCCATCGCCGCCATTTTCCATGTTGATCTCATCTACATACTTCATCAGGTCAACAGCTTTCTGCTTACCGATATATTCATACAGTGTTCCACCGAAATCATTTGTGATATTGTATTTTCCATCTGAGAATGCACCTGCTCCGCCAAATCCACACATGATTGAGCAATGCTTACAGTTAATACAATTCTTGATCTTATCGCCATCGATCGGACATTTTCTCTTTTTTAAAGTATATCCTTCCTCGAATACAGCGATCTTACACTCCGGTTTCTTCTTCATCAGTTCATATGCCGCAAAGATTCCTCCCGGTCCTGCACCGATAATAATCACATCATACTTCATACACAACCTTACCTTTCATTTATCAGACAAGCTGATCCCTGAATTCGTCTTTTAATTCCGACAGGATCGTATCCATACGTCTGTCATAATCTTCAATATGTCCATGAAGTCGGTTATAAACCGCTTTCTGGACTTTATTGTAGATTGGAAGCTCCCGCACATCTTCTTTAGAATCGCCGACTTCACTCATCAGATCCTCTAAGAAGTTCGCAGGAAGTCCTCGCTTTTTAATCTCTTTTTCAAGTGTCGCGGTATCCACCGTAACTGCCAGCACACAGAAATATTCGATCAGGGATTCCTCGTTCTTATTTAACGAATATGCCTTAATAAAACAGCTCTTTGCTTCATCAAGCTGAAGATTTCCGGCCAGAGCAACTGCTTTATTATGATATACATTTCCAAGGAATTCATCCTCCTGTTTTTCTTTTTCCAGATAGCAGATAACCTCATCATAGATCGCACCCGCTTTTATATAATGCTTGTACCGCAGATATCCATCCGCCCGCAGCTTCTCGACTTCGTATGATTTTAACGTACGAAGCTTCTGGCATTCCGCCATAAACTGCCGTACTTCTTCACTGCTGTAATATCCGCCATACACAAGAATCTCCACCATGATATCCTGAACAAATGCATGCTTGTCAAGTAATGTATCGATCTTGTCTGCAAGTTCTGTGAGATCAAGTTCCCTCCTGATCCATGCTGACAATCTCGCCGATACATCTTCTTCCCCAACCAGCACCATATTATTATACAGGTAATAACACAATTCCTCGTAGGAATATACAGATACCTTGGTATTCAGGAACGTGTATGGATTCTGTGCAGTTTTTGTATTACATACAATTATTTTTCCCATTTCAGGTCAAATTCCTTCCTATATATCTTATTTGTGGTCGGAAACATCGTTCCAAATCCTTCATCCCTGATAACAACCGCTCCCTTTTCCGCACTGTAGAATTCCGCTTCCAGTGAGATCTTGGTCGTCTTCGGCGGACGCTTCGGCAGTCCGTGGATCTCGATATGCTCCTTATCATAATCTCCTGTCAATATGTTGCGATAGATCAGCTCCACCTGATTCGATTCGTCCGGAAAGATATATAATTTTCCCTTTGTGTGGAACCATTCCTGTCCTCCTCTGGTGATCGGCACAAATGTCTTGCTGTCATCATTTAAACTGATACCTATATCAAAGCCAACTGTATATTCCGACCGGATCAGATAACGGTCAAGCACCTTGCTGTGCCGGTCGCCAAATGCCCGGTAGCAGGCTCCCTTTGTATAGATATTCTGACCGACGAATACCCGTCTTCCCTGACAGAGGATCGTCGCCGACTCCTTCAGCCAGTTATCCGCAAAGCCAATTCCGGTCAGGAACACCGAGGACACATAAGTCTCTGCCAGAAGCTCCTGACAGATTGCTGCGAACTGCTCATCCAACTCCTCATCGTCCTTCTTAAACGCTGAAAATGTCAAGCGGTCTTTCAGGTTCTGATGAAATACATCTACGATCTCCGGTGATTTGTTATGCGTAATATCGAATCTGTAATAATCAAGTCCGCTGCTGTTAAAATCAAACAGCACCACACTGTTATTTCTTAATGACTCCGGCTGATTAAAGATGTAATAAATTCCACTGTCTATATGGCTTGTAATCTCAAACTGTTCATCACTCAAATGAAGTGCTTTCTGTAACTCCTGCACTGCCTTGATGATATGAATATCTGCATCTGCGATCGTTACTACCAGCCGCCTGATCTCATAGCTTTCAAACTGTTTTGTAAATTCCCGGATATGAAGCAGCAGCATTTTGACCAGAAGGTCTTTTGCTTTATAACCTGTTCCATAGATCTCCGTGTCCTCGTTGATGATCGTCTTCTGGTAAATACGGTCAACCACCACGCCATCTTCCTTGAACCGTTTTCCTGCAGCCACCGCTCCGACACTCCAACCGGATTCATCTTTTGCTCCGGTTCCGTCTTTATATTTATCTGTATAAAACATAATATTTGGAAGCAGATATGTATCTTTGGAATCACTGTGACAGATTGATTCCGGTACTCCTTCATCCAGCTTATAATAACTTAACTGTGTATACTCCGGACTCAGATCTAATCCCAGATATAATGGATGTTCCATCATGTTATCTCCTCCTGTTTCTGCTGTCTTATAACAATATCAGATTCTCCTCAAAGAAATGTGTGTTATTCAGATAGGTATCCATCGCCTGGATCAGCTCCTGATCATTTCTTGTCTCCTGACTGATCAGCATACTGTTGATCAGCTCAAATCGATTACTGTTCTTCTTATGACATGTTGTATTCTTTAAAATATCACTCTCAACGATGGATGAATTACCGCTCTCCGCACCATCAATGGAATATAACAGCGTCTCTCCGTGGAACACAACAAATTCCTTGATATAGATTCCCGGTATGATCTCATTCATTCGCTCCGATTTGTAATGTGCCATACTGTTGCTTTCCTGTCCGAAGCTGTAGCTTACCCAGATCTGTCTGCCGCTCTCGCCCTTAAAGATCAGATAGGTCTTAAACTTCATATCATCCGGCAACGTTACAAAGGATGCAAATTCTTTAAAGAACGGCAGGATCTTACTGCTGTCTATAAAATGACGAACTGTATTCCGGATCCATTCCTTCTGTTCTGCCGAGAACCGTCCACCGCAGCCTGCAAAATAAGAGAGCAGCGCCATCTCTGAAATCTCATCTGTAATGTTCTTCTTCTCCACCTCTTTATACAGACATTCCATGATATCCGCAGGAATCTTCAGATCCTTGATAATATACTGGTATGCACAGAACCGTAAAAATGCCTTGACTACCATGCCCCTGCTTCTGCCTGCGTAATAAAGCGCAAAGATATCGAAGATTGCCTCTGTATAAGCATCCGCAAACATCATCTGTGCCAAGATATTCTCTGCAAGCATATCAATATCACGATAATTTGTGTTAACTGCCTTAAACAGCTCTGCCATTTCCTCTAACGATCCATTATAGTTATTGATCAAAAATGCCAGAACCTTCTGTGTCGCATACCCCCTCCGGTACAGATATACACAAATGGATAATAACGTCCTGTCATCATCATAGCGCTTATCGGATATTCCGAATTCCGCTATCCGTATCAGTTCATCCACATCCACATCTACATATCCAAACCGATGTATTCCGTTAAATGCCTGCTCATACATCCGTAAAGAAATGTAATATGTAATGATCCGGGAAGCGTCCTCCACTTCCACATAATTCAAATCAATTCGTGACAGATATTTATATAAAATGTCCGCATCATAATTCTCATGATAATACTCAACCATATGGCGGAGTGCTCTCTGCCGGATCAGATAACTGATATTCGGACAGTTAGAGATATCACGAGCCAGGTTGATCTCGGATGCATCCTTATATGAAAAGCTGTCTATATCGTTATACTCAAATAATAACAGACGATAATCCTTCGGATTATACTCTTTACAGATATCCAGATAATTTTCTTCTCCGACAACCGGCTCAAGCCGATATGGTACCGTATTGATATATCTGCAGCCCCGACTGTCAAGTAATGTAATGATAGCGGATTCTGACACGATCTCTACATAAGCTTCTCCATCAATCACATCCACCTGTTCACTCTTTTCCAGTTCCTCATGTGTTACAACCACTGATACAATATTCTTATTCCGACAGGTCAGCTTCTGCTTGAATATGATATTAATTAACTTTGATGCAAATTCCGGCTTCACGCTCTCCGGCTCCAGAAATTCTTCATAGATAACCGTCAGATCATCACTCACTTCTCCATCGATGATCTTCTTCTCCATGAAGTTCTCGATCGCCGGAATATACTCATGGAACACATTCATATTCTGTGCCTTATTCATGATGACATTTGCATAGAGATACGCCAGCTCTTCATCATCTAACGTATTCTTGTAATTGAAATAACGAAGAATGGATTCCGGTATCGGCTGATACGTCTTCTTATCCATGCTCTTTAAGAAGCCCTCATACAAACCAACATATTTAATTCCTGCATTTGCCGCATCCTGATAATATACATGATACTCTTTATCACATTTTTTAAATCTGAGAAGGATTTCACATATCGTATCCAAGGTCATACGGTCATGCTTTGCTGCATAGATATTCTCCAGCATCTTGAATGCGTGAATATCAAAGAGCTTCATTCTTGCAGCCGTCTTTACAAATTCCATAATGACATCTTCGGATACAAATTCATGCCGCATACCCCATCGGATAGCTGAGATCTCAAGCGGTGCGATCCGTTTCATCATAAGCGGCTGCTTATTGAACATATCACATATTTCAAAGTAAATAACCGGGCTGTTTACACCCTCATTATATAATTTCCGGATATCCTCATAAAGGTTCCATTTATCCTCTGTATAACTGTAATCCACAAATAACAGCAGCCAGAAATAAAACAGCTTGTCCTTCTCCTGTTCCAGTCGTCCGCGGACAAGTCTTGCCGTGCTGTCGATCATGTCCTTATCCTTTGTCAGAAGTGCTTTCAGATAACTGTAATAACACTTCTCCATGCTGCCTGCTTCGTTCAGATCGGCATCTGCATCGATACGAACAAATTCCTGTTTTACATATTCTGTCTTGCCCTCTAACAGCTTCATATGAAGCAGTCCCAGCCGATAGATGTTATCCTCCGGTCTGTATTTGACCAGTGTTTCCAGTGCCTCTGTCGAACGTTTCGTGTAATCAGCAAGTGCCATCTTATCCGTACGGAAATCAATGTATGCTTTTGCCAGTGCCTCATGACCTTTCTTGATCATGAAATTCACATGACGATTCTTCGGCTCGGTTCTCTGAACCTCCGGCTTCTTGATGCTGACTTTCACGCTGATGTTCTGCAGGGTATTATTAAAATGGATATAACCTGCCGATACTCCTTCCGGGATCTTCGTCGGATCGATCAGAAAGTTCAGCTCATAATTATTTCCGGTGAAATCCTGACCTGTGATCCGGGTTGCTTCCGGAATCAGAAAATCGCTGTCTGATGTAATATAGGTATGGGTATAACCCCAGGTGTTCTTATTTACGGAGATCGTTGCACGAACCAGCTCATCCGGCATCTCGATCAACAGCTCACGTTGCTTTGCTGTCAGTGTAAGCACACGTTTCTTATGGGTATATACAAGGAATTCTTCCATTGCCTGATTGATGGATAACGATTTCTTCAGACTCTCATAGACACCCTTAATGATCGCGTCATCCCCTAAAAAGGTACGCACGAATTCCGGGCTGTCAAAGATCTGAACTGCTACATCCCAGTGCTCCTCTGCGAAGGTCGCGAACTGGAACAGATCCTCGATCCGTTTGTCTTCTACCAGAACATAAGGCGGAACAACCTCTACGCTGTACGGGATCTTATATTCTCCACCATCCGTTATGATGTTGATATGTCCTTTGAAGCTCTTGCCTTCTTCGATTCCGCGGGCATCAAAAGAAAAGGCAACCGTATTCCGTCTGCCTACAAATGTATGACTCTTGAAATCGAACAGGTATCTGCTGTCATATACCATCAATTTGATCGGTACATCATTCTTCGACACCACCTTAAAGGTTCCCTGAAATATGGAGCCGGCTTCCACAGCCAGTTCCAACTTTGCAATGGAAATATCAATATCCGGTCTTTCTACATTGAATTCTCCTCTGGCGTACTGTTCTACGATCCCTTTCATCTGGTTCTCCTTGCTTTCGTAATCATTTTATTAAAACTCATGTATTTTTCTTGTAATTAAATCCCCGAATCGGTATAATTATATAAAAACATATATTTTGATTATAGCAAAATAAATAGTTTTTTGAAACATCATATATGGAAAAAGAGGAATTTTTTATGGGAAAAAGTACGTCACATCTTTCTGGGAGCAATCTGCTCTCCCAGAATGAATCTGTAAGATTTGACCTGAACATGAATCCGCTCGGGGTTCCGGATTCTGTCAAAAATGTCATTCTTAACAGCATCGAAGATCTGAAGCATTATCCGGATGGCTCATATACAAGATTAAAGGAAAGTATCGCAGGCTATTCTGGTGCGGATCCGGACGATATCATTGTCGGAAGCTGCTCATATGAATTTATCAAACTCGTGATTGAATTCAACAGTCCAAAACATGCTGTTCTTCTTTCACCGGGAGCACAGAACTATGAGAAGGTCCTGAAAATGAACGGCTGTGATATCACATACTATCAGTTATCCGAAGAAGAAAACTACGAACTGGATATTGCAGATTTCATCTCTACGTTAAATGAATCCGTTGATATGGTATTTATCTCGAATCCAAATGGAACAACATCACAGGTCATCGACCGCGAATCTCTGGAATTCATCGCAAAGATCTGCGCAGGAAATGATATTGCACTGGTCGTTGATGAGGAGTATATGGATTTCGTTCAGGATAAGGGCAATTGCACCGCTATTCCGCTGGTTAAGGAATATGACAATCTCTACGTTCTCAGAAACACAAGTAAATTCTTTGCAGTACCCGGTCTTCGATTAGCCTATGCGATCACATCAAATCCGGTTTTTAAAAAGACAATGTCAATCACCGGTTTTCCTTATGCGATCAACGCACTTGCCGAGGCAGCCGGCATTGATATGTTCAAGGATGCTTCCTACATAGGTAAGACACAGACACTGATGAAGACGGAACGGAATCTCGTCTATTCTGCACTGGCAAGCCGCAAGACGATCAAACTCTATAAGCCGGATGCAAATTTTATTCTGGTTAAATTATTAAAGAACGATATTACTGCTCTGACAGTTGTGGAACATTGCCAGAGTAAGGGATTGTATATCAGAAGCTGTGCCGACATCACAGGATTGGATAATTCTTATATCCGCTTCTGCTTCATGAATCCGGAACAGAATGATCTGGTCGTTAACACTATTTTAGAGATTGTATAACAAATTATATATGTTATTTAAATGAAAGGATGGTACATACATATGAAACATGAATCAATGAAATTAACATCTTCTTACAATAATCAGTTATATATCAAAGTGATGAACGGTCACTTTGCTACAAACCATTCTCATATCAACCAGTATATCGATATGACAACCTTGAAGGTCAGAGGCACTATGGCTGCTGCCGCTGCCAAATCCATGGGAACCGAATATATGGCATCAACCATCGTTGACACGATCGTCTGTATGGACGGAACTGAAGTGATCGGTGCTTATCTGGCAGAAACCTTAAGTCAGAACGGTATCACTTCCATGAACCAGCACAAATCCATCTACGTTGTTACACCTGAGGTTCACAGCTCCGGTCAGTTGATCTTCCGTGACAACCTCCAGCCAATGATCGAAGGCAAGCATGTGCTTCTTCTGATCGCATCTGCTACAACCGGTAAAACGATCAAAAAGAGTCTGGAATGTATCAAATACTATGGGGGTTCTATCGCAGGTATCTCTGCTATCTTCTCTGTTGCAACAGAGGTTGACGGCTATCCGGTACATGCACTGTTTACCGAAAAGGATCTTCCTGATTACAAGACCTATCCTCATGATCAGTGTCCAATGTGTCAGGCCGGAAACCGCATTGAAGCTATTGTAAACAGCTATGGTTATTCTGAATTATAATTGAACTATTCAAAAAAGAAGTCTGGGAGAAATTTCTCCCAGGCTTCTTTTTTTATCATTATCAAAGAATGTTAACGCCTATAAACTCCCGGCTGATCGCCGAAATCACACCACTTAGCTGTGGTAATGAGAACGCTTATAATGCACGATGAGCCCTGCTGCCGCAAGGATCAGTATTACTACGATCACCCACACCTGCGGAGTTACATCCTTAATGTTATAGCAGCGGACATTGATCCACATCTGATTGATCCGTTTGCTGGCATCTGCATCGAAGTACTGCATGATCGCACTTCGCTCAATCGCCGCTTCGTCCGGATACTGGGCATAGAGCTGACGTCTTGTCTGCTCCTCCGGAGCTGTTATGATGTAATCAGGATCCGAATTATCACCACTGAAGAAATAACCAAGCGGATATTCTGTTGTATCTTCTTCTCCATCTTCCGCACCATAATTCCAGTTCAGATAATCAAATACTGTATTATCATCTTCGCCTCCTGCAATAACAGAAGTATATCCGATGTAGTACATATTTCTGACTGCATTGTCCGGTCTTGAAAGAAAGTTCACAAAGCTTTCTGCTACCTGTTGTTTTCTGGCATCTTCATCGATACCATCCTTTAACATCACCCAGCCATCAAACCAGAGATTAGTAGATTCCTTCGGCACGGCGAAATCAAGATAAAGATCATCTTCTTCTGCCTGATCCATCGCATAAACCGCATCACCGGACCACTGATAATTTGCAAGCACCTTACCGGATACCATATCTGCCTTACCACTGTCTGTCTCAAAGGAATATACATTGTCCTTCATATCCTGAAGCAGATCCTGTACTTCCTGTATCGTTTCCGGGCTGACATCATTCATTACCCGAAGCAGATTATCATGATAAGTATCTGCATTTATGAATTCCTCTGATGTCAGTTCGTCCTGCTTCAAAATGCCAAGTGCCGCAAAATAAGAATCACGCACATTATCCTTGATCGTAACCTGACGTGCAAACTTCGGATTATTCAGGATATTCCATGTACCTGCTTCTTCCTCTGTTATCTTCTCCGGATTATATAAGATACCGGTTACACCCCACATATATCCGGCTGCATATTTGCTCCAGCTCTCACCATTGATCTCATTTTCATCAAAGGTCTGTCTGATATATGGAGATACTCCCTTTGCATAATAATTTTCCTCTATACTCGTGTCATAAAACGAATCCGAAAACGGAACTACTTTTTCTTCTGCCATCAACTTCATGATCATGTAGTCGGATGGGCAGACCAGATCGTATTTATCACCAAGGGTAAGCATGTTATAAAGGTCTTCATTTGTTCCAAAGCAGGAATATTCCACCTTTACCTTCTGACCATATGTCTCATAGTACCAGTTCTCAAAATCCGTCACCATGGAATTCTCACCGAAGATCTCGGTTCCGTCTTCCAGGTCGATCACCTCGTCTTCATCCCATTCTCCAAGGTCGATATATTCTTCCCAGTTGGATACACGAAGCACGATCGTATCATCCGATTTCTGTACATTAGCAGCACCTGTCTTTGCAGCATCACTTCCTGTATTATCTGATGCGGCAGACGCTTCTGCCTGATCCTGCGTTTTATCATCTGCCTCCGCATGTACCAGATAAGCCGCAGGTGTAAACATCATAAGTCCGGCACAGAAGCCGGCAAATCCTTTGAATAACTTCTTCTTATTCATATCTGCCACCTGCCTTTCCGACTCTCGCCTTTGCCTTTGATGTCATATTCATACCAACAACGATCAGTATAACGATCACGAAGATCACTGTTGATAACGCCCATAAAGCAGTCTTGATCTCTGTCTGAGAACCCTTGGTCGCATTTACGACATAAGTACTGATCGTATCAAAGGTCGCCGGCTTTGTATAACTCGCAATGAAATAATCGTCTAATGACAAAGTAATTGCCAATGCAAATCCCGAAATTACACCCGGCAAGATCTGTGGAAGAACTACTTTTACCAGTGCGGTAAATGGTGATGCGCCCAAGTCCATAGCAGCCTCATACAAGCTTCCATCCATCTGCTTTAGCTTTGGTACAACTGACAGATAGACAAATGGTGCAGACAGCACAACATGTCCGACTACCAGCGGCACATAGGATTCCTTACTGACACCAAATACTACGATCAGCAGGATACAGATTGAAAAACCGGTTACAACATCTGCATTTACAACCGGAACCTGATTCATCGCAGATACGATCCCCGATGCAAGTTTCTTGGAATAAAATGCACCGATCGCACCCAATGTTCCAAGCAGAGTGGCAATCAATGCAGATCCAACCGCAAGAAGAACCGTTCCCCAGATCATATCTGCAAGCTCAGGCTTGGTAAATAATGTAACATAATTCTGAACGGAAAATCCATGTATCGTTCCGATATTTGCCGAATCCGTAAAACTATAAACTGCAAGGATCAGAATCGGCAGATAGAGGATCACCAACATCAATATAATAAAAGCAACCCGAAATCCTTTTTTCATTATAACAATGCACCTCCTCTGTTGTTGTCTTCTCCCTCATATTTATTTGTAAAGAGAGTAAAGATTAATATGATCAACAGAAGCACCAGTGCGATCATGGATCCATTGTGCCAATCGTATGCAGCAAAATAGCTGCCTATCAGGCTACCCATAACATAAGTGCTGTTATACAACATATCCAATACAACATAGTTCGTCATAGACGGAAGGAATACCATCACGATACCACTGATGATACCCGGAACAGATAATGGAAGCGTCACCTTTAAAAATGTCTGAACAGAACTTGCACCCAGATCATTTGCTGCTTCTAACAGACTGTTATCTAACTTCATCAATGTTGTATAGATCGGCAGGATCATAAATGGAAGAAAGTCATATACCATACCGATCACGGAATTCAGAAACGGATAATATGCCAGATTATGCTCGATCAACGTCAGGACTTCCTTTAAAGCAGTCAGTCTTAACGTAAAATTGATCCACATCGGAAGAACGAAGATCATAACAATGATCGACTTTTTCTTCCATTCACTTCTGGCAAGTATATAGGCAATCGGGTATGCCAGCAACAAAGCTGCTGCCGTCGATACACAGGCGATCGCAAAGCTATAGGCAAGGGTTCCGATCGTATTCGGACTGGTGAAGAATCCTGTCAGGTTCTCCAGTGAGAACTGCCCCTCTCCATTTGTAAATGCATAATATATAATGACTATAAGCGGTGCAACCACAAAGCATATCAGGAACAATGCATATGGCACACACAGTTGTTTTCTGGAAAAACGTAATGTACTCATCTCTGTCTCCTTTTGCTTTCGGTTATTTCTTAAGTTCAAAGTGGATCTTATCCTTTGGAATCACAAGGCTGACAAAGTCATCCATATTCCAGAGATATTCATCGTGAACAATGAAGTCTTCCTCATTCTCCGTACGGACTACATAGCTGTAGTGGTCGCCTTTATAGATCAGGTTAATAATATGACCGGATATGATACCTTCCTCCTGATCATCACTCATCGTAATATCATCCGGTTTGATCGTTAAGATCACCTTGAGCCGCTCATGATCGATGACATCTCCGGACGCATCCATTAATACACCATCCTCATAATGAGACGACGGAACGATCTTACTCAGATCACACTCAAGCTCTCCATCTAAGAATTCCAGCTTATAATATTTGTCAACGCCTGTCTCGATGCGGTTCAATGCTTTCTCCGCAGGCATAACATGAATACCATCCGGCTCAACGTTAAGTCCAACCATGTCGCCTACCTTTGCAGACTTTGTGGACTGTATCACGATCTCATTTTTACCGGACTGTACTGTGATCTCATAATGAACACCCTTGAATACCACAGAGATAACCGTTCCTTTTACTGCTCCCTGCTCCGGCGGCACGATCAGGATATCCTCCGGACGCACTACGACATCCACCTGTGTTCCATGTTCTACATCATCCAGACATTCAAATTCCGCACCACAAAAACGGACCTTTAATTTGCCTGTCATGATACCATTAAAAATGTTGCTTTCTCCGATAAAGTCTGCAACAAATGCATTCTTCGGCTCATTGTAAATATCCTCCGGCGTACCGATCTGCTGGATACGTCCTTCTGACATTACAACGATCTTATCTGACATTGTAAGCGCTTCTTCCTGATCGTGGGTTACATAGATAAAGGTAATTCCAAGTCTTTCATGCATTCCCTTTAATTCAAGCTGCATCTCTTTTCTCATTTTCAGATCCAGCGCACCGAGCGGCTCATCAAGCAACAGAATCTCCGGCTCATTTACCAGTGAACGTGCGATCGCGATTCTCTGCTGCTGTCCACCGGACAATGTCTGAACGCGTCTATCTTCAAACCCTTCGAGATCTACCATCTCAAGGGCTTTTTTTACTTTCTTTTCAATCTCAGCCTTTGGAAGCTTTTTCAGCTTCAGACCAAATGCAATATTGTCATAAATATTTAAATGTGGAAACAATGCGTATCTCTGAAATACCGTATTGATCGGGCGCTTATTTGGTGGTAACTTGCTGATGTCCTTACCATTTAATAAGATCTCCCCCTCTGTTGGCATCTCAAAACCGGCTATCATTCGAAGTGTGGTCGTCTTACCACAACCGGACGGCCCTAAAAAGGTTACAAACTCTCCACGCTGCACCTCCAGATTAAAGTCATCCACAGCCGTAAAGTTATCATCAAAATTTTTTGTGATATGCTTTAACTCAATAATGTTTTCCAATTATTTATACACTCTCCTTTTCAAGTTATTTATAATTTTTATCATTAGACAAAAATCAACTAATTCTAACATATCCGGGAGAAAATTAATATATATTTCATGTTATTTTTCTTAGGTTTTGTGTAAATTTTACATCTGAAATTTCATCGTCTGAGAACTGACGCATACAACCTGACCAGATCTGTCTTATCACCGAATTGAAGATGAACCGAACCGTAATCCGTCTCCTGAAGCCGGACATTTTTATTCGCTGTCAGATTATTCAAATGTACACTGGAATTCAGCCGTCCGTACCAGCCATCCGGCGTCTGTATAAGTCCTGTGATCGGAAGTTCAACCAGCAATTTCTCTAATAATGAGTCCTTCCCTGATGGCTGCTCGGACAAATCTGTATCTGATATATTTTTCATTTCTGCCGGATGTGTCTTCTTCTGCTGCATCACACTCTCTGCTGTATGCAAAGAAAGATCTGCTTCGACGCTCACTGTCTCATCAATATTCAGATCATTATAGAACGTATGGATCCGGTCGACTGCTTCTATATTATCCGTATGAAAGATCAGATAGCTCTGACCGGTAGTAGAATCAACAAGGAAAGTGATCCTCCAGGACTCACTTTCCCCGTTACTTTGAAATGTTGTTATAGAATCATCCTGTCCGGTGACTGTCAGTTCACCGGAGGTTAAGCCAAAATATTCAGCAGTATTTAACAGGAGTTTTTTTATTGCTGTCGGCGTCAGATGAGAATGAGCCACTTGATACACGCCCCAGGCCCTCACCTCCGCATTGATCTGAATCTGTGCATCTGCCTTCTGCACTCCGGCAAATACTTCTTCTATGTCCATTTTCTCATTTATAAAAAACTGCAATGCTGCTGCGATCCAGACAAGCAGCACCATGTAAATCTTCGCCGATCTTTTCATATACACATCCACCACCCTTTTTCTATATTCTGGACAATATCATATATTTTTATGCTCAGCGAAATATTTTTACCTTACAGGTCATTCCTTTCTTATAAAAGAAAATGCTGTCAGACATATAAATGCCTGACAGCTCATCGACTACAGAAATCTCCGGTTCTCTATTTTATCTTCATCTTCTTTGTAATTCCCTTTTTTAACAGGAACTTCTTATATGCCGTCTTCTTTCCTTTCGGAACCTTGATCGTAGCCTTTGCCTGAATCTTTGTAAATGCCTTCGATCCTACTGAAGATGCTTTTAACTTTGTTGACTTGATCGTAACGGTCTTCAGACTCTTACAGCCGGAAAATGCATAACTGCCAATCTTCGCTACATTTGCCCCAATCGTTACCTTCTTCAGCTTTGTTCTGTTGACACAGGCACGGGATGCGATTGCTGTTACCTGATAGATTTTCTTGCCAAGCTTCACAGTTTTAGGAACTGAGAGTGTCGTAACAGCATTTGAAGTTACTCCGCCAAATGTAACTGTATTTGAAGACGTGATCTTATAAATCATCTTATTCTTTATCACGACATCACCTTTACGATATCCTGACTTTTCTGTATTATCAAAGTAAAACGTCTTATCCTTCTTGAAGGTTTTCACGCTCTTGGACTTTGTCTGTACCTTGGATAACTGATATGGGTTTATCTCAACAAATACAGGTGAATCATTATTTGTGACATACCATACAACCATACCGGTTTTTGTAACAACCGGTTCACACATGGCAAGTGCCAGTGGTGATGAGCAGATTGCTGATGCTTTATTTCCGGCTTCGTCTAACAGCACCATCTTTGTCGTATATGTATTTTTCTTTGTATTCTTTTCTTCCCATAACAGAAGGAACTGGGAACCACTGATCTTCACAAGCTTTGGATTCATAACTGTGATCTTATCCTTGGCTGTATAGTTTGTGATCCATGTAGCATCATTTTGTAATTTTGTCTTGGAACCTACATTGATGTAGACATTCTTTACTGACGTCTTTTCACTCTTAATACCGGTTCCCGTCAGAATATAATTATTATCTCCAAGCTCCAGGTCATTCAGCGTATAACCAGTATAATTGTTTCCTCCATATCCCGGTATAGAAATAACGGTTCCATACATAGATGGTGCGCCAACCTTTTTACTTACCTTCGTTGCTGTAAGTGCTATTCCTCTCGGATATGCATCACCCAGATCTGCACGGTAAATATAGGTTCCATCCGTAGCGATCTGCTGTGCAAAGGAATGGCTGACATAACCTTCTGACAGATTCATTACACCATAATACGAATCTACCAGCTTCATGCTGTTCTCATTTACTACAAAGGTGCAGTTTGCCTGGTGGTGATATCCATCACTGCTTTTAAACATCTTATGGCAGGTATGGATATACAGCTTACCTGCTGTCTCCGTCATCGAGAGGCCACCAGCATCAAATGGTGTATATGTATTTGCGCCCTTGATTGAACACGCTTTAAGCCGTTTCCAGTTCTTATCATATTTTACAACTCGAATTACTTCTTTTGATTTGCGCTCTTTTGGATTTGACTGACCAAATACCAGATAGTTGTATTTCTCACCACTGTAATACCCACCAAATAATGGAAGTTCACATTTGATCTTTTTCCGGCTCTTTAACCGGTAGGAGGAATCATAAATCTCCCGGACTACCGAACCTCTGATATACTCTACACGCTCAAAGGTTCCGTCGGATCTTGCATTCAGATAAGCAGTCTGTACATTTCCATATGTATATCCACTGTTTGTGCTCAAATGCATGGTTGCTGATGCTGTACCAACCGCTCCTGTAGATTTATATGTATTACTGCTCTTTGATAACGTGGAATCTGTTACCTTGATCGTGATCGTCTTTTTCACATTGATCGGGGATGCGGTAATTGTGATCGTTGCTGTTCCCTTTTTCCATGCATTCAGATTTCCGTTTTTATCTACACTTACGATCTTTGGATCTGAACTTTTATAAGTATAGTCCAGCGCAAAGCCGCCATTTGTACTACAAGCTGCTGTTCCTGATGCTCCGACCTTCATGCTGACAGGTGCATTAATATTAAATGTCGTCGGATATGTCCAGTCAAAGATCTCAAGATAATAATTATTGTCTTTTTTCTCTATTACCACACAGGAAGATTTATCCATAAAAAATGTGTAGACCGGATATTTTTTCTGTACACGTATCTTCTCTTTGTTCTTTGCTATATCATACTCTGTTAACACTTTTTCATCTGTCTTTACGATCAGAGAAGTTGCTGTGCTGTCTAATGCGCATCTTGGTCCGATGCTTGTAAGGTCAATATATCCATCGCCGTAATATGAATCAGCTGTGTAAAACGCCATCTTCAATGCTTTTTTATTTGCAATGTTGATCGGTGATACGGATACACTGCTGTCAATCAGGTTAATACTTGTAGAGCTCTCGGTTACATCATTTATATCATACTGATTCGAGTCTATCAGCACACAGACTTCATGGTTAAATGTAGACAGAGATACCAGATACCTGTCATTTAACATCCGGATCGGAGCCTTATGTGCATAGAATCCATTCTGGTAGAGATACATCATATTCTCTCCCTTGATCGTGATAGAATTATCACTGTTTACCTTGCCAGCCTTCAGACTTGCCATGCTGTAATCATATCCCCAGTATCTCCAGTTCTCTGATCCTCGGTAATAAAAATTACCATTCGTTTTATCAAAGCCTGCAAATTCATATATATCACTTCCACATTTGGTCGTACTCAATAATTTTCCTTCAGGACTGAACAAATACAGTTTATCTTCATTGGTCGCAATATAGTATCTTCCATATGAATCGACTCCAAAGGTAGATATCAGATTTGCCCAGTTCGCATCAATATCCAATGTTTCAAATGCCTGCTTATTTACCGCTCCTGTCTTAAAATTATAATTTGTGATCTCTAAATCACATGTATAATCATAAGAGCCGGATTTTTCGTTCTTCGTATATGATATATCCGATTTGGCAAAATATATGGCATTATCATCCATATAGGATTCTTCAACTCCACGCTCGCTGGTATACACTGTTGTGTATATTCCATTCGCTATATCATAAAATACAATCTCATATGTCCTGTAATTTCCGTATACCTCATCACCTACCGTATGGACAAAATAGATTCCATTCTTCTCCGGCGAATACACCATATCATTATAGGATGTTGTCTCTCCGATCTTATCTGCATCCAGCTTTCTCGCATTTGACACAGATAATTCAGCCGATTCTTCTGTTTGTTGCCCCTGTCGCACAGCAGGCTGTGATGCCTTCACTGTATTATTATCCTCTTGTGCCTGAACCCCGGTCGGAATTCCGATCAGACTAAAACAGACTGCGATTCCGGCAAAAACTGCTGTCAGTTTATTCCATTTTTTCATAATCATTCGCTCCCTTTCATTTTTATAATTTATTCTCCGTTACACAGATTAATTTTTCGGCAAATATCATATATATTTTATCATGGCATCTACGCTCTGCACAATCACAAATAATAAATACAGCAAAGTTTTAATTGTCTTTTCTGCACATATAATGACAAAAAAACAGGCAGTCATCAGCTTGACAACCACCTGCTCTTATTTCCTAACCTGATCAATATCTCTCAGGAAGGACATATTTCTCCTGATAGTCTATCATCTCTTTATAGATTCTCTCACAGTTATTATGATCTCTGTAATAGAAGAAGTCATCGGCACGTTTTACATACTCCGGCTTCATCTTGCAGTCGTTCTGCATATACTCGATCAATGTATGGATCAACTCATCATTATCATGGCAGATTTCCCCGAATGCCATCGTATCATAATGGAAAGTTCCTTCCTCATAATGCTGCGGAATATCCTTATGATGCAGATATACCAGCGGTTTTCTCATATAGGCAAAATCGAACTGGATTCCTGAGAAGTCCGTTACCATCAGGCTGGACTCACAGAACATATCCTCATAACTCATATCACCGACTGCCGGAACGATATCTACGAAATCATTCTTATCAAAATCCTCCACCTGAGAACTTACGATCGGATGTAATACATATTTGATCCGGTATCCGTATTTCTCTGCCGCATCAATCAGACGCTTGTCATTGATGAGTGCATTAAATACCTTGAAATATTCTGATTCCTTAAACAGCGGATTGTAATCACGCTGTTCACTCTCACTGGTACGAACCGGCATAGCCGCCTGCATTCTCCATGTCGGACTTATCATGATCTGCTTTTTCGCGCGATCCTTTAATCCATCATAACGAGGAACGCCTGTCAGCTTCAATGCATCATAGCCGACATAATCATATACCGGACGAGACAGATTCTCGATCTCATACTTCGATGCACAGAAATACAATCTGGTATTATCTCGAAGTCTGTTCTGTGCGATCGCGATCTTCTGAACTGACATGCCATGCTGAACGCAACAGACATGGAAATGCGTCAGATCTCTGATATAAGATGAATTTGTAAGTGTATATCCGTTAAATGCATATACTGTTGAATTCGATATAACCATCATATCCGCATACAGGAATATAAGTCTGTGCTTTAAGGAGTCACGAACCAACGGCTTGTAGCCCTCTTTCTTCAAGCGCTTATAATCTGTACTCTTCTTATCGACCAGATAATAATGCTTGATCTTCTTATTCTGCGCACTTGCATATTTGTACAGATACTCGGAAGAATCTCCACCCTTATAGATCTTATCAATATACATCCAGATCGGCTTTCCGGTCATAAATGGTCTGCAGATAAAATACAGGACTCTAAGTAATGCATATTTCCTGGTGTAGTTATTCTTCATCAGCATATCTTTTAACAGCTTCAGTTCTTTAATAAACTTCTGCCGCTTATTGACTTTACGGATGATGATACCCTTTCGTTCCGCTGTCATCATGTATTCTCTGTTATCTCCGAATACCCAATGGCTGCTTCCAAAGGCATTGCAGACACGGCTGAAATGCGATGGATAGCGAATATTGATCGGCTCTAACTGATTTCCGATTGCTGCTTCACAGAATAACTCAGACTCTGATTTATCCTTGACAGGAATAGACAGATGGAACGAATGTCTCTTACAGATTGCCGCACCAAATGCCTTTGTCAGACCATATCTTTCATTATACTGAATCTTATATTTCTTATTGTCATACCGGAAATACACTTCATCCACCATCGAATACAAAATCGGATGAACCGTACCGTCAATCTCCAACATGCCATCTCTGTAATTTATAAACAATATATTTGTGGAAAGACTCATCAGAGAATTAAATAATGTATCTCCGATTCCGTAATAGATCTTTCCGGCAAGGAAGAAGCGTTCAAACTTATAAGCTTTTCCGTTTCGAAGGATTCCATATACCCATTTCATCGTATCACCGGTGATACAATCTACAACCTTATTCCGGTTCAGCATGATATTTTCTTCGATCAGACGAAGTGCCTGTCCGATCAGTTCCAGATATTCTTCACCATGACCTTCTTCAATCACATGCTTGTTCTTGTTATCCATATTTCCATTAAATCTCGCCATAACGGAATACATGAAATTATACTGAATAAATACCGGAATACTTCCGTATGTCACCTTCATTTCCTGTAAAAACGGCATCCAGAAATCAGTAATGGATTCAAAATACCACTCTCTCATATACAGTCCGCGATAGAAGGTATTATCGTGTTCTTCATACTCATACGCTGTTAATGTCGCATATGGCAGAAAACATGTCTTCATCGCCTTCGCCATCAATCGAAGCATAAAATCCCGCTCTGCTTCCAGTCCAAGAGCCGGATCAACCGACTGCTTTTTGAATGCTTCTGCACGGATGATCACGCCACCAAATCCAAATGGAAAACAGTCATACTTACTTTTCAGATCAATAATGTAAAAGGATTTGATATCCTCTCCATCCGTAACCTTTTTATAATTACGAAACGCTCCAAATGTCTCATCATGAAACGCCTTTGTTATCATATATGTGTCCATGTCATAGCACTGAACATTTCCTTTTACAAATACTTCTGCCAGATTCGACGAGATATCATCACCTGCATGTATGATCATAATATAATCACCGGAAGCCTTCTCTGCCATCTTCTGGTGTGCGTCCTGCTCGGATACATATGTTTCTTTATTTACTTTACTTGTAAATGCATGATTTCCGATTCTGGTAATAACATTTTCATACCATGAACGATCGTCCCGTACACGATCTGTATTTAAAATAATCTCCACCTCATAGGAAGCTGTTACCGAATCTTTTTTACCATTATTATATTTCTTATCAACATGCTTTCCTGCGACTGTAACCTGATTGTCATGCTCCAGACTATAGGATGCCATTTTCTCAAGTGCTTCCACTGTTGTCTGATTTAATTTCTTATCATCCGACAAATAGCAAATAATCGATAATTTCATTTTCATTTCTCCTGCACTTTTCTATTACTTCATACGCATTTAGACTTATGTCAACTTACAAATAGACATACAGTAATATTGTACATAAATTTTACATATAACGCAAGTGTAAGATATTGGCTGTATTCAGCGTTTAAGATCATTTTTTACTTGATTTTTTTCAAACCTCATGCTATAAAGTAAACAGTGTTTACCATTTTAAACAGACAGGAAGTGAGAACAATTCGAGAAAGTACAAAAGCAACAAAAGAAGCCATTCTTGCAAGTGCCAGAGAGATCTTTTTAGAATATGGATATCAGGATGCTTCAATGCGAAAAATTGCAGCACGGGCAGGTATAACCCCGGGAGCGATCTATAAGCACTTCTCCGGTAAGGAGGATATGTTTGAAGAGATTTTTGCTGAAAGTGGCAATAAACTTATGCAACTCACAGAATCCATGTTAAATATAGATTTTTCTGCCATGTCTGATGACCAGCTAATTCAGATCTTATATTCACGAATATCGGTCCGCACCTTCGAACTGTTAGAAGGTGACATGCAGTTATTTCATATGCTGCTGAAAAATGATTCAGGTACATATCTGAACCGTTTTCGTAAAATCTATATCGACCGCTGCGTCCCATTCAGCCTGCAGTATTATTCAGAATTATACAGACGCGGGCTGGCATCAAATATGTTATCGGAGAAAACGATATACATGCTCTCATCTTCCGAATTCTCTATGGTCTGCGATTTAATCGCAGATGATGACTGTAAGAACGGAATCACATCTGAGAGCAAACAGGCATTTTTAGAGGCAATGAATATTCTGCTTCACGGACTGGAAGCGGAACTTGGAATAAGAAAACAGGAGGACCCAGAACATGGAAAAAATTAAGATTGAAAAAGGAACCGTACAGGAAACACTGTTGATTCCTCTGTATGGAAGAAAATATGCTATGGATCTCTATCCGGATCTCTTCATGGATCATGACTGCCAGGCGCTTTTCGATAGAATTGATTTTACAGTTCCGGACAATATGAAAGGTATGCTGGGAAATATCGGCTGCATTATGGGTGCGACCAGACAATATGATATGGCAAGCGCCTGTCGTGCTTATCTGAAAGCACACCCAAATGCCTGTGTTGTAAACCTCGGCTGTGGCCTTGATACCACTTTCCGACAGGTCGATAACGGAAAGGCCAAAGGCTACAATCTGGATTTTCCCGATACCATTGCGATCCGGAACGAGCTGCTCGGCAAACGTGAACGGGAGTTCAACATTGCCTGTGACCTGAATGATATATCCTGGTTCGATCAGATCGATTTCCGGCCTGAAGATGGCATTGTATTTTTTGCATCCGGCGTATTCTATTACTTTAAAAAGACCGATGTAGAAAAGCTCTTTACCGCCATGGCAGAACATTTCACCGGTGGAAAACTGGTCTTTGATGCAACGAAGAAAAAAGGACTGAAAAGTATGCTGAAGACCTGGTTAAAGGGCTTTGAGATGAAAGATATCAATGTGTATTTCAGCGTAGACGATGTACATACTTTAAAGGAATGGAGCGGTCATATCTCATCTGCAGTGAGCAACCCATATCTGACAGGTTACCGTCCGCTGGACAAGCGCTATGGTTTTATTACAAATATAGTTTTCCGTTATCTGGATCGATCAAAAATGTGCCAGATCATCGAACTGGAATTTGATTAATATGGAGGCAGCTTAAAATGGAATATGGATTTACTCAGAAATTATTTGGATATTTCTATCACAGCTCCTGTATGAAACAGGCAGCAAAACAAAAACTGGATATTAATAAAAAAGCGATCAAGCAGGAATATGTATCTATTATGAAAAATGCAAAGGGCATCGGCAAATCCAGACTCATGAGTTCCTATTGCATGGGGGCATATTTTATCGCCTTAAACCGTAAGACATCCCTGTCACCGGAAGCCTGCTATGAACTGTACAAGGATGGCTTATCTTCCAATCGGCTGTTCCATATGGTTCTTGGAAACGTTGACAGCTATCTCGATAAAAAGAAGCTGCCGGGCAGACTGAAATGGTCAGCAGATTCTCATTTACGCCGATATGAAAATGACTGGGTCGTTGATATCATTGAGGGAACTCCACAGGATGATTTTGAACTTGGTTATGATTATCATACCTGCGGCATCTGTAATCTGTGCCGGGATGAAGGCTGTTTTGAACTGGCTAAATTTCTCTGCCGCATGGACTATGTTCTCGCGGATATGATGCAGATGAAACTCACCCGAACGAAGACGATCGCCGAGGGCGCAGATCTCTGCGATTTCAGATACAGTAGAAAATAAATCGAAAAACGATATGTACAAATTAGCATAATCTGTCAAAAAATGCAGACGGTCATCTGTGCAAAAAAAGATGCAGAATTGATTCATTTCTTATGCTTTTTTGAGTGTCTTTCTATGCAGTGCAGTTATAGACTTAACAGCAGATACAAAGGAGGACATATTATGTTACATATATTCGGAAGTATGGTAAAGAAAAGAACTGTCATATCACTTGCAGTCCTTTACATAGTATTATTAATGATTGTAATCATCGCAGGAAAGATCAAAAAAATGAAGTTATCATCAGAAAATATATCTGCTTCCACTACCGGCAGCGATGAAGCCACCGAACTGTCAGCACAGGCAGTACAAACTTCAACCCGGAGATCAAATAATAATTCAGAATCATCCGATCTTGATACTCAGGCAGTTCTTCAAACACTTGCTTCTGCTACAGAGGCGGAAAATAATGGGCTTCTAACGCTGGTCAATATGTCTCACACATTACCATCTGACTGGAGCGTAGATCTGATACAGCTTCGGAATGGTCAATCCATTGACCGCCGTGCATATGACAGCTTACAGGCTATGATGGATGATGCCAGAGCCGAAGGTCTTGATCCACTTATCTGTTCGTCTTACCGGACACAGGAAAAGCAGGAGCAGCTCTACACGAATAAATATAATTCTTATATCGATCAGGGCTATAGCAATGATGATGCAAAAGCCTATGCCGCTACCTGGGTCGCCTATCCGGGAACCAGCGAACACCAACTCGGACTTACCGTTGATATCTGTTCTGTCAGCAACCAGAATCTGGATGACTCACAGGAAGACACCGCTACCCAGCAATGGCTCATGGCAAACTGCTACAAATACGGTTTCATCCTACGCTATCCTTCTGATAAATCCGACATTACAGGAATCTCTTATGAGCCATGGCACTACCGCTATGTTGGTAAAAATGTGGCACAGGAAATCCACGATAAAGGAATTTGCCTGGAGGAATATCTGGAAATACAGCAATAAATATAAAAAACTGTTCCTTGGTTTTACATTTATATTAGAAAATCCAGATACGGCATTTCTGCCATATCTGGATTTTCTACTAAAATATACATGTTATCTGTTCTGCTTATGTCTTTATCCTATGATTGCCTTGATTTCAGCTTCACTCATTTCGGTTACATCCATGATCTGCTCTAAGGAATAGCCTTTCTTATGCATTTTCAGGATAATATCAGCTCTTTCTTCAGATTTTCCTTCTAATCTTCCTTCTAATCTTCCTTCAGACCTTCCAATGGCCTTGCCTCGTGCCTCGCCTATTTTTTCGCCTTCTGCTCTGCCAGCAATCATTCCCGCGGCTTCGCCCTTTACATATCCCATTTCTTCTACGCCTTCACTCAGATTGCACATGATCTTCACCTCTTCCCTTATACTGTGTCTGTCTACCGGTATGTCATACTCCTGTTTTATAAGCTTCAATTTTTGTTCTGCCGTCATTGTCTGCGATAGTAACGCTCCAAGCAATCGATGCAGTTCATATCTTTCTTCCTTTGGTGGAATCTCCTTCGCCAGCCCGATCATCACGATATTAGGGATCTCCAGATTTCCTTTCCAGTCCTGATCTCCAAGCAGATCATCTTTTACCATATGAATATGGCTTAGGCTGTTCTCTTTCATATTCATACAAATCCAGATCGAATATACCTGTTTGATCTCGTTATAGTCGGAACCTGTGAATTCCCGATCTTTCTGGGAAGATACCAGCCTTGCGGCGTAAAAGATTGCTCGATTTAAGATAAAGTACTTTGTCGGTTCATCCTTTTGTGCTTCCAGATTGATGATCATTTTTGCCAGTCCGTCCCGCATCCGTACATAGAAAATGATATCAAAATATACCTTTCCCTCATCGATCTCGGAGCTTTCTGTATTCAGGCCGACAATCCGTTCACCGGTTCCGGCATCTACCATTTCTTTGTTCGTTAGTCCGGGTTCTACCGGAACCTGGCTGATATACGGTTCGCCCTCGATCAGCGAAGCGACCGTCTCTGCATCCATGCCTTTAAATTCGTCTACTATTCTTATCAGTATATGCGCCAGTATGATCTTCTGTCCAAGCAGCCGCTTGGCGCTGGCATCATACTGTGCTTTCTGATATGTCGCATCAGCGGAATATACTAATTCGTTATCCATGTCCCATCTCCTTTCCTGACAGAACAGAATAACATGCATATCTTAATATATTGCCGCCGTCTCTCCATGTTTGATTGTAACGGATATCTGAGGGGAAAACAAGTTTAACCATAAAAAAATCCGGATACAACATCTCATATCATATAAAATGTAACAAAACCCCTGCCTGCTATAAATTCATACATATCGTATATCTATAACAGGCAGGGATTTTATAAATTCAGTTCCTTATTATTTAATCTTCCATGTCTTTACATATCCGATGGATTTCTTTTTCAACTGTTTCTTTAA
>ERZ1034781.176-NODE-176-length-36188-cov-14.755791_pt1 | contig 36188 bp, 20 predicted proteins | sample MGYA00520700_ERZ1034781 | MGnify/ENA primary metagenome ERZ1034781 (study PRJEB33766, sample SAMN09781709) | gut metagenome | biome: gut microbiome | host: Homo sapiens | place: Madagascar | study: EMG produced TPA metagenomics assembly of the PRJNA485056 data...
GTCAGCAAGCTGATGTATCTTTCTTCTACCTGCTTCATAATCATCTGTTTTAAAATTCTCAAGTGCAAAGTTACGACTTTATTTTCATATCTGATAGAGATTTTGGGGAAAAGTTTCTGAAAAAGTTAGAGATTGCGTTTTTTATGTGACAGGACAAGGGGCTTGGTACCTGTTGGGTGGACAATATGGTTGTGGTTTTTCGATGTAAGTTCCCAGTCAGATTCTATTTCCTGAAAATTTTTCGTAAGTTTTTATAAGATTTTGTGCGTTTATCACTATTTTTGATTATATTTGCAACCAATATGGAATTAACCTAAACAAAAGTGCAAATATGGTTATGAAACAGAAATTTAAACTCATATTTTATGGTGTAGGAGCGCTGATTTTATCGCCCCAATCCATTCATGCCCAATTTGTGAATATGGAGGGGTTGGACTCTTTACGCCTGTCGGGATCGGTGAGCGTGGTGGAACCTGAACTCCTGAAGAAGGGCGTGCTTCACAATGCCCTCGATGTATTGAGTGGACAGACAGCCGGTGTCAATGTCACAACCAATGGACTTGACCGTATCGCCATGTTGAACGCTGTACGTGTTAGAGGTACTACTTCCATTATGGGAGGTAACGAACCACTTGTTATTATTGATGGCGTAACCTCTGATGTGGCTACACTCGCAACAATTTATCCTGCGGATATAGAAAGTTTTACGGTTCTGAAAAATGCCAGCGAAACTGCACTTTATGGTTCGCGCGGTGCTTCGGGTGTTATTCAAGTGAAAACCAAAAAGGGTACAGGTAAGGGATTTCAGATCTCTTATGAGGGTAGCTATGGCATCGAAGCTATGTATAAAAGTATGGAGATGCTCAATGCTGCTGAATATATTGCGGCTGCACAGAAGTTGGGATTGGAATATAATGACAAGGGATATGATACCAACTTCAGAAAGGCTATCACTCGAACAGGAAATATCCAAAACCATTATCTGGCTTTCAGTGGTGGAAATCCACAGAGCAACTATCGCGCTTCTTTTGGTTATATTGATCATAATACCATCATCCGTAGTAAGGGGTATCGCAATTTAGTGGCTAAGATTGATGTCACTCAGAAGGCATTTAATAATAGGCTGACTGGCGACTTCGGTGTATTTGGTTCTTCATATAAGAACAATGATATCTTTGACAGTCAGATGCTCTTCTATTCTGCCGATGCAATGAATCCTACCTATCCATTCGATAGAGAGAATGGCAGTTGGGTAAAGAATGGAGCGGCTTCGCAGGTGAATCCACCAGGAGCCTTGCTGCAGGAGCGAAGTGATAGCAAGAATATGAACTTCAATGGTCATCTGAAGCTGAAATATGATATCTGTGATTATCTGAATGTCACTGCATTCGGAGCATACGGCTATGCTTCCAATGAAAATAATCAGTTCTGTCCTACATGGGTTTGGGCGCAGGGCAATCTCTATCGTGGTGAATTCAAGAGTGAGGAATGGCTTGGTAATGTTTCCTTAAACTATCAGCATTCCTGGGGTATTCATCATCTCAAGGCAATGCTTGGTGCAGAATATCAGAAAGATATCCGGACTGGTTTCTGGACTTCTGCCAAGGGAATTACCAACAACGGGATGTATTATCACAATATAGGTGCTGCCGCCTCTCGTCCTTATGGAGGAACGGATAGCAACTATGAAGATCTGGCCTTAGCTTCTGTGATGGGGAATATCGACTACACCTTATTAAATAAATATAGCCTTTCGGTTTCCATGCGTGGTGATGGTTCTTCGATGGTGGGCGATGATCATACTTGGGGTTTCTTCCCATCCATCTCTCTTTCCTGGGATATGAAACAGGAAGAATGGCTCCGTCATATCAAGGATATTACGATGCTGAAACTCCGCACGGGCTATGGTAGGTCGGGTAATCTTGGTGGCATATCTGCTTATACCACGATGAACACGGTGAGACAGAACGGCATTGTTTCGGTGAACAGTTCGCCTACGGTGACGATGGGGATGATCAGCAACAACAATCCTGATTTGAAATGGGAAACACGTGCTACCTGGAACTTAGGCGCTGACCTCGGCTTGTGGAATAACCGGCTGGTTCTGACGGCTGAATATTACTATTCCAAGACTACGGATATGCTTTATGCCTATGACGTGCCTGTACCTCCATTCGCCTACGATAAACTGTTGGCGAATATCGGTTCGATGAGCAATCAGGGTTTAGAGATAGGCTTTTCTTTCACTCCTATTCAGAAGAAGGACATGGAACTGAACATCAATATGAATCTCTCTTGGCAGAAGAATAAACTCCTGTCGTTGAGCGGTGAATATGCTGGTATGCAGATGTCGGCAGCTGATGTGACGGCGATGGGCGCCTTGTCGGGTGCCGGGCAGCATGGCGGTTATAATAATGTGGTCTATCAGATTGTGGGCCAGCCGCTTGGTGTGTTTTATCTGCCTCATTGCAAGGGACTCGTGGAAGATGGCAACGGACATTATCGTTATGACATCGAAGACCTGGATCAGAATGGAACCGTTGATTTGAGTGATGGCGGCGATAGATATATTGCCGGACAGGCTACTCCTAAAGTAACGTTGGGCTCCAATATCAGTTTCCGTTATCGCGACTGGTATCTCTCTCTGCAGATGAATGGTGCTTTCGGACATAAAATTTTCAACGGCACAGGATTGGCATACACCAATATGTCGAGTTTCCCGGATTACAATGTGCTGAAGGGGGCACCGGAGAAGAATATCGTAGATCAGAATGTTTCTGATTATTGGCTGGAGAATGGTGATTATCTCAACTTCGAGTATCTTACCCTCGGCTACGACATTCCTATCAAGAAAGGGGTGATACAATCGCTCAGGGTATCAGCGAGCGTGAATAATCTTGCCACAATCACCAGTTACAGCGGATTGACTCCGATGATCAACAGTTATGTGGTAAACAGCACGATGGGTATAGATGATAAGCGGACTTATCCTCTTTACAGAACCTTCTCGCTGGGTCTAAGTGTTCAATTCTAATAATAGATGAGTATGAAACGATATAGAATATTATCTGTTCTGATGGCAGTCTTGGCATTGACATCGTGTTTGAATGAGCATCCGAAAGATCAGCTCGACGAGGATGCTATCTATGGTTCTGCATCGGAGATTTATACCAATGCCGTAGCTTCACTCTATAATTATATAGGTGGCGCCAACGAGAGTGAAGGTATTCAGGGAACTTGTCGCGGCATCTACGATTATAATACGCTGACCACTGATGAGGCTATCATTCCAATCCGTGGCGGCGACTGGTATGATGGTGGTTTGTGGAATGCCATGTATCAGCATCGGTGGACTGAAGATGATGCTTCACTCTATGATACCTGGAAGTATCTCTATAAAGTGATAGTTCTGGCTAATAAGTCGCTTGACATCATTGATGCCAAGTCTTCCATGCTTACTGCCAGCCAGAAAGACAAATTCAAGGCTGAGGTTAGGGCTATCAGGGCTTTGATGTATTATGAGGCGATGGATATGTTTGGCAGGATTCCTGTTGTCTTGTCTTCGGGAGAATCGGAAATCTATCAAACTGCCTCGAAAATGCCAGATATCTCTTTGACAGATACGAACCTGTCGGCACAGAGCGAGCGAAGTGAAACTTTCCGGTTTATCTTCAGTGAACTGCAGCAGGTACTTCCTTATCTGTCGGAAGAACATAGTAATAAGGAAGGAAATTATTATGGCAGGATGACGCAGCCGGTAGTCAATTTTCTTTTGGCAAAGTTGGCTTTGAATGCAGAAATATATATGTTTGATGATTGGACAGAGGGGTATGCTAAGCGTCCGAAGGGTAAGGATATTTATTTTATGGTGCAAACTGCCGATGGGGCTTATTCTCTGAAAGGCGGTAAGGCAAGCGAGCATCGCAGCATGAAGTTGAATGCCTGGGAAACCTGCATCTATTATTGTGATAAACTGGCGAGCGAAGGTTATGATTTGGAAGAAGATGATGCTTTCAATTTCTCTACGCATAATGAGACATCGAAGGAGAATATCTTCACGATTCCGATGGATAAGAATATCTATACCAATCAGTTCCATTATCTCTTCCGTTCATACCACTATACACATGGCGGAGCCTTGGGATGGGGTAGTGAGAATGGTACTTGCGCCACAATCTCTACCATGAAAGCAAACCGCTATGGCGAAGCTGATGAAGATAAGCGTTGCAGGATGAACTTTGTGGCAGGTGTGGTGAAAGTAGATGGTGAGAAACTTCTGATGGATAATGGTAAGCCATTGGAATATCAGCCTTTCGAAGTGGCTCAGAATCTGACCAACAGCAAGTATATCAAGACGGCTGGAGCGAGAATGGCAAAATATGAAGTGGATAGAACTTCGTATATGGATGGTAAGTTGCAGAGCAATGACATCGTTCTTTTCCGCTATGCAGACGTATTATTGATGAAAGCGGAGGCCAAGGTCCGTAATGGAGAAGAAGGTAATGTGGAACTGAATAGGGTTCGCTCCCGTGTAGGTATGCCAAACCGACAGGCTACGCTCGATAATATCCTGGAAGAACGATTATTGGAATTGGTGTGGGAAGGTTGGCGTCGTCAGGATCTTATCCGTTTCGGAAAGTTTACTGCAGCCTATGATCTTCGTATTCCTTTAGCTGGTGAGTCATCGGGTTATACCACCGTTTTCCCAATTCCTAAGAAATGTATGGAATTGAATAAAAAGTTGGTGCAGAACAAGGGGTATGAGAAATCATTATAAAGAGGTTTATACAAAAAATCATCGGATTCCGCAGAATCCGATGATTTTTTGTTATAACTGATAAAACTTCGTGAAAGCCTTGACGCAATACTCGTGGTCGATTACGCTACCTGTTTCTCGACAACTGTGCATGGCGAGGATGGCATTACCCATATCTACACCCTTCAAGGGAATAGAAGAAGCGAGGATGTTGCCAAGCGTACTTCCACCAGCTACATCACTGTGGTTTACAAATCGTTGGCATGGTACTCCGGCTGCATCGCAGATGCTGGCAAAGATGGCTGCTGATACAGCATCGCTTGCATACTTTTGTGCTGCATTGAACTTGATGACCGGACCGCCGCCAAGCATTGGGTGATTGGTCGGGTCGAACTTCTCACTATAATTAGGATGCCAAGCGTGGGCATTATCAGCAGAAATCATGAAAGCACGCTCTACTGCCTGGTAGTAAGCCTCCTCTGTGCCGCTCTGAGCAAGGGCAATGCGCTGGAGCATATGAGAGAGGAATGGACTTCCGGCACCCTGCTTGGTCTGAGATCCCGTTTCCTCATTGTCGAAGATGGCGAGAACGCGAGTTGTTTCAAATGCCGAAGTATCAGATGATGAAGTGGCATCTGCTGCAATCATCGCCTCTACACCTGCCCAGCACATAGACAGATCGTCAAGTCTTCCTGAAGAGATGAATTCCTGATGCACACCGAAGGTGCAGGCTGGAGTGGCATCAGCCAGATAGAGGTCGAAGTCGAGAATATCTTCTTTCTTGATATTCAGTTCGCCTGTAATTACATTCATCAGGAGATTTCCCTTTTCCAGTTCATCATTGATGATACCCAGGATAGGGAGAACATCCTTTTGCTTGCTCAATTTTACACCATCATTCACTTGGCGGTTGAAGTGGATGGCAAGATTGCTGATTTGCAGCAATGGGCGCTGGATATGAAGAAGGAGTGTCTGAGGATTCATGGCGTTCTCACCTTTTACAATCACTCTACCAGCTAAAGTCAAAGGGCGGTCGAACCAGGTTGACATAATAGGACCACCATACACCTCGGTATTTAGTTTCACGATGCCACCCTCACAAAGCATCTCTGCATTTGGTTTGATGCGGAAGGTAGGAGAATCGCAGTGAGCGCAAATCATGTGGAAACCGCCATCTGCCAATAACTTCTTACCGATTTGGAAAGCATAGATAGAGGAATCGTTCTTGGTAACAAAGAACTTGTCGCCAGCCTCAACCTTACCCAAAGGCTCCTGTGGGTTGATGCGATGGAAACCATTCTTCTCCAATTCTTCAGAGATATTCTTCACTGCCAGAAAGTTTACTGGAGAAGCGTCAAGGAAGGATAATAATCTTTTAATCATACTTTATGTCTTTATTCTGTTTTCAAATTGCCGAGTGCAGCTTATCTTATGCAAAGATAATGCAAATGAGCGCAATGAAAACTTGTTTTCAAATTGCCGAATGCAGCTTATCTTATGCAAAAATACAACATTTATTTTATTTAATCTCATAATTCTACTTGTTTTTCATTTTTTTATCAGAATGAACATAGACATGGAATGGAATAGCCGTGGAAGCAAGGAGAACATGAGGCTCAGTTCTTCTTCCAGCCTCAAAGCCAAGCTTTACAAGGCTTTCTGCAAGAATCGTTTCTCGGTTACGCTTGAAGCTAACGACATCTTCAACATAAGCAACCATGACATACAATTCTATAGCAAGGATGTTACTCTTTGGTAACACAGTTCGAACGATAGCTGTTAAGGAACAAGATGCTGATCAAGAGGAATTGAATCGTTTCGAAAAATAAAGAAATATATTTATATGAAAATAATGAAGCCTGCTTCAATGCGTGTTGAAACAGGCTTCGTTGTTGATTGAAGTAAGTTTCGATGGCGAATGAAGCTTACTACGTTTTTATGCTCATTTGTATTCCTTTATGCTCCGTGGAAGAGGTATTCCTTTTGAATCTTCTCCGTGAGTCGAGTAAAGAGTTCTTCCACCAATTCATCTGCCACTTCGATGGCGTGGTTCAGAACCCCATCTGAGAAGTGCTGCAAGAGGTCTTGGGCTTTTATCGGGCTCTCCTTGTAAAGCTTCAAGTACTCTGTTTCCATCTCCTTCTGACGTTGGTCGTTCTCAGCCTCCAACTTGGCGTAAGCATCCTTGATGATAGGAGCGAAGGCATTATAGTCGGTCATGCCGAGTGTCATCACCTTGCGGAAACGCCAGTAGGCACTGTTGTCCTTGCATCTGCCATTAGCCACATGGGTGTAAAGCTCAGGGAAGGTTTTTACTCCCTGGTAGAGTGGGAGGAAGACGCTGAGGTCGCCCATGCCGAATGCGACATAGGTGATGTGACCTATGGCATGAGGCAAATCCTCTCTTACCTGGATGATGTGGGTCTGCGTGGTGCGGAAGATAGATACAGGGCGATAAGGCTCTTTTCCATTCTCATGCAGATATGGATCATGATCGGTATGGTCATAATGGAAACGGAAGGCGGTGCGGAGGTCGGTGAGCGAGATCTTATGCGCAGCCTTGGCAAAGACAGGGAAGGTATTCTTGGTGACATCATTCTGGATGGCTGGTGAGAACATCTGCTGTAAACCCCATACACGTGGATAGTTATAGGTGGTGTCGAGTTCCTCATCACGAGAGTATGCCTTATGGAAATCGAACTTCGCCTTACCATGCTTGTCTTTCTCTGCCTCGGCATCATTTGGATCGTAAAGACCATTCTTCTCGGCAAACTCTATCAAGTCGGGTGCTGCCATGAAGTTCTCCTTGTCCTCTGGTGCGTAATCACGGAAACGGCTTTGGTTACCGGTAACGAAGTACTGGTCCTTTGGCATACGGCAAGCCAACCACTTATGTCCGCAAGCATTCTCCAGATACCATATCTCCTTGTCGTCGATGAATCCGATGCCGAATCCTTCTGCCGAACCATATTGCTCGATGAGCTTGCCCAAGCGTGCAGCTCCCTCACGAGCGGTGTGAACGTATGGCAAAACGATATTGTAGGTGCAGTTCTCGGCAAGTCCATTCTTCACGTATGGGTCAAAGGCAAGTGCTTTATCGCTTGAAAAGATGGTCTCTGTTGAACTCATGCCCACGCCAGCCGTATTGAATCCTGCGCTTCCCCATTCGCCAGGGAATTGGTAATCTGGCAATCCTGTATATCCCAAAGCCTCCTTAGGCAGTGGACAGCGGAATTTGCTGTCCTTTGCCACAAATTCCTCAGAGCCAAACTTTGTATCCTCATGTACTTCGATGTTGATGGCCATCAGCGCATCGAAGTCGCTGGAACGGCAAAGGTATTTGGCGCCATCTGCACTCTGCTCTTCGCCTACGATGATGGTGGTACACTCAGAAGGCAGCTTGCTGGCTCTCTTCTCTACATTCTCGAAAGAATTGTTTATTTCTTTTTTCATAATCGTTATGTTTTATGAATTTTATGGCTGCAAAAATACAGTTTTTCTTTTAAAGTGCAAGATTTTTTCAGCAAAATTAAACTTTAAGTTCTGTTGCGCAGTGTGCAGCAGAGAATATTCAAGGCATAAAAAGTAAACCAAAATCAGTTCACTCCAGGGGATATAGTCAAGGTGAGTGTGGATGTAAGGAATAAGTTAAATAACTACAAGAATCTCCTTGGAAGTTTGGCATTATGCTTTTAAAACATTATTTTTGCAAAACGTAATAATTGTAGATTTTTAGAAAAATTCAAAAACAATGGAGATAGTAATCGGAATCATCATAGGGCTTGTCATCGGATTTGTTGTTGGCAAGCTGATGGAAGCTAAAACTGGTGGAGAGGAAAAAACACAACTGATAGCAAAAGTGCAGGTACTGGCGGCTAACATTGAGCAGGATAAACTACATCATGCTTCTGAGATGAAAGGTATGAAAGAATCTCATGCTTCTGAGGTTCAATCCTTAAAAACTCAGATGGAGAACGAGCGACAGTATGCTGCGAAACTTCGGGCAGAGAGCGACCAGCAGTGGGCGCAGAAACTCGAAAACCTCAAGCAGGAGATGCAGCGGATGAATATCGAGCAGCAGCGGGTGGCAGCGGAACAATTGGCTGCCAAGCAATCGGCTTTGCAGGAAAACAACCGTCTGCAGATGGATGAACTTCTGAAACCGATCAAGGAACAGTTTGCTGATTTCAAGAAATCGGTGGAGGAGAGTAAAACGCAGAATGAAGTAAACAAGAAAGAACTGCAGAATACCTTCGAGGCTACGATGAAACTCTTTCAGCAGGAACAGCAGCAGGCTGTATTGAGCCTGAAAGAGCAAACGTCCAAGATTGGTTCTGATGCAGCCAATCTCACCAAGGCATTGAAGGGTGATAGTAAGATGCAGGGTGACTGGGGAGAAATGGTCTTGGAAACCATCTTGGAGAATAGCGGATTGAGAAAAGACGAGGAGTTCTTTATCCAGGAAAATACCAAGGACGAGAATGGCAAGAATTTCCGTCCGGATGTCATCGTCCGATTCCCTGAAGGAAGAAGTGTGGTCATCGACTCTAAGGTTTCGCTTACTGCCTATACGGATGCCCTTGCTGCTGAGGATGATGCTGAGCGAGACAGATTGATGAAGGCACATGCACAGAGTGTTCGCAAGCATATTGATGAATTGGCTGAGAAGGATTATTCCAAACTGGTAGAGGATGCCATCGGTTTTGTACTGATGTTCATTCCGAATGAAACCAGTTATATCGCTGCTATGAGACAACAACCGGAGTTGAGTCGCTATGCTTATCAGAAGAAAATCATTATTATCTCTCCAAGCAACCTCTTGATGGCGCTACAACTCGCTTATAATCTCTGGCAATATGATCGCCAGAATAAGAACGTGGAGAAAATTGTTAAGACTGCTGCCGATTTATATGATAAAGTTGCTGTCTTTGAAGATACTTTTACCAGTATAGGTGATTTAATTACCAGACTCTCTGGAACCTTTGATAAGGCTAAAAAGCAACTTTATGATGGTGCTGGAAATGTCATGCGAAGGGTAGAAAGTTTGAAAGAACTCGGTGTAACTCCGAAGAAGCAACTGAAGGCTTTAGAGAAATAAAAGGCCTTTTTAGGTGGCCTGTTTTTCATCTACATATATGGTACATAATATATAGGAGTAAATATACATAAAACAATATCAAAAGGATTTCAATATGAAACTAAACGACATTCTTTCTAACAATTTTAATGCTGAAGAATGGGAGGCGAAAGGTTATCAGCTTCCTCAGTATGACATCGCTGCTGTAGCCAAGAAGACTCATGATGAGCCTACTTGGGTTCACTTTGGCGCAGGTAACATTTTCCGTGCGTTCCCTGCCGCTATTCTCAACGATGCACTTAACACGGGTAAGTATGACCGTGGTGTCATCGTGGTTGAAAGTTTTGACTATGAAATTATCGATAAGGCTTATCGTCCTTACAATAACCTCTCTCTTCTCGTAAGCCTCCAGTCTAATGGTACTATTGAGAAGAAGGTCATCGCTTCTATCACAGAGAGTCTCAAGGCCGATAAGCAGTTTTGTGAAGACTGGGCTCGTCTGGTTCAGATCTTCCAGGCTCCAAGTCTGCAGATGGTAACTTTCACCATCACCGAGAAGGGATATTCTTTCAATGATGCAGATTTAGCTCGTGGTCTCGACGCAGTTTTTGCTATGGGTAAGTTGACGGCCCTCCTTTATGAAAGATACAAGGCAGGTAAGTTGCCTATCACCCTTCAATCTACTGACAACTGTTCTCACAATGGCGATCATGTAAAGGCTGGTGTGAAGGCTTATGCTGAGCGCTGGGTAAAGGATGGCATCGTTGAGGCTGGTTTCCTGGATTATATCAACGATAGCAGCAAGGTTACATACCCTTGGTCTATGATAGATAAGATTACTCCACGTCCTCATGAGAAAGTGCAGGCGATGCTGGCAGAGGATGGCTTTGAGGACAACGAAACCATCATCACCGAAAAACATACTTTTACAGCTCCTTTTGTGAATGCTGAGGAGGTGCAGTACCTCGTTTGTGAGGATACTTATACCAATGGTCGTCCACCATTGGAGTTGGGCGGTGCACTCTATACCACCCGCAAGACGGTGGATGAGGTAGAGACCATGAAGGTAACCACCTGTCTGAACCCGCTGCATACTGCCATGTCTATCTATGGTTGCATGCTCGACTATACTTTGATTTCTGCCGAGATGGCTGATGAGGACCTGCGTGCCTTCATCCAGAAGATGGGTTATATCGAGGCGATGCCTGTGGTAACAGACCCAGGAGTCTTGAATCCATACGAGTTTATCGGTACCGTGATCAATAAGCGTCTGCCAAACCCATTCATGCCAGATGCTCCTCAGCGTATCGCTACTGATACCAGTCAGAAACTTTCTATCCGTTTCGGTGAAACTATCAAAAAGTATATCGCTCGCGGTCTCGACAAGAGTAATCTCGTATTGATTCCATTGGTATTAGCTGGTTATGCTCGTTATCTCAAGGCTTTGGATGACAATCTGAAACCATTCGAGCCATCTTCCGACCCATTATTGGCTGAACTTCAGGCTATTGTAGCTCCTCTGGAAGTAGGTAAGGCAGATCAGGACTATTCTTGTCTCAAGAATCTCTATACCCGTAAGGATGTATTTGGTCTCGATCTCTACGAAGCAGGTTTCGGAGAGCAGATAGAAGGCATGGTGAAGGAACTCTTTGCCGGCAAGGGTGCTGTAAGACAGACATTGCATAAGTATGTTTCTGCGAGATAATTCATTTTCAAACTTATACATTATATAATATATGGAAAGAACATGGCGCTGGTTTGGCAAGAAAGATAAGATTACGCTTGCACAGTTGAAACAGATAGGTGTTGAGGGCATCGTTACCGCATTGCACGATGTTCCTCTGGGCGAGGTTTGGACACGTGAGAAGATTCATGAACTCAAGGAGTACATCGAGTCTTACGGTATGAAATGGAGCGTGGTAGAGTCTTTGCCTGTGGTTGAAACCTTGAAATATGGCGGTCCTGACCGTGATCATCAGATTGAGGTTTATAAGGAGAGTCTCCGCAACTTAGGTGAGGAAGGCATCAAGTGCATCTGCTACAACTTCATGCCGGTTTTAGACTGGGCACGTACCGATTTGGCACATGAGAATCCTAACGGAGCCAACAACCTCTATATGAACTGGGGCGAGTTTGCCTACTTCGATATCTACATCCTGCAGCGTGAAGGCGCTCGTGAAAATTGGGCTGAGTTCTCTAAGGAACACAAGTGGGGTAGAGACCTCGTGGCTGAGGCTGATGAAATCAAGAAGACTTCTACGCCAGAGCAGGATCATGCTTTGGTAGAAAACATCATCATCAAGACCCAGGGTTTTGTATCGGGTAACTTCAGCGAGGGTGATGCTGCTCCTGTACAGAAGTTCCGCGACCTCTTGAAACTTTATGATGGCATTGACAAGAAGAAGTTGCAGGAGAATATGAAATACTGGCTGGAGGCAATCATGCCTATCTGCGATGAGTACGATATCAATATGTGTGTTCACCCAGATGATCCTCCTTATCCAGTATTCGGATTGCCAAGAATCATTGGTCGTGCCGAGGATATCCAGTGGATGTTGGATGCTGTACCAAATAAGCACAATGGTTTGACTTTCTGTGCAGGTTCTTTCTCTGCCGGTGAACACAACGACTGTGTGGCAATGGCTAAGCTGTTCGCCAATCGCACTCACTTCGTTCACCTGCGTTCTTGCTACATCTTCCCTAATGGCAACTTCACAGAGGCTTCTCACTTAGGTGGTCGTGGTCATCTCATCGAACTTTGCCGCATCTTCGAGAAGGCAGAGCAGGAAGGCAAGTGCAATTCTGGTCGTCGTCTCCCTATGAGAGTGGACCATGGTATGACCTTCACCGATGAGCCTGGTGGCGTATTCGATGAGAGTAACCACGGACACAATGCGGGTTACACTCTTCTGGGGCGTATGTTTGCCATGGGTCAGATTCAGGGCGTCATCGCCACCGTGGATGATGAACTCGGTATTGAGTACAAACAGCCAGGATTTTATGATTAGTTAATATGGATTCCAGAGTTGAACATCCCTAACTTTGTTGCCACTATGGTTAGCGCTATCTCCTTCGAGGTACTGCTCCATAGTGGCTTCTTTTTGTTTGGTCACTTGGTGCCGATGATAGTAGGATATGCCAATGGCTACAGCCAGGAGAAAGACTATGCAGCCAAGAAGTATGATGACATTTCGGTTCTGAGGCTTTTCTAATAGTCTTTTGCGCAAGATCTCAATGCTGCTTGGGCGCAGCAAGGGATTGTGGGTAGTGCATATCTTAGCAATTCTCTCCAGTTTTTTATCTCCGATAGATGTGGCTATTTCTGCGATGACCATTCCCAAGGAAAAGATATCAGTCCTCGGTTCTGCCTTTGCGTCAGGCATGAACTGTTCTGGTGCGATAAATCCTGTAGTGCCAGCAGGGTGCTTGAGGATGAAGAATGCATCGCTGTCTGATAGTCCGAAGTCGATGATTTTCACATTCTGTCCTGTATGAGTAATCATAATGTTGGATGGCTTGAGGTCCCGGTGTATAATCTGTTTGCTGTGCATATACTCCAAGGCATTCATCAACTGAAGGATGATTTTACGACCAAGTTCATGGGTCAGTGCTTTCCTGTTGATGAGGCTTTTGAGCGTCTCGCCGTCTATGTGTTCCATCACGATGGTGGTTCCTAATTCTGGAAGTTGCTCAAGGCTGAGGGTTCTACAGATATTGGGGTGTTCCAACTCCAATCCAATCTCAAATTCCTTGGTGAGGGCTTGTTGATAGACTGGTGTGTAAAGAAAGTCCTTCTTGAGGCATTTTAAGACGTAGCGTTTGCCGTATTTAGTGGCAGTGAAGAGTCGAGTGTGACCGGATTGAGACACGTAGTATTCCTGTAGATTACTATAGGTATTTTCTATAGGAGTGGATTCAGAGCCGTTCGTATCCTTGTCGAGATCTTCTGTATATCCAGAGTTTGACTCGGGATCATTGTTTCTTCCTGTTACTTTATCTTGCTTGTCTGGCATATTCTAAAAAGTTGATTTAGCGTGATTATTACTTCATGACATTGATAAGTGTGAGACCGCCATTCCTTCCTGCTACAAAGGCTGCTGTTCGTTTGCCTTTCCTTTCTATATAAGGCAGATACAGAGGCTGCTCTTTGATAAAGCAGCCTGTGACAAACTTGTCGCCTATCTGCAACTTACTGTTTTCTGACTTCAGGACTTCATAGGTGCTTTCCCCCAAATAGCGAAGTCGCAGTATTCGGTTGGGACTCCAGCCGATGGATATTTCCTTTCCTTCTTGCAAGTCGTTGCTTATCACTTGTTGTGCCATGAAAAAGGATGAGTTATACTTCGTGCTGTCCTTTAGCCATCTTGTAAACTCTGTGTAGCTGGTGTAACCTATATATTGAGCCAAGGCATCGAGTGTTATGTTTCTTGGCTTGTGGTCGTCGTTTACGTAACCGTATAGGCGTTTGAGGGTGGAGGAGGATATGCTCTTGCCCCATTTTTGTTTGAGGTAGATAGAAAACTCCTCGAAGTCAGTAGTAGTACAGAGCATCTTTCCGTATTTTTGCTCGATGAGCGATTTCAATTCTTCTATTTCTGGAGTTGTCATAATCTGTCGTTTTTATAGTCCTTTTTTATCTGTTGTTTATCACTTGAAAGAGTCACTTTTGATGTTCTTGAATTGTTTCCAAATAACATCTCCTTTGTAAAATGCAGCTTTTCCTGTTGGCACATGAACGATGCAGGTATTGAGAAAACTGGTGCCTCTTGTGGTGAAGGCATGTGAACTGCATACGGGTGGAAGTTTTGCCTCCACATAGATGTCGGTAAGAGGGCAGAGGTCGAAGGCATAGTCAGAAATAGCCTCTGTCTTACTGCCTATCCTTACTACTTTCAACTGTTTGCAACCTTGGAAGGTGCTTGTCGGGATTCGTTTCAGATTGGCAGGTAACTTTACTTCTTTTACCTTGCTGTCCATAAAAGCTCCTTGACCTATTTCGTTCATGTTGTCAGGAAGAATGAAAGTCTCGATGCTGCATTCCTTGAAGGCATAGTTACCGATAGAAGTGATGGTGCTTGGCAAGGAATATTCTCCTTGCTTGCCCATTGGAAACCATAAGATGTTGGTTTGTTGTGCATTGAGTAACACTCCATTGTCGCTGCTGTAGTTGGAGTTGGCTTCTGAAACTTCTATATCTCTCAGCGCCGTACAACCGCTGGATGGCAGCAGATTGCTTACCGAAGCAGGTATTTCTATCTTGGCGAGTGACTTGCAATTCATAAAGGCATCCTTTTCGATGGTTGTGACATCTGTAGGTAGGATAACATTTGTGAGATAATCGCAATTGGCAAAAAGTCCTTGTCCGATAACGTGGTCTTGGACATATCTGTTAGCCCCGTATGGTCCGCCTCCAGCCACAATTTTTACATCTGTCATATCTATGGAGGCTAATTTGCCTGGAGTATTGGTCTCGTCTAAGTTTCTTCCCATCATCTTTCTGAGGCAATTCAGGTCGTCACCATTCATTGGACCCGCCAAGGTGAGTGATGTGTAATCATATAGATTGTTGCCCAAAAGGAACTGCAACTCACCTGCTTCTTTAAGCATGATGGCGTCGCTTGTTGTTGTATAGGTGATACAGTCACCGATTGTTTCTCCCATGCGGCTTTTGGCATACGGCCAAATCTTATAGGTCGTATTGAGCGTAAGTTTTCCTATAAGGAGTTTCTGTTGTCCCAAGCCTCCAGAGTAGTTGGTAAGAATTTCTTTCGTGGCATTTTTACCTGGAATTTCTTTCTCCATGTTCTCTTTTTCAGACTGGGTTTCTGTAGCGCTTTGGGATGCCAATTCGTAGTAGCATCCTGTTTCGGTAATGTTCTCTCCGCCATCTTCCAAGATGTCGTAACTGACGAAGGCACTTGTTGGGCCATGACTTAACAAGATTGTATTTCCTACCTTTGGTTTCTCGTTGGGTAGTGTCGTAAAGTTCATCATGTTTCCAGATGTGATGGTTCGTCCATTGCTGCCTTGCAACATATAATAATAGGTGTTGCTTGCAATGAGATTTTTCAGACGAACGGAGACGCTGTTTTGCTTTGATATCTTTTCACTTTCTGTTGTGATAGGGACAGTCTGGTCCATATTCTCCGTTGTTCCATATCTGAAATAGAGTTGAGGCATGTCAGCATCTCCTTCTATTTCGGCAATACCGTTCAGGGTCGCTTCATTTCGAGTGATGTCGGTAGCAGCCAAAGTCGATAGGTGCGGCTCCAGGTAAGATGGCTTGTCGCTGCTGCATGAAGCCATGAGTATGATAATCGCAAGATTGATGACAAGATGTTTCATTTCTTTAAAATATTTTGATTCCTAATCCGATACAACCTTCCCATTGTTTTCCTGCAATGGTCATGGTGGAGGCTGTCATAGTAAACCTGTTGAAGGAAGCAAGTACACCTGCTTCGGCTGATACGCCCTTATGGGTCAATCCTTCGTTGAGGAGATATCCGCCACCTTCGCTTTCACTTCTTTGCCAGGCAGTTGCGCATCGTCCGTATCCTATGCCTTCAAAAAATCGTATGTTACGACTTATATGGTGGATGGCTCCAAGGGTCAGCGTGTAATTGCTATGTCGTGTCTCGCCTGTGAAGTAAGGCTTAGTGCCATTGGTATCGATGCTTCCGTCTTTTTGGCAATTGCCGTCTGTATTCCCGATGGCTCGGAAGTCGCTGCTCGCATGGAGGAAGAAACCATGGCGTTTCATCATGGCAAAGAAAATTCCGTATGATGGACCGTCTTGGTGGAGTGCCACAGTAGCTAAGGTGTAGATGGAGAGTGGCATCTTGGGCTTAGTTCGTGGTATTGTTATCGTGTCGGTCACGGTCTTTACTTCTACGATGGTGTCGTGAACTTCCGTGATCGTTGGCTTGGGAAGGTTGAGCTTCAACTCGTAGGTCATGCGACTCTCCAAAGGCTTGTCCAACTTGTAGTCTCTAATCACGCCCCATTCCGGGTGTTTCAAGGTTAGCATCTTGGTACCTTTGGGTAGATAAAGCCATATTTCGCCCACTTCGTCCTTGCGTTTCACAATTCCTAATGGGGTGGAGAAAGCAAAGTCGGATGGTGCCTCTATCTTCATGAGTGCACAAGCCTCGTCATTGAGGTCGCGTACATTGTCAATGAAGGCGCTTACATCGTTGGGTAACAAGCGGAAGCTTGCTACCGAGAAGTCTTGGGCTGAACTGGAGAAGGGCATGAGTAGTAAGAACATGATGGTAATCATGACTCCCGCTTTCCTTTCCTTTACTCTTTTGATGGTCTTTTCAAACTTCATACCTTAATTATATTATATGTAAGTCTATTGTAAATTGAAGTCTTGTATGTTGATGATGTCTCCACTCCTTCCTACCGTAGAGGCGGGTTGCCATGTTCTGACATGGATGAGTGGCATCGATTTGTTTCTGAAATCCCACAACAGAAAGAGATAACCGTCATCACAGTATCGGTCGCTCTTGTATTGTTGTCTCAGAGTTACACCATAAATGCCGTCCAAGGTAGGATGTCGCATGATACGAAAGCCTGAGAACTTGACCTCTATCTTTTGGTTTGTTGCAAACACCTTGTTGAGACGGTTGATATATTCGTGCTTGGAATGGATGGCGTATGTCACCTTATTCTCAGCTTGTATCTTATTGTCATTTGCTGTAGCCTTTACTACATTGCCCACGATGATAAGTGCCTTGTCGCTAAATACCTGTCTTAGAAAATCAATGTCTTTGGTGGTGTAGGCGGTGCGGAAATGTTCGCAGTAGTTGAGGATAGTGTGGCGACGGTTGGCGTCGGTTTCGTTCAACTTTCCTTGCATGATTTTGGCTGCTTCCTTGTAGAAGGGGTTGTTTTGTGCCATTGTGTGGAGATCCACTTGCGAGAGCACCTTGCTCCTATTGGACTGTTCGGTTGATTGCACCATAGATGTTCCTTCGTGTACGGTTGTTGCCCCTTGGTAGGTTGCACTTGTGTTAGATGGATTTTCTGATGATGTGTTGGCGGAACTTGTATTCAAGTTCTTATTGTTCTCATGAACGGAAACAAAGCCCTCATGAGTGAAAGTCACCATACCTTGTCGGTCAATGAAACCCTCTCGATGCGAGACTTGTTCCCGAAATCGTAACAGTCCGTTGCGAAAGCGAGTGTCGAGCAGACAGTTGCGTAGGGGGATGACGAACAGTTCTTTACCATCGGCATCCTCCACGACATATCGCTTGCCGTCCTTTCCGTAGTCTTGTTCCACTAATTCCAGTCCTTCGTTCAAGCCATACCTTGTTTCTTGTCTGTCATCTTCCTGGGAAGTGAATGACGGGAGCCACAAAACTACAAGCCATGTTCCGAGAATGAGAATTAGTAAAGACAAAACACATATCGTTTTTCTCATTCGTTATGATAGTCAGTTATTTCCTATTTCTATGATAATCTTTGTATAGATGATACTATTGCCAGTTCTGGATTTCTCCACCAATTTCAATCTTCACTTGGTCAGGGTTGTCCGAAATGATAAGGTTGACGAGGTGCTCTGTTCCCGGTTTGAACTGGAACTTGCTTTCAAAGAGATAGCTTACGCCCTTCATTACGACTTCGATGAGCGGCATACGATTCTCAATTCGTTGCGGAACGATGATAGCGGAATATATGTAGTTGTCATCTTGGTGGGCAATGATGGACTGGCGATAACCTTTCATATAGCGCGTTGCTACACCAGCCTGTAGGTCGATGGTAGCAGAAGGAACAGTATTATGAACATATACAGCAGCAGTTGTAGGCATCTCTCCTTCGAAGTCTTCTCCCTTGATGAGCCTGATGGTCAGTTTGCTCATGATATGCTTGAAATTGAGAGGTACTGGTGCTGTTGACGCAGCTATTCCTTTGGTTGTAGCAAAGAGCAAATCGCTTGCCTCGTATCCGCCGAGTGATGTCCCTGATTTATGGGTGCTTTGATCTGTACTCACCTTGAACGGTTGGTCCTCGATACTACTCAATTTATTGATATAAGGGTAGTAAGCGTAGGCATTGTAAGTGCCTTCGTCCCAATACAGAGTATGGGCAGGGGTCCACTTGCCACCATCGTAGGTAAGGGCTGCATTGTTCACGAGGTTTCCGCCGATTTCGAGAGGTGAATCGGCTTTTGCTACGAAAAGTCCTATCTTGTCATTTTTCTCAAAATCAGTTTCCGTAGCACGTGTATTCTTGGGGGTAAGTTTCTTTCCTGGGTGACTTACCGTGAAGGTCATCGGAGTCGATTTGGCATCCAGGGAATGAGCATCTTGAAGATTTTCGTCTCCGCATGATGCTAAACCTAAGATGAGGCTCCATGCTATGCACGTATGTTTGATGATATGGTTTCGTCTCATGTTTCTTCTTTTTATATTTCTTTTTTCTCATGAATGAGAAGAAGTTATTTGCGTCTTCTTACTTTTTGCTTTTTCAGAGGACTTCCTTTGTGGAAAACAGGAGCGTGCTGGTAAGTTCCTGCTATTCTTTCATCTCCATTCATTCCGAAGGCACGACTCTCCACCACACCAGCGTCTCGCTTGTCATTCTTCACGAAATCCTCGAAAGTGAAAGTCTCTCCAGCGTACTGCTTGATACGCTTCACGATGCTCTCACGGCTGATGGTGCTATAGTAAGGAATGTCGTTGTTCATGCAAGAGTTCGGTTCCGAACGGAAAACGCCTCTGGTGTGCATGAATCCACCCTCGTAAATATCCACGATATCGCTATAACGGTCGTCGTAGATGAGGTGGCTCCAATCCACTTCGTGCATTTTGCCCGTAAGCGAAAGGTTGTCGTACCATCCGAGACTCTTAGCCCAGTTGAACTCATCCACGTGCCCACAGCAAGAACATCCACAGGCATCAATGAAAGCATTGTGGTAAATGTATTCATCGCCGAGCTTGCCAAATCCATGACCGCCTGCCTCATGCTGGATGACTCCACGAGTGTCGAGTGGATAGTCATACGTGCTAAGAGGACAAAAAGCGATGGCTGAGCCATCTGCCCACATCTGGGTGATACCACCATAATCGGTAGAATTCGGTATGATGATGATAAGCGTCTGGTTCAAGTTGTCCTTGTTGACGGTAGGCGCACCTAATACGTATGAGAAGATCTCATCGTAATCAGCTTTCAGACCTACGCCCGCAGTAAAGGTTGTATTGAAGCGATTGTAACGAATCGTGTTCACTGTTCCGATGCCACTTTCTGTAGATAGCGGCATGGCTGTGTAGATGTTGAAATATTCACGATATGTCTTGTAGGGTTCGATACCAAAGAAATATTCCACTTCTTGCTGGATATTCTTCAGATAATCACCATTAGCAATGTCCTTGGCATTGTATCCATCACCAATCAATACGATATTGATGCCACCGTTTTTGCCCTTTGTAGCCTTTTGTAAGGTAACCCATTCGTCCTCACCATATTCATATCCATATTGCGATACATTGCACTCGTGCGTGTATTCCTTGTCTTTCAGTTGGAATACTACTTTTCCATTACGGTTGCCACCCCCTTTTGCCATCGACTTGATGGTCAATGTCACTTCCGTCTTCTTGTTTCCGTTGGAAGGAGAGACCTCGCACCAATCTGGTTTGCTCGCTACCTCCCATTCTCCCTCGGCATTGATGGTCAAGGTCTGCTTGTGTTCTGTGCTGAGGGCGCAAGCCACGGATGGGCGACAAACCAACTCATGGTGGGCAGCGATGCGCTTGAAGTCACGCCATCCGTTGGCAGTTTGGTATTGGGCGATGGCAGACTCTGGTACTTCGACCGTGAAATTGTCCTTGGCAAGTCCCTCGAAAGCATTCTCCTCTATATAGGCAGGTATGTCGCCACGACAAATGATGGAGTTGATGCCGTAACATCCACTGAAAGCATTTTGCCGTATGGTTTCCATGGACTCCGGAAAGATGATGCCTTCTATCATATTACAGTTGGCAAAAGCAAATTCCCCAATGCTTTGCATATCTTCCGGAAATTCTAAAGTGCCCATTAATCTCCAGTCGTTGGCGAAGGCTCTGCTGCCTATATGACCGATGCTTGAAGGTAACTTCAATTCGCCGGAAAAATCATTGTTGCCAAAAGCATTGTCAGAGATGACTTTCAGGCTTTTTGGCAAGTGTAGCTCTCCTCTGAAATGACAGTCGGCAAAAGCGTCATTGGCAATGTTGATGATGCCGTCATGCAGGGAGAGGGTTCCATTGAAGCCGCATCCGTGGAAGGCCTCGGAAGGTATGGTGGTAATATTTTGTGGGATAGTCAGAGAACCTGTGAGTCCTGAGCATCCTTGGAAAACACAGTTCGCTATTCTCTTAAGATGTGAAGGCAACTTTAGTTCACCATAGAATCCCGAACAACCTGCAAAGCAATATCCTCTGATAAGTTCCAGATTGTCTGGTAACCTAAGATTTCCTGTGAGATTATTACAACCTTGGAAAACTCCTCCGTAGTAATCTGTTCCTTCGTCTTGCATGTCATCCTCGCCTCGATTCCCTAATTTCTTGAGAGTAGAAGGAAGGGTCAAGGTGCCATTGAGACCAGTACATCCTTTGAAAGCTCCACGACGTATCTCAGTTACTCCTTCCGGAATGGTCAAAGACCCCGTGAGGTATTTGCAACCATAAAAGGCATTTGAGCCTATAGACTTGAGGTGGTCTGGCAGTATAAGCCTGTTGAGGCTGTTGCTTCCTCCTGTGGTTTGGATGAAGTAAAAGGCACTGTTAGGGATTTGATCGTCCTGATTTTCTTCGTATTCTTCATTTCTTCCATAAGCCTTGATGCGAACTTCCTTTAGGTTTAAGGCAGAAAGGCGAGGCATGGAATCACGCATGAAGTAGAAGTCTTTGGCATTGATTTCTCCCGTAATCTTGAGGTTTTTTACTTGGGTATAGTCCTTTTTGGCTGCCACGATGGCATCTTTCAATCCTCCAGGAGTAGAGTTGATGATAATATATTCTTTGGCAGTGGCATTATGACTCACGAGGTCGCTCTCCCAAGGGGTGATGCTCTCGCTGATCAATGTCAACTTGTAATCTCCGCTTGTAGATAGTTTATCCACCTTGATGCCGAAGTTCATCATCTTTCCTGCTTGGTAAGTGAAGTCGCCGGATTTAGAAAACTTGTACGGCTCTCCTCCTATGGTTATACTGAAGAGGGTAGTGCCTGCAGGTATAGTCTGTGGAATGACGATCGTGCGCCATTCATTGTTGTGTTTGGAAGGAATGGTGGCTGTGTTCTCCACGCTGCCTGCTACTTTTACTTCTCCTGTGGAAAGGTTGATGCTTGCTTTACGAGCTACATTGGCAGTCAGAACCGTCTTCTCGGTGTTTGCCCACTCCTCGTCGGTGAAACCGGAACCTTTCACCAAGGTCACCTTGGCATTCGACATACGGTGAGTCAAAGGCAAACGAATCGTGTTGGCGGTAGGAGTGACATCAGCAACTTTTCCCCAGAGAAAGTCACTACTTTCATATCCACCCATTTCCCCATCTTTCGACTCTTTGCTTTGGTCTTTCTGTACCTCGAATGAGCAGTCTTCTATGCTCTCTGGATTGGCAATAGGGTAGTATCCGTAGATATCTACGTGGGTATGCTTGTCTTTCCAGTAGATGTCGTAGGCAGAATTCCACTTGTTCTGGGATTCATCGAAGGTGTGCTGTACATTGTCGGCACGGTTGCCGCTCACTTTCAATGTGCCAGGGTAGTCACCCTCATAATCTACGATATAGACTCCCATCTTGTCGCCATCACAGAACCCATTGTCGTTTACTCGGGTAACGGCAAGTTGCTCAATGTCTCCTGACAACAAGATGCGATTGCTATCTGGCTGCTTTTCATCATCGAAAAGGTGGTCGCTGCATCCTGTCAGTATCACGATTCCGACGAGTAATATATATAATAAGGTGTATTTTGATAATTTCATTGATATTTCCTTTTTAGTTTGCAGTTCCGCCGTAGTCTATACCATCATCTTCCCATTGGGAGATGTTGACATTGATTCCACTGCTCGTTTTGCTGAGCGTGACGGTGAAATTATATTTTTTCCCCTTCTCGAAAGCGTGGAATTTGGAATTTCTTGTAAGGTAATAGTTGCTGCCATCTACGTTGATGGTAATGAAATTCCCTTCTTTTACGTCTTGAGGTACGATGATAGCCTTGTAGATACAATCTTCCTTTAATGGAATGATGTCTGTATCATTTCCTGTTGCGGTGACCACACCGGTGGAGAGGTTGACCAAGGCAGTACTCTTGAGTCCATTGATTCTGACATTCACAAGGGATGATGCAAGCGATGCGTCGGTAAAGCCATTGCCAGCTTTCAGCGTGATGATGGCTTGGCTCATCATGTGTTTGGCTTCTATCTTCACAGCTTGATCTGTAGGAGCGACATTTAATGTCTTGCCAATCAGCATGTCGCTGCTCTTATAATCGGCAAGGTCGCTTTGGTCAGCTTTTACTTGTAAAGGCACGGCAGTCACATTGTTTATGTATTTCTGGTAAGGGTAATACAGATAGAAGTCGGCATGGGTAGTCTCGTCTTTCCAATAGATAGATGAGGCTGCTTTCCAAGTTCCATCGTAGGTGAACTGCATATTGTCTATATAATTGCCGAGGGTTTTCAAACTGTTGGCAGTACCATTTGCCTCTCGATTGACAACAAACAATCCTATTTGATCACCAACCTCAAAAGCTTCGTCCGTTGCGCGTGTCGCAACAGACGTATTGATACTGATGGGCAGTTTCTCCTTAGTTGTAGGAGAAGGCTGTAAAGGGTCTGTCCCGCTTCCGCCCTCTGAAGAGCATGCACCCATTGTTAGTAGGGTGCAAATGCATAGAAATGTGTATTTGAAGTTTACCATTTACTTTTATGATTTATTGTTATATGTATTATGTTTATGCAGTTAGCGTGCAATTAATTTAGTGCAAAGGTAGAAAGAATATTGGAATTATGCAAGTTCACGTTGGTTCATTTGTGTGTTTTCCTTATTTTTTGTGTTATAATTCTACTTTTACGGGTTGAAAAACTGCACTCAAAAGGGTAATAAACCACATGGAAGGGTTTCTGCATCCTTATAAGAGAGTTGATACACTCTTATGAAAGTGTTTGTATATCCTTATGTAATCTTCGTTCATAGTCTTTGAATGTCCGTTCAACGTCTTTGAACGGCGGTTCAACGTCTTTGAATGTCGGTTCAACGTCTTTGAACGGAGAAATGATAAGGATGCGGAAACAGATTCATTGTGGTTTAACGATTTTAGTTTGTGGTTTACCGTTTTTAGTTGCCCACTCTTAGCATTATTTTTATGCTTTGTTATGCGTTCTCATATTGCTTATTTTCCGAAATGATGGCTGCGGAAAATAGCAGTGAACCAGCGCAAGGCAACTTTTTTGCCTTATGAACCATTATGAACTTGATAGTTTCAAATATTCTCCTTACCTTTGTCGGAAAATCGTAAACTTATATAAAAGTATATGGATATTATAGGTAATATAGCTTCAGGCATTATAGGTGCGGTAGTAAGCGCAATAGTAAGCTATTGGATTTTTAAACGGCAGCAATTCAATGATACAATAACCAAGGAGCGTCTCAACTTCATCAAGGATTGGAGAGAGTGCGCTGCCTGTTTTTGTGGTTTATTGGCATTGAAAAATGAATCTTTTAAGGTAGACGAATTTGAAGGGCACAAATTGGAGTACTATTATTACAAACTACTTTTGATGTGCAACTCCACCAAACCTGAATCTTATGTGGATATTGAAGTTGTAAAACAGTTAAACCAACTTTATCAAGCCAAAGGTAAGGTTAGTAACGAACAATTTGAAAAGTTTGTTGCTCTAATGCAAGCAAATTTAGCTATAGAATGGAAAGGTACCAATCTTGAAAGCCGGAAAGGACAACTTTCTGAAAAAGATAAAGAAAAATTGAGGTTAGATAGTTTTGAATGTTATAAAAAGTGGGAAAATGAAAAATAAAACTAAAAATAAGGTGAGCGAATCTGTGCGATTTTTGCAGATAAGTTTGGTATGTTATTGGCTTTCAGTAGTGTTGTTAGTAGTCGGTATACGTATTATACTATTGTATGAGCATAAGACAGATGATAGCTGGTTGCAAAATTTATTTGTGCCAATAATTGTTCCAATTTTAGCTCTTGCAGCTTTTTTTGTTGGTTTATATTATTCTATTAGAGACGAACAAACTCTAAAAAAAGAAAGAATTGAACAATTAAAGGAATTGAGTAAAAATAATTAAAACAAAATACAATGGAAAAAGAATTCTTTAAAAGAGTGTGTTGTTTAGCTCTTTTATGGCTTTCAACACTATGTTTGAGCGTAGTTCATGCAAGCACGTTTATTGATGGGTTGTACTATGACTTGGATAAATCCAATCATACGGCAACGGTGACTTATGAAACGAAAGGGAGTAATAACTATGCCTCGCTTCCGGCAGATGTTGTTATTCCTGAGAGTGTGACTTATGAGGGAATAACTTATTCTGTGACAAAGATTGGTGATGAAGCTTTTTCCGATTGTAAAGTAATGGAGTCAATTAGTATTCCTGGCTCTGTTGTGCAAGTGGGAGAACGTAGAGTAACCACTTCAACGACTCCTTATTTTTTGCCATTTAATGGGTGTTCATTTTTGAAAAAAGTAAGATTTGAAGATAGTGAGCTACCTGTTTCCTTAGGTTCTCATTGTTGTTATAGACAACACTTTTATGATGAAAAAAAATGTTTTGGTTTATTTGAATCTTGCCCTTTGGAATCTGTCTATATTGGCCGAAATATAGAGTATTCACAAGATGCAACATACTTTTTTGATAGGGATCCTGAAAGTTATGGCTATTCTGCCTTCTATAATCAGCCAAAATTGAAAAATGTTACAATTTCTCCATTCGTAACAGAGATTACTCCTTATTTGCTTTATGAGAGCGGAATGATAACACAGATAGATTTGCCAAAAGTAAAAGTGATTGGACGTTCTGCTTTTGAAGGAAACTCAAAGTTAACAACGCTTAATTTTGGACAAGATTTGGAAATCGTAGGTGATTGTGCTTTTCAAAATTGTTCCAGTATAACGGAAGTGACAGTTGGAAAGGAATTAAAAACCATAGGTGCTAGTGCTTTTCTTAATTGCAAGTCTTTTACTGCCTTGCTCTTGCCAGATGAATTTTCAACGATGGGGGAAAGTGCATTTGAAGATTGTATTAAACTAACGGTTGCAAAATTAGGAAAGTCTTTGACCTCTGTGCCTGCTCATGCTTTTAAAAATTGTGTAGCCTTATCGGAAATGGATATTCCTGTATCGGTAAAGTCGATTGGTGACCAAGCGTTTTATAATGATTCAACGATTGCGGTTGTTACGATGAGGGAAGGATTGGAAACCATCGGCAACGAGGTGTTCTGGAACAACTCTGGTGTAAGAAGTTTCGTTATCCCAGGAACTGTACAGACTATCGGAACCAATAGTTTCTATGGTTGCACTAATACTTCAACTTTGAGATTCAAGGATGGTGATGGCATCTTGACGATTGACACGAAAGATACTCATAGCCGTAAGATTGATGATATGACTGTTAATATTTCAAGTTCAACAGAACGGGAGAATTATCGTGACAGAAAATACGATTATTTTTACGACTGTCCTATAAAGACATTGTACTTGGGAAGAAATTTGAAATATGATTACTCTAATTCCATTAGTATATACAAAAGAGATAGAGTAATATATAACTCTTGGGATACAGAAACGAGAGCTTCTGCTCCATTCGCCAATAGTACAACGCTTACGAATGTAACGGTAGGCCCTAAAGTGACATTTGTATATGACCACTTGTGCGATGGATGTAGCAATTTGTCTAATGTTGTTTTGGGATGTGCTCTTCAAAGCATCAATGACTATGCTTTTGCTAATTGTATAAAGTTACCAAGCATCACATATCCTGCTTCTCTTGACTCTATTGGTAACTATGCGTTTTCTGGTTGTAAGATACTTTCTTCTACTTCTTTCCAAGAGTCATCTGACCATGAGTTGAAAATAAAAAATGCAACATTTAAGGACTGTGTTGCATTATCTGAGGTTCATTTTCCTGGACAACTTTCTCTTTTAGGAGATAAAACATACCAAGGATGTACGGCATTGAAGGATGTTGTTTTTAATAAAAACGAGCAGTACCAACCTGCCTTAACTATTGGTAGTTATACTTTTGCTCAGTGCTCCTTAATTAATACGTTTTTTTTCCCGAGTAGATTGACTTCTATTGGCAACTTTGCTTTCACTAAATGTTATGGACTTACTAACTTGACATTTGAAGATTCTAATGAGGCTATTTGGTTAGGAAGTGGAGCTTTTTATAATAATTATAATTGTAAAAATGATGATGATTATGATGATGTATATAAGCCTTTGTTTTACAATTGTCCCTTGACTTCTCTTTATATGGGAAGAAACATTGATTATACAAGTGATTACGGTCAATCACCTTTCTGTAATCAACATGTTTTGACCGACGTTCGTTTTTCGCAGGCAGGAACTGTGACCTATTGTAAGGACAAATTGCTCTATAAAGTAAATAATTGCGCTTCTCTTACCTTGCCAGAGAGTTTGGCTTCTATAGGTAATGGAACATTCGAAGGAATGAGTAAGTTAAGAAGTATTGTGATTCCTAATTCTGTGACAGCTATTGGATATTCTGCTTTTGAAGATGATACTGCATTAGAGAGTGTTAGGTTATCGACATCTTGCCCTTATCTCCCAAAATATATGTTCTCTGGATGTAGCGGATTGAAGATAATCACAATTCCGGCAGTAGTGAACAAAATGGGTGATAAAATGTTTACCAACTGCACATCCTTGAATACTGTGATATTTGATGATGCTTCTGATATAATAGATATGGGGTATGGTTCTTCTGAAGAAAATAATGGCTTGTTCAGAGATTGTCCTATTGAGACTCTATATTTAGGTCGCAGGTTGTCTTATAATACAGACCAGCCTTCTCATTCTCCATTCTATTCAATTGCAGAATTGAAGAACTTGACCTTGGGCAAGTACTTGAAAGGGGTAGATAAATATATGTTCTCTTATTGTACTGGCTTGGAGAATGTGTATGTACCTGACAATATCACTTCCATCAATATGTGGGGATTCCGTGGCTGTTCTGCTTTGAAGTCTGTAAGATTCAGTGAAAACCTTAGCCAAATTGGTGATTATGGCTTCTCGGAATGTGCTTCCCTTGATAATGTGACTTTCCCGGCGAGTATGACAAGTACCTCAGACAACAGTTTCTCAAATTGTAGTTCTTTGAGAAATCTTGACTTGGGTAAGAACTTGTTGGTAATAGGTCCTTCGGCTTTCGAAAATGATTCAATTCTTAGTGGGGTTAATATACCAGAAACCGTGTATGGTCTTGGTGTGGGAGCTTTCAAAAATTGCGTCAGTCTTCCTTACGTGAAGATTCCTAAGGGTGACCTCACTACGGTAAGTAAGGAGTCATTTAAGGGATGTAATGGTATAGAATGGATTTCTTTGAGCGAGAATATTACATCTTTAGGTGAAAATGCCTTTGAGGGATGTACTGGCATCAAGTATGTGAAGTCATATGCTATGACTCCACCAGAGGGCTTGGTGAATTTCCCTTCAGATGTTGAAACTAATGGTACTTTGTTTGTCCCTGAGGATAATGACGAGTATCCTGATGTCTTGGGAGATTATCAATATTCTCCTACGTGGGAAAATTGGGGAACATTCAAGAGAATCACAGAGAATACTCTCTTATCTTCTCTTACCCTGAACCAATCTGACGCTCATTTGAAGGCCAGTGAAACTCTTACTCTTTCTGTAACCGTAGGTCCTGATGAAGCTACCAATAAGAAGATAGATTGGAAATCGGATGATGAGGCTGTGGCATCGGTATCTGCTGATGGTGTAGTAACAGCTCATAAGGTAGGTCAAACGTCTATTCATGCTATTGCAAATGATGGCGGAGGTGCCAAGGCAACTTGTACTATAACTGTTGAACCGACAATGGTTTCCTCAATCACTTTGAGCCAAGAAAACTTGGAAATCAGAAAGAATCATACGGCACAACTCTCTGCTATTGTTGCTCCAACTGATGCTACCAATGCAAGTTTTATCTGGTCATCTACCAATGAGGACGTAGCTAAGGTGTCCGAGGATGGAGTGATTTCTGCAATAGCTCCTGGCGATGCTGTCATCAAGGCTACTTCACAGGATGGAAGTCAGGTGGAGGCATCTTGCCAGGTAAAGGTCTTGCCTGTATTGAAAGGTGACTCTAATGATGATGATGAAATCAATGTCGTGGATGCTGTTAATACCGTCAATTATATATTTAATAAGGTGACAGGAACATTCGTTTTTGAGGCAGCCGATGTAAATAGTGATGACCATATCTCAATTTCCGATGTAACGGGTACAACTGACTTGATTATGCAACAGGTTTTGCAGGTGAAAGAGCAGGGTGCAATGGCTAAGGGCTATGGTGTTTCTGCAATGAATGATACTCCTTCTTCAGACCGTTCTTTGGATTGCTTGGTATTATCTCAACAAGATAAGTCTAATATTGATATAGCATTAGATAATAATAGTAACTTTGCAGCTTTGCAGGCTGACATTACTTTGCCAGTAAATGTAAATGATGTGGAAGTGAAGTTGAGTGGAGTGATGGCTACAACCCATCAGTTGAGTTACTCTAAGTTGAATGCTCATACTTTGCGTGTTGTCGTTTATTCACTTAGCAATAGTACTTTCATGGATGGACAGCCTATCTTCTGTTTGTCTTCAAAGAAGAACTTGGATGCAAAGAATATAGGTGTAACCAATGCTATCGGCTCTGATGTTGAGGCTAAGGGCTATCGTTTGACCTCTCGTAATAATGAAGTAACTTCTATTGATGGTATTGTCGTGGACGGAACTTCTGTCAAGGTCGTTGCAGACGGTTTGATGTTTACAGGCTTGAAGGGTACACCTATTTATATATATACCACTTCAGGTATCCTTGTGAAGACATTCTGTCTTGCTTCTGAGACATCTAAGATAGCTTTGCAAGCTGGTGTTTATCTTGTGAAGATGAACGGACAGGTAGTCAAGATTACTGTAAAATAATGGTTAAGGTATGATAAGACTAAATAAAACAATGGTACTTTTGTTCTTGATGCTGTTGGCTTTGCCGCTTGCATCAAGAGCAAAGGATACCTTTTATATAGAGCCAGTGAACGTAGCTCCTGGTGATTCGAAGACGATTACCCTAAATTTGGATAATAGTCAGGTGTTTCGTGGCTTTCAGACTGATATCGAACTGCCAAAAGGTTTGAAAATTGCCTCGAAGTCGAATGGCAATTTTGATATCTCTCTTACAGATAGGGGATCATCTTCTTTTTCTGTGAGTTCTAACTTGATGTCGGATGGCTCTGTTAGAATCTTGGGATATTCTACTCAAGGTGAGGCGATAAAAGGAAATCAGGGTGCTTTAGTACGTATTTCTGTGCGAGCTTCCAGTGATTTTTCGGGTGGCTATATTAAGCTGAAGAATTCTATTTTCTCAGATGTAAATAATCGAGATGTGAAATTGGATAATTCACAACTCTTTGTGGGGACAAAAGAACAGAACGATGTAGCTGTCAAGGGTGGTGACATTTCGCCTGAAGTTAGTAAAGCTTTCTCCTTGGAATTGTCCAACGAGAGTGAGATGACTGCTTTTCAGATGGATGTAGTTTTGCCGAATGGCTTGTCTCTGGATTTAAGCAAAACAAGGTTGACTGGCCGATGTGGAAATCATCAATTGCAGACAAAGCAATTGGGCAATGGTAAAGTTCGCATTATTTGTATGTCTTCGGACAATACATCAATTTCAGGGAAGATAGGCTCTGTCATTGATCTGTGGATTAAGGCTGAGAAAGGCATAACGGGCAATCAGATTGTTAAATTAGAAAATATCATTTTCTCTGATGTCAAGGCTCGTACCTATCGTATGGACCCTTTCTCCTTTGTTGTTGATGTGAAGTATGTACCTGTAACTTCAGTTTCTATTAGTGAAAGTAACATGCTGTTGGAGGTTAGCGATTCTCGACAGTTGACGGCTTCTTTGTTGCCAGAAAACTGCACAGATAAAACGATACTTTGGAAATCTGATAATGAGAAAGTGGCAATTGTCAGTGATAACGGTATGATTATCGCAAGGTCTGCTGGACAGTGTAGTATTATTGCTTCCACTGCTGATAATTTGATTCAAGCGAAGTGTGTAGTTACTGTAGTGAAAATACCATTGACTGCTCATGTTGCTAATACTACTAAGGTTTATGGTGATGCTAATCCTGAGTTTAATATTACTTACTCTGGTTTTAGAGATGGGGATTCTGAGGTTGGCTTTTCTGTTCCTGCATCCATTTCTACTATTGTAGATAATAGTAGTAAAGTTGGAAAGTATGACATTGTAGCTTCTGGTGCAGTTTCTGATAAATATGAAATCTCGTATATTCCTGGTACTCTTACCATTACTAAGGCTCCGTTGTCTATCTCCGCTGGCAATTATATCAAGAAACAGGGTGACGCCATGCCTGTGTTCAAGGCAAGTTATGCTGGCTTTAAGAATGGTGAGAATGAATCAGTTCTGACCAAGCAGCCTGTCTTCTCTTGTGAGGCAAATGAAGCGAGTGCTCCTGCAGAGTATGCCGTTACTATCAGTGGTGCGGATGCAGAGAACTATGACATCAGCTACGAGCAGGGACGTCTGACAGTAGTTGAGGCAGATGCCGTAGTTGTTCGTGCCAAGAGTTACAGCCGTCAGTATGGTGACGAGAATCCTGTGTTCGAGTTTGAAACCGAGGGCGTAGCATTGGATGGTACACCAGAAATAGTCTGCTCAGCAGTTGCCAACTCTCCTGTAGGATCTTATACTATTGAGGTGAAACAGGGCAGTATCAAGAACTACAATGTCCACTTCGAGTCAGGTAGTCTTGTGATTACTAAGGCTCCGTTGTCTATCTCCGCTGGCAATTATACCAAGAAGCAGGGTGATGCAATGCCTGTGTTTAAGGCAAATTATGCTGGCTTTAAGAATGGTGAGGATGAATCAGTTCTGACCAAGCAACCAGTCTTCTCCTGTGAGGCAAATGAAGCGAGCGCTCCAGCAGAGTATGCCGTTACAATTAGCGGTGCCGATGCAGAAAACTATGACATCAGCTACGAACAGGGTCACCTGACAGTAGTTGAGGCAGATGCCGTAGTTGTTCGTGCCAAGAGTTACAGCCGTCAGTATGGTGACGAGAATCCTGTGTTCGAGTTTGAAACCGAGGGTGCAGCCTTGGATGGTACTCCGGAGATAGTCTGCTCCGCAGTTGCAAATTCTCCTGTAGGATCTTATACTATCGAGGTAAAACAAGGCAGTATCAAGAACTATAATGTCCACTTCGAGTCAGGTAGTCTTGTGATTACTAAGGCTCCATTGTCTATCTCCGCTGGCAATTATACCAAGAAGCAGGGTGGTGCAATGCCTGTGTTTAAGGCAAGTTATACTGGCTTTAAGAATGGCGAGGATGAATCAGTCTTGACCAAACAGCCAGTCTTCTCTTGTGAGGCAAATGAAGCAAGTACTCCAGCAGAGTATGCTGTTACAATCAGCGGTGCCGATGCTGAGAATTATGCCATCAGCTACGAGCAGGGACGCCTGACAGTAGTAGAGGCAGATGCCGTAGTTGTTCGTGCCAAGAGTTACAACCGTCAGTATGGTGATGAGAATCCTGTGTTCGAGTTTGAGACCGAGGGTGCAGCCTTGGATGGTACTCCGGAGATAGTCTGCGCCGCAGTTGCCAACTCTCCTGTAGGATCTTATACTATTGAGGTTAAACAAGGCAGTATCAAGAACTATAATGTCCACTTCGAATCAGGTAGTCTTGTGATTACTAAGGCTCCATTGTCTATCTCCGCTGGTAATTATACCAAGAAGCAGGGTGACGCAATGCCTGTGTTCAAGGCAAATTATGCTGGCTTTAAGAATGGTGAGGATGAATCAGTTCTGACCAAGCAACCAGTCTTCTCCTGTGAGGCAAATGAAGCGAGCGCTCCAGCAGAGTATGCCGTTACAATTAGCGGTGCCGAGGCAGAGAACTATGACATCAGCTACGAGCAGGGACGCCTGACAGTAGTAGAGGCAGATGCCGTAGTTGTTCGTGCCAAGAGTTACAACCGTCAATATGGTGATGAGAATCCTGTGTTCGAGTTTGAGACCGAGGGCGCTGCGTTGGATGGTACTCCAGAGATTGTCTGCTCTGCAGTTGCAAATTCTCCAGTAGGATCTTATACTATCGAGGTGAAACAAGGCAGTATCAAGAACTATAATGTCCACTTCGAATCAGGTAGTCTTGTGATTACTAAGGCTCCATTGTCTATCTCCGCTGGTAATTATACCAAGAAGCAGGGTGACGCAATGCCTGTGTTCAAGGCAAGTTATGCTGGCTTTAAGAATGGCGAGAATGAATCAGTTCTGACCAAGCAACCAGTCTTCTCTTGTGATGCAAATGAAGCAAGTGCTCCAGCAGAATATGCCGTTACTATCAGCGGTGCCGATGCTGAGAATTACGAAATCAGTTATAAGCAAGGTGTGTTGACTGTGACAGGTATGCCGAAGCCAATAATCTCAACTGACAAAGCAACGTTGCGCATAACAACAGAGACAGATAATGCTGTCATATACTATACTTTGGATGGAACTGAACCTAATGAGAACGCAAGAAAATATACAGAACCTATTAATCTGTATGCATCTTGTGAAATCAAGGCGATAGCTGTCAATGGTGATGCAGAGTCAGAAGTGTCCTCTGCGGAATATCATGATGCAGAATATCCTAACATCGTGAAGGTAGGTGATATTATTACAGCCAATATCATCAACAATGGTGAGGAGAATTTGCCTATGATATTTAAGGTGACGAGTGTGTATCCTTTCAATGTTGAGATGGAGAATAAAGAAGATTATGTTGAAGGATGGAGTAATAAAGACAAACTTTCTGGTGATATAGAAATTCCGTCTTTTGTGAAAAATGAGGGAATTTCCTATAATGTAATAGGTTTAGGAAAAGATGCTTTGGCTTTGGCTGTAAATGTCACTTCGTTGAAGTTGAATGAAGGGCTTGAATATACAAGTGACCAATCAATAAGATGGTGTGGTGGGTTGCATGAAATTGTATTTCCAAATACAGTTAAGGTTTTAGGGGATGCAGCTATGACAGATTGTCATCATGTAAAAACTGTAGTCTTAGGTTCTGGGTTGGAACGATTGGAGGATTATGCTTTTTGGGCAGTTTCTTATAATTTAGAGTCTATCATAAGCCTTAATCCTAATCCTGCGGAATGTGTGGAGCCAGATAGAACATTCATGTCTCTACCAGAAGACGTAACCCTCTATGTCCCTCTTGGCTCAAAGTCTGCCTACGAGACAGCTCCAGGTTGGGATTATTTTGCAGGTCATATTGTAGAAATGGATATGTCTCCTGCTACAGTCAAGGTGAAGGATTGTTCTCGTGAGTATGGGGATGATAATCCTACGTTTGAAATAGAGGCAGATGGTGCAGCTCTTATTGGTGAACCAGAGATAATCTGCTCTGCTGATAAAAATTCAAAAGTAGGAACTTATGAGATAGAGATAAACAAGGGAACGATTAAAAACTATTATGTGACATTTGTTCCAGGTTCTTTGACGGTGACAAAAGCACCATTAGTTGTAACTGCTGATAATTATACTATTACGCAAGGAGATAAACTTCCTGAGTTTACGGCAAGTTACAGTGGCTTCAAGAATGGTGAGGATGTGTCTGTCTTGACGAAACAACCAGTCTTCTCTTGTGATGCAAATGAAGCAAGTGCTCCAGGTGAATATCCTATTACCGTATATGGTGTAGAAGCTGATAATTATGAAGTGAAGAGCTATATAGCTGGTACACTCACAGTTCTAAAGAGGGAGTTAAAGAAGCAAACAATCACTTGGAACCAAGAGATAAAAGCTAAGGTTGGTTCTACGATAGAAATGAATGCAACCGCATCTTCAGGTCTTCCTGTCAGATATTCGTACGCTCTAGCACCAGGAGTGGAAACTGCTTATCAAGTTCCTCAAATAGAAGGCAATATGATAACATTCCCTCAAAATGGTATGTATCTCTTGGTTGCTATTCAAGACGGAAATAATGAATATGCGGCAGCTACGGACACATTGGATGTCTGTGCAATCAGTGACGATGAGGGCTTGATGTATATTGATGGTATCTACTATAAATATACCGACGATGGCTCTGCACTGAAGGTGGTAAGGGGCTACAATCCTTATCGAGGAAAAGTAGAGATTCCTGCAACCGTTAATGGTCTTCCTGTGACAGAAGTTGACGGGTTGGCTATGTATGCCTGCTATTACCTGAAAGAACTCGTTATCGGTGACAATGTGAAGAAATGCGGACATGAGGCTTTTGGAGCAAGTATAAACTTATGTAATGTCACATTGCCTGTTGCTGATGTTGAGTTTACACATAATTGGATGTTTAACTGTGATAGAGGAATTCGGGAGATACATTGCCGTTCGTCCATTCCTTATGTTGTCGATGAAGGCATTTTTAATGGTGCTGTTGATTACGACAAGTGTATTCTCTATGTTCCTGTTGGCACTAAGCAATCTTATGCTAATTCTGAGGTATGGAAATACTTTACTCACATTGTGGAGGAAAATGTTTCTACGAATATTTCTAATATAAATGTGGAAAAGAAGAGTGTATGGTACACATTACAGGGTGTTAAGCTATTTGCTAAGCCAAATATTCCTGGTGTATATATTCACAATGGGAAAAAGATTATTGTAAGATAAATTTAATGTAAGCGGTGGGTGTATTATGGTATTCTGTAGTACACCCACCTTTTTTGCTATAGTAGTAATAGCCCAAGTATAGGTTTTTGGTTTGGATATGCATCGAAGCTGAGTTCTTTTTGGTTTGGAAATGCTTGATTTTGCTTATTTTCGTTTGGACTTTTGAAAATAAGATGTATCTTTGCAGCATGATCCTTTAAATGCTTTTGCTCTTTTAGAAAAATATGCATTATTGGCTGAAAGGAATGTAGAATTTAGCCAATAATGTTTGAAAATATGTATTATTGGCTTAAAACTGTGTAAGATATAGCCAATAATTGCTTTTTCTTGCTATCTTTGTTTTATCTCTGCCTTGGAGCACTTCTGGAATGGATGGGCTTCGGCACGTCGCGACATCGTTCTGATAGTCTGTGGCTCTGCCACTTCCTGGATGATGGACAAACTC
>ERZ1034781.181-NODE-181-length-35665-cov-12.568380_pt1 | contig 35665 bp, 25 predicted proteins | sample MGYA00520700_ERZ1034781 | MGnify/ENA primary metagenome ERZ1034781 (study PRJEB33766, sample SAMN09781709) | gut metagenome | biome: gut microbiome | host: Homo sapiens | place: Madagascar | study: EMG produced TPA metagenomics assembly of the PRJNA485056 data...
GTCTGGGTATTGCCGGTGGTCCTATCGTAATGGGTATTCTGATTGGTGCGCTGGGCCCTAGGGTGCAGTTCATCTCTTATATGACGCGTAGTGCGGGACTGATGCTCCGCGAGCTGGGTCTTGCCCTGTATCTGGGCTGTCTGGGTCTATCGGCTGGTGGACAGTTCTTCGAGACGGTGGTTCGTCCCGAGGGTTTGATGTGGGTAGGCATCGGTTTCCTCATCACGGTGGTTCCTGTGGTCATCGTGGGCTTCATCATCCTGAAGACCAAGAAGTATGATTTCGGAAGCATCTGTGGAATCCTCTGTGGAAGCATGGCGAATCCGATGGCACTCACCTATGCCAACGAGACGCTGGATGGCGACACCCCTAGCATCAGCTACGCCACGGTGTATCCGCTGGGAATGTTTATCCGAGTCATCATCGCCCAGGTTATTATCATGTTCTTTGTATAATAGACTTTGTATAGTAGACTTTGTATAGTAGACTTTTTTATAGCACAAAATTTTCCCTTAAGGCTAAATATTATTACCCTTAAGGGAAAATATTTTTTGCCTTAAGGGTAAATAAAATCAGCCTCTCGCTTGATGTTGATTTCCTTCCCCGTAAGAGGATGCTCGAAGGTAATCTCCTCGGCATGGAGATGAAGGCGGCTTGCCTTCTCGTTGCCATAGAGCGGGTCGCCAAGGATGGGAGCATTCAAGCCTTCGTGGTGGGCACAATGCACACGGAGCTGATGGGTTCTTCCCGTCTTGGGATAGAGTGCCAGGCGGAGATGGGTGGCATCGATGCGATCCAGAACCTCATACTCCGTAATCGCCTCCTTGCCTTGTTCATGATTCACAATCTGTCGGGGACGATCCAGATAATCGGGCATCAACGGAAGGGAAATCTTCTGCTTTTCTGCGGAAATAGAAGATCTTTCTTCTTCTTCCTTCATCTCTTTCTTCTTTGCTTTTTCCCAGATTTTATCGCAGGCTTCCTGGTCCTTGCATCCAATGATGGCGATGTATTTCTTCTGAACCCGATGGTGAAGAAACTCCTTCTGCAGACGATGGTAAGCGAAATCCGTCTTGGCAATAATCATCAGACCGCTCGTCGCCATGTCGAGACGATGGACTATCAGCGGACTGCTTGCTGCCGGATATTTCTTCCGCATGATGGAATAGACGGATGGCTGGGATGAATCCTTGCCCGGCACAGACAGCAATCCCGAAGGCTTGTAGATGACAGCCAACTGGTCGTCTTCGTATAAGGTTTCCAATGCCTGCTTTTCGGCAATTTTAGAATCAAACACCTTATCCGGCAGCATCCAATGCAATATCGGCTTGCATTTGCCATTGCAGGCAGGATAGAACTGCAGATGATGGCGAATCTCCTCCTTCGGACTTTCGCCCCACCAGAACATCGCCATCTGCAAAGGCCTGTAACCATGCAGGTAAGCATATTGCAGCAGTTTCGGTTCGCAGCACTCGCCACTTCCGGCAGGCGGCACCATCTTCAGGGCAGCTATTCTGCTCGTTGCAAGGGTGGCTTGCGGATAATCCCTGAGGGCTGCATCCCTGAAAATCTCCAGCAGGTCCTTCATCTTGCCTTCATGATTCTGCATGCGGAACTGCGAGAACAACCATTGCTGCAAGGCATCAGATAATGACTTGCGCAGTTGTTTCAAGCGAAGAATATCCGCTTGAAAGACTTCATATTCCGTTTCCAGGGTAGTCTTTTCGGAAAGCGATTTCTTGAGTCGGCGCAGTTCAGCCTTCATAAACTGGCTTTCCTTTACCATCTCAGCCTCTTCTTCCGGGGTAAGATTTCCTGCCTCTCGTCGGGCATCACGCTTTGCCTTCGCCTCCTTCATCTTTTCCTGATAGGCAGCGATGGTCTGCTTCCGCTTTTCCTGCAGTTGCTGGATGAGGCTCTTGGCTTCCTTTATATGCTCATTGCCCTCCAATTGCTTGATTCTCTGGTTGATATCGGATATTTCAGCCTCATGGGTCTTGAAATATCCGTCGGGCTGCAGATAGTCGAATACGGCTGGCACAAAGTCATCCCAGTCGCTTCTTCCGCCTATCTGTCCGCTATAAGCAGCAAGATAGCCTATTTCTGCGGCACCAGGTACCGGTTGGGCATTCTCAACGATGAGTACGCCAAACATTTTTCCTTTTCCGATTTCCTCTCGCCAGTCTTTACGCTCAGCGAGATAGGCTTGCAGCTCCTTGCATACGGCGATGCAAAGAGGATGAGGCTGATAATCGAGCGGATTGTTCATGCGCTCGGGGATGTCGATGCCTGATAACAGGACTTGGTCTATGGAATGCAAAATCATACTGCAAAGTTACGATGTTTTTTCCAATTCCCCAACTTTTTAAACAAGAAAATCCCACAAGCCTCTTCCGAGGAACTTGTGGGATGTTAACTTAGATACTAAAAATTATTGATGTTTATGCAATTATTCTGTTTAATCATCGCAGTTGTCATCGAAGATATTGAAGTGCTTTTTAGACGAAACCGTGATGTTGTCTTCTGCACTCGTCTCTCCGAAGTCGCCGAAATCCTGGGCTGTATTGAATTGTGAGCCCGCCAGAATGCTTGGGCTCTCTATTTCCATTACTTGAATGGAAGGTTTCTGATATTTTTTCATGTTGCTTGATTTTTATTTAATCTTGATTTTTATTTAATGATGTATTTCTTGCCATCCATGATGATGATGCCTTGCTTGCTCTCTGTTCTCTGACCTGCCAGATTGTATTTCTTGTTGGCAGAAGAAATCTTGCCGTCGGCTTTAATTCCCTCGATGGCTGTTGTGGAACCAGGGAAGGCGATGCTCAGGAACTTGGCAAGTCCGGTAGTGGCTGGCTGCAGATAAGCCTTGCCGGCAGGAACCGTAATGCTGGATGTTACCTGATAGATGCCTGCCTTGCCGTTCTTCACGCCGAGAATATAGGCTCCTTCGGTGCCAGCGAGGGTAGTGGCTGTAAGGCAACCCTTGATCAGGTTGATGCTTACGGCATCGCCTGTTTTTGCTGGGGCAATCTGATAGGTGGCATTTGGCTCACCCTTGATGAATACGCCTTCGTTGGCTGGAATGTGAGTCACAGGTTCCAGGGTAACGATGTCGTTGTCTACAGCTGTGCAGACATAAGTCTTGGCTTCGCCAGAAAGGGTGGTGTTTTCTGCTGCGCAGAATGAAGCCCAACCGGCTGCGTTGGTTGTTACGAGGTAAGCATTTGCCTTGATGCCCAAACCGCCATTCTTGTTGGCTGCGCAAACAGCATAATTGCCGGCACCATCGATGGTAAAGGAAGTTGAAGTGGTGTTACCCATGTACTCGCCATTCTTGAAGATGACGTAGCTACGGGCATCTGCTACTGCCTGCCATGAGAGGGTGTTCTCCTGGATGGTTACCTGCTCTGGTGCTGCACATAATTTGGTCTCAGAGATAGCATCCCATGAATCGCTGCCGCCCAATACGTTGCGCAAGGTGAATTGTGCTGCCTCCTCGTCGGTAAGGATAGGAGAGTACTGGTTGAGTGAAGTAGGAGAGTTCTTGCGGGTGCTCAAATCAATGAGATTCCCATCCTTGTCGTATGACTGATACTCATAGAAATGAGTAGTGAGTTTGCCCATGTTGGTCCATCCTGCATCGCTGCAGAGTACTTCCATCTTGGTGTTCAGATAGTAGGTGCGAGGCTCGTTCTGCCATGGTCTGCCGAGGTTCCAGTTGCCATCAGCTACCAGCGAAGCTCCCTCGTCTGCCTTTACCGTACAGTTCTGGAATACGTATCCCCACTTGGTTGCTGCGTCTGTGTTTGGAGCAGAGATGACATTGCCGGTCTTGTTGCCGAGTATCAAGTTGCAGCGTTCAAAATAAATGTTGCCACCGCCACAGATGAAGTCTGTAGTACCATAGATGTCGCAATCCTCCAGATAAGTACGCTTTCCTGTAACGTAGGTGTCCTGACTAGCCTGCAAGGCTACGTTCTTCAATACGGTCTTGTTACCGCCATTCATCGCAACGCTCACACCCTTGAGGGTAGAACGGAAATCATAGTTGTTGCGGATGGTGATGTCCTGCAGATAGTTGCCTGTTCCATCGCCAAGGTCGAGGGTGGATGAAGTGATGCCATCTGTGGTTCCCTCGATGAGTACGCCTTCCTTGCTTTCACCAATCAACGATACATTATAGATGTTGTTCTTGTTTTCCTTCAAGGATACGTTGTGCTGGTAAGGGCCGGTAAGGGTTCCGTAGGTGTATTTGCCGTTCTTCAGGAATACCACCTTGCGGGCTGCATCGGCAGTCTTGTTGCTTTCTCTCAGGGCTGCGATGGCTGCGTCAAGTTCTGCAGCATTGCTAACCACGTAGTCGTAAGCGGCTTGCTCTACCACTGGTGCGGCTGCGGTTGCGAAGTTTACGACGATGTCTTCCTTGGCATGGTTGCCATAGTTGTCTGAAACATTCTTTGCCGCAAGCTGGAGGGTATAATTGCTGTTGTACTCCAAATCCCAAACGGCAAACTGAAGAGAGGTGCTGCCACCATCTGCTGCCAAAGTCTGGTTGTTGCAGGTTGCTGTGGCTGCCTTCACCTCACGGTCGAAGTTGACGGTGATGACGGCGTGGTTATCCACAACGGTAGAGTTGGTAGAAACTACTGATGGGTTTCCCGCTGTGGTTTCCTCTACTGTGAGTTCAATCCAGGCAGTAGGCTGACCAGTATTAACGAGGTTGAAGACAAGAGCCTTGCCAGTCTGATGACCTTCGATATTTACACAAAGATCGTATTTCTGGCCTTTCGTTGCGTCTCGTCGGGTTGGCATCTTGATGGTAGCTCCTTCAGAAGTTACTTCAGAGATGGATGCGTTGCCATCGTAGTTGTTGCTCAAATCCTTGAAGATGATTTGCTTTACCTTGATGTTTGATGGAATCTGGAGGGTGTATTTTGTGTCGTTCAGTTTGAACGAACTATTGTTCCATCCGTCAAGGCTTGATGAAAGGAGAGAGTACAATCCATTGCTCCAGTTTCCCTTTCCATCATTTCCCTCTTTGGCGTATTTCAGCTGTACGGTCTTGTCTTTTTCTCCTGGGGTATAAATGTTTAATCCCTCAACGGTAAGATTTGCCTCGTAGTTCAGAGCCTTGATGGTGTAGATAACGCTGGTTCCCTCAATGGCAGATGTAACATTGGCTTGGGTATTGTCGCTCATCCACGCAATGAGTTCCGGCACCTGGGTATAGGTGTTTCCTGTAAGGGTGTAGGTACCTTTGTTGGCTTTAAGTGCCTGGAGTGCTTCTGCTGGAAGAGAGATACCGTCCACCTTTGCGCTTATCAAGGTAGTGGTTGCATCAGGGGTATAATCTGCACGTTTGGTTACTCGCAGGTTTTCGAAGTCCATGACGTAACCTCCTGAATTGGTAAAGGAGAGTTTCATGGTCTTTACGCCCTTGCTCAACGGATAGCTGATTGGCATCGCCACTTCCTTGCCGTAACCTTGTGCCAGGTCTTTGGTGATGGTGATGTTCTGGTTCACTTCTTCTGCACCAGTCTTTGTATCTGTGATAGTAACATTCATGACGCCTCCCTTGTTATAGCTCATAGCCATACAGAGATTGTAGTAGGCTTGCTCTGTTACGTTGATGTCATAGCTGCACCAGCAGCTGTTCTTGATGTAACCCACTTTGTAACCGCCTTCGGAGGTTGCCCATGCTATGGGCTTGGCTCCACTATAGGAACCATCCTTCAGGTTGATGTAGTTTCCCACATCAGTAGGGCTGCTTGCACCCCACATGTTCACTTGTCCGATGATTGCCAGAATCAGGACAAGCAAAAATCTCATTGATTTGTTCATTTTGTTAAGTTATTAAATGTTTTGAAAGGAAGGAGTTAAGGCAGAAAACCTTAACTCCTCTGTATTCTTAAAACTACTTTTTAATATATTTTACGCCATTCAGCACGTAGATGCCACTAGGTAGCTTGTCGTAATCATTCGCTTTGCAGACATAGGAGCCCATAACAGAATAGATGTGATCTGTCTTCTGTAATGAGTGAGAGTTCTCTACCTTTACAATATCTGTAGTTGGTGAGGAAATGTAGGTTTCCTTAGATACACCGCCTTGGGTATGGATGTTTGCCGTCTGGCGAACATCGGCAGAAGAAGCTGCAAGCTCCAATGTAACCTGGGCATCCTCAACCTTGAATTGATGGCTGTCGGTGTTGAAGTAAGAGAATTGATCGTACTTCACAGGGAAGGTGACCTGTGCCGATTCGCCAGCCTTCAATTCTATACGCTCAAAACCGATGAGCTTCTTGTTCTTCTTGCCGTTTTCGCCAATACCATTCCAGTTGGCGTACAGCTGAACAACTTCAGCTCCATCGCGACTGCCGGTATTCTTGATAGTAGCAGTTACATTGATGATATCATCTTTGCCGATGGTTTTCGGTGCCGCAAGATTGCTATATTCGAATGTTGTATAAGAGAGCCCGTATCCAAATGGGAACAGTGGTGTGGTGGCTTGGCGTCCATGCTTGGCCTTACCATAATACATATAGGTGTAGCCCCATTTGTCAATATCATAGAACAGCATGCCGTGCTGGTCGCGTTTGAACACTTGCGCCTCTGCCGTTTCATCGCTACGCTGTGGAAGCTCCTCTAGGTTATTGTACCAGGTAGAGGTCAGTTTGCCAGAAGGGTTGATGTTGCCATAGATGGCATCGCAGATGGCCTGACCTTGTGCTTGTCCTCCGTACCAGGCTTCCATGATGGCTGGTACATTTTCTTTTGCCCACTTGATGTCCATTGAAGAACCGGTTTCCAATACCAGTATGGTATTTTTGTTGGCTTCATAGAGAGCCTTGAGCATTGCTTCCTGGTTGCCTGGCATTCCCAATATCCATCTGTCGTGTCCCTCTGTACCTGTATGATGGTCGTCTGGTTTCTCGTAGTTGGTACCTGTGAGGAACAGAACCACATCGGCACGTTTGGCTACATCTACAGCACGTTTGATCTGGTCGTTGGTGAAGCGGTCGTTTACGCTCGAAGTAGGACTGTATAGATAGAGTGGTCCTGCTGTTTCCAATGCAGGGATAGGCTCTTCCACAGGATTGGTAGGATTCGAGAATTTAAACGACTTGTAGTTGCCGCAATAGCTGTTGCTGCCCGAGAACTTGATGTAGAGATGATGAGTTCCCTTGACGATGCTAGGATCAACGGTAGCAGTTACCGTTTGCCATTTGGTCCAACTGCCTGTATTCAGATTGTCTACGGTCAAGAAAGGTGTTCCGTCTTCTGAATCAAGGATGAAACTTATCTGCCCTACACCATTGCTCTTGGCACCGCATTGCATCTCGAAGTTGGTACATCCATTTTCTCCAAAATAAACATTCTCGTAGAGGAAAACATCGCCAGGAGCCGTATTCTCCAGATTTCCAGCTCCTTTGTCGTTACTTGATTCTCCACGCTTGCTGACTACGGCTTGGTCGAAAGGAACGGCAGCCACATCGCAGGAACGGATGTCGTTCTTAGGTGTAACGAAGTTCAGCTCCTTAGAGAAAGCCTCGAATGGAGTTGTGGTATAGGTAGGAGTTCCCGAGTAATCGCCCAGCATAATGGCATTGGCGTATGGACCGATGAGCGCCACCTTCTTGTCTTTACCGATAGGAAGGAGGTTGTCTTCGTTCTTCATCAGCACAATGGCTTCTTGAGCAGCCTTCAAAGCCATAGCCTGGTGCTCTTCTGTTTCAAGGGCTGGTACGTTGTTGTTCCATGGACAATCGTCTTTTTCAAACTCGCCGAGGGCAAAACGCGTCTCAAGCATAGGGATGAGAGCTGCATCGATATCAGCTTCAGTCAGGTTGTCGTAACCTTGGAGATCTAATGATGTAGCGTTGACGCCTGCACGTTGATAAACGGACGAACGGCTCTTGAATTCGCAGTTGGTGTTGCAGCCTGCCTTGATGGCAAGTGCCGTGGAACGGGCTTCCATGCGAATTTCATCTTCGGTGCTGGAACCATAAGGTGCGTGGATGGATGTGAAATCTGTTCCGTCTGCAATGGTTCCTGCAGTGTAGTTGCCGAAATAAAGATGCTTGGTTGCACGATGGATGCAAGCGATAGCTGCACAGTCGGATGTTACATATCCGTCGAATCCCCATTCTTTGCGCAATATGTCGGTAAGCAACATCTTGTTGGCAGACATCGGGAGTCCTCCCTTTCCATCTACATATCCGGCACCTGCAGGATTTTTCTCTGTAGGGTCGATGGAGAGAGCATTGTATGCAGACATGAGTGATTTAACGTGGGCTCCCTTGACGCAAGCTTCAAAAGCTGGCAGGTAATACTCGCGCATGTTCTTCTCGTTGACAAAGGAAGTGGTGGATTGGCGACCTTGCTCATAGTTGTTGGCGGCAAAATGTTTAGCACATGCCACCAGCTTGAGGTAAGGCGTATTGCGTGTTCCATCGAAATTGTCGCCCTGGAATCCTCGGATGAATGGCACGGCAAGTTCGCCGGTAAGAAATGGATCTTCTCCATAGTTTTCTTCCTCACGTCCCCAGCGAGGGTCGCGTGCCATATTGATGGTTGGCGACCAATAGTTTAATCCCTTGCCCTTGTCTAAATAGTAACGGCGTGCTTCATCGGATGTAACGGAAGCACAATCATAGATGAGTTGGCGATCCCATGTAGATGACATGGCTTTCGACTCAGGGAAGCTGGTTGCGGCTCCTGAGCGGGCTACGCCATGGATAGCTTCGTTCCAATACTGATAGGATGGAAGAATGACTATGCCATGGCGCTTGATAGGTTCTGATATAATGTTTCCTAATTGATCAATCTTTTCACGCAATGTTAGCTCCTTGCAGAGTAATTCTGCCCGCTCGTGAAAAGACTTTGATGTGTCTAGCCATGGATATTTGGCTAGATCTTGTGCCATTAAGTTCATGCTCGTGAGCATGACTAGCGTAGATATAAATACTTTCTTCATAATGATATTTGTTGTTCTTTTGGTTTAAGACTTTTTTGAATTGTGATGCAAAAGTATCATCATTTTTGTTGGTATAGGTGGTAAAATTATAAAAAAAGAGGGATAATTTTGTTATTTTATACGTTTTTTACTACCTTTGCAGACAAAAATACTAGCTTATGAGAATGAGTAGATACATATTTATCATATTGCTTACCCTGTTGCCAGCCATAGATATGGCAGGCAAGGGGGTGATGCGCTATCGCCGTTACACCACGGCGGATGGATTGTTGCAGAATTATGCCACCACTTTTGCTCAGGATAAGGATGGATACATCTGGATTGGTTCCCGTTCGGGCCTCTGCCGTTTCGACGGAAACCGGTTTGTTCCCTTCAATCTTACTGCCGACGGCAAGAAGATTGGATGGGTGCGACGGATACGTGTGGATAAGGACGGACATGCCTTGCTGATGAAAATCAACAATGATAAGTTTGTCTCCTATAATCCGGCTACCCGTAAGCTTACTCCTTTATCCGAAAAGATAGAGCTGGGTGACCAGAAATTGCCTACCGATGTATTTCGCTATGGCGACAAGGGGGTGATTCTTCACCATCATGGCGAGGAACACATGATTGCCTATATGGGTGCAACCCCATCGGAAATTATGCATTGCGAGAATTTCATCGACAGGCAGGGAAACATCTGGGCCAGCTTTGACAATGCCGTCTATCAGATTACCTTCTCGAAGGCCGACTATCATATATATAAAAAGGTGGGAGATGCTGCTGGTACCGATTTTACGGGGGATGTGAGATGCATCACCCGCCTGAAGGATGGCACCTTCCTGGTGGGAACGAAAGCCCGGCAGTTGATCCGCTATTCGAAAGAGTGTTCTTTCATGGGCTTTATCAATCAGCAGGGAAAAATGCAACTGCAGGCTGCGGAGTTCCTGGGCTCTGCCTATAATGTGCAGCAGGATAGTTATGGCAGATTGTGGATAGGATTGCGTACCAAAGGACTGGTCTGTATCGACAAGCCCTTTACCAGTCAGCAGAAACTGTATCATTATCAGAATCAAGACACACCGCGCCTTCCGAAGAATCAGGTCTTTGACCTCCATCTCTCTGCCAAGACGGGGTGGCTCTGGATTGCCACCTGGGGAGAAGGCGTTGTCTTCATCGATACCCGATCGCCAAAGCTCAACCTGAATTCCCTTTCCGCATCCATCCAGAATGTGGATAGCCCGGAACTGGTAAAGGTGCGCCGTATCCAGGAACTGGGTGATACCGTGGCGGTGAGCACTACCACGGGCATTTTCTTGTATACCCAAAAGGGTAAGCTGATTTCTCGTATCGGCGACATTGATGTGTCGGGCATCGTGCGGGTGGACAAGCAACTCTATGTGGGTGCCTACAGTCAGGGTGCTTTCCTGGTAGATAAGAACAATCAGCTGCAGCAGATAGATATTCCGGGTTTGGGAGATTGCATCCATTCCATCCAAGGCTGTCTGGGTAATCAGGTGTTGTTCACGAATCCCGATGGACTGATCTTGTATGATACCCAGCGTGGAAGCATCCGGTATTTCGATCATAGTTATTTTGGCGAGGATGTGGCTTTTAGCGAGATTCAGCCTCGTCTGGAAAAAAATATGCTGATAACGGGTCTGAAGAATGGAATCCTGCAGTTGCAGCTGGGCAATCATCCTTCTCATTCTTCTTTCCGTCCTACTCTTCTGATTCCTAATGCCGGAACTTCGGTGAGCATGGGTGGCGAACTGATAGTTAATCCTACGGTTATCGACTATCGTGTTCCACGCACGGTGAGCTATGCCTGGCGCAACAAGGGAGATAGCACCTGGCATTATCTGACGGGCGGAAAGAATGAAATTGCCCTTTCGTGGATTCTGCCGGGAAAGCACGTCGTGGAGTTCAGAAGCACGGATGCCTTAGGGTTCTGGGTGAATCAGATTACCGAAGCCGAGTTCTATGTTGTTCCATCCTGGTGGCAATGTTGCATTCTGGCACTGTTGGTAGTGGCTCTCGTGGTGATAGCCTGCCTGGTATGGAAGATGCAGCATCCTAAGCTGATTACCACTTCCGATACCACCGTGGATACGGCGCAGGATATCTTTCCGTCTACCCCTGATGTTACTCCTTACGACCGTCAGTTGGCAAAACGTCTGGTGGATTGCATTGAGCAGCATATCGACAATCCGGATTATGATGTGGAAAAACTGGGTAATGATATGGGTATGAGCCGTTCGCAGCTGTATTCACAATGCAAGGATACCCTGGATAAGACGCCTGCCGCTTTCATCCTGGAGATACGCATGAAGCGTGCCATGCAACTGATGGAAACGCATGATCTGCGTGTCAACGAGATTGCTTATCGGGTGGGATTCACAGACCCGAAATACTTTGCCAAGGTGTTTAAGAAACGAGTTGGTGTATCGCCTACGCAATATTCCCAGCAATTTAAGTCATCAAAACAGTTAATAAGATAATGACAAGAAATAGCAATATATTCTATCACCTCGTCGCCTTCCTCACGGTGGCGATTTGGGGTACCACCTTTGTAGCTACCAAGGTGTTGATGCTCAATGGGCTTTCGCCAGCCCAGATCTTCACCTTGCGCTTTTCCATCGCCTACGTGCTGATGCTCTGCTTCAACCACCGCCGCTTCCTTGCCGACTCGTGGAAGGATGAGGCCAAGATGGCGCTGCTGGGCATTACGGGCGGTTCGCTCTATTTCTACAGCGAGAACGAGGCGATGAACTTCACCACCACCACGAATACTTCGCTCATTGTGTGTTCCTGTCCGCTCTTCGCCACCCTGCTGGTGCGCATGGTTTATAAGGATTCCTCCCGCATCCACATCGTGCAGCTGCTCGGTTCGCTGCTGGCTTTTGTGGGAATGATCATCGTGGTGCTGAATGGCAGATTCGTGCTCCATCTCTCTCCGGTGGGCGATGCCCTGGCGTTTACGGCTTGCATGTGCTGGGCGATTTATTCGCTGCTGATGAAGTCGGTGAGCAATCATTATGGGGCGGCATTCATCACCCGGAAGGTGTTCTTCTATGGTGTGCTGACCATCCTGCCGTATTATCTCTTCATTCCGGGATTCCCGCCGATAGAGGTCTTCAGCCGTCCGCAGGTCTTCGGCAACCTGCTCTTTCTGGGCTGTCTCGCCTCCATGATCTGCTTCCTCACCTGGAACTGGTGCATCTCGAAACTGGGAACGGTGAAGGCTACCAATTGGGTTTACTTCAACCCCATCACCACCATGATATTTGCTTCGTGGGTGCTCAACGAGAAAATTACCCCCTATTTCCTGGTGGGCGCCACCTGCATCCTGCTGGGCATGTATGTGGCAGACAAGAAAACCAGGGAAGAATCATAATCTTCCCGAAAAACCAACCTAAAAGCAAACAGACTTATGACACAACGGAAAAAATATACCTGGCTATGGCTGATGGGATGCATGATGCTGCTGGCAGCCTGCTCCTCAGAGAAAAAGGAGGATGACTCCTGGTACAGACCCATCGATGAGTTTGTAACCCAGCATCAGCAGATGATGCAAAGCCAGCCCGACTCGATGATTCTGCAAATCAGAAATCTGAAATGCGGAGGCAAGCCGGAACTGGTGGAGCAATGGAAAAGACTGATTGTGGCAAAATGCTGCTATCTGAAAGGCGCCGATCCGGAATGTCAGGCGCTTATCGACTCGGTGAACGGTTTTTGCCGCCAGCATCCCGACCAGGAAACCACCTTCAAGATACAGTCGTATGCCGACAACCTGCAGGGTGTATTGCTGCAGGCTGTGGGCAAGCGGGAACCTGCCCGCACTTATTACATCAAGGCTTACCGGGAATTGATGAAACTGGATCATCACAATGATGCCATCGACATCTGCATCAATATAGCCGATGCTTCCAGACAGTTGGGTAAGCTGGCGGATGCATCCTCGTGGTATCGCCGTGCCAATTTCCTGGCAGATTCCCTGAATCTGCATGAGGCTCAGAACAGTATTCTGGCAGGATTGGGACAGGTGTATAACGACCTGCGCAACTATCAGTTGGCGCATTTCTATTTCCGCAAGGCAGAACGCCAGTATCCGCCCCGGAATCCGAAGGACGCCCATTTCTTCTACAACAGTTGGGGAAATGTGTATAGCAGTCAGGAAAAGCCGGCTGAGGCTCTGAAGTGCTTCCTGAAGGCACAGAAGGCAACCCTGCAGATGGGACAGCCTTTCATGACGGCTGTGGTAGATGCCAACCTGGGACAGACTTATCTGGAACTCAACCGCCTGGATTCTGCCCAGAAATATCTGGCTAATACCACGAAGTTCTTCTTCGTGCAACCCAACATGCAGAACGACCTGCAATTCTATATTGATGGTTTGAATGCTGCCCTGGCGCTGAAGCAGAACCGTCTGGACAAGGCTTCGGCGATATTGAGCAAGCCATACGACCTCTCGAAGATGTCGCCCAACTACCTTTATCTCTACCACAAGGGATGGGCTGATCTTTATGAGCGAAAGGGACAGTTTGCCAAGGCTTTGCAATATCAGAAACTGATGAAGCAATACGATGACTCGCTGCGCAATGCCACGATGGTATCGAATGTGCAGGAGAACGAGCTGCGATTCAAGCAGGATACAGCCATCGTGCGCCGCGACCTGATTCTTCAAAGTACGCAGGCAGAGGCAAAGTCATCCCGGTTAATCCTGCTCCTGGTCATCGGTTTGCTGGTGGTGGGCGTGTTGGCACTGGTGGTGTTCTATCGCTATAAGTCGTTGCGCCACAAGCATCAGCATCGGGAGGAGATGAACCGCATGATGGCACTGAAGATGGAGAACGTGCGCAATCGCTTCTCGCCCCATTTCGTGTTCAACGTGCTCAACATCTTTATCTCTAATCTGCCAAAGGGTGTCAACGTGAAGCCGCTGCGCCTCCTGATACAGGTGCTCCGAGCCAATCTGCTTACCTGCGATCAGGTGGCTGTGAGTCTGGAGGATGAGTTGCAGATGGTGATGAGTTATTCGTCTCTTCGCCACGAAACCAATCCGTTGCTTCCGATGCCTCGTTTTGACATAGCTAAGGAGGTAGACATGTCGCTGATGCTGCCTTCTATGATTCTCCAGATTCCTGTGGAGAATGCCCTGAAGCATGCTTTTGTGGGAATGGAGGAATCGGGAGAGAAGCCGCTGCTCGATGTGAAAGTCTGGATAGAAGACGGCATGCTCCGCATCGATGTCATCGACAATGGTTGTGGCGGCGTGGGTGCCGTGGCTGGCATGGGTACAAGGAAGGCTAATGCTGCGGCAAGCACGGGTACGGGATTGAGAATCCTGAACAGTACCATCGAGATGCTCAATGCCGGAAATGCACGCAAACTGTATTTCAAGATGCAGAGTCGTGCGGGTGCTGCTGGTGGCGGAAGTGACCGGCAGAAAGGAACGTGTGTAAGTATCGGAGTACCATGCGAATACGATTATAGCGTATGCCAGTAGGGTGGGGAGACTCCTTTCGGAAATATGTAAAAATGGAATAAATAGAATAATATGCAAACGGATCAAGATAAAATCAAGGTAGTGATAGTGGATGATGAACCACAGAGCATCCTGAGGTTGGAGAACGATTTGGCTGCCCTGGAAGATTTCGAGGTGATAGCCACTTCCTCTTCGGCGATGTCGGCAAAGACCTTGGTGATGAGCATGCAGCCCGATGTGCTGTTCATCGATGTAGAGATGCCTGGACAGACGGGTTTCGAGGTGTTGCAATCCTTGAGAGATGAGATGCCGATGGACCTCATCGTGGTGTTCTACAGTGCCTTCAACAAGTATATGATTGATGCGCTGCGTGCTTCCGCCTTCGACTTCCTGCTGAAACCCTATCAGCAGGAGGAGCTGGAACTGGTGGTGGGACGCATTCGCCAGAAAATGGAAGGGGGAGATGGTTCGTCATCCTCTTCATTCTCTTCATCATCCTCTTCGTCCTCTTCTGAATCCCATCAGAATCCTCAGAATTTGATGGGCTTGAATGGCTTGTTGGGAACATCAGGCAAGCGCCTTGCCATTCAGACCATTTCGGGCTTGCTGATGGTGAAGCCCGACGAGGTGTTCTGCTGTACATTTGATGAGGATACCCGTCTATGGCATCTGAGGTTGGCTAACGGTCAGATTCATAAGCTGAAGAAGCAGACCACGGCGAAGGCAATTCTCTCCCTGTCTCCATCGCTGGCTCAGGTCCGTCAGGATTGCATCATCAATCTCGACTACCTCATCAGCATCGAGAACTACACCCTTCGCTGCATCTTCTCTCCTCCCTTCGACCAGGAGAACATCACCGTTTCCCGCCGCTGCTACAAGGCGGTGAAGGAGAAGCTGGAGATATTGTAGGGATATAGAAAATTAAAGATAATATAGAAAAAGGTGGAATGATGTCCTCACCACCTATGTTCATTTAACCGCTTGTTCCTGAGGATAGACAAGCATTGAACTAACTGGTATGAAAAAGAATAATTTCTTATTGGTATCTTTTTTGGCTATGGCAATGACCTTTTCCATGGTGTCTTGCAGTAGCAGTGATGATTCTGATGTCCCAGGTACAGAGAATCCGGGTGGTGGCACAGAGAACCCTGGCGGAGGAAGTGATAATCCTGGCGGTGGCAGCGGAACGGCAGATATGACCGCCGCACAAGCCAAGCAGAGTCTGGAAGCTACAGCCCAGGAATTGTTGGGCAAGATGAACGTGAGTGATCTGCAGGAGTTCAAGAACATGATTGATGGCGTTGATTACGAAGATGACGATGCCGTGTCTCGTTGGTTCGAGGCATGTGGAGATGCTTCTGTGGTTTCAAGCAGCGACTATGGTACCAAATACCTGATCATTGCATCTAACTTTGTAGGTGAGTTTACGCTTCAGAACGGAGTGTGGAAACAGACTCAGAAGGGTGGCGATCATCTTTCTTTCATCTTCAACGACAAGCAGGGCAACAAATGCGTGCTTACCTTGAAGGCCAGCAAAGAGGGGACAGAAATTCATCACGATTGCTTCGACGACGAGGATGGCTATTGGGATGGCTACAAGTGGCAGGAGTATAAAGACGAATATCGCCTTTTCTTGCCTAAGAAGATGGAACTTACTCTAACTAGAAATGGCGAGGTAAGAGCCATGACCACGGTTGAAACCCAGGTGAAGACCAGTGGTGAGATTGACCTGACCAAGGATGAGGTAGAGATTACTTCCACAACTCAGGTTGGTGCTTATAAGGTAGTGGTTAACAAGGCGGCTTTCAAGGCAGGAAAGTCGGCTGAGGCTAAGGCAACTGTCTCTAAGGGCAACGAAACGCTGATTATGGTTGCTGCCAGTGCCACGGGTTCTATCGGCAATGATTTGCAGGGATCTTACGGCAAGGTTTCTGTGTCGGTTGACATCTTGGGCAAGGCTAAGGTGATTGCTACGCTTTCGGATGTTGATCTGCTGATTCAAAACCTTGATAAAGCGGGCAGTAATGATGAAAACGAGGCGCAGTTTAAGCAGTATCTTGAGAATGCCAACAAGTTGATTGATGCCAAGTTATACCTCAACAACAGCTCAAAGAGCTGCTCTAAGGTTTATCTCGCACCTGTAGACGATGGCTATGGCAACTACCACTATTGGTATGCTGAGCCATGGTTGGAATTCTCTGACGGTTCCAAGTATTCTTACTACGATTACTTCAACGAGAAGTCGTTCAAGAGTGTCGTGGATAAGGTGCAGAGCATCGTGGACGATTTCATCAGAATGTATAATTAAGAGAATTCATTATTTCTATTGTTGAATTATCAGGGAATTATTTGATAGTGAAAAGAGTTTTCTGCATATTTATTTATGTAGCATTCTGCATATTCAAGGGCGTGTCGGCTGAATTGACCGACACGCTCAATCATTATGGACTTCAGGATGTGGAGATTCGGGGCAAGCGCCTTCGCTCTCAGTTGAGGGAGATAGAGGGTGCCAGCATCATCAACATGCAGCTCATGGATGATATGCCTCATATTCTGGGCAATGCCGACCCTATGCATTATGCCCAACTCTTGCCTGGGGTACAGACCAATTCTGAATATGATGCCGGTCTGCATATCCAGGGATGCGATAATTCCCATAATTTTGTTTCCCTCGGCGGTGTACCTATTTATAATGCGGCACATCTGCTGGGTTTCTTCTCCATCTTCAATGCCGGACATTTCAACGAGATGAGTCTGCTGAAATCTCCTGCTTCCGCTTCTTTTCCCAATAGGCTTGGGGGTAGCGTGGATATGTTGACCCCTACTTGGCTTGGGGCAGAAGATAGTCTTTCGGCGGGTGGTGCACATGGTGAACTGTCGGTAGGTCCGATGTCTTCGCAGGGTACTCTTCGCTTGCCTCTTGGCAGACGCTCCCTGCTTTTGCTTTCAGCTCGTGCCGCCTATCTCAATCTGCTCTATTCCAAGTGGCTTGAGGTTGATGGTGATGAAGTGAAGTATGATTTCTCCGATTATAATCTCTCTTATATCACCCAGATTGATGATGCCAATGTGCTGAAACTGGAGGGTTACTGGGGATTTGATAACATGAAATTGGGGCAGGCAAGTCATGGCTTACTGGGCAAACTGAAATGGGATAATACGATGGCAGCACTCCATTGGTATTCGCGTTCGAAGGAAACTTCGGATGAAGGAAAGAGTGATTGGACGATGGAGCAGACGGTATATTATTCCCGCTATGCCAATCGCCTGAACATCGATGAATATTCCTTCCAGGTAGGAATGCGTTCCTATATCTTCGATTTGGGATATAAGGGAAATCTTTCCTGGGGAAGATGGAAGATGGGTGCTGAAGTGATTCGCCATCAATTGTTGCCGCAAAATGTCGGAATATCGGGTAATCTGGCTAATTATCAGTCTGATACACAGCGCCAGAAGGCGATGGAAACCAGTGCTTATCTGCAGTATTGCCAACCTTTGGGTGAAAAGCTCCTGATGGAACTGGGAACAAGGGCTTCGGGTTATCATTGTCAGAAATCCTACTATCGGGTGATGCCTCATCTTAAGTTTGATTACAATCTGTCGCCATCGGTAAAGCTGAATCTCAATCTGGGTATCCGGAACCAATATCTTTTCCAGACAGGTTTTTCTTCAGCAGGACTTCCTACGGAATTCTGGTTTGCTGCCGATGCGGACCATCGTCCGCAGTATGCCTATCACGTAGCCCTGCAGGGAGAGTTCTGGTTTGCCGAGAGGGAATATCGGTTGAGTGTTGAAACTTACTATAAATGGCTGAAGCACCAGATGGAGAATAGCAGCAACATGTTTGACATACTCTTCTCTTCTTATTCCTTTGATGGATCCCTGTTGCATGGCAAGGGCTACAACTATGGCTTGAATTTTCTTCTTGAAAAGAGAAGGGGAAAACTTACGGGATGGTTGAGCGCTTCCCTGGGAAGAGCCATGCGAAAGTTTAATGGCGCACAATATCAGGGATGGTATCCTGCCGGACATGAACGTATTTATGAACTGAATGCCGTGGCTACTTATCGCATTAACCGCCGTCTCAATTTAGGGGCAACCTATGTTCTGGCATCCGGAACTCCTTATACAAAAGTGAATTACGCCTATCTGATGTCGGGTAATATCGTTACGGAGTATGGACCTCACAATGGAAACAGGGTAAGCCCTTATATGCGACTCGATTTGTCGTTGAGTTATGATTTCATTGCCAGGGGCACCCGTCGCAGTGGCATTAATTTCTCTCTTTACAATGCAACCCTGCATGGAAACGATTTGTTCTACCGTATCAAGGTGTATGATAATCACGTGAGATATGGTTCTTTCAAGTTTCTGATGCCCATTATGCCATCCATCAATTATTATTATAAATTTTAATCAATTCGGTTATGAAAATCAGTCGCAGTTACATCGCCATGATAGTCTTGTCTTTATCTTTTCTGTTGGGAGGATGCAGTCAGGATGTTTCCACTTCCAGCCAGTCGCAACTGGTTGTTGAGGGGTGGATAGATGCAGGTGGCTTCCCAGTGGTAAAGTTGACCCGCACGATACCGTTGAGTGATGATGCGTTGTCGCTGGATAGTCTTTCCCGTTATATGGACCGTTGGGCAAAGGTCACCATTTCTGATGGCGAGAGAACAGAGATATTGGCGGGGCGATATGATAAAAAGTATTTTCCACCTTTTATATATACCACTTATGATATGCGTGGCGAGGAGGGCAGGGAGTACAGCTTGCGGGTTGAGGCTTCGGATGGCAAGGTGTCTGAAGCCAGAACCCGCATACCTGTGTCGGCAAAGATAGATTCATTTCGTGTAGAGCCTACGGATGTGGACAGTCTTTTCCAACTTTATGCTTATACTTCTTATCGTGGAAAGTGCAAGCTTTTTACGCAGGTGGTTGGTAAGCAAAGGGAAATGTCGTCAGCAGAGTTGGGGCTTTTTGATGATGGGATGATAGGAGAGGATGGCAAGTTGTCTGTGAAGCGTGGCAGGGATAATCTGCAGAAGGATTTCACCCCTTTTTTCAAGAAGGATGAGGTAGTAAGGGTAAAGTTATCCACCTTAACCGATGAGGGGTATGCCTTCTGGCGCAGTTTCGAGGATATGCTGGCATTATCCAGAATTCCCCTGATGCCGATGAATACCAATCTGAAGTCGAATGTGCATGGTGCCCTGGGCTATTGGCAAGGCTACGGCTCCAGCTTTTATGAAGTGAGGATTATGGTGGGGGAATGAAGGGGAAAAGGACCTGGTGATTTTTAATGTTTTAGATTCTTCAGGAATCTGATAGACTTATAAAAAGGAAGCGACGAAATGCAGATAATGCGTTTCGTCGTTTTCTTTATCCAAGAATATCTTTACTCCAATATTCTTTCAAATAGCATTTTTATTCGCTACCACCGAATAAAAATGCTTAATTTTATTCAGTGGTAGCGAATAAAAACTTTCATGTCCAATTCACTCTTTTCTCTTTCCTATTTCTAATACCCAATCATATACTGGTTGTATCTTGATGTCAACCTTATTTTCTGTAATTTGACTATACTCATGGTCTGTGAGCAACAGCAGGTTGGTGCATTTCGTCTTTTTATGAGCCAGGAGTAAGCCATCTATCTCTCGTTTGCGAGTTTTGGGCGAAGAAATATCATACGATACCTGAATAGCTTGTTTCACCTGGTTGTTTTTGCAAACCACGAAATCGCATTCTCCAGAACGGTCGCTCAGATAATAGATATCATACTCCAAAGGTTTATAAGTTCTTACCAATTGCAGATAAACGATGGTTTCCAGTCTCCATCCCAGATTCTCTCCTGCTAGTGCATTATCTCGCTGATCCATCAAAGAAACATCTATTGGATACACCTTCTCTTGAGTTATCCTCATCTTGCTCTTGGCAGAATACTTCTGAAGCCCCATCAGCAGATAAGCCTGCTTCAAATATCCGATATAATTCCTGATGGTATGTTCCGATTTTACTCCCAATGTGGCTGATAGTTCCGAAGAAGATATGATGACCGGAGCCACATTGAGCAGATGATGAGCCAACTGCTCGAAGGTGGCTTGATAGGTAATCTTGAAACTCTGTTCAATATCTCTTTGCAGGATATTGCTTACCAGATTCTTTACATAGGTTTGGTGTTCGCCGATAATATGGAGCTCAGGAAACCCACCCAGCTTCAGATAATCATCAAAGGCAGCTCTTCTGAATGCCTGTTTTTTGGTGCTCATTCCTTCCGTATCCACCTCCTTCATCATACAATACTCATAAAAGGAGAATGGATATAGAGCTATTTCCTTGCTGCGTCCTGAGAGATGAGTAGCCAAGTCGCTGCTCAGAAGTTTGGCATTAGAGCCAGTTACGATAACATGCATTCGCTTGCGAAGCATGCGGTTCACGAAGAGATGCCAGCCCTCGATGTTCTGTATTTCATCAAGGAAAAGATAATTGAAGTCACCATATATCTTATACAATACTTCCAGAATGTCGTTCAAATCTTCAGCCTGGATTTTAGCCAACCGCTCATCGTCAAAGTCTACATAGGCATATTTCACACCAGCCTTCTCCAATGCCTGGAAGCATAGAGTTGACTTACCGCTGCGGCGCACACCAATCACTACTTGAGCCTGTGTACTGCTCAAGTCGATGAGCGCTTCCTCTGGTCGATGACACAAAGTTTCGCCCCTACGTATCTCCAATTCTTCCTGTTGGTCAGAAAGAATCTGCTCTAAGTTTCTCTTATCTAACATAATAGCTCTTACTTTTCGAGGGCAAAGATAAGAAAAAAACATGAAGAATGCCTTATTTTACAAGTTTTTAACTCTACAGAATGCCTTATTTTACATATTTCGGTGTGTTTAGAATGCCTTATTTTACGAGTTTTTGGGTGTTCTGAATGCCTTATTTTACATATTTTACTAAAAGTTAGTGTCCTTCATGGAAGTACAATGTGACTTTTAGGGGAAGTACAGTACATACTCAGAACGAAATCACCTTCTCAAAAGAAAAGGTTCCTCTTAACCCCCAAGAACAACCGCTTGTTAGCCTTAAATGCCCGATAAGCATTTTTGCGGAAATATGGGGGTTGTTTTGTGTTGAAAAAAATGTTATCTTTGCATTAATTAATAAGAATATTATATGGAAGATGCAAAGTTAAATGTCATTGTGCTAGGCAATGACCCTCAGTATATTCAGAAGTTTCGCTCAGCGCTGACTTCTATGCAGGCTGCAACATCCAAACGGACTGCCATCCAGACAGTTTCGAAGCTGTTGCTGGTAAAGGCAGAAGATGTGTTTGCCTGCAATTTCGATGAAGAATGTCATCTCTGGAATATGCGGATGGTGGATGGTACTGAGTATAAGCTGAAGAAGCAGACCACGGCGAAGATGATACTGGGCATATCTCCCTACTTTGCTCAGATACGTCAGGACAGAATCATCAATCTTGAATATCTGGCAAGCATCGAGAATTACACCCTCCGCTGTACATTCTATCCTCCTTTCGACCAGGAGGAAGCCTTCATTTCCCGCCGCTGCTACAAGGCGGTGAAGGAGAAGTTGGAGATATTATAAATGGAATATTAATATTAAAATGATATGCAGATGAAAGAATACATTCTTTTAATAGTGCTTTACCTTTTGCCCCATTTCGCATTAGGACAGAAAATATCGGTTACGGAGTTTAATCTTTCCGCAGCAGATAAAACGGCTAGTACTTTAGGTACTGTCATTTATGACCAGAACGACATTGAATGCGCTTTGATTAAGATTCAAACTACTGCAAAAGGATTGAGCTTTGACAATGGTAGCTTGGGGATTCAAAAGAAAATAGAAAAGCCTAGTGGTGTGTGGGTCTATGTGCCAGCTACGACTAAATTCCTGACCATTAGTCATGAGGATTTTGGAAGTATTACTTATAAGTTTAGCTCTCCAGTAAAGAAAGGAATGACTTATTCTATGCTTCTTGCTGTGGATGAAGCAGCACAAGTAGCTTATGACAAGTCTAAGAAACAGCGTCTGATATTGAATGTTACTCCTAAAAAGGCAACTGTCAAGATCAATGGTGAGGAAAGGAAAGTTTTCAATGGAACTTTTGAGGAAGAGTTGCCATTGGGCAAGTATGGGTTTACGGTATCTGCAGATAAGTATCATGCTTGTGAGGATTCTGTTGTAATATTCAATTTAAGGAAACCTCATGTTAAAAATATCGCTTTAAGACAAGCCTTCGGTTGGCTTCGTGTTGATGGTGCAGTGGATGTTTCTGATGCAACTTTGTTTGTTGATAACGAAAACCTTGGAAAGATGGGTTCTCGAAAGATGGAAGTTGCGAGTGGTGCCCATCATATTAGGGTTGTAAAGCCGCTCTACGCTGCTTTTGAACAGAATGTCGTGGTTCAAGATAGTGCTATCTGTTCGATTTCTCCTGTGTTTTCCAAGGATTTTGGAAAAATCACATTGAAGTCGAAAGACAAGGATGCAGAGATTTGGATTGACGGACAGAGAGTTGGTGTGGGTATGTATTCTGAGAATATCAATTCTGGAAATCATAAGATAGAATGCCGTAAGTCTTTTCACAAGTCAATGAGTGTTGAGGTAGTTGTAGAGAACGGACAGGAAGTTGTTCAGGAATTGGAAGCTCCTGTTCCTTTATATGCTTCTTTGACAATTAATACGGGTGATGTTCCTGCTATCGTGGTATTGGATGCAGAAAAACCATCGGCTCCTACCACATCTTATTATAAGAAACAGATATTGATAGGAACTCATAAGATATTGGTAAAACAGAAAGGATATAGAGATGTGCTCCTGGATGTAACCTTGAAAGAGAATGAGAATTTTGTCAAGGATATAAAACTTTGTGCCATCTCTCATGTCAAATTCGAATCGAATCCTTCGGGTGCTACTCTCTATATAGATAAGGAGCGCATGGGTAATACTCCAATTGAATTGGTTCTTGACAGAGGTAAGCATGCTGTTAAATTGGAGCATGCCAAATGTTATGACTTTAATGGCAATGTTGATTTCAATCAAGACGAACTGGTTTTCAAAAAGACTTTGGCTAAGGAGTATTTTCGTAAGAAGGAAATCTATGTTGAGGGATTCGGACAATTTGGAAGTCTCACAGCTTATGGTGGAGCAATTGGAGTAATCTTGAAGGGCTTAAATGTGGAGGCATTTATAAAGATGGGTGCTCAGAAGAGTGAACCAATTTATTTTAATAGCTTGTCTAGTCATATTGAAGAAGGTTGCTATCCGTCTGAAGCTTATGAATTCCAACCTAAAATGCAATATGGAGCAAAACTAGGATGGGCTTTGCCTTTGCATGGCAGATGGCGTGTAGTGCCACAAATAGGTGCAGGTGTTACTTCGGTTGAAGATGGTGAAAAAACCTATGTGATGTCGGGCATCGTAGAGGTGAAGTTGCAGTTTGCACTTACCACAAATGTGTGCTTATCCCTCTCTCCTGAGTATGTGATGGCTATATCCAAGGGAGACCTCTATGATAGTATAGCGCCTGTTTCTAGTAAAGTAAAAGGCTGGGGTACAGGATTTAATCTAGGTGTAGGACTTAATATATTCTTTTGATTATGAAACTGAAAGATAAAATATTATATATGATATCGGTATTCGTTGCCATGATGGCTACGAGTTGTACTGAGGACAGCGATATGATTTCTGGTTCTGTCAAACCATCTTTGAAGTCGTACTATCTGTTTGTGGATACACGAGATAAAACTCTATCTGCGGATGCTCAGACATGGAATACGACGGTTCATGCTGGTGAGAATTCCTGGCAGTTTGAAGGACTTGCTGACTGGCTTTCTGTAACTCCGGAAAGTGGAATGGGGGAGCAATGGGTTGATATGGCTGCTACTAGAAACTTGTCGGGAGATGAAAGTAGAACGAGCATCTTTTATTTGAACTCACAGGAGCTTGATTGGCAATATTCTGCAAGAATGTCGGTAACCCAGGATGAGACGCAGCCTTTTGTTCAGATAAAAGAGGATAGTCGATACAAGGAATTGTCTGGTGAGGAACAGATTATAGAAATTCCTTATGAGGCAAATTGCCAAGTTGAAGCATCGTTGCAGTGTAGTAGCTATGATCGCTGGTTTGATGTGCTTTCCAATGAATCGAACGTGCTGAAGTTGAAGATATATGAGAATCTTGATGAGGCCCGAACAGTGGTAGTGAAGCTTATGTCTAAGCAAAACAATGCGGTAGCAGATCAGATAATCATTACTCAGCGTCGGGCAAACGTTTTAATTACGGGTAGTGCAAAAATAGAGCTTCCGAATACGCCTGCCACTTATAAAGTCAATGTTACGGCAGAAGCTTCTTGGACAGCTTATACTCCTGCTTCTTGGATTTCTGTAACTCCAAATCAAGGTAAAAAGGGAACTACGGAAGTGGAGATTTCTACAACTGCCAATGTTTATACTCAGTCTAGAACCGGTTATGTTTATCTGTATATTGGTGCAAAAGAGACGCTCGTCTTAAAAATATATCAGGAAGGTTTGTTTGTGAAAGCAGGTGACCATATTGATAATGTTTCTTCCTTGGGTGAGACTCTACAGTTTACGGTGACTAGTAATGTGAAATGGGAGGTCCAGCCAAGTGTAGATTGGCTTTCTGTAACTCCTGCAACTGGCAGCGAAGAAACACAGGTGACTCTAAAGGTGGAAGACAATCCTTCGTTAAGTAGCCGTAAGGGCAAGTTAATATTCACTTCTCCTCTAACGGATTTGCATGTTGAGAAGGAGATAGTTCAGAATGGCAAGTTCTTTGAGGTTAAAGGTGAAAAGCTGACCTTTAGTGATAAAGCTACAACACAGACTGTAGAGGTGAACTCTGATGGTAGATGGACGGCGACAAAAAGGGAAGATTACGATTGGATGATTATCTCTCCAGAATCAGAGAATGGAAATGGTAAGCTGAACATTTCTGTTCTTGAGAACAAGACCAAAGAAGAAAGATATGGATATGTAGATGTATCGATGTATGGCAAAAAGCATGAAATCTTCGTTCATCAAGATAGCAAGTATTTCTATGTTGACCTAACAGAGAACAGTTTCTCTTCTCATGGTGGTACGGCTGCACTTTTTGTTCGAACAAATGATGCTTGGAAAGCTTCGGTTAAAGATGGTCTTCCTTGGATTAGTCTCGACCAGACGGAAGGAACCGCAGAGTGTGATTTGAATGTTACCTTGGCAGATAATCCAAGTACTAAGAAACGAAGCGGATGTGTTGAGGTTCATACTGAGAATGTGGGCTATGCTGAAGTCTATTATAATCAGGATGGTAGATACCTGACTGCTGATGTTCCAGAGTTCTCTTTCTTTGCTAAAGGTGGAACCTCAAAACTTGTAACCATCAGGACAGATGGACAGTATGAAGTGAAGCAGGAGGGAGATTGGTTTCTGGTAGATTGGATAGACGACAATTCGTTTACGGTAACAGTGCCAGTAAATGATGGAGATACAGAAAGAACAGGAAGCATTACTCTGAGATTGACCGACTTGAAGGATGGAGAATTTGAGTTGGTTTTGCCAGTGAAGCAGATAAGTAAGTATTCTTCCTTTACTAAGGGCGATTACAAGGAAGATGTTTCTTGGGATCTTATCACTACTCCTCATGCCACAATCACCGTGAAAAAATATGAGGCTGATAAGTCTTGGGATGTTGATACAAAGTCAAATGGAAAGATTACTTTCACGGGTTATGGAGGTGACAGAAATTGGAATACCTGCACAAAGCCATTTGGTAATATCTCGGGTACTGGTTTCGGAAAAGATCAAGATTGGAATAATAAATAAAAAATAAGAATATGAAAATGCTTAGAAAGTTAATGAGTGTAGCATTCCTCATTGGAAGCTCACTGGCTGTGTTCACAGCATGTTCATCGGGTGATGAATTCAATGGTTTGTCACAAAACTCCGGCGAAAAGGCACATGTGATTACCATGAAAATGATAGGTAGTCGTACGGACTTCGATGCCAATCAGACTCGTTCGGGTGAAGCATCTGTTGCCTGGAAAGATGGAGATAGATTGTATTTGCAGTTTGCTGCTAAATCGGGTTCAAAAACCATCTCGGGTTATGCCACTTATGTAGCAAATACAAATACCTGGGAGTTGAAGCCCAATGCGCCGTTGCCTGCTAACGAGAGTCTGACATGCCAGGTATATTATTTTGAGAATCCTGTGGCTGATAATTCCGCTAGAGCCATTCAGCTGGATGAAAATACAGCCATCTATCAGGATTTGTCAGGTAGCTATCTTTATGATGGTGATAATTTGACGGTGAATGCGTCTCTGAAGCCAAAGACTAGCCGTTTGAGATTTTCAGGAAAGGCGGGTACACCAATCATCGTGGAGGGTATCTCGCATTTCGTGAGCTATGATATTGAGGCAAATCGCTTCGATAGTGTAAGGACTGCCATCAATGATACTATCTATGCAGAGACGGGGTATACTCCATATATCTATGGTTCTTTCTCAGACTCTTCTCTCCCTAGAATCAGATTGGTATGCAACTCTAACGAGGGGTATACCATGAATTGTAGTGCCAATGTCTTCAAGGTAGGTGAGAGTGGCTATTTGACCTTGCCTACACCTGAAAGTCATGGTGGTTGGGTGAATGGATTGGATTATACCATCGGAGGTGTAGATTTCAAGATGATTCCTGTAGCTTATGAACTGGGCGATTTCCTGATGGCAGAAACAGAACTTACAGAAGGTTTGTATTGTGCCGTAATGGGAGCAACGACTGATACTCCAAATATGCCATTGACAGGATTGACATTTTCTGAGTTTTATTATTTCATAGGTAAATTGAATGCCCAGACCGGATTGGTATTCTATATCCCTACTCAGGAAGAATGGAACAAGGCTTGTGTTTCTTATGTTGGTGAGTATAATGACGTAGCATGGAATCCAATCAATTCTGGTGGTGTGAAGCATGAGGTAAAACAGAAAATGCCAAATATGTATGGCTTATATGATATGTTTGGAAATGTGGCAGAATTGACTTCTACAGAATATAAGTACTCGTCCTGGGGTTCTTCCTATTATTATTGTATGGGTGATTGTTATAATGGCGTTTTTGACGATGGCTTTTCTGAAATTTCTTCATCTGACAAGGTTGGCTTACGTCTGGCGTTGTCTTTTTGAGAATATTTGCTCAATACAAATGGATGTAGATTCATGTATGAATAGATAATTATAGGTATTAAATTTAATTCTCAGGGCTATGAGACAGAGAACTTTATTAATGATCATGAGCATTATGCTCTCCTGCTCCACTTTCGCCCAAAACCTTTCTATCTGTGTTGGAAAGAACGGAAAGATCGGTTTTGTAGATGAAGATGGAGCCAGGGTAATCAAGTGTGAGTACGAAAGTGCTTATCCTTTTGAAAATGGTTATGCCATCGTAACCAAATCCAAGAAAATGGGTGTTATTGATGTCACTGGAAAGGTTGTATTACCGATTAGTTATACATCAATAGCCCCTTGGTCAAAAAATATATATTTGGTCACTTCTGGCAAAAAGGTAGGTTTGGCGGCCTATGATGGCAAGATCGTATTGCCTGTAAAATATTCCCATATTTCCAAGCCTAATTGCTATGGCAAGGCGATGATTGCCGAAGGGGGACAGAAAAAGTCTGTAGAGAAAAAACAATATCTTCTAAATGCCAAGCTCGGCATCATCAACGTAGATGGCAGTATAGCCATTGCACCGGAATATAGAGGTATTCGTGAGTTCTCTGTGAAATGTACCTCTCAAACTTACGTCTATGGTGAGGGATATGCCATTAAACCTGGTATGTATTATCTGAATGATACGCTTCAGACGGATTGCTCCTATATCGCTTTCAATAATTCAAGTACTGATTTCTCAGGAAGTGGTATTATGGATGGCAAGGGAAAAATCCTTCTTCAGCAAAAACAGTACGATTTTGTTACGAAACCCCAGGATGGAATGGTAAGATATTATAATGCCAAAATTAAGGAGGTAACTTGTGGCTATCATGATTTGAATGCAGGGTCAGGCTTTGTTGCTACTAAGTTTGATAAGGGGTGGAATGAATTGAAATTCTGGACTCATGGCGACTTCTATGGAAAGTTGGCACCTGTAAACAAAGGCAAGACATGGAGCTTTGTGGATAAGTCGGGAAAGGAAGTGCGTACTGGCTTCAAGGCGATTATGCACAATAATATAACTCATTTGTGGGCTGGGCAAAATGCTTCTGATGTATTGACTGTTTTCGATGAACAGAATCAGGATGTTCCTGCTCTCAGCAATTATGCTGAGGTGAGGTTTCCATCTTATGAAGGAGGCAAAGAAGTGTTTGCTGTAAGAAAGCAGACCCAATGGGGTGCCGTCTCCCGTAGTGGTGAGGTCATCTTGCCTTTTGGTAAATATCAGGAAATATCTTCGTCCTTCTGTGACTTTATTGCAGTAAAGAAGGATGAAAAATGGGGTGCTGTTACACCTGCAGAAGAGGAACTGGTTCCTATCAGATATGATGATATATATCCTCCTGCAGCTAAGGATGAACAGGATATTTGGGTGATATGTAAGGAACAAGATAATAAAGGCTTGTTCTATCATTACAATCTTCAGACAAAAGTGCAGGGTACAACTGCTTATGTTACGGCCTTTCCTTTTGTTCGGGGAACAGCTTTGGCATTGCCTAAGGGAATGGTTGTGGCTGATAATACAACTAACAGGACGCTTATGTTATTGCAAAATGTGGCTTCCTTTACAAAATGGCCTAAATATTTTGGACAGATTATTTCTTCTGAAGATAAGGTGTTATTTGATTTGCCTGTAACAGCCATGTTGAAGGAGAAAGTCTTGGAGAAGCTGAAGGAGTTTGGCAATCGAACTTTGAGAGAGTCGGAAAAAAAGAATCTGCTTCTTGAACTGACTAAGGAATATCGCAGTTATGGTCTGAAAGAAACTTTGAGCGAAGATGAATGGAACTATTAAAAAAGTTACGACTATGAGAAGAATGATAATGGCACTCTTGTGCAGTGCAACAACAATAGCAGCTTTTGCTCAAAATGAGCAAGATGATGCAATGAACTATCGCCGCAGTTCTTTATATTCTCTGATGATTAATCATACTGACCAGAATTTCGCAAAGGAGATAAAGGATGCTTTCATGCGAATCCCTGTGCCGGATAAGTTTAATGACCATGATTTGAGTGTGAAAGTACTCAACCTGGATACCAAACTTACAGCGGCAAACAGTGAAAAGGAAAATCCTATAATTACTGATTTTCTAGTGAAAAACAAGGTGGCAAGTCGTTTGGTAGGCCGTTGGTTCAATCGGGATTCCTATACAGGAGATTGTAATATGGATTTGGTGAAGGAGCGCGGACTTTATAATGCCACAGAGTTTGATAAACAATTGGCATTGCATTCGGCTCGTGGTATGGCACTGCTGCAAGATGCTGGCGAGGATTTGATAGGCAATACCTTTGTGGTAGTGAATGACATCCGCTATGTTGATAAGGGTAAAGCCTCTAAATTTTTCGGTAGTGTTCTGAAAATTGGCGGTGCAATAGCTGCTGCTTATACCGGTAATGATAGCTTCTCTGATATGGGAAATAATCTGGGAGATGTAGCGGAGTCGTTCAAAGGCTTTTCTGTAAAGATCAATTCTTTCCTGTATCGTTTGGATTGGAATCAGGATATGGCAGACATCTTTTATAAGGAACAGTATGGTGTTGGATCAGATAAGGTGAAGAAGGAAAACTTCGAAAAGGCTCGTGCCAACTATAAGTTGAAATATGTAGGCAAGGTGGAAAGCAGTGGCGGAACCACATCGTTTCTGGGTATCAAGGAAGATGAGCCTATCATGATGGTAAGAAAGGCATGCCAGCGTGCCATCGACGAGAATGTGGTTGATTTGCAGAGAAGCTATGAGGAGTTCAGAACCAAGACACCGCTTCTTACGGTAGAGCCTCTTACGGCTTATATTGGTAAGAAGGAGGGAGTGAATGCCAAGACCAAGTTTGAGGTTCTTGAGGTGGTTGAACTGGAGGATGGAACCCATAAATATAATAAGGTGGGAGAAATTCAAGCCATTGAGGGACTTATCTGGGACAACCGTTTCATGGCAAAGGAAGAAGGTGCCGAAGGTGGACATCTGAAATATACGACATTCCGTAAGGTGAGTGGAAAAGACTTTGCAAAAGGAATGTTGATTAGAGAAATGACTAAATAATGGGTAGATATGAAAAGATTTTTGAGTTTTATATGTTTGGTAATCATGTTTTCTCTCTCGGCACTAGCCAAGGGAGACAATATGCCGAAGTATGACATTACTGGAGCTGGATCTGGAAACGAAGGAATGCTCTTGGTGAAGGTTTTTGTCTATGCGAAGTCGGCTAATGATCAGGATTTGAAGCGAGCTGCCGTTCATGGCATCGTGTTCCGTGGTTGCACTGGCAACAATAGCGGTACCAGACAACCTGCGATGGCTTCTGCAGAAACAGAGGCAAGCCATGCTGAATATTGCAGGGAATTCTTCGCTCCTACGGGAGAATGCCAGAACTATGCAAGCATCATCGCTGGTTCTTATGAAAGGGTAAAGACGGCAAAGGGTTATAAATGTGGAGCTATCGTACAGGTCAACAAGGCGGCTTTGCGAAAGACCTTGGAAACTGCTGGAGTAGTGCGCTCTTTGTCATCGGGTTTCTAATTTTTAAAAGAATACGATTATGAGAACATGGATTTCAATATTATTTATGTTAGTCATAGCACTGATTCCTTCTGCAATAAATATAAAGGCACAGACTGTGGTTAACCGCACTTCTATCAAATGTATGGGAGTTGAACTTGATGGATCTCAAACCCTGAGAGTCATTGGTTATGGCAAAAACCGTGCTGATGCCAAGGAACAGGCCATGAAGAATGCTGTCTGGACGGTTGTCTTCGATGGTATCCGCGAGGGGGTGGCTGGTTGCAACATGCGCCCTTTGGTAACAGAGGCGAATGCTCGTGAACGTTATGAAGACTATTTCAACAAATTCTTTGCCGATGGTGGCGACTATAAAAAATACGTCTCATTGCGTGATACCAAGAAGGGATCGGCTGCAAGGGCAAAAGATAAGGTGGGCTACTCTTACGAGATGACCATCAGAATACTGCGTCCTCAACTGAAGGCTCGCCTGAAGGCCGACAATATAATAAGTAATGAACATTTATAAAGAAAAGCTATGAACGTTAGACATATTTTAGCAGTTGCCTTGATGGTATTTTCCTTCACGGCAGTTTTCGGACAGGCTAAGAAGCCTACCCTGATGGTAATGCCAAGCGATGCCTGGTGTAATGAACATGGATATATGCTTACCATTGATAATCAGGGAACCCAGGAAAAAGTATCTGATTTTAAGACTGCGGTCGCTACGGATAAGCAACTCAATGCCGTTATCACAAAAATCGGCAATCTGATGGCTGACAGAGGCTTTACGCTTAAAGACTTGCAGCAGACTATCAAAAGTATCAGTCGTAATGCAGCCGAGGATGCGCTCATCACGAGCAAGGCAGGTTCTTCTATTGCCGAATCGCCTCTTGACCAATTGCGCAGACAGGCCAAGGCTGATATTCTTTTAAGATTAGACTGGACGGTGAACACCGTGGGTCCCAAGAGTTCCATCACTTATAATCTCGCTGCTATTGATGCTTATTCTGATAAGCAGATTGCCGGCGCTGAGGGAACGGGAAAAGGTTCATTCTCTGCCGAGATACCGGTGTTGTTAGAGGAAGCTGTTCAAGATCACATGGACGTTTTTTGTGAGCGCTTGCAAAGTCATTTTGATGATATGCTGACGAATGGTCGCGAAGTTTCTCTCACCATGAAATGTTTCGATAATGGTAGTGGACTGGATTTCACCCAGGAATATGGCGATTTGGAACTGAATGAAGTGATCGATAATTGGCTGAGCGAGAATTGTGTAAACCATCGCTTCAACAAATCGGATGCTACAGATTTTACCTTGCAGTATGAGCAGGTGAGAATTCCTATCTACAATGATAAGGGACTGGCAATGGATACCCATGCTTTTGCCCGTAATATGGCTAGATATTTCAAGGCTGCCCCTTACAATATTCCGGTAAAGGTGGTAAATCAGGGACTTGGAAGATGTGTGTTAATTTTCGGTGAAAAATAAAACGAGAGAATTATGAAAAAGAATCTTTTAAAATATATACTTGCCTCTTGCTTGCTGTTCCCCGCTCAAGGAGTAATGGCACAAGATTGCAGTATTCCTATATCTGTGGTGATAGACAATGGCTTTGCCCATGTAACGGATGAAACTGTCTCTACGTTGAAGACGCAGTTGGAGAGATTGGTTACTCAGTCGAAACTGGATGTAGGATGGGATAATGCCAATTTTGCCATTACGGCAAAGTTTGACCAGTTGGACAGACATGTGCAAGGTGGGGCTCCCGCTCAGATTGTGAATGTGTTTGGAGTCACCTTGTATCTTGTGGATATCTACCATCAGAAACTGTTCAGTTCTGCATACGTGGAGGTGAAGGGTGTGGGCACCAATGATACCAAGGCTTCCATGAATGCCGTCAGACAGTTGAATCGTGGAAACACCAAGATAACTTCTTTCCTTTCAGGACTGAAGCAGAGAATCATCAATTACTATGACTCTCAGCTTCCTATCATCATGAAGGAGGTGAAGTCGAAGGTGGCAATGAAGAATTATGGTGAGGCGTTGGCTATGCTGGCGGTAGTTCCTACCTGCTGCAATGGCTATGATTCTGCCATGAAAGAAGCCATGAGGATATATGTACTCTATCGGGATACTTATTTTCTAGCTCGTCTTAACAAGGCGAAAGCTTTATGGGCGGCTAATCCTACTCAGCAAGGTAGTGTTCCTGTGGTAGCTATTCTATCTTCTGTAGATCCTGAAGCCAAATGTTACAAGGATGCTATGTCTTTGCTTTCCGAGGTAGCAAAGGTTGTCAAGTCTGATGTTGATTACGAAACAAAGAAGAAGTATGAGGATGCGGTAGAGTTAGAGAAACTCCGCATCAATGCAATTGGCGAGATAGGCAAAGGCTATGCTGCCAATAGACCTTTCAACCTAGCTTTCTTGGGAAGTGGTGGAGCAATAGCTACCCAGTCTCCAATTGAAAATAAATAGTTTTTTATATAATAGACGAATCAGCCCCGAACGTAGAATATTGCGTTCGGGGTTGATAATGTTTTGTGGCTTTTCTTTTTCTTAATAATTGAAATACCAGCTGATTCCATAAGGGCAGATGTAGTATTTGAAATAGACTCCATTAATGGATTTATTAGCATGATGAACTGCTTCTGTCGCAGCACGATTTAATCCTTTTGCAGAATATACCCATGAAGCACGAATTTCACTTCCGCCATTTTTCTTGTATATGTATAAATTATCTTTATCGCCATTTTCTCTATAGCATGTTGTTGATGTTACGAAAAGATAGTCTCTCTGTTTGTTACTGGAACTACTTTCGTCGCTATTGTTTCCGTCGCTCGTACTGCCACCTGAATATTCTTCTATTTTTGTCCATTCATCAATTTCGTCCTTTAAGGTTATGGTTGCGGTTCCTTTATTTGTAATGGAATCGCTCGGCGTTTTAGGGGTGCAGTATAAATAAGTTTGGCTTAATTTAATATTCTTTCTACAGTATCTGTAATAGCCAGGCTTTGTCTCATAATAGTCCTCCCATTCTATTTGATATGAATAATAAGAATAGCAAAATGTAGTCTCTGTATAGTAATGTCTATTTCCAAACATCTCCCAGTATTTTTGGGTGTCATATTTGTATTCATAGACAGCATAGTTGAGAAATGGTTTTGTAGATGATGGATATAGATACATATTATCATTCGCATAACTGTCAAATGACATTCTGTAATAATTGTTACTTGCGTAGAGTTTTGCCTCTTCTTCATCTTTAAATCCATAGTGGCAAGAGTTCTTTTTAATCATCTTAGATTCAACTTTATTAGAGTCGACTTTTTCCGTATGATCTTCAACCCCAAGTATGTCGTTATCATCTTTTGAACAAGATATAACTAGCAATACGCTATTTATTGCGAGGAATGATGTGAGTAATAAATAAAATAACTTTTTCATAATCGCTATTTTTTAAGTTTATATATATCCTACATATATTACGCTAAATGCATTAATATTTCCCTGCAAATTTAGCGATTTTTTCGATATGTTGCAAACGGTTTTTTCGATGATTGGGGTTAAGTGGCGGCTTGCGGGTTACAAGCGGTTGTTTATAAGGGGTATGTGGTTTTAGTTTTAAAGAGGATGATGGATTTTCTGGCTTATGGCAGGGGGGCACATAGTGTGGCAGGCATACAATCTCATCTTTTTATAGCATCATGCATTAGAAAAACGCAATTTTTCTTGGTTTATCCACGGAAAAAACTTACTTTTGCACAAAAATAAAGGAGAATTATAATAAACGATGTGGAATGATTTGCTCATCACTACATCATTTAAATCCCATTAGTTATGATAGAAGATATTAATACATTGACATACGATAGCTTTATTCAAAAGATAAAGACTATCAAGACATATCGCAGTAATGCCAATAAGGAATACAAGGTGGTTAAGGCTAACAAGACCACGTTGGTACTTAGAGATCAGCGCACCAAGGCTGATTTTGAAGTACCGGCTGCCCAAGTTTTCAATGCCATGCAAGAACTTGGCATTGAAAACTGCACGGTTCCTAAAATGCGCCAGTATGTAGGAACACATGCAGCACAAGCCTCTGCCGCCCTCATTTTCTGGGCTTTCGGACGAGGACAGGTTCAGGCGGCCATGAAAAAGTTTGCCGATTTGGCGTTCAGGATAATACGGGAACAGCAAAAACGGAAATAGGAAATCTGGCAAATCGCTATGGTTGAAAGGCTTTCAATTGATCATTGATGGTGAAAAAGAGAAGAGGCTTATAACAGGGGTGTCATATAGAGTGGCAGATATACTATCCCATCCTTTTCCGCTAAGTCTGATGTATGAATGACATAAGGAGTCGATAGGTAATTCTTGTACTTCCTGATACACTTTTCCAAAGAAGAGATGGTATAACGATTGGTTGATTTTACCTCTATTGGCGAGATGTTGTGCTTGCTCGTAATCGAAGGCTTCGCTATCA
>ERZ1034781.182-NODE-182-length-35658-cov-5.907227_pt1 | contig 35658 bp, 54 predicted proteins | sample MGYA00520700_ERZ1034781 | MGnify/ENA primary metagenome ERZ1034781 (study PRJEB33766, sample SAMN09781709) | gut metagenome | biome: gut microbiome | host: Homo sapiens | place: Madagascar | study: EMG produced TPA metagenomics assembly of the PRJNA485056 data set...
ATTGAAGATATATTCGTATGATAATTCATTGAAGAGTGGACATCAAAATGTAAAGTCAATAGTTTGTAAAGTCCAGTTACAAACTATTGGCTTTTTTCATTACTGTGTAACAAGTAAATTTACGATAAAGAAATAAGGATAGTCGGCTCTTATTTGTTGCCTGCGGAGCTGTTAAAATCCAAGATTATTGACACAACAGGGGTTGACGACGATTGAATGTGTGAACAACGCGGGATAACGTGGGAAACCCCGATTTTATTGGGGATAAGCCGATTTTATTAAAGAAAAAATGTGAGTTTGTGACATTGATTTTGAGAAAATTCATAATAACAACGTCACACGTTGAAGTGCAAAAGTAAATTTGAAGAAACGTTGAATTTAAGCCATTTATAAAAAAGTGAAATGAAACAATGATAGAATAGTGCAAGTTTTGTCTCATTGATGAAAATTGCGTTATAACGGTTGCGTTATGACGTTATTTTTTGCATGAAAATCGTCAGACACCTTGTAAAATGGGCGTTACAGAAAAAAACACATGCTTAAGGAATGAATCCAAAAGCATGTGTTTTTTCAAAATTACAATGTGACAAATTTAATCATTGATTTTCATATGTCACATTGCGCTATTTTCAAGGCTTTAAAGCACTTTTCAGTAAAATACTTCCCTAAAAAGCAAAGTGACAAAAAAGAGTTAAAAATAACCCATATTAAGCAGTTTGTGAAACAGAGCTATTACCTAATGCAAGGGATCTGTTTTCATTATTTTTTTTCTTGATTTTTTGAGCTTTTATCTCTGCAATCATTAATAATTCTTCTTGATCTTCACTTGACATTTCGCGAAAAAGATTGAGTAACTTTTGTTCGCCTTCAGAAATATTAGAATCTAAGATATCTGATGTAACATTATTCTTAGATTTATAAGGTTCTCCATTTAAAATCCAGTCTATTGAACAATCTAATACTCTCCCTAGTTCTTTTAATGCAATAGCAGAAGGAAGATATTTTCCGTTTTCTATACAGCTTAAATTGCCGGAAGTTACACATGTTTGCTCCTGGATTTGAGTTTGAGTAATGTGTAATTCTAAGCGGCGAGCTTTAATACGCTTTCCGATCATGAAATCCATGATTCCTCCATTCTCTAAAATCTCATATATCTTATATAAGAAATCTATAAATTTACAAAAATCTAAGAAATATAAGAAATGACTATTGCAAATCTAAGAAATCTAAGATATAATCATTTTAGGGTTAGAAATAAACCAAGCAACAAAATAACACATCGCCTAAATCAAGGCAATACAAAACAGCCGTTCGGCTGGTTGGCAAAAGTAAGTCCTCCGTTTCAGGAGAAACAATAATTAAGTTTTTTTGAGATTCCATAGCAGAGTTGGCGCTCTGCCATGGAAGTGATCCGAACATCGAGTTGGCGCTCGATCGGATCGCATCATCAAATGATGATGACTAAGTAAGTTGGTTCCACATGGATATTACAGAACAAGCCTGGCAGCTTTTTACATTCTGTATATGTCCTGGAGCCGTTTGGGTAGGAAATGAAATGTACTAAATCTGGATCTTTTTGTACAAAATCAGGATGATTTTATCCTGTATTGATATAAAAACGTCCAATTTCATTCCCACCTGCATTTTAACACAAGGTACCACAAACTTCCATTATGTTATACCTTTTTGTCTTAAAAAATTGGAAAAAAATGGAAATAATTCTTAGGATTTTTGACAAAAAGAGGGAGATAAGGTGCACAAATGAAATTCCCCGGCAGATAGAACCGCCGGGGAAAGGGCATCAGGTTACCTGATGCAGTAGGAAATTGATTCCTTAAGTGGTGAAACCACCTTGGTCATGTGGTATTTACGAGAATCTGAACACACATTTGGTAGAGCGCATTCAAATTCTGAAATAACACAATCAGCTTCTTTCTTAGAGGAAACCTGTTTCCAACTAAGCTTGAAGTTATCGAAGGAAGTAGCCACGAGGAATCACCTCCTTCCTGGATTTAAAAAAATCCATATAAACATTTTAACACAGGAAATTCACAAGGAAAATTATAAGATGAGAAATCTTGTAAATATTTCAGAGGATTTAACAAAAAGATGTGTGTGGTATTTGTGTTTCCCCGGCAGATAGAACCGCCGGGGAAAGGGCATCAGGTTATCTGATGCAGTAGGAAATTGATTCCTTAAGTGGTGAAACCACCTTAGTCATGTGGTACTTACGAGAATTAGAATACTTTTTTGGAATGTCGCATTCGTACTCATAAGTAACACAATCTGCTTCTTTCTTAGAGGAAACCTGTTTCCAACTAAGCTTGAAGTTATCGAAGGAAGTAGCCACGAGGAATCACCTCCTTCCTGGATTTGAAAAAATCCATATGAACATTTTAACACAGGAAATCGAGAAGGAGAATTATTATATGACAAATTTAGAGAGGATCCAGCAGATGGAAGTAGAAGAGCTGGCAGAGTTTTTAAATGAGATTCATGAACCGGATGAGGACGAGATCATGATAGAAGGAGAACATTTTTCTCAGAAGATGAAATAGTCAGATGGCTATTGGAAGAGGAGGGAGAATGAAAAACGGAAAACATCCAACACTTGCACAAAAGAAATTTATGAAGAGCCACGGACTTGATCCAGAGAATCATCTGGTCGTTAAAAATACACAGGAATTTCTTGAGGTAGTCAGTAAGATGGCATTGAAAAAACAGCAGATTATGGGAGTGAAGGCTCGCACTAAGAAAATTTTTTATGAAAATCATTGAAATGGAACGTTAAAAAATATTTACTCTGACATATTCAAAATGTAACAAAGCATGAATGAGAAAGGATGGTTTTATGAAGTTTGAACTTGGAAATATTATAGAGCGTCATCCGTATAGACCTCTGCCAGAGGCTGAGAAGCAGGGACTGACAGAGGAAGAAATATTCCGAAAAGAGTATGGATTATATACAGATTTCGTTTATCACCGTAAATGGGTTGAAAAATTTAAAGAGATTTACGGACGTGAGCCAAAACCGCTTTAATTACAGCTTGATCATGATTTATACAGGTCGAGTAGCAGGCTTCCATAATGTCACTGGCAGCGATTCTGATGATTCCTTCAAGGTTATCAGGAAGATCTTTATTAATGGAAGGATCATTGAAAATGTGAATGGAAAGATTTTCCTGAAGCGTTTGAAGATCAAAGGAAAAGTTTTCAGAAGTATCGTCTTGGATTTTTGCTAAAATAGCTTTCATTTGGCTTTGTTTAATCATGATAAAAAACCTCCTATGCATTTAATAAAGTAAGAATAACACAAGGCGGTGATAAATACGAGCATAAAGAAAAAAAAACCAAAATATTCAAAGGTTGGGAAAAAGATAAAAAAGGGGCTGATTGACAAAAACATGACGGCAAGGGAGCTGGCAGATCAGGTTGGAACCAGTCCACAGTATTTAAATAAGATCATTCATGGAGTCAGACCTGGAATTAAGTATCTGGCAGAGATCAGCAGAATATTAGAAATTGACCTTGCAGCATGAAGGGAGTGGGCAGATGGCTGAGGTTTATATAAGTTTAGCTGAAGCAGCAGAACTGGAGAATATAAAATATAACACACTTGTTCAGAAGATAAAAAGAAATCCTGAAAAATTTCAGCTTCGAAAAGAGCAACGTGCGGATGGTGGAAAAGACTTATCCATGATCGCCTTATCCTCACTTTCTAAAAAGGCAGTGGCTGCATATAAGGAGCGTCAGAAGCTTGCGGAAGTTCCAGTTGTTCCGGGAATGGAAGAAATGGAAGTACCTGTGGAATCGGAAGCACCCTGGTACGTTAATGAGGATGTCGATTACTTTATGGAAAAACACAAGACCGAATGGTATACAGCAATGGAACTGGGAAATATTGTCCGGGAGTTCCTCGACTACGACAGCGCAGGGCGGACGGAGTTTGCCGAATACTTCGCACAGGAGCGGCTGGGAAAAGGAAAACGTACCTTATACCGGTATGCCAAGAGCTATCTGGAAGCGTCTGCATGGGCGGACAAGCTGCATAAGCAGGATGGCTGCAATTATGATTTTTTTAAAGTACTATGTCTGTGCCGGAAACCGAAGGAAGCCGGGACCTTTCCAAGTTTCACCCCAGAAGTGAAGAAGGTCATACAAAATATTTGGTTCAATCCAGATTTTGCGAAGAATCAGGGGACGAGAGAGATGCTGTATACAAAGCTTCAGGCGGTTGCGTCTGTCAATGGATGGACTAAGATTCCATCGTACCAGTCAGTGGCAAGGTACATCAGTTATCTGATGCAAGATGAGGGCATGAAGAATGCATGGTATCTGGCAAGCCGGGGAGAACGTGAATATAAGAATAAGGTCATGGTCAAGGCAGAACGCAATACAAAAGATCTTCGTGTGATGGAGGTTGTCATGGGAGATGAGCATACATTTGACTGCTGGGTTGCATATACAGCTCCAAATGGAAAAGTGACAGCAATCAAACCACATCTTGCCGCATGGGTTGATGTAAGGAGCCGGATGATATTGGGAGATGTGATGTGTAAGGATGCCAACAGTGACGTCCTGAAGGAATCACTGTTGAAGATGATCTATCACGATGCGGAGAGTGTACCGGAATACATATACATAGATAATGGTAAAGATTACACAGCCAAGAACATGACCGGATACGACAGAAACGATCGCCAGAGGACCGGTTTTGATGATGCCACAGTGGGATTTTACAAGTCAATCGGCATTCAGGATTATCACAGAGCTTTACCATATTATGCATGGACAAAGGGACAGATTGAGAGATTCTTCGGTACGGTCTGCAAGAGATTTTCCAAATGGTTCACAAGCTATACCGGAACACTGACCGGTTCTAAGACATTTGCCAAAGTAGAAAAGGACATAGATGGAATGCTGGAACGTGGTGAACTGCTGACAATGGACGAGTTTTATGAGGCGTGGACAAATTGGCTGCATAACTTTTACATGGTCAAACAGAGCAGCGCACTGAAACGACAGGGTGAGAAATACACAACACCGAAAAGCTGTTTTGAAAATGAGGATAAATATTTCAAGGCGTTACCGCCGAAGAGTTTTGCAACGATTTTGATGATGAAGTCAGAACGAAAGTTTGTTTACAATGTCGGCGTGAAGCTTGGCGGATATACGTACAGATCAGATGAACTCTGTACCTACATTAATGATTATGTGGACGTGAAATATGATCCTCATGATATGGCTACTGTTTACATCTTTAGAAATGGAAAGCAGGTTTGTGAAGCGTATTCGCAGGAACTTATGGTATTCGCTTCAGAGAATGGCGTGGAGCAGAAAGCCCTTAAGGAACATCTGGCACGTCAGAAGCGTCAGATTGCGGCTGATCGTAAACGTCTCGAAGATGCAAATGTACCGTTTACGGAGATAAATGATCAGTGGAAAGGCTTTAATGAAACAATAGGCGGCATTGATCTGATGATCGGTAAGAAGTCCAAGAAAAAGGACAATGTTGTGCAGATGCCGGTGGATAACACATACAAGAATGGATTCCGCGGCGGAAAACAGAAGGCAGAACAGCCGGAAGAAAACGAGTATATGGCACGCAAGGCAGAGGAAGCCTTAAAAGCACTGCGTGCGTTATGATTATAATTTTTGTCACAAAAAACGAGGAAGGATGGTTAATTTATGGAAGCATTGAAGACTTATACACAGGAAAAGACACTTGCAGAACGTGTGAATGAGATCTTGGCAGCGGAAAAAATGAACAAGCAGGAGCTGGCAATGAGGCTTAACATGTCGAGATCGAGATCAATGATCAGCCAGTATCTGAACGGAAAATATAATTCCAATCCGGAAAAAATTGAAGCGCGCCTGAAAGAGTTTGTCGCAGCATATGAAAATGGCACTGCTGACATCATGGCGGTTCCGGACACAATGATCAATTCAAATGTACAGCCTGCGAAGCTGGGTGTGACTGGTGGAGTGAAACCGAAGATCCAGTACTTTGAATCCACGGATTACGTGCAGACCATTGGACTGTGCACTTCGTGCCAGAAGGAAGTCGGCATAGGAATAGTGGTTGCCCGGTCAGGATACGGCAAAACCCACGCACTTAGAAAATACGCCACAATGCCACGCGTGGTTTATATCGAAGGCAATGAGAACATGAACTGCAAGGATATTGTCCGCAGAATTGAAGGCAAGATCGGAATGCAGAGAAGTTATGGAAGCATAGATGAGCGAACCGAGCGGATCATTGAGTTTTTTAATATCAATCAGGGATATCTCATCATAATGGACGAGGCGGACAAGCTTATTAATAAGTATACGCAGAAAAAGATTGAACTTCTGAGAAATATCAGTGACGGTGCCAAAGTCGGACTGGTGCTTGCAGGTGAGCCGGTACTGGAATCACTTCTGAAACAGTATGATGCGCGATTTGCTAACCGGATGGATTTTTATTATAAGCTCCGCGGACTGTCAGAGGAAGAAGTAAGGGATTACCTGGAAGGATATGATGTGGAAGAAGGAGCTATGGCAGAGTTCTTAAGCCGAGCGAGAAACACACAGACCGGATGTTTCCGACTACTGGACAGAACTTTAAATAACGTCATCCGTATCTTAAAGGACAGCGGACAGAGCACAATCACGACAAAGGTGATCAGCCAGGCATCCAGCATGATGATGTTATAAAGGCGGTGGTCTTATGAAAAGGATTGTTTCTATATTAATGGCATTGATCGTTGCAGTACAGCCGGTGATGACATCGGGAGGACCGGAACATGCTGCTGAGCCGGATCGAATGGAAGAAACGACAGTGGAGGTGCAGGGACAAGTGGAGATCAGCAGTGTAAATGGGATTAATATCTTTAAACTGCCGGAAGAAACGGATATTCCGGAAGAATACCAGAACTACTGTATGGAAATCGGAAAGCAGTATCATATCTGCCCGGAGCTTTTAATGGCGATGATCGAGCAGGAGAGTTCTGGAAGGGCAGATATCGTGAACAGTGCAGGGGACACCGGGCTTTTACAGGTAAATCCAAAGTGGCATAAGGAACGGATGGAGAGGCTTGGAGTGTCGGATCTGACGGATCCATACTCAAACATTCTTGTGGCAGCGGATTATCTGGAAGAACTATTTCAGGAAAGCGACGGCGACATTTATCTGGTACTCATGAAATATAACATGAAACACGGCAGGGCAGAGGAGCTGTTCTATAAAGGAAAGTTTTCAGAGTATTCCGTTCTGGTGGAACACAGGGCAAGGGAACTGCAGGAGCTGCACGGCATTAAGGGAGGCAGGTCATGATAAGGAGAATATTAATCGAGATGGAAGCAGAAGGCTCAGAAGCACTTTTACCGGAGATAATGAGACTGGTCATGCAGCATGTGGATATGAATGAGCGATTCAAAATCGACCAGAGCATCATGCCGGATATTCTTCCCGGAAAAAATTCCGGGATAAAGATACCGGAATATGTGCAGCGCGGAATGACACTACGCGAAAAGGGTGTGCAGGAAAATCTGCTTTTTAATGGAAGGAGTGTGGCAGACAATGGCTAGTCCTACAATCAGAATGCTATGGGGAATCGCAAAGTCCCCGGAACTTGGAATGACGGATGAGGAACTTCACCTGCTTGTACTCTCGCACACCGGAAAAGACAGTATCAAACAGCTGAATAAAAGGGAACTGGGTGTGATGGTCTCTGTGCTTGCAGGGATGAAAGATTCCAGTACAAAGGGCGCAAAGAAACGGAAACACCAGACCGGGAACCCTGCAACAGTCAACCAGAGGAAGAAAGTATATAAGCTTGCAGAGGAACTTGGCTGGACAAAGAAAGCGAGGATCAACGGCTTCTGCAGGAGAATGTTTGGTGTGGAGAGTGTGGACTGGCTGAATTACATGCAGTGTTCAGACCTGATCGAAGCATTAAAGAGCATGGTGGAAAGGATGGAAAAAGAGGATGGAAAATAACAAGGAATTGTTAATGCGTCAGCCGGATGGAACGGAAGTGGAATTTGAAAAAGCTATTGTGGTCAATCTGCAGGGGAAATATGATGCGTCCGTACACTTTTTTAATTGTGAAGCAGAGGATTTCCTGAGTGCCGCATATGCAGTGCTTACTATTTTGGACAAGTTTGGAATAAAAGACGAATTTCTCAGCCGGTACGATGAAAATTCCTCAAATTGTAAAATCTATGGAGGAAGATACAATGGCGGAGATGAAGATTGTCCGGAATGAGAAAGGCGTATTTTTTGAATTTAAGGATGCGGACATGATGGATTGTGCAGTGATGTGTGGTGCACTCCAGCAGACCATCGGACTGGAAGCTTATAAGCGCGGCATGAACATGGATGATGTAAGGGATAACATGCTGGAACTGCATCTTAAGGCAATGGAGCAGTTGAAAGAACAGGCAGACAGAGAGGAGAGTTGAAATGGCAGCTAAGAAAAAGAGAATGACACAGAAGGAGAAGGATTTCAACAGAAAGTATAAGAAAGAACTGCAGGAGAAAGGGCTGATCCCGCCGGATAAAAAGAGACTGAACAGGAAAAAGTTCATAGATGAAGCAGTGAGTGAATGGAATGACAGGGATTCAGACTGTTATATATGGGATTTCTATCTTATGAGAGCTGTTGGATATATGACAGCACAGGTAGGGCGGAATTTGAACCCGACACCGGAAGCGGTCGGAGTTGCAAAGCTGTTAAAGGCAGCCATGAAACTGAAGGAGTTCCAGGACAAGATCAAAAGTGAGGGGCGCGAGGATTACACGATTACAGAGGAATATGAGTATATCAAGGAAGTCCTCAAAATGTAGGAGGTGAGGAAATGCGAAAGAATGTCTATTATTGTGACCGCTGTGGATGTCAGTTGGAAGATTCCGGTACCAAGATCGTGCCACATTACTTTGACTTTATTACCGAAGATCTGACAGTACCGATAAATAAGGACATGGAAAACAGACACTATTGCATTGACTGTACCATGGAAGCATTGGAGTTTCTGGAACCGAAAAAGAAGCCAGAAAAGAAGCTGGAAGAAAATGCACAGAAAAAACCTTTGGATTCCGGAAAAGTCATGGCACTGCATAATGCGGGATGGGATAATGCCAAGATTGCGGATGAGCTGGGTGTAAGAGAACGGCAGGTTTACATGTGTATTTATTATCAGGAGAACAAAAAGAGCCTGACACAGGAGGAAAATCATGAGTGAGAGATATAAAAAACTGACAAGCCACGGAGCGATCAGCATTCCGGTGGCAATGAGAAGAGATATTGGTCTGCAGGGCGGAGATCCTATGCAGGTATCACAGGAAGGCGGCAGGATCATCATTGAGTCATATGTTCCACGCTGCGTTTTCTGTGGGAATACAGAAAACGTGAAGAAATTTGAAGGAAAGGGAATCTGTGCATCCTGCGCACGGAAAGCAATCGTACTTTTGGAAGGAGGGGAAGACTGATGTATGAAAATGAGAATGTGGAGCAGCTTGTAAGCCAGGCAATAGCACTGGACAAGGAACAGAAATACTGCAAAAGAAAACTTGATACAGTAAAAGCAAAGCTCCAGAGCAAGGGACTTGCAATGATCGATGATAGAAATGTGAAATATATCAAGTTTTATTCAGAAGATGGCTCTGTAGCAGTCGGGGACAGTTATAAAATGGACGTCCTGCGACCGGATAAATTAAAAGATATCCTGTCGGAAGAACTCTGGATGGCGAAAGTGAAGGAGAGCACTGAAACAAAGTATTCTTACGATCCGAAGCTTGAACAGATGTTAAAGGCTGTTTTCACGGAAGATTATACGTTTGAATGCAGTCTTGAGGAATTTCTTGATGAAATGTCCGTTAAACCGGACAGTAAACAGAAAAAATTGCTGCTTAAGAAATTAAAAGGCGATTATGCAAAAGACAGAGAGACGCTGCTGAGTGTATTCGGCTACGAAGATGATGACACTGCTCCGGATTTTGAGGTGGAGCTTTATTATATCTACAAGATTAAAAATGGAGAGCTTATCCGGGCATTTCTTCCGGAGGAGTGTCTGTCACAGACGATCGAGGACATTAAGAAGTGTCTGATCGTCGAATCCAAAACAAGTATCACTATTGATTATGACAATGAATAAGGAGGAAGAGTCATGAGTGAAATTTCAAGTGAAGCAAAAAAAGCAGGTGTTTTAGAACCGGAGAAACCGGTATCTGAAATGACAGAGGAAGAATTAAAGGCTTTCCGTACATCATTTGATCCGGACGAGATGGGATTTGATGGAACAGAGGGTATTGATGAGGAGGATGAGAGCGATGGCAGTAACTAAACCAGAAGTACATAGACTGATCTCAAAAGTTAACTTTTCCGATTCCAACCGCAAGCCGGAACAGATCAAGTATCTGGTAAAACATTATGTAGGTGCAACCGGCGGAGCAGAGGCAAACTGTAAATACTTCTATAACAAGTTCAGGGGTGCATCCTCACATTTCTTTGTGGGGCATAATGGCGAGATCTGGCAGTGCGTGGAAGAAAATGATACAGCATGGCACTGTGGAACATCAGGAAAATATAAGCACAAAGAATGCCGGAACAGTAATTCCATCGGTGTGGAACTGTGCGTAAAGAAAGATGCAAATGGCAATTGGTATTATACAGAAGAAACCAAGAAAGCAGCGGTTCAGCTGTTTGCTTATCTGATGGACAAGTATCATATTGATGCAGACCATGTGCTGAGACATTATGACGTTACCGGAAAGAATTGCGGAGAACCGGATGTCCGCAAAGGCAATAAGGAATGGTCACAGTTTAAACAGGATATTGTCGAGTATGGGAAAGAAGCAGCACCGGAACAGCCAACAGCACCAGAGCAGACAGTTGTACCGGAGCAGTCGACAACACCAACACAGACAACTACACCAGAGCAGACGACTGCTCCAACACAGAATGCAGGTGTTCCGTATACGATTGTTACGACGTGTGATTCCCTTAAAATCCGTTCAGGCGCAAGCACGATCTATAAGGTAGTCGGTCGCATCCGGGAATCAGAAGGCAGGAAAAAAGAATACACCATTGTGGAAGAAAAGAATGGATGGGGCAAGTTAAAGAGCGGTGCAGGCTGGATCTCACTGGCATACACCAAGAGAGTATAGAAAGGCTGGTCTTAAATGAAAGAGGAACTGTTAAATGAATTAGTGAGCGAGACCAGAATGGAAGATATTTCAGAACGTTACAGGGAGATTGCAAAGCTCATAGGAATAGACAACTTTGTAAAGCTCAGCAACTACGCAAGAGGCGACGAGATTTATTTTCCAAAGGTTGAGAGCGTGGTCAGTCCTGCAAGAAACAGACGAATCAAAAAGGAATTTAATGGTTCCAATGACAAGGAACTGGCGAAAAAATATAATCTTACTTTGAAACAGATATGGAACATCCTGAAGGATGAGCCGCCTGCAGGACAGATGTCCTTAGATGAATTGTTCGGCTGATCATGATCACCGGCACAGTTCATCAAGGCTGATAGCTAGTGCATCAGAGAGTAAAAAATAAAGCGTGGAGATACGGTGTGATTTCCACGCTTTTATTAAAAATTAGAATTGTATTGTGAAAGCGAGGTATTTATGATACTAAAAAGATATGATGAATTGAAAAAAGGAGATAAAATCTGGTTTCACGGATATAAAGCATTTGTAAGAGACGTCAAAGAGACTGGCACAGTAACTGACAAAAATAACGTATATCACTTTGGTGAAAGGATATTTGCTTTAAACATAGGCTTTGAACCTTCGCCGGATGGTATTGAAAAAATAGCATATAACAGTAATACTTTTAATTATGGAGGAGTTGCTAGTTGTACTGCAGCAATGAGAGAATAAACAAATGAAACTATGATTTAGGAGTGAATAAAGTATGAAATTTGATTTTGCTGAGAAGATAGAGTTTCTGCATTGCATCGAAGTTAAAACAGATAACGAGGATTTGTTTGAAGATGTTGCCAATGATGTGGCTGAAAGATTAGACATTGGAGAAATTGAAGATAAGAAAGAAGTTATTAGAATCTTCGAAGAAACATTCGGTGCAGATAATGTTAATTTTATCGAAGATGGCAGCGGAGATATAGAGTTTGAAGCCTATTAAACTGAACTTTAAAAAGCCATATTTTATGCGGTTTTTTGCAATTTTTCACGGAAAATATTATCCAAAAATGCTTTCCCTAAACAGTCCATCAGAACAACCTTATAATCAGGTCATGACTTAGAAGTCATGACCTATTTTTTTGCCTCTCATTTGGTTCGTTGCCCTGGAACAAATATAAGGAGCGTGATATTTATGACAGAAATTTTGACAATGATAGGTTTTGAAGACGTGACGAAAGTGATTGCATTGATCCTTGGATTTATCAGTGTATGTGCAATCATTGTTTCACTGGTCACAGAAGGACTGAAAAGCATTAAGCAGATCAACAGTTTGCCAACAAAGCTTGTGTGCTACGCGGTAGCGGTCATTCTCACAACACCGATGATGATCGCACTCATGGCTTATATGAGAACACCTGTGGAGTGGTACATGGTATTTGCTTCCTTCCTGGCATCGTTTGTGGTTGCAAAGGTGAGCATGTCCGGGTGGGATGATGTGAATGAGCTGTGTAAACGGCTGTTCAGGACAAAGTAAGGCGGTGCAGGAATGGATTATGTGATCACATTTTCGGATGTAATGGCGGGGCTGATGTCGATCGGACTTGGAGTGATCACTTTTTTTGTGAAAAAGTGGTTTGACAAGATGGAAAAGAAAGACGACGTTCTGCAGTCCGCAATTGAAAACACAACATCAACTTTGAATAAGAAGATCGAGCAGGGCAACAAAGAGATTCAGGAGAAGATCCAGAAGAATGACGAGAAGGTGAATGAACGGATTGACAAGCTGGAGGAAAAGACCGGCAATGACATCCAGAACATCAGGCAGGAGATCAATGACATTAAAGGCGATTTTGCAACAACATTTGTGCTACGCGAGGACTTCTTCCGCTCCATGAACGGAGTGGAAGACAGGATGAAGATCATTGATAACAAATTAGACAAACTGCTTCTGATGGGAAAAGAAAACAAGTGAGGTGAGGAGATTGACAGATTTAGAGCAGGCAGAGGTGCAGCATAACAAAGCCATCCGTGGATATATCATCCGCTGTCTCGTAAAAGGCTTTAACAACACGGCACTTACAAGGCAGATCTCAAATTCCATGATGGCGGCAGGACTGATCCTTTCGCCGGACATTGGCAAACACCTCGATTATCTGGAAGATGCCGGATATATCGAGTACACAGATGAAAAAGTCACAGCATACACAGCATATGCGAAGGATGCCGTGATCAAACTCACAAAAGAAGGTGTTGACCTTGCGGAAGGTACGATTGAAGATCCGGGAGTTGATATCTGATGGCAAAGAAGAGAAGCAGAACGAGGGTATGTTCAAAACTTGATGAGCTTCCAGAGGAGCTGAGGCTGAAAGTGGATGTGATGCTTGCAGACACGTCAAATACTTATGAATACATCAGCAAGTATCTGAAAGAGGAAGGTTACGACATATCAAAATCAAGCGTCGGACGTTATGCGATGCGTTCGAACACTGCAACGCAGAGACTGCTGGAGGCACAGGCACAGACGGAGAAACTGATTCAGGTTGTAAAGGATAATCCGGATGCGGATTATTCAGAAGCTGCGATTCTGATGACCATGAACGGACTGATCAATAAGGTTGCAACCGCAGAAGAAGAATTTCAGGAGATGCCGCTTGATAAGGCAGGGCGTCTGATCGCATCACTGTCCAGAACCAAGATATACAAGGATAAAGTGTTACAGGACATGAAGAAAAAGGCTGATATTGCATTTCAGGAGATGGAAGCATCCATGATGCAGGTGATCAAGAATGATCCGTCACTGGCAGAGCAGCTGAAAAAAATCCTGACGACTGCAAAAGAGAGGATGCTGCTGGATGATTGATTTGAACGAATGGATCCGGGAACTTGACGACGGACCGGACAGGGAACTGATCGACCATGAAGAATATCAGAAACAGCTTTTCAGGGACTGCGTTCTCAGAAAAGATGACAATATGGAAAAACGCGAGGAACTTTTCGGGAGATTCTGTTCCGGGGAAATGCTTACCGGAGAAAAAGGACTCAGGAAGGAGCTTGCAGCATTTGACCTTGGATATTTCGGCAGGGCATATCTTTCACATTACTTCACCAGACCATCACCTGAGTTTCATGAAGAACTAGATGAGATCTGGGAGACAAGCGTAATGAAATCCAAAAATCCTATGAAATGTGCAAAAGAGATTTCAAGGATGAAGGGTTCAAGAAATGCCATAGCAGCACCCAGAGGACATGCAAAGAGTACAAATCTTACATTTAAGGATGACCTGCATGCAGCGTTATATGGATATAAGCATTACATCCTGATCCTGTCTGATTCATCCGATCAGGCGGAGGGGTTTTTAGATGAGATCAAAACTGAACTGGAAGAGAATGCAGATATCATTGAAGACTTCGGAACTTTAAAAAGTGATAAAGCATGGCGCAGCAATGTGATCGTCACAAAAAATGATGTCAAGATCGAGGCGATCGGTTCAGGAAAGAAAGTCCGTGGTAGAAAGCACAGAAACTGGAGACCAGACCTCATTGTGCTGGACGATGTCGAAAATGATGAGAATGTAAATACTCCTGAACAGCGTAAGAAGCTGAAATCATGGTTTGAAAAAGCTGTATCCAAGGCAGGAGATACTTATACAGACATCATGTACATTGGAACAGTGCTTCATTATGATTCACTGCTCAACAATGTATTGCATAATCCAAGATATCATACAAAGAAATACCGGGCAGTGATCTCATGGTCAGTCCGGCAGGATCTTTGGGATGAATGGGAGAGCATATACACGAATCTGTTTGACGAGAATCACGAGGATAACGCACAGAAGTTCTTTGATGAACACCGGGAGGAAATGCTCGAAGGAACGGAAGTACTCTGGGACGAGAAGCTGTCCTATTATGATCTGATCGTGATAAAGGTAACAGAGGGCGAAGCGTCCTTTAACAGTGAGCTGCAGAATGATCCGATTGATCCTGAGAATGCAACCTTCAACGAGGAATGGTTTGATTACTATGAACCGGAGAACATGGATTTTGGTAGCAGCGAGTTTTTACTGATCGGGGCAAATGATCCTTCCCTTGGAAAAAATAAAAAATCGGATACCAGCTCCATCATCAACCTGGCACTGTCTTTGACCACAGGTTACATGTATGTGGTAGAGGCATCCGTTGAAAAAAGAAAACCGGATGTTATCATCGATGACATTCTGGAGATGAACAGACGTAATAAAAGGGACTTTGGAAAAGGATTTTTCAAATTCGGAGTGGAGACGGTGCAGTTCCAGTATTACTTCAAGGAAGTCCTGGCACAGCGTTCTGTAGAGCAGGGAGAATACCTGCCGATCGAGGAGATACAGAGCAGTGTTAATAAAATACTGAGAATCGAATCTTTGCAGCCGATCATTAAAAACAAGTACCTGAAGTTCCGGCGTGATCAGAAGACATTGCTCACCCAGCTGAAAGAATTTCCTATGGGAAAAAATGATGATGCTCCGGATGGACTGCAGATGGCTGTGCAGCTGGCTCAGACAGTTAAGGCAACGGCATCCAGTGGAAAATATAAGAGTGTGATCAAGCGGAAGTTCCGCATGGGAAAAGGAGCTTACTAGGAGGGAGCGATAGATGTCAAAGAAGAAAAAGAATAAAAACATAAAACAAAAAGAATTCAATCCAGACGTGGATACCGGGATAGGGAGACCAGTCAGGGCATCAATAGCGATCGGTGATCCGAATGATAAATACAGTAATTATCCTTCAAATGGACTGACACCGAGAAGGCTTGCCCGGATATTCCGTGCAGCGGATGAGGGAGATGTCCGGGAACAGATGGAGATGTTTGAGGAAATGGAAGAAAAAGACTCACATCTTTTCTCACAGCTCCAGACAAGAAAGCTTGCAGTTACCGGACTGGATTGGGAAGTGCAGCCATTCTCTGATGATGAAAGAGATAAAACAATTGCCGAGTTTATCAGGGATCAGCTGAAGAATATTGAAAAATTCGATGATATTCTCATGGATCTGCTTGATGCGATAGGCAAAGGTATCAGCGTCATGGAAATCGAATGGGGAGTAAAGGAAGGACATAATGTGATTGAAGATATCACATATGTGCATCCTAAAAAGCTGATCTGGGACAGCCTGACGGATGAGATGAAGATATGCACAAAGGAGTTTCCTTCCGGTGTAGCGTTTCCGGAAAACAAATTCGTGATACACAGATATAAAGCAAAATCCGGACATGAGAGCCGTAATGGAGTTTTAAGAGTTGTGTCATGGATGTATCTGTTCAAGAACTATGACCTGAAAGACTGGGTGTCGTTCTGTGAGGTCTTCGGTATGCCATTGCGACTTGGAAAATATACAGCCGCAGCATCCGAAGCAGACCAGAGAGCACTGATGGAAGCGATTTACAGTCTTGGAACAGATGCAGCCGGTATTATTCCGGATTCTACCATGATTGAATTTATTGAGTCCAATAAAACGACCAGCGTGGAAATATATGAGAAGCTTGCCCGGTACTGTGATGAGCAGATCAGCAAAGCTATCTTGGGACAAACACTTTCTTCTGATTCAGGCGGTGGCTCTTATGCACAAGGCAAGGTACATAATGAAGTCCGGCATGATCTGACAGCAGCAGATGCCAAAGCGCTTGCAACGACGATCCGGCGGGATATTATCAAGCCGCTGGTGGAATATAATTTCGGCTACGATGTGGACGCACCGCTGTTTACATTTGCAAGTGAAGAAACAGAGGACTTAAAAGATACGGTTACTATCTATCAGACACTGAATGCAATGGGGCTTCCAATATCGACAGAGCATATTTATAACAAATTCAACATTCCAAAACCGGAGGAAGGCGAGGAGTTATTAAAAACTCCAGCTTCCGGACAGATGACATTGCCGTATCCGGACATGGAACAGGAAAGCCTTAAAGATATGCCGGAACAAGAACAGATCGACATTCTGACAGATGAAGCACGGAAGCAGACAGAGCAGATATTTCAGAAAATGATGGAACCAGTTCTCAAGATGGTTGACAAATATGAGAGCTTAGATGCGTTACAGATGGCTTTGAAAAATGAGGATACATTGAAAAAAGTTTACAGGGAAATGGATTCCCCGGATCTGGAGGACATCATGCATCAGGCAATTTATCTGTCAACACTGGTCGGAAGGAGTCAGCAATGAAAAATGCGGAGTATGGTCTGACCGAAAATTTGATATTTAAGGAAGCAGTAGCATTTCTGAAAAAGAAAAAAACGCTTACTGCGGATGAGTACAAATTGCTGGATGAGGAAAGCAGAGCGAAAGCGTTCACGGTATCCGGGTACACGAGCATGGAAGTACTTCAGACATTTCTCAATGAACTTTCTGATGCATGTGAGCAGGGAAAAACAAAGAAAGACTTCATGGATAACATGAACGACTTCCTGCAGCGCAATGGTTACACTGGCTTAAATCCTTTTAAAGCAGATGTGATATTCCGGACTAATATGCAGACTGCATATAATGCAGGACATTATAAGAGCATGACTGATCCGATAACAATGAAACTCAGACCATACTGGAAGTATACGACGGCAGGAGACGGACAGGTCCGGGAAACACATGCGATGATGGAAGGACGCATATACCGCGCAGATGATCCAATATGGGACATCTGGTATCCACCAAACGGATTCCGCTGCAGGTGCTCTGTAGTGAGCCTGACAAAGGCACAGGTGGAGAGATCTGGTGTGGAAGTGAGTAAAAGTGCACCGTATGACATTGACTTTTCAACCGGAGAGATAAAATACAGATTCCCAGACAAAGGTTTTTCAAATAACCCGGCAAAGAATGCATGGAAACCTGATCTTACTGGTTTTGATTCTGTTTTAAAGAAAGAATTTAAGCAGCGCAAGAGTAAAGACATAGAGAAATAGTTCCCGAAAACGTATTTTTGGATTTAAGACAAAAACCTGCTTATGTGATAGAAAAGTCGAAGAAAAAGATTAATGTGCGTTATAACGCGTTATAACGCTATCAGAAAGGCAAATAAAAAAGGAGATGATAGCTTGAAAGGAAGATATCTGGCATGTGCATCCGAACCGGTTACGGTGGATGGTGTGCCAAACGAGATAAAAATCCTGCCGCTTGGAATGGTTCATTCGCAGAGAGGTGACTTTCAGGTGGATGATGAGAGTGTTGAGATGATACGCAGCCATTTCAAAGAACGGAAGCTGGATCTTGTGATCGATTATGAACACCAGACACTGCAGGACATACAGGCTCCGGCAGGCGGCTGGATCAAGGACATCTACAAAGGAGAGGATGCGCTGATCGCAAAGGTAGAGTGGACACAGAAAGCGGCGGAGTATCTGAAAAATAAGGAATACCGGTATCTGTCCCCGGTTGTACTGGTACGCAAAAAGGACAGAAAGGCAATGAAACTGCACAGCGTAGCGCTTACGAACACACCAGCTATCGACGGAATGTTTCCTATCGTAAATTCCGAAGATATAGATGATTTTAAGGAGGAAGAAGACTTTATGGAACTGAAAGAACTTATCACATTGCTTGGTCTCCCGGAGACAGCAACCATTGAGGATGTCAGAAAAGCACTGACCGAGGCATTAAAGAAACCATCCACAGACGGAAATGAGGTAGTAGCTAATTCAACGGTGCTCTCACTTTTAAGCCTTAATGAGGACGCCAGAACAGAGGATGTTGTTGCAAGCATCATGGCATTGAAAGCAGGAAACACAGATGTTGCTGCTGAACTGCTGGAATTAAAGAACCAGCTGGCAGAGAAAGAGGCAGATGAACTTGTGAACATGGCATTGAAAGATGGAAAGATTTCCGCAGCACAGACAGAATGGGCGAAACAGTATGCTTTAAGCGACAAGAAGGGCTTTAAGTCTTTCATGGAAAAAGCGCCGGTAGTCGTCAATATGGAAAAAATGGATCTTAAAGATGCCCCTGATAAGAAAGATTCGGAGGATTTTGACATGGAAATCCTCAAGAACATGGGAATCAGTGAGGAAGACTATAAAAAGTATTACAAGCAGGAGGAAAAGTAAATTATGAGAGCAGGAAATGAGAGACTTTCCGGAAATAACATTGTTATTCCGGTAGCAGCAGGTGAGAGTATCACAGAAGGACATCTGGTTGCAATCAGCGCAGCCGGATATGCAAGCGAGGCATCGAAGGCTGAGAACCTTATGATTGCAGGATGTGCAATGAAGCCTGTAGATAATATAGGCGGAGAGGATGGAGCCGTAGAGGTGCAGGTGAGACGAGGTGCTTTCGTCTGGAATAATGATGGAAGCATTAAAGCAACAGATGTTATGAAACCATGTTATGTGTCTGATGCACAGACCGTAACGATCACAGCAACAGGATCAAGCAAGGCAGGTGTCATCCTTGGAATCGAGGGCGACGGTGTCATTGTAGAGACATTATAGGAGGGTAACCAAGATGATTGTAAACCAGCAGAACTTACACGGGTTGAATGTAGCTTATTCAACCGCATATAACAAAGCATTTCAGGGTAGAAAGACTCAGTATGAGAGGATTGCAACTGTTGTACCAAGTACAACGGCAAGTACAGATTATAAATGGCTCGGACAGATGCCGCAGATGCGAGAGTGGATCGGAGAAAGAGAGATTCAGTCACTTTCAGCTTACAACTATTCTATTAGAAATAAGAAGTTTGAAATGACTGTTGCTGTACCAAGAGATGATATTGAGGATGATACTTATGGCGTATATGCGCCAATGTTTGCAAACATTGGTGAAGCAGCCGCAGAGCATCCGGATGTTCTGGTCTTTGATGCATTAAAAGCCGGATTTAAAGAAAACTGTTATGATGGGAAACCATTTTTTGCACAGGATCATGCTTCCGGAAAGGATGGAAAGCAGACTGTGAGCAACATGACAACAGAAAAACTCTCCACAGATGCATATGTTGAGGCACGTGCATCCATGATGGGACTTTTGGGCGATCAGGGAAAGAGCCTTAACATTGTTCCAAATTTATTGGTTGTTTCGCCAGCGAATGAAAAGATGGGAAGACTCATCCTGGAAGCCGACCAGATTGAGGGAACCACAAATGTTCTGAAAGGAACAGCAGAGCTTCTGGTTGTGACTGAACTTGCAGACCAGCCGGATTACTGGTTCCTGCTTGCAACACAGAAAGCACTTAAACCTATCATTTATCAGAAAAGAAAACCTATTAAGCTTACCAGCAAGACGAATGACAATGATGATAATGTATTCATGAAAGATCAATTCCTCTGGGGCGCAGATGGACGTTCCAATGCAGGTTATGGTTTCTGGCAGATGGCATATGGTTCCACTGGAACAACAAGCTCGAAAGGCTAGGTGATCTGAATGGCATATTGTACCGCACAGGAAGTACTCGATATGCTCAAAGAGGACATGATGAATTTCATTATCGGAAATGAGTATATTGAGGATAAAGATGAGAAAATCGAAAAGATCATGCCAATCGCTGAACAGGCGGTTGCAGATGCAGACGCAGAGATTGACGGGTATCTTGCCAAGCGGTACAAAGTGCCGTTTGCAAAGACGCCGCAGGTGATCAATAAGTTTGCAAAAGATATTGCACTTTACAACATGGTCTCAAGAAAAGGAGTGGATGAAAACGACAGGGAAAAAACATACCTTACCCGTTATAATGCAGCCATTGCTTTTCTGACCAAAGTTGCAGAGGGCAGGATCAGTATTGGCGTCAGCGAAAACAATACAGAGGATGCAGCCAGGATAGGCTTTTCAATGTCAAACTCACCAAGACTGTTTTCGAGGGGAAGCATGAAAGGTTGGTGATGGGATGTCATCAGTAAGCGTCCGGTTGGACGATGAAACAGATCAGCTGATACAGAGGCTGAAAGATATGTCTGACATTGATAAAGCGGGGATGATGAATGCTATTGCCGAAGGATTGAGGACATCTACATTAGAAAGATTCCGGACGGAAGAAAGCCCGGACGGAAAAAAATGGAAGCGTTCCATACGTGCCGAGAAAAGTGGAGGAAAGACACTGACAAAAACGAAACAACTCGGCACATCCATACATGCACAGTCGGACAGCACAGGGCTTGCAGTTGGTACGAATGTTATTTATGCAGCTACGCATCAGTTTGGTGATGAGCGTACGATCAGGGCAAAGAGGGGCAAGAACCTGAAGTTCCAGATTGGAGACAGATGGATCAGCAAGCCACAGGTAAGTGTGAAGATACCGGCGAGAGAATTTCTGGGTATCAGTGAGCAGGATGATATGGATATACAGGAAATGCTGAAAGAACTGTTTGAGGAATAAACGATGAAGGAAGAAAGAGATTATTTGGTTGGAGTATTAAAAAAAGCGGGCATCCGGTCAACAGTACACGATAGCCTGAAAAGCTTAAAAAACTGCAATGAAACACATATCGGGGCAGTCCTCAGAGTGAAGGAAACATTTGCTCGTTCAGGCTCAAAAAAAATATATGGGGAAGAGGGGCAGCGGAAACAGCGGAAGAAACTGCATGTGAGGATCACGACACTGCATGTGGTGATTGCAGATTCCAATGAGGAAAAAGTGGATGCGATACTGACTAATTTCATGAAAAACATCGGTAAAGGTGTTCCGGTAGACAGAAACTGGGTAGAGATCAATGTCGGAGACGTGGATTGGATCGAGGAGGGGGACAGCATCCTGAAGAGCAAAATAGCAGTTGAGTTTGATGTCACTCTGACAGGTGGCATTTATGAGGATACAGATCTGAAGAAAGTGGAAGTTGGACAGATTGAAAAAAAAGAGTGACAGGAGGAACAAGATGACAGATAAGAAGGATTACATGACCATCGAGGAACTGAAAGCGCAAAAAGATACATCCAATGCTGTATTTGCCGGTGTAAAAACAGCCAATGGATGGGGAACAGGAAAGATGGTCACGGAAGAGGAATATGATGCAGCGGTAAAAGCTTTTAACGATGCACCAATGGATGGGAGCGTGAGATAAATGTTTGGAGAAGTGAATATTGAAGTACAGGATGGAAATCTTGGAAGGAACACATCTACAGGTTCATTTGTACAGGTGAAAATCGGGGCATCCACATCAACAAGTACTGTGCCGGTGCTTGTGACAAATACAATGAAACCGGCAGAGATCAAAGAAAAACTTGGCTGTACGCCGCTTGCGGATGCATGCATCGACGCGACAGAGAACGGATTGAAAAAATTATATGCAATCCCGGTCAAAGCAGATGTCGACGGAACAATCGGAGAGGTGACAAAAACTGGAGAGAGCAAGGGAACAGTCACAGCATCAGGAAAACCAAACAATGCTTACGATGTTGTAGTGAAGATCACGGCAACTGGAAAAGTGAACAAAGGATCGTTTGCTTATTCCATTGATGGAGGCAATAACTTTTCGGATGAGTACACAATCCCGCTGGGTGGGACATTTGAACTTCCGGGAACCGGTATTACTCTTACATTTGCAGACAGCGGAGAAGAGGAAGAATCCTTTATGGAAGAGGATGCATTTTCTTTCAGCTCCACAGCTCCGACACTTAGCAATTCGGGTGTGCTCAAGGCAGTTGAGAGTCTGATCAGCTTTAATTCTGAGTTTGAGATTGTTCATATTGTCGGCACATCAGGAAAAACACTTTGGGCAGCACTTGCAGAGCAGGCGAAGGAATTTCTTGAAACTTACAAGAAACCATGCATTTTCTTGTGCGAGGGCAGAAGCTGTGGATCAGAAGAAAGTCTGGATGAATACCTTGCAGCAATGAAGACAGAACGGAAGGGAATTAACAGCTATTTTGTTAGCGTGGTGCTTTCCTACGGAGTGTACACAAGAAAGGATCTCCGCACGCAGACAATTAATTTTGCTGGCATCGTTTCAGGATTGTTAGGTCAGGCAAAAGAAAGCTTATCCATTGGATGTGTGAAAGAATTCCCGATCAGCTGCTCTAAGCTGCAGAAACTTTTGCCGGAAGGAATCGAAGAATACGCAAAAGAACTGGATGCACTTGGTTATATAACATTAAGACAGTATACCGGGAAAGAAGATTACTACGTGACGAATGCCAATGTACTCGCTGCAGATGGAAGCGATTTTCCTTATGTTGAAAATGTCCGGGTACTTAACCGCATTGTTAGGGAAGTAAGCAAAAAAGCAACAGATAATATCCAGGCAGAGATTGATCCTGATAATATCGAGGCGAGCATTAAACCTTTTGAGGCAGATCTTGGAATTGCTATTGATAATTGCATCAAAGATAAGATCATCAGTTCCGGATCAGTCACGATCGAAACGGAAAATGTAAACATCCTTGTGGATGAGACCTTAAACGTAAGCATTGAATGGGTTCCGATGGGAACCGTCAGAAAGTTCAATCTGACATTTGCAGTCAATAATCCATATGGAGCAGGAGCGGAATAGGAGGTTGAGATAGATGGATCCATTGATCAATGGTAAAAGTTATGACTGGTCGAGTATTGATTTTCATATGACAGATATGAACAACGTGCAGATCCAGGAAGTTGATTACGGAGATGAACAGGGACTTGATCCTGTTTATGGGAAAGGCGGCAAGATCAGAGGATATGGTACTGGCAACCAGAAAAATACCTTTAAGATAACCTTGCTTCGTGAAGATTATGACGAAATGTGCCGCGTGATCAAGTCAAGCGGATGTAAACATTTCTATGGATACATGATTCCGAAAGTCACTGTGAGCTATGCAGATGAGGGTGCTAAGACATCTACAGATGTTATCACACAGATTGTGTTTAATAAAAGAGATTTCAAAGGGGCGCAGGGTGATACATCCTTAAAAGTGACGATCGAGGGTATGGCTATAGGCGGAATCAGCACCAATGGTCTTGAAGCATAATCATTATTTTTGACAAAAATCAGGAGGAAAACAAGATGGATAATGTTATGGAAGGACAGCTTATGGAAAGCAGACAGGATGCTGCTGTAACAGATGAGATGGAGAATCTCAGAAAAAAATATAAAGAAAAGGATGGCAGAATCTACGAGATCAGGACAACGATCCAGGAAGATGATGAAGAGGAAAAAGAATTTACATTTCTTTTCAGGAAACCGGGAACCGCATCCTATGAGAGATATGTCAAATTGTCGTCCAATTCTGCAGTGAAAGCATTAAAGACATTTGTAATGGATAACATCTGTGAAGAGCAGTATAAGAAACTTGGGGATGCGCTGGAAGAATATCCGGCAATGTGCATCAGCCTTGGAGAGAAGCTTCTCAACATGCTTGGATTATCTAAGGATACGGCAGTAAAAAAGCTATAGAGCAGGAAAAGGAAAGCATTAAAAGTAACTTTGTGGAATATGGAAGGCTGCTGATCAATATGTATCTTCCCGGAAAATTAATTCCGGAAAATATTTATGATATGCCTTTTGAGGATTTTTTAAAACTTTTAGCGATGGCAGAAATTGCAAGAGATTTAAGGATTGAAGATATAGAGGTGGGCGTAAATAAAGGATATGTGGAAGCACATCCAGATTCACAATAAGATTTAAAAGATGCCCGATGAGTACACTGGGCATCTTTTTTTAATGAGGTGATGAAAGTATGGGAATGGATTCTGTTTATAAATTGTCCGTTGTTCTCGGACTGACAGATAACATGACTGGAAACCTCTCAAGTGTGACCAATAAGGTAACTGATAGTACTGAAAAACTGAACAAGGCATTTGGAAGTGTACAAAAGGCTGGAGCTGTCATGGTGGGTATAGGAACGGCACTGACAACAGCGTGCCTTGGCACTGTGCAATCTACATTTGATACACAGAATGCCCTCGGAGAACTTGCCTCTCTGGGAGTACAGGATCTTGATGCGGTAGAAAAGGCAGCAAAGAGCTTTTCTGACACGTGGGCAGGAACGACGAAAAGCGAATTTATTACTGCATCTTATGATATTAAATCAGGTATTGCATCGCTGACCGATGAAGGTGTGGCAAAGTTCACGGAACTTGCAGCCTTGACCGGTAAGGCAACAAAGTCCACAACAGAAGAGATGGGTTCTCTATTTGCGACTGGTTATGGTATTTACAAAGGTGCATATGAGGATATGTCAGATCTTGAATTTGGGGAGATGTTCTCAGCCGGTATTGCTACAGCGGTTAAGAACTATAAAACAGCAGGTTCGGAGATGGCAAGTGCAATCTCAATGTTAGGAGCCACAGCAACAAATAATAAGATATCCATGGAAGAACAGCTGGCAATCTTAGGACAGCTTCAGACAACAATGAGCGGATCAGAAGCAGCCACGAAGTATAAATCATTTTTAAATACTGCAGCGAGTGCAGGAGAAAAGTTAGGTCTGTCATTTGTGGATGCAAATAATCAGCTTCTGACAACCCCGGAGATATTGCAGAAATTAAAGGATAAGTATGGAGATACCCTGGATGCGGTTGAGAAACAGGAGATCAAATCGGCATTCGGAACAGATGAAGCTGTTGCCATGATCGACCTTCTTTATAATGACATTGATGGACTGACAGGTGGAATCGACAGCTTAGCATCCAGCATGAAGCAGGGTGTCAGTGTGACAAATGAAATGGCGGAGGCTATAGACAACACTCCGGAAAGAAAATTCGAAGTTTTAAGGCAGAAGATACATAACAATGCAGAGGAACTTGGAAAGAATCTTCTGCCAGTTGTAAATAACACACTTACAAAGGTCAATGATCTTATAGACAAAGGTTCGGAGTGGATCGCAAATAACCAGCAGACAGTGCAGAGCATCATGAATATAGCATTGCGGTTGGGAATTATGCTTGTCGTGATCGGTACCGTAGTAGGTGCGATCGGAACGATTGGAAAAGCGGTCTCCGGTGTCAGTGCAGCCATTAAGACAGCAAGGCTTGTCTGGCTGGCATTTAATACAGTATTTGCAGCAACTCCGATAGGATGGATTGTGATTGCTGTTGTTGGGCTGATAGCGGCATTTGTACTGCTATGGAATAAATCTGAAGCCTTCCGGAATTTCTGGATCGGATTATTCGACCAGATCAAAGGAAGTGTCACACAGGCATGGGAAACATTACAGCCAGCACTACAAAATGTCGGGCAGAAATTTATGGAACTTTATGAGGCAGCAAAGCCTATACTGGAGATTATTGCATTGATTGCAGGGGTTGCCGGTACATTTTTTGTTGCACAGTTTGTGGCAGGAATACAAGGGATGATTGTAGCCCTGACACCACTGGCGAATGCCCTTTCGGATCTTATTTCATTTGCAACAAATATAATCAACATGTTTGTAGCTTTATTTACCGGGGATTTTACCGGGGCATGTGAGTTTGCAGATGCAGCGTTGCAGGATCTGGAAAATTTTTTCGGAAATTGTTTCGATGCGATTTTAGCATTTGCAGGTGGATTCGCAGAAGGATTTTTAGGTGTTATCTGTGGGGCACTTCAGGCAGTTGGCATTGATATTTCTGTAGATCAGTTGAAACAGAAATTCATGGACGGACTTACTGGTATATTATCAACAGTAAATGACAAAATGAACAGCGTGAAAGATAAGTTCAATGAGAAGATGGATGCTATACAAGAAAAGGTAAGTAATGCAATTGATAAGATAAAAAGTCTTTTCGGAATTGATTTCCCGACACCAAAAATCAAACTGCCACATATTAAGATTGATGGAAGTTTCAGCTTGAATCCACCAAGTGCACCAAAGATCAGTACCGATTGGTATGCGGAAGGCGGAATCATGACGAGACCGACGATATTTGGCGCATCTGGTGACAAAATGCTTGGAGGCGGCGAAGCCGGTGCAGAGGCAATCCTGCCATTATCTGCACTATGGAGTCATCTGCAAACATTTATCCATGAGGAGCTTGGTGGCAGCACTGAAGACAAGACAGAATCAAGAAGCATTGTAACGGAGCTTAGCCGAAGGGAAACACGAACACTTGAGAGAAGCGAGAGATTAAGAACAGAAAAGGAATCGGATCATGAAAAGACAGAAAGTGGTAATCCAATTATTATTCAGCATCTGGAACTGAAACCGGATCTTACAAAGATAAAGGATATTGAGTTGTTACAGAAACTGATAAATGAACTTAAGGATGCACAGAACTCTAGTGATGATCCTAAACCGGCGACAACGTAAGAAGGAGGAAGAGCAGATGCTGTTAGTGCAGGAAAATATTGTGAAGCTTGGCGGAGTCATCTTATCAGGGCAATGTAAGAAAATAAGCATAGATGAGACGGCAACCATAGAAAACATTGAGGATGATAAGGGAAAGACCAAGGCAACCCAGCCAACGGGATATGAAGCAGCAAAGATCAGTATAGATTTTATCCTGGAGGATTCGCCTGAGATGACGCAGGATGAACAGATCACTGCCATGCAGAGGCTCTTTAAAGCTTACGGACAGACAAAAGCCAACCTTTTGGAAATTGTAAATGAGGATTGTGCTGCAAGGGGAATATCAAAGGTTTATTTTAAGAAACTTGGAACACAGAATGTGATTGCTGAAAGCAGAAGGACTGCAACATTAGAACTGGTTGCACCTGTGATCGCAGGTATAACTACCAAGACAGTCAGCAGTGCTTCTGCAGGAAGCAAAAAAAAGAAATCGAAAAGCAAGAAAAAAAATGAAAGCAAAACAACAAAAACTGTGGAGTTCCCACTTACCAGAAAGAAGCAGAATGCGAAAGCAAAACTGCTGGCAAGGGATCTGGTCTTGTAAGGAGGGAATATGGGATATAAAAAATTGATAAGTCCTGAATTCCGGATAAGCACGGAACATTATGAAATAACACGAGGGTGTGAAGTGGAATGTTTTTCAAGCAGGGAAGCAAGGTCAGACTGGTGCAGGGTGGAACTTGCAACACAGTATGATGGGATCATATCTTATGGGGACAACGAAGAGGCGGTTGTTGAACTTGGATATGATGATTATGACGTTTTACTTTCCGGGTATTGCAGGAAAAATGAAAATGATTCCTGGAAAGAGATCATGATCAGGGATGACATGATAAAACTGGAACAGACTATGATCAAGGCAACATTCATAGACTGCACGCCACAGGATGCGATCCGTTATATTTTAACGCAGGCAGGTATATCAGATTATGTTTTGACGGAAAGTGAATATGGGAAAAAAGATACTTTTATCATTAACAAACAGAATGGCATTAAAGCCATTATGGAAGTAAATAGTTCGTGGGGGATAGATAACGATTTCTTTTTCCGCAATAAGATTTTTTACTGGGGATGTTATCCACAGCAGGATACCATATATGTGCTTACAGAGAGTGAAAACATTCTTTCACTGCACAAATATGGAAGCCTCTGGGAGATAGAAACTCTCGGAGTTCCGTGGATACATCACAGCCAGATGATAGAAGTGGAACATTCCAAATTCACCGGGACCGTTAAAGTGGAAAAGACGATTGTGAGGAGTGATCCAAGTGGTCGGACTAGAATGTACATTTATTTTAAAGGTGGGTGAGTACCATGTCAGACATGTTAGAAACTTTTGTGCGGAAAGGAATTGAGAATGAAATAAAAACAAATTATCCGCATATACAGCATCCGGCAGGAATGTATGCAAAGGTTGTCCAGGTAAAAACAGACAACGAAAAATATGTGTACACTCTCAAAATTCTTGACAAAACATTAAACGTAGATAACGACTTTCCAGAGATTCCGAATGTTAAAAGCAGTATTAGGGCACAAAAAGAAGATATTGTGGCTGTACTTTTATTATATGGAGGAAGTGATGTATTTGTTCTGGGGAGGTGTGAAAGATGACCATTGTCGGGGAAAATAATACAGATATAATGCTCGATGCGAATGGACAGCCTGTGGCAGACAGCTCTGGAGACTTTAAAACAGTATCAGGAGATGCATGCTGGGAACAGGATCTCCGGTTGGAAGCACTTACTGAACCGGGTGAACTGTTCTACGAAGATGAAAATGGAGATGAAGCTTATGGATTTGGGCTTCTGGATTTCAGTCATGCGGAAAACGATGAGTTTACACAGAAGGAAATAGAGCAGAGAGTAAAAAATAAATTGTCAAAGAGAAAATATCTCGACCAGAGAAAAACAAGGCAGAAGATAAGCTTTGAGAACGGCGTGTTCCGGGATTACGTAGCTGTTTCAAAACAGGATGCTGTTGATGAGTATAATGTTGAACTCACAACAGAGGAAGTGGAGGTTGTAAGTGAATGATAGACGAAGAAACATTAAATAAAGTTTGTCCAGTTCCGGAAGAAACTGCTGTTATGAATGAAATAAAAACGGAATTGGATGAGCAAGGATTCATCATTAACAATTTCAATAAGGGTGGTATTTTCTATATCATTATCAGAATATTTGTCATGATTTATGTTCAGCTGCTCAATCTGGCACAGACGATTATTAATAACGGATATATAAAACATGCAGAGGGGGACTGGCTGGAAATCAAAGCTGCAGATGTGGGTAAGGCGCGGAAAGAAGCAGTAAGGGCAAAGGGATATATAACGATTTATCGTGAAGATTATGTGAATGCACTGCAAATCACAAAGGGACATATCTTTAAAACAAAGCCGGATGTAAATGGCGTAGAACTTAAATATTACGTTGCGGATGAAACCGTCATTCCTGCAGGAGAGCAGACAGGAAAAGTTTTAGTGGAAGCAGAGCAGACAGGAACAGCATATAATCTTCCTGCGGATAAGATCACAGTGTCCATGATCCATTTGGATGGAGTATCAAGTATCAATAATGAAGAAAACTGGTTATATGAAGAGGGTGCTGATATTGAAGATCTGGAGTCTTTAAGGGAAAGATGTCTGGAAGCATGGTCTGAACTGGCAGAACGCACAACAGCGAGTAAATTAAAGAGTGTGGCAAAAGCAGTGCCGGGAGTACTGGATGTGCAGATAGATGATCAACATCCAAGAGGACAGGGAACAGCAGACATAATCATCACAAGTACTTCAGGTGCAGCCACACAGGAGCTTCTGAATAAAGTTGAGGCAGCAACAGAGTATTTAAAAAATAATTATGATGATTTTTTGTTTAAGTCATCTACGATCGTGAATGAAAATATCACGGTAACGATATTTATTGCCAAAGAAGCATCAACGCAGGGAGTGGCAGAGCAGGCAGAAAATGTGATTTCCAACTATATGCAGATTGCAAGCAGGAAAGAACTGAACTGTTTATATCTGGATGATCTTAGGTATGCGCTAAAAAAAAGGATCAGTACATATAAACGTGCCGAGTTCACAGCCCCGGATACAGATATAGAACTTGAAAAAGGAAAAGTTATCATGCCGGGAAAAATTTCCGTGACCGTTACAAATGTTGGAGGTGCGTAAGATGGAGAAATTTGCTGATTTCATGTATTACCTGCTAACGTCCCCTTTTAAGCGGATAAAAAAGTCACAGAATCAGTGGTACATTTTATTTCAGGTATTGGGATCATATATGGATCATGCAGGAGAAATCTTATATGAGGCAAGAGAGCAGACAATGCTTGCAACCTGTGATGCATCCATGCTACAGAACCATGCAGATGATCGCAGCATAGTGAGATATCCGGGAGAAACGGACGAGAACTACAGAAAAAGGATCGCTAATTATACTGAGGTATGCAGGCTGGGTGGAACTAATCAAGGCATGATCCTCGCAGTGAGAAAGCTTGGGTTTGATGATGCGGAAATTAAAACCGCAGTAGAACTGAAAGGTGATGCGGATAGATGGGCAGAATTTTATGTGATCGTGCATCAGGATATTGATAAGGAATATCCGATAGGTTTTGATATTTTAAAAAGCGAGGTGCGTAAGGTCAAATATGTAACTGCTAAAGATAATTATATATATCTGTTTTTGATAAAAATTATTACTCCGCCAGCAGAGCTGAAGCTTAAAAGTAAATCAGTAATTAAGATTGATAATTATAATTATTTGAGACTTGATGGTACATGGTCGTTAGATGGATCACAGACACTGGATGCATCTTATAGAAAGTTTTTAGTGAAGCAGAGAAGCCGGATACAGTTTACTACATCGACCGGAAGAGTTGGAAGCATCAATCGTGTTGTAACACATAATGATTGGTGTCTCGATGGAACTTATTTATTAGATGGAACAAAAGAAATGGATGCATACAGATTTGAGGAGGAGATTGTATGAAGCAGGTAATTACTGAGGCAAAGAGAAAAAAGATTGCAAAGGCATTACATGATACCGGAACTATTTCCAAGATAAAATATATTGCAGTTGGATCAGGTGGCGTGGATGAGAATAATGAAGTATTAAGTCCAAGCGAGACAGCTACAGCATTAAAACATGAACTGCTTAGAAAAGAATATACATCCAGTCAGAAAATCAGCGATACATGCTATGAATACACGCTTGTAATTGAAGCTAATGAGCTGGTTGGCGAGTATATCAGTGAAATTGCATTGATCGATGAGGATAATGATATTATTGCAATCGCTAACTTCCTTCCGAAAGGTAAAGACCAGATGGAAGATTCATTTGCAATTCAGGATATGTATTAGAGTTTAAGTGAGACAATGCTTATGAGAAAGATCATTGAAAAATTTATATTAATTTATCTGAGAGCGTGTCAAGGACATGAATTTTACAGAGATAACCTATATGTGGGGATGTATCGATTCAAACCAAAGAGCGAATCTCAGATACGTCATGAAATAGAAATTGAAAATAAGTTTGCAGAATGATACAAAAATTAGGAGGATATTTATGTCAAGTTTGAATGTTAATCCGGAATTTAATACAGAGATGGAACAACTCACACCAGAGACACGAGCACATGCAGACCGTTTTAATGAGCGATATGGACAGCTGCTTGGAAATGATGCGTTTTTAAAGGGAAAGCTTGAAGATGCGAATACAAATATTGAGAGAGCAATGGCTGTTGCTCAAGGCAAATCTGCCGGATATGTATTTAATACATATTCAGAATTAATTGCGTATATTGCTGTTCCTGCGAACGCGGAGAAATTCCGCTTGGGTGATCAGTTTTTAATAAAGGCAACGGATGTACCAGACTATTGGTGGGATAATACCGTAACAACTGCACAGACAGATTCTGCCGGAAATGTGATATCTGGAAAAAATACGTCCGGTAAAATAATTGGTGCGCTGGTAGAACTCGAAGCAAGAAAAATTGATTTGTCCAAGTATGATGCAAATGATGTAGCATTATTTAATAACATGTCCGATCAGTATAGTTCTGCCAGAACATATGATGTTGGAGATATCTGCATTCATAATAATGATTTATATAAATGCGTTACGGCAGTAGAAGCCGCAGAAACATTCAATGCATCTAAGTGGAATAAGACTTCATTGGCAGCACTGCACGCAGAGCAGGAGAAAAAAATTTCTGAGAATACCCAGAGTTTAACTAATAAAAATATAGCCACTGTAATATGCAGACCGAAAACTACTATTTATGACAATGATAGCAAAGATTTATATACAGAATTTACGTGCGAGCAAAACCCGAATGATTTTAATTTATTTACTGCTATTGTATCAGCAGCATATATGCAGACACCTGTATATATTAAAGAATGGTATTCTGAGACAGAAGACGGCATTAATATTTCTGCAAGTAGAACAATTCCAGTCGATAAACACTATTATAATTATTACTACACAATGATAACTTGGGAACGGAATCAAACCGCACCTTATAAGATTAAAGTCCGCAGAGCGAGGGAATTTTTTATAACAAGCACAGATGGCGTTTCTGTTCATGAAATTGGTTTCCCAGGTGGCTTATTTATAGATGCACTTCAAGGAATTAAATAATTAATAGCCAATCCTTAAAGTGCTATGCTAATTAAAACCTACCGCAAATGTAATGCCATAAAAATCAGTTCCGCTTGTAGTTATCTGGATAGCATTTGTATTTGAACCAACTTTAACATATAACTTATTACCTTTTTGTGATTCACAGAAACCTAAAAGTTTTAAATCACCAGCAACACCATATATATTGACCGGTGTTTTTAAGTTCGGATTTAAGCCGAACGCTGAAAATAATAAGTCAATCGTTCCACTAAATTCACCCTCAATGTGAAAAAATGCCGTTTTATTTTTATAAACGACAGAGCCAATGCAATCTTTTGCATAGCCATATAAACCAGTTTGATTAATTATCATGGATTTAATTATTAACTCAGTTAAACTCTGGGTATTTGCAAAAATTCATTATTGAGAAAGCACAAAATAGATATAATATTTTCTGCTTTCTCAAAAAAGATATAGCGCACTAATGAAAAATGTGATATTGTTCTTATATGGAGGTGACGGATATGCCATATAATGAAAAACAAAAAAGCTACACAATGAAGTATTTGAGCAAACTGAAAGAAATAAGATTCAGAGTAAAACAAGACGAGTATGAAAAATATGAAGAGGCTGCTAAGAAAGCAGGATATTCCAGTCTTAGGCAATTCTATATAGATGCAATCAATGAAAAGATTGAAAAAATCGATAATATAGCGCACTAATCTATTGACATATAGCGCACTATATATTATAATTGTATTATCAGATGAGGCAAGCAACAACTGAAATACAGAAAAGAGGTAAAAATGGAAGAAATGGGAATGACAAATGAACAATACAAAGGGATGTTACTTGATGAGTTGGAAGATTGGCAAGAGGTTTTAGAAATTGCAAAAGAAACAGATAATGACAAGATCATTAAAAAGGCTGAAAAGCAGATTCAAAAGATAAACGAGAAATTGAAATTTTAAAGGAATAACAGAGAGGGCGGGCTTGCCACCGCTCTCCGCTAAAAGAATTGTAGCAAACTAAATAGTAAATATCAAGACCGGCTGAAATATGCCGGTAAAAAAATACCATCAAAAGAACATATGTTCGAAAAAGAAAAGGATAGGAAAGTCACAACCTACCAAAGCCTTGACAATTCTATCCTTACACAAGCACAAATGCTCATATGAAAACTATACTGTAAAGTTGGCATTTGCGCAAGTTTAAAAAGAAGGAGAAAATAGATCATGAATAAACTGGATGTGCAAAATGCTATATTAAATGCAATGACACCATATTTAGACGATGACCAGCTATATCAATTGAAAAATACGTTGATAGAACAATTATATGGTATGAATATTGTGGAAGAAGAAACAAGATTATCGGTAGTTGTTGATGATAATGTGGAGTACCTGGAGCGTTTTCGTAATGAAATGCAGGTTAATAACATGTCACCAAAGACCATAAATCAATACTATAGATCTGCTCGTAATTTGTTAGAATATATAAATAAGAACTTTAGAGATATAACTTATGATGATGTTATGTATTATTTTGCAATGTTTTCCAAGCGAGTAGGAAGAGATGGAAAGTACATTTCTAAAAGAACCCTTGATACTCAAAGAAAGCACTGTAAAGCCTATTTTAATTGGTGTCTTGAAAATGAGTACATTGATAAAAATCCATTTACGAAGTTTAAAAAGATAAAGTACGAAAATCCGCAAAAACATGTTTTGAGTAATGCAGAAATAGTTATGCTTCGAGATGCCTGTGAGAATGAAAAAGAATTAGCTATTATAGATTTTTTACTTAGTACAGGTGTGAGAGTAAGCGAATGTTGTGCAATGAATATTAGGGATATTGATTTTTTGACCGGAAAAGTAAAAATTTACGGTGAAAAAACTCGAAAATGGAGAACAGTATTCTTGGATGCAGCTGCACAAAAGCATTTAAAAGAGTATTTAGATGTAAGACCAGAGTGTGATGAAGATGCAGTCTTTGTTAATAAAAGAAAGCCACATACACGGGTTGGAAGTCATGGTATTGAAGATATAACAAAAAGTGTAGCCAAAAGAGCTGGAATTGAAAAGCAATGTACAGTACACTTATTCAGAAGAACTTTAGCTACTACATTATATAAAAAGGGTATGGCTTTAAAAGATATAGCAAAAATATTAGGCAATTCTGTAGATACTTTAGAGAAATACTATATAATTATTGACGATTACGATATCGAAAGTAGTTATAAAAAATGTGTTGCTTAATATATAAATTCTTATTAATTTTGACACAAAAAATGCAAATAAGTTTTCTTAAAATACTTCCCGAAAACGCACTAAAATTTGTGTCAAAAAAAATGAGAATTTGTGTCAAAAATTTTGCGCAGCTACAGGAGCAGATCAACAAATAAATGTTGAAGAATCTGTATAGGAAAACAGAGAAAACAAGAAGCAAATCACTTCTTATTCTCTCTGCTGTTCAAGATACCGTCAATCGTACCTTGAATGATTTTTAATTCATTATCACTCAATAAATCAAGTGACGAATCTATCTGACGGCGGGATGGGTTTTTCTCCACATTCTTCGCTGGATAGAAATACTCGTCAACAGATATATTGAACATTGTAACTAAATCATGGAATAACTGAAAGCTAGGGTGTTTTCCGATATTTTCAATATCTGCGATATGACGTTCTCCGTAAAAGACTTTATCGCCTA
>ERZ1034781.183-NODE-183-length-35604-cov-30.787730_pt1 | contig 35604 bp, 48 predicted proteins | sample MGYA00520700_ERZ1034781 | MGnify/ENA primary metagenome ERZ1034781 (study PRJEB33766, sample SAMN09781709) | gut metagenome | biome: gut microbiome | host: Homo sapiens | place: Madagascar | study: EMG produced TPA metagenomics assembly of the PRJNA485056 data...
AATTGACTGAATCTGTCAAATATTAAGTTTTATTGGCACAATTTTAAGATATATTAGCTACTTTTTATCCCTCATGCGCTCAAAATACTTTGTCTGGTCTTTGGTGATATTCTTCACCTTAATCTGTATAGTACAGTTCTTAGGCACTGTATCATTGATATTATCCATCAGTTGCTGGATAATATCATCCGTGTTCCGGTAGCCCTTACCTTCCACATGACCAACCACCTCACCCATGTAGTAGGCATCAGCACTGAGTTCAAACGTCTCCTCAACCTTCTCAAACACCGGAGCATGATACTCTTGTGTTCGTCTGCTAGGCTCATTAGTAAAGAAAATCTTCTCCACCACCTTCTCGTTCAGTTCCCAGGCTCTGGAGAAGTCTGGCTTCACATATCCCATGGTAATCTTGTGAGTACTGACGTGATTCATTGCAAAGCCTATCTCTTCATAGTTGGCACCAATATCATTTTGCGCTATAGTTGCCCAGGTGTGGCGAAAAGTGTAAGGAGTTATCTTCAATTCACTATCCTTCAATGTATTGACACAGAATTTCTTTAGAAAGAGGCACAAATTACCATCCATCGACCTGCTACACCCATAGCTTTTATGGAAATTAAACAGATATGGGTCATCTTTATCTGCGAAATACTTCGTCATTGTAGGTAGGAGCATATCAGGAACTCTCATTTCTATATATGCTTCATCAGCTCTAGCCGATTTCGTCTTCTGGCGCTTGTAATGCAAGATACCATCATAATAATCAACCTTCTTCATTACATAAAGGTCAGCCACATTGATCCCGGCAAGACACAATACCATCTTGCAAACATCCACTGCCAGGCATTCTGTCTTAGAAGAAGGAATCACAGAAAATATCCTTCTGCAATCCTCCATCAGGATAGCACGCTTTTTGGGCACTATATGCCTAGAAAACTCCACCTTAGTCCAAGGATTCACCTTAATCCTTACGATGTCGTTGTCATAATCATTATATTTAGCCACACCTGCCTTGAACATTTTCTTCAAGAATTGTGGATAGAACGACTTCTTAGATTTAGAATCCTTCATACTATCTATCCATCCTTGCACAAGTTTGGTATTCAATTCGCTAAACATAACTTTCTCAGAACCACAATATCTTTCTATGCTATGCAATGTATTGTGATAATTGACAAGAGACTGAGGTTTCAATGTTTCAGACAATTCACCAATATATTCTCTAGCGAAGTCTGAGAAACACACATCTTCATCATTCTGCTCCAGATAGTCCCTAACCTGTTCAGCACTCCAGGAACGGATGTCTAGCTTATTTAGCTTGAACATCCATTCTTCAATAATTTGGTTCAGAGAATTAAGCACAAAAGAATCCTTCACATCATGAGAACCCTTCACGATGCCTTTCTGCCCCACCATCTTGCTCGTCTTGATATAAAGCGATCTACGATTATGAGTCATTCGGATATAAACTTGGTAAAAGCCATCCGATCTCTGATGTTGAACAACAATTTTAAATGTAGCCATAGTAATTTTCTTTTCAAAGCAATTTCGAAACAAACGCCCTATTTTGTCACGTTTATCGTGCCAAACGTTTTCAAAACACTACACTTCTGACTATCTAGAAACCAAGCACTTACGTTAACTTGCTTAATATCAACAAATTACAAAAAAGGACTCTTTTATTTCCAAACTAAATTCATAATATACTGTATTTACTTACGTTCAAGCGTTTCTTTCAAAACAATTTATAAACTTTATATTAATTATATTTTACTTCTTAACTTTATACACCTTACTTATATACATTATACTCTATCAACAGATGATGACTAGCACCATTGCTGTCTTTATAGAGCAAATCTATAGTTACTTCATAATCATTCTTGCCTAAAGTCACATACATGTAACTTCCTGGAAGAACATTCTCAAAATCAACAAGTGAGCACCAAGAGAAGTAATCACGGCTAGAGAGATCTATCTTCTTCCCAAACTCTAAGTTTTTAACCGTTATATCAAATTGGGACCATGTAGTTTCTCTGTTTCCCTTCTCGAAGGCACTACAACTAAATGTTGTCACCCCTTTGTCAACTTGAACCCTAGCCCAGTTACTGAACATATAAGATACACCATCTTGTATGTAATTGAACCTGGTCCTAGGTTTGTTCTGCCAATCTTCTTCAGGAAGATAATCATTGCCTGTTAAGGTCCCGGCATAGTTCACATCAAGATTATACACGAAGTTGTTGTGCTCCCTATAAATAATATGTATTGTTACGCTTATACGGTCTCCTGCCCTAGTCAACACATAATAGCTACCTGATTCTATTTTGGAGTTTCCACCCTCAAAAGAATAGGTCTGCTTGCCATCACAGAAAGATATGCTAGAGTTGTACTTACTTGTAGTTAAATCAACCTTTTCACCATAGATGTAGTTAACACAGCTAAGATACAAGCTCTTGCAAGGATGCTCAGATTTCTCTAAAGCCAGGTTTATTCCAAAGTACTCATCACTGGATGGTGCAGATGTAAGAGGAGCAGAGCACCACGAAGAGTAAACATCATACCTGGTATCATTCAAAGAAACCACATTGGTTTTCTCGCCAACATCTACTTCATTCAGTCCTTCCCTGCTACATGAACAAAGAAGGCATACAATGAGCATTATCAATACTTTAAAACTATATTTTCTCATTTATATATATATTTAATGATTATACGCTCTTCTGAAACCTTCTTTTAGCTTCACTCATATTAACTTCCTTTATTTACTATAGATTCAAAAGACATCTCTAAACTATTTATAAGCCATTAAAGAGAGTTTTTATCTATACTTACTAATAACTATCAATCCTCAACAACCATGTCACCTACGTAATGAGCCTTTAAGTTATGGTATTTACCATTTTTCTTAAATGACACAACAATATCCACTGTATATATGTTGTTCCTTTTAGAAATCTGCAAATAACTATCTTCACTCACATCTGATTTAGAATTGATCCAAAAGTTATCATAGCCGGAAATCGTATATCCAGTATAAGAGCTTAATGATATTTTTGTTCCTGTCTCATAATGTGGAAGAAAGACTTCTAGACTTCTCTTTGAACTTGATACTAACTCAAAACCATAAAATTCTCCAGTGGCTCGTGTCGGTTGTTGCTCTATGATAGAGTAATCTCCTGCCACCATTTTTAATATAGGTTCCTTGATTCCATCAACTTCTATGAAGTTACTTGCGTCTTGATTATCATCTTTGCTGCAAGATGTCACCAACAACAAGGCAAACATCATGAATAATAATATAAACTTCAATTTCATAATTACTTTATTTATATTGATTAAACTTACCTTACTGTATCATTATCTATTTTCCACACCATCCACACAAAGTTTTTCCTTGGTCGATGGAATTAGCTTCATCTGTAGCAGTTATTTTGCCTGTAGTTCTCTTAAGAGCTGGGCAATTTCTGTCCTTGTGGTATCGCTTTGAACCAGGGCTATCTGATACATATACGTTGCCTCCTGCTGTTACCTCAGTTTGGAAGGCATCAGCCTCAGCATTATTAGAAGAGGAAGACAACCTACATATTGCAAAGCCAATCATCAAGAAACCTATGCAGAAGGTCACTAGACCAAAGCTAAAGAACTTCTTTGAAAGCCTCAGCTTTCTGTCTATATCATTTTGATTTTCTTTCATACACATCTAATTATTATCTCATATTTTGTTATAAGAATGTGATAAATATATTGATTTTATGTTTATTCCATACAATACACATATAAAAACATCATAGACAAACGTTGCTATCGTTTCCCATATACCAGATCTAGAATATATATCCCATGTATAACTTAAACAGTTGAAACCAAAATATATAATAACGATTATAGGTAATACCCTAGCGTTCTCTACATTTTTTACTATCAGCTGAAAAGGAAACAGAAACAACCCAACTAACATGAAAAAGACGAATGCCAACATCAGAAAGACGATCAACACCCACCATTCACTTTGTATAACAAATGTAGCATTATGCATGATTGCATAAGAAACTAAAGCCCACATCACTAATGAGTAAAAATAACCAGCTACAATACGCACATTTTTTATTAGGGCATCTTTCAAGTTTCCTGGCACACGATAATTGTATAAAACTAAAATAGTTCCCGACAAAGAAGCCCCAAACAGCTTCTCATATAAAGAGCATGATTCTGATGAATTATCATAGAATACCTGCATACACAATAATTGTAGCATTATTAGAAATGTCACATTTAAAGCAGAAACAAGATAAGCATCTTTTGTAATAGTAGGTTTTAAAATACTTATTACCAAATCTGTTCCAAAACATGCACCAAGGAAATATCCACCACAACACAATAAAGTGTATTCAGTGTAATTAACTGAGAAAAAAATGGCAAACGTTGTACATATAGCCACCACTGAATAGATGGCTACAAAAGAAGCAAACGGAGTTAATATTTTTTTTATGCAGTTATTCATAATCACCACATTTTTATCATCCTACATGTACCTGACTTCTTGCAGAAAGACCCTGGATCTCCCTCAGCACCTTATTTTCAGCTCTTAGAGCAATCAACTCTTCATACATAGCTTGATCACCCTTTGCTACAGCCTCAGCAGTAGAGGATGTACCATTTATCAATTCTGCAGGTTTAACCCCCAACACCTCAGCCATTTTTTCAACTAGTCCTAAAGACAAATCACTTCCGGTCAAAACTGCATCAAGTTCATTTCTGGACAAGCCTATAGAAGAAGCAAAACTTATATTAGATAAACCTTTATCCAAAATAATTGTCTTCAATCTATTCACATTCAATAAAGAAGTATTGCCCTCACATGTTTTGCCGACATACAAAGAAAAGAAATCGTAGTCTAGAGCTTGACAGACCTCTACAAGTTTACTTGAGTCAATAGATTCTCTTTCGAGGAATTTCTTAACGTTTTGACTAGCTAAGCCTATCCTTCGACCAAATTCAGACTTTGAAATACCCAATTCATTAATACGCTGCTCTATCGCAAGTCCGATATTAATCTTAAAATATTGTACTTTCATATCCAAATAGTGTTAAGACAATATAAATACATTGTATATTTCTTAAAATACAATACATTCTTATTGCGGTTCAATTTATTTTTATTACTTTTGCACCGTAAAGTTAGTAAATAAATAAATAAGTACCAAATAAATTTGAAGAAAAATGAAAGAAAATAGCAAAAAAGTTCCTGATGCGCCAGATAGACTGTTCGTTTGTCCATTTCATACCGGGCTTACAAGCGGATTGTTAGACGAAGATGGAAACCCACATGAAGGTTACCCAGTTTGGCATGGTATGGCGGTCAGAGCGAGTGCAGACGATCTGTTATACATAAATATATCCAAAGTCTGGCATTCAGGAAAAGAACTTCCAGAAAGCAACAATGAAGATTGCCTACTTGATTATGCTGATGGCATGACTATAGAGGTTGGGAATACTTACACTGCTCCTGATGGTACACGTGGATGGATCACAGATTCTGGTGGTCATCTTTTAGAAGAGATTGTTCAATGGGCATACCTCAAAGATTTAGTTCCAGCATTAGTTAATTATACAAAGGAGGCGTAAAATGAAAAAAAAAGCTCTATTCCTCGATATTATGCTCAATGACAGATTTGTATGCACGCTGAAATACATGTATTGTCCATTGTTCGCGATAAGATACGAGGCGTTAATAAAGTTTGTTCTCGATAAGAGACCGTCTTTGAAAGGCAAACCATTCAGAATAATGTTTTGAAGCAACAAACGAAACAAAGCGTATGAAAAAGATAATGTTCAATGACCAGTACGGTCTCACCCAAGCTGTTCTGGAAGGTCGCAAGACTCAGACCAGAAGAATCGCCTATCAAGAGCCTTTCAAGTTTTACTGCAATTGCGGTTTCTATACGGAAGGAAAAGACAAAGGCAAGCTCGCCATCAATGATGGCAATGAGATTGTGGCAAAGTCCACTTATAGAATAGGTGAAGTCGTAGCAGTAGCCCAAAGATACAGCGACATTTCACTGGAACCATCCATCAGGACAATACTATGCAAACATCCTGGATGGAATAACAAGATGTTCGTCACGTCAAAAACGATGCCTCATCAAATCATGATTATCAACATCCGTGTACAGCGCCTACAGGACATCAGCACCGATGACTGCATGAAAGAAGGAATCTTCCGTAGCCACATCGATGGTATTGACGATGCCTTTTCATACGATGCCACTAACGATAGCAAACGTAAGAAAAGGTGGTACAGAACTCCTATCGAAGCATACAAGATGCTTAGCTGTAAGCTCCACCTCCATTGGGGCAGCAATCCTCTCGTCTTCGTATACGATTTCGTTCTAGTTAAATAATAATTCAATTCATATAATATGTCAGAAGAAACATTACCACTCAGACCTCTGATCAGGGAATTGGCACTAGGTCAAACCATCGACTTCCCTATCAAGAGAATGTTATCGGTCAAGAGTAGTTGCACTGATCTCGGTGCCATCTACAGCCGGAAGTTCAAGACCAAGCTCAACCGGGAGCAAGGTGTTATCACAGTAACAAGAATCAAATAAAGCAATATAGTCATGAATCAAACAGTACAAATCCAGTTCGCTGACAAGATGGTCTCTTTCGACACATTCCTATCAGCATTACGCAATGTAGTCAAGGAAGAAATTTCCAAAGCTGTAGGCAAGCGACCATTCATCACCCAAGCCAAGGCCTTTGATGCCTTCGGCAGACGCAATGTAGAGCGATGGGTGAAGGAAGGCAAGGTCAAGGTCTTCGGGCGTGGCAAGAACGGCAAGATTACTCGCTACGAATACCGGGTGTCCGAGCTGGAAGCCTGTGCCTTTAAAGTTCAAGACTATCTTTCATAAAGATATTAAGGTTCGTAAATGAAACTATGATTTTAGTTATTTAGATATTGTTTGTGACAAGCGTCTTCGTGAGAAGATGGGTGTACTTCTAAGCTGTTAGAGCCTGGGCATCAAATATCATGCGCAAAACGAGCGATCTCTTGTAGTTGGAACATTCCATAAGAATAGATCTTGCAAATCAACTTTGCATATCCCTAGCCCAGGCTCTTTTGTACTTTTGCAATAACCCTTTTAATTCATACGCCAATGAAGATAATAAGAAACAGGCTCATCCCTCCACCGGGATTCAGCTATATCAATATCTGTGGGGTCCTCTTCACCAGAAGAAAACGCCCCATAACTCCTATAGAGGAAAGACATGAGAGCATCCACACCCGGCAGATGCAGGAAACGCTCTACATCTTCTTCTATCTCTGGTACATCATCGAATGGCTCATCAAGCTAGCCATCATCCGTGATACCAGGAAGGCATACCGTGCCATATCCTTCGAGCGAGAGGCATACCTGTATCAGGCTATCCCCGGCTATCTTGAAGAAAGAAAACATTATTGCTGGTTAAAACATTTATAGATTATGAAAACAGTCAAGATTATTCTTTGCATCGCCCTTTGGATATTCATCATCTGGGCATGCTTATACAAGCTCTCTCAGGGCATCCACGATGAAAATCTGATTTCTCAGATGTCACAGTGCACCTATGATGAGATAGTTGATACGCTCACCACTCGCAATGGCTTCCAGCCAACCGAGCATCAGATAGTAACCTACTATTATGAGCGCTATCAGAAGTAAGAGCACCTATGCAGCTCGCAAGTGTCTCCTCTGCCCTGATGGGCGCAACTGCATCAATGGCAAGTATTGCCTTAAACACAAGATGTACGTGCAGCACATGGAGAAACTTCCTTGCGAATAACAATTTAAACTAAATAATATGGAGCAGAACAACAAACATCAGCATGAAAACAACGACATCAAGACCTTCGATAAGGTTCTTGTGCGTAACCTTGATGAACATAAATGGAGACCAGCAATCTTCGTACAAACACGTATAGGCGATTCCCCATACAGGTACAACGCTTTGCTTTTATCTACTGGAAGGGCAGGTGATTTTATCCAATGTATTCCATACGAAGGCAATGAGAAACTGGCATTCACCGCCGCCCCATTCTAGGTAAACAGAAATGTGGTTTTGATATAATATCAATCATCATGGAATCAGAAACAGCAGAGCAAAACCGCAAAGCCCGGCAGCGAGAATACTATCTTAAGCATCGTGAAAAAATGCTAGCCTATTCTCGCAGATACCTCCAGGAGCATCCTGAGAAAAGGAAGCTATATCAGGAAAATGCTGCCCGGAAACGAGCTGACGGCACAGGCTATTATCAGCGTTACTATCAGCGCCACAAGGAAAGATTGCTGGCAAGCTCCAAGCAATGGCACCTGGATCACCCCGAAAAGGTGAAGGAATACCAGCGCAGATACTATCAGAAGAAAACTGCAGCCAAGAGAGAGAAGAAAAAGCCGAATCCTGACATAGATAAGGCAAAATCCCTCTTCCGTGATCCTGCCATGGCAGAACATCTGCAGTGGCTCCTCAATCACGCTGCAAGCAAGAATAAGTAATACATCAACCCGGAGACATGGAACAGCCTCCTGACTAGGCAGAAATATCCATAGCGTTAAGTAAAGACTACGCCTATTATATAAATCCGACCCCACGGAAAGGCGTGAGCCTTTTCTAGAAGCAGTTCCAGTCCATAAACAGAAAGGAAGGTGTGATATGACATAAAAATGTGTTTAATTCTTTGAAAGTGAAAATAATATTCAATATTAATTTATCTCGATCGGTATCCCACCGGGCAACCCATTTCGCCCGGTGGGTTTCAAAAAGAAGAAATATGAATCACGCTAGTTTATTCAGCGGAATCGGTGGCGCAGAGGTCGCTGCATCCATGATGGGATGGCAAAACCTCTTCCATTGCGAGATACAGGAGTTCCCTCGCAAAGTGCTCAACTACTGGTTTCCAAATTCAGAAAGTTATGAAGACATTACCAAAACAGACTTCCACCAGTGGCACGGAAAGGTCGATGTTCTCACCGGAGGATTCCCATGCCAACCCTTCTCCCTCGCTGGTCGAAGAAAGGGAGCGGACGATAACCGCTACCTCTGGCCTCAGATGCTTCGAGCGATACGGCAGATACACCCCACTTGGGTCGTTGGTGAAAACGTTGCTGGAATCAAGACGATGGTGGAGTCCTGCCAAGTCACTCAGATGGGACGCACAGACGATCTTTTCGAAGAGAATCACATATATAGAGAAGAAAGCCGATTCACACTCGACAAAATCTGTGCAGACCTCGAAGCCGAAGGATATTCCGTCCAACCGATTGTTATTCCAGCTTGCAGTGTCGGAGCGCCCCACAGAAGGGATAGAGTCTGGATTGTTGCCCACACCCAATGCGATGGACATAGCCCACAAGGACATGGAAATCAACGAGCGAGGGCGAAGAAATCCAAAGAAGGGCAAGACAGACCACAGCCTAGGTCTAGAAAACATGGCAGTGGCACAACTCCTTCCTACGCCCACGGCACTCGACAAAGGAGGAGGAAGAATAAACAAGAGCCTTTCACCGAATGCAGCAGAGCGTCCAACCTTGGCACTCGCCGCTCGAAAAGGCTTGCTTCCCACTCCTTGCAGCATAGAAGCCACGAAGTTCACCAAAAACATCAATTCCAATTCCCAGATGGGGCAAGGGCTGACAGCCTTAGCAGTAAATGGTCTTCTTCCCACCCCTACAGCAATGGAGATAAAACACTCCAACCGGGTGAAAGGACTGAAAGAAAAGGGTGCAAAAGGGATGTACAGCCGGAAGAACGGAGCACTCCGACCGAATGGACTGACCGACTTTCTCGACTTCAACAATCAGGTAAGTGGAGGAACTTCCCAACTCAATCCCCTGTTTGTAGAGGAAATGATGGGATTCCCTTTGATGTGGACAGCCTTACCATTTCTTTCCCCAAGTGGCGACAAGAATCCATAAAGGCTTACGGCAATGCCTGGGTCCCACAAGTGGCTTACGAGATATTCCGTGCCATCGAGGCAGAAGAAAACAACAAATGATAGAAATCGTAAATTCTACATTCCAAATAAAGAAGAATAATAAAAATGAAAACAGATGGCTACATATTAACCCCAGAGCTGTTGCAGTGGCGTTACTTCCATCGTCCTGTGGTCGTGCAGGTGCTCATCCATGTGCTCCTCTCCTCCGCTCACAATGAGGCTTCCGCTGCAACCCTCTCCTATCGTGATTTGGCTATACAGCTCCACACCACGGTCAAGGCTATCCGTGTCGCCATCGATGTGCTCATCGCAGAGAAAATCATCACCAAGTGCTCTGCTCCAAGAGCCTCAACCAAGCTCTATGTTAACAGTTCGCATCCCCTCTCCCACTGCATCCATCCATGGCAAAGAGACCAAGGGGCACAGATTACGGCACACTTTGGGGCACAGATTGGGGCACAGTCTAGGGCACAGATTCCTACCCCACAACAATCTGCCAATCAAGGTTGTAAGATATATCACCAAACAGAGAAGGGCACAGATGAGGGCACAGTTAAGGGCACGAAAGGGGCACAATCTAGGGCACAGCCAAAACAAGGGGCACAGCCAAGGGCACAATCTAGGGCACAGATTTCACAATTCGAAACCCCTTTAAATAAAGGTGATTCCAAAGATTCTAGCAAAGTCAATGGCACAGATAAGGACATAGCCAAGGGCACAGAAGTAAGAGAAAAGAAACAAATAAAAGAAAATCTTTCCCCTGAAACCCCTATAAAAGAAAACAAACAAAGAAAAGAGAAAGCCCACCCCCACACACAAAAAAAAGAAAAAAAGTCGGTGGATGCTGAAACTCAGTTCTCGGAAGTCCTTAGGCTCTTCAACCGCCTCTTCCTCGGCACGCAGGTCAAGCCAATCTCGAAGATGACTCCCGATCGCAAGAAGATGGTGGCAAAGTTTATCTCAGACTATTCCTTCGAGGACATAGAACCGATGCTTCGCAAGGCTCTCAACTCTGATCTGCTCTCAGGGCGCAAGGATGGTGGCTGCTATATCTCCTTCAACTGGCTCTTCAATCCAAAGAACTATGAGCCTTTGATGGAAGGAACATTCGACAACCCTACCGTTGAAGCCTCAGCAGGTAAAAGAACATCCCCAAAACCACCAAACTGTTTACCAGCCGAATCTCCGAAACCTCAGCATGAGGAAACCAACGAAGAGATAGAAGCCCGGCTTAAGCAGAAGGAAGAAGCCCAAAGAGCCAAGGACAAGGCAGAAACCGAAGCCCTACGCCAGAAGTACCAGGAATGGATAGAAAGCGCAGCTAAGAATCCAAATGGCTCCATGGCAAAGATGGTTCGACAAGCCTACGATAATGGCACACTCGCCAAGCTGGGCATCGTCTGGAATCCGTCAGTAGCCGAAGAAGAACAGTCGCTAGCCGATTTGGATGATCAGACCCAGAGTTATCTCCAGTCACTCCTCAACAATTAAGTAACAAATTTTTAAAATCATACGAATATGGACAGACAAGAATTAATCGACCGTCTCAACGGTAATTGCCCAGAGTACACGAAGAAGCCTCAGCAGAAGAAGGTCCAGCGTGAAGGTAAGTTACAGATAGCCTGTGTACGATGGTTTCGCCTACAGTACCCGGCATTCTCCACCCTCTTCTTCCACCCCAAAAACGAGGCAGAATCCTATGGCAAGAAGATAGCCATCAATGCAGCAGTCGGAGTAGTGCCGGGCGTTCCCGACCTCATCCTGGCTCTCCCATCCATCAGATATGAAGAGAACATCGGTGACCTCAGCCCCCACAAGGCTTTCTATCATGCCCTGGGCATAGAATTGAAGTATGGCCACACCAATCAGCAGACAGCCCATCAGAAGGAGTTCCAAGCCTTCTGGGAAGCAGCAGGCTATAAATACGTCCTCTGTCGCTCATTAGAGGAAGTGAAGCAGCAAGTCGATGACTACATGCGCCACGCTCCTCTCTCTGCCCGGCAGGATGTCAGCGTAGTCTATCACTCTGATCCGGAAACCGAGGCAAACAAGAAGTTATTAAATAAAATCACCAAAAGCAAGAAGTAACTATGCAAACAGAACTAACATTCATCCTCTTTATGCTTCTCATCTGCTCTATAGCAGTCCTCTATCTGTATTTGATAGCGAGAAGCAACAGAAAACACTGCCAGAACTGTGTTTTCTTCTCCCTCAGAAAAGAGTCCAAGCGCCTGGGCAACTGCTCCTGCTTCTCCGACCATCTTTTCTTTTGGGAGCCAGCATGCAAAGGCTGGAAGCGTAAACCTATAGAACAGAAGGAGGCAGAACTATGAAAGGATATGAAAATGTAGACGAACAGAAGCTGCTAGGATTGTTCCACAGCAAAGGAATCCTCTCAGCAAGGCCTCTTCTCAAAGACGACAAGGTTTTTGCTTCTGATTGCCACAAGGCTATCTACATCAATGCAGAAGTCTGTCAGGGCGAGTATGAGAGAACAGAAATGTTTAATCTTAAACTTCCTCCTGTAGAGCAGGAACTGAATATCCCTCTATTAAGCCTACAGAAAGCATACGATTTTCTGCCGAAAGTAGAAGATGAGGAATATGATCAGGAAGAATGCAACGAATGCAATGGTACAGGATCTGTAGAATGGGAGTATACTGATAAGAATGGAAAGACCCATCATCAAGACTTAGACTGTCCAGCATGCGATGGTTGGGGCTTTTTTAAGCGAAATGTCAGAAAGTGTTATGAACCGGAATATGATGCCATCATAGAGCTTGACGGATTCTTTATCAACAATCAGCATATAAAAGCAATAATTGATGCTTTATTTCTTCTGGGCAAAGATCACATCACGCTTCTCTCAAAAGCCAAGAAAGATAGCGAAGTTTTGGCGTACTTCCGTATTGACGAGAACATCACAATCATAGTCACACCGTATCGCTATTGCGATGAGGGAAAAGCTGATGCAAAGGTTGAACTTTAAAAACATACATCTATGGGCAATTACATCAAACAAAACCTGATGCAGTCAACACCATCGGTTGCCGATCAGGAGAAAATGAGGATGTGCAAGTTCTGTGTACATAGCCACATCAGCGACCTCGGCTACAACCATTGCTGGAAGTCTGATAGTGTCACTTATAACGGAGATTCCCCTACAGGCATCTGTAGCGCATACAGAGATAGTCGGATATGGAAGCCCTATTATTTCTATGGCCTCATGTCACGCTACAGGGGTAACATCTGTTGGGCAAGATCAGTCCACAACTCTCCAGCAAAGGGAAAGAGCCGTATTTTCAAATACGAGGTCATCGACCCGGTAGCCTCAACAATAGAAACCCTCCTGCCTAAGAAGTTCGCCAAGGAGTACATCCCTGCCACTCCCGGTTCAATGCCTCCACATACGATGAAGGAGTATGAGAAATGGGACACCTATTGTTTCGGTCGCTACGATCCACTGCTCTCAGAAAAACAGAAGGCAAGAAATTATCATGAAACCCACTGGCAGCAAATCCTATCCTGGGAAGCAATAGACAAACAATTAAAACAAGAAGCAATATGAAGAAAAGATATTTTTACGTAGTCGCATCATTCATGCGCAAAGACATAGCCAACACATGGCGTAAGGTTGACTTTACCATTATGAAGGATGATGGTTCAGCATTATTCCCTCTTATAGAGGCTTTCAAGACGATTAATGAAGGATATTCAGAGATAGTTGATCCTGCAACAATCCAGTTCGACAACTGCATAGAAATCAGCAAGGAAGACTATGAGGCTTTCAACAATCTCAAAAATTTAGTCAAAGTGAATAAGTAGAGATAGTAGTTGTCCCCACTTAGCCACCGTTCCCAGCGATTCTATCGCTGGTCCCTCAAAAAGAATATTAACAAAGAAAAAGTAATTAGTATGACAAAGGAAGAATATGAAGAAATGCGTAACACCATCGACTCCGTACGCGGATACTTCTACTCCATCGAAGAGCTAACCAAGGTCAGAGATCTTGTACAAGAAGTTGATGCATCAAACGACATGACTATACTAGAAAGCCCTGTAAAGTTTGAAATATTCATTCAGGGAATGTGCAGTGATACAAACGGAGACATCACCAAGTATCTCGATGCAGAAGCAATCCGCTACATCAGAAGTGCCATCCTCCGAAGATTAAATAGACGTATCGCATTCTTCGAAAATCAGATAGAAAACATTAATTACACCAAATGTAAAACAAAGAAAAAGTAATGAAGATAAAATTAATCAAACCAACGAAGTGCGCTCAGGATGTTCACGAAACGACCAAATATCCACGCCCATGGTTTAAGCCGAAGCCAGAGCTTCCAGCAGGTACGACTTTGAAGGTGGGTGATGTATGGACGAATTTCGTTGGTATATATTATCGCTGTATATTGCCAGACGAAATGAAGGACAAAGGATATTCTATCCCTTACTACGACATTCGTTCCGACAAAGCAAAAGTAATAGAACTACAATTATTTTAAATATTTACAATTATGGAAACAACAACATTAAAGCTGTACATCGGTACTAAGAAGGTTAAGGCAGAGCCAATGGTAAAATCTGCTGCAGTAGCCAAAGGATGGGCAAGACCATCAGAAGGCAACCAGGATGCTCCGGGTTATCACGTCCAGTACACTAACCCAGATGGCAGTACCTACGATTCATGGTCCCCTAAGGATGTGTTCGAAAAGTCATACCAGGTAGCAGAAGACTTCAAGGACAGACTCATTATTGAGTTCAACGAGTTGGAAGACCGTTTAAATAAACTCGATGCTTTCTTGGATGGTAAGCATTACGACAAGATCGTTGAAAAATGCGGAACTGTTCAGACAGCATTAATGCTTTCTCAATATCATGCAATGAAACATTACTACGATATTTTAAAAACTCGTATTGAATTATTGGAGGTATTTCCAGACAAGAAATAAGTGTGAACAATAAACATTATAAATAATGATTGTAACAATAACATTAATTATTTGCCTCAGCCTGGTCTTTGTTTTCACGCTAGGCATCGTCTCTTTCACGTTAAGAGACGAGAACTTCAAGGCTCGTTTTGATGACAAAAACAGGCGTTTAAGTCGAATTATTCAAGATCAGCGTAACGAACTTATCTCATACAGAGAGACTATCAAGGAAAATGATGACAATCTAAAAAGATCTCTAGAGGTGTTAACTTCTGCTTCTAAAGCCATCAACAACAAAATATCTCGTTTGAAAGATACGGAAGAACTTCTATCAATGTTCAAGGCAGAAATTGCAGATTTCACTTTGGGGCAGGATAAGTCTTCAAAGAAAATGGATGAAGCTATTCGTTCATTCTCCTCATGCGTAAAGAGAATTAATGATGATAATGTGAGATTATTTCAGCACTTTGAGGAACGTCTTGTCAGTCGTCCATCCTACCTCTCCCCTGAAGAGAAGAAGCATTTCATGGAATATATGCAAGCATGTTCTAAAGGCTATGCTTATATTAGCAAAGACGAAATTTTTGTTACTCTTGAAGACGTAAAAACAGCCCTTGAATGTGTAGGCACTAACAATTGGGGACAATTATACGATATTATCCCATCAGAAGAAGAATTTGCCAATGGACATAATACAGAACGAAATCAGTAAACTTCGTCATGAGCAGCATTTGCACGAAAGACTGCAAGAAGCCCAGCTTCGACAGATAAAGCGTGAGCACGATGGCCTTCACAAGTGGATAACCATCAAGCCAAATCTCAGCCTCCTCTGCCGAATAGACGAGAAAGGCAACCTCCTCCCCAAGGAGCAGGAACGCATCAGAAAAGTCAAACAAACTTTAGGTATCAAATAAGATATGAGTGAAGAATCAGTATTATCCTTTCGCAAGCTGGTTTCAGCTATGCGAACCACGGAAAAGGAATATTGGGCACATCGCGATAAGAAGATGCTGCGCCAGTCCATCGAACTTGAAAAGCGTGTTGATGGCATCATCATGAAGGCAGACGGAAATGATGTCCCTCAGAACGACAATGGCACATTCTTCCTTCTGGTAGCAGAACTTAGAGCCTCAACCATCCAATATTTCCAAGAGAAGAAGAAGCCACAGCCCGACAAGGAGCTGGTCAACTCCCTCTTCAAGACCATCAAGGAGACAGAAGCCAAGCTGGATAAGATGCTCATACGTCTCAAAGACGAGCAGATAAAGAAAGATGGCTACATCATCCAATATCATGTAATGGAACGTATGCCAAGAGCAAATCAGTCTCGTTCTATCTTTAATTCCTCGGATGAGCAGCTTGCCAATATAGAGTTGAATGACCACTACCGCCATCCCGACCCTCCTGGCACCATGTATTTCATCTGCAAGAAATATCTTGGCAAAGACGGAAAACAACTATCTCAGAAAGAGGTAGACAAAATTATTAATAACAATTTAAATTCTTAAGATTATGAACAAGAAAGAAAACAAGCCTCAGGAAGAGGCTAAGACACAAGACAAGTATCAGAACCAGCCAAAGGAATCCTTCATTGGCACAGGTAACGGTTCTTCCCTCCGTTCTCGCACAGGCACCTGGTTCGAGTGCAAGGTGCGCTATGAGAAGACCCAGGAGGATGGTAGCGAGAAAATGGTAAACGAGCAGTATGTTGTTGATGCCCTCTCCTTCACCGAGGCAGAAGCTAGCATCATCGATAACATGTCCGTCTATGTCTCAGGCGAGTTCAAGGTTGCAAACATCAACCCAGCCAACTACAATGAGATTTTCTTCTCTGGTAATGATGACGATGAGCTTTGGTTCAAGGCTCGTTTGGCTTTCATCACCATTGATGAAAAGAAGGATAAGGAGAAGCGTACCTATGTCAACTACCTCATACAAGCCAAGTGCATCGAGCGTGCCAAGCGCTATGTTGATGAAGTCATGGGCAAGACCATGAATGTCTATGAGTTGAAGAGCCTCAGCGAGACCAAGATTTTTGATGTCTTCGAACATGATTTAAGCAAGGAGTGGAAAGAAGACGAAGACCAAGGTCCAGACACTAATGCCGAGTAATCACTGACAATTCTTGCGCAATTTGGTTCTCAACAAGCTAAGTTGCGCAAGTTATCACTTCTCTTCCGCACATTTCTCGTAACTTAGCCCCACATTATTAATATATATAACATCAATCATATATGAAAAAGTTGAAACGTTTCATCATTTATCTCCGTCTCTGGTTCATCCGCAAGATGGGTTACACCCTTCCTTCTCTCAGAGAAGCAACCAGCGTCATGCCGGGAGAGTTCTATGATCTCTTCGGGCGCATTGTCCGGGCAGTTCCCAACAAGGCATCCTCCACCCCACATGTTGAAGACAACTTTGAGCATGAAGAAGTCCCAGAGCATTGCCTTAACTGCGATTTGTTCAAGGAGCACATCCCTTGCTCCTTCAACCACCGTATGCCCAACGGCTGCGATATTTGCGACAATCATCATTTCGAAATCATCTGCATCAACAGAGGTAACATCTAAAGCACGATCAATATGAAACAGCAAAAGTCAAATTATAAACTCGACAAGAAGACTGGTCACCTTCTCGAAGTTCCTTCCAGGAAGCAAGTTCGTGAACATGTCAAGAAGATACGTGAGCAGCAGACCCAAGAGCCTCAGGACCCCATCACCCTGCATGAGACGCAGGCAGAGAAAAACTTCAAAAAGGTCCAGAAGGTAATCGACCGCATGCACGCCAAGGCAAAACTGCCTGATTTCCTCTCCATGGCTCGACATAAGTTCCTCTCCACCGTCTGTGTCATCAATAAGCCGGGCAAACAGCGTAGCTTACTTCCTGATAAGAAAGGTCGCTTCGTAATGCTCTGCCATGGCAAGATGGCTAAGGTCTTCACTGCCGATGTTTGCCTTCTCGTCAAGATCCAGAAGTCCATAATCAAGAAACATGAAATGGCACCAGGTGGAGAAGTGACCACGGAACATTGGCAGGATGGTAGCTGGAGTATCGTTCCATGCCGGGCAGACAAGAGTAATTACACCACCATTCAGGAGGTTCGTCTTCGTCCATGGTTCTTTCTCCATCGCTATTGGTATGAAATTTCCTTCGATGGCAGAGTAGAGCCAGCTATGATGCTGAACGATTACGGCCTCAACCCTACTCTCAGCAAGAAGCATTTCTATGTTACCAGAGAATACGTCAAAGTACGAAACCAGGATGCCGAAAACGACTACTTCCGTTTCTGGCTCCACAAACCTACAGATTATGCAAAACGAAACTGATATTTACATCCTCAACCGTCCACGCCATCAAAAGCGTGGGCTAACCCTCAACAAGAATGGGCGCATCACACTGCGCTCATCCCCAATTAAACTTCTGGGATTGGAGCGAGGAGATAAGATCATCTTCTTATTCCACGACTCTCAGATGTACATTGTCAAGTCTTCCAGCCATAACCTTGCTATCCCTCTATATGGGCGCAAGTCTCAGCTTCACGGTTGCAGCGCCAGCACCGTCAAGGAACTCTTCAATCATATACCAGGCATTCCGCCTGATACTCAGGAGATAGACTTGGTAGTCTCTGACCACCTCGAAAACATCATGATATGCAATGACATCATTCAGGCTTTGGCAGTAGTCAATCGTGCCGACCCATCCCATTGCCGATAATTAAACATTAAGCACAACACATTAAACATTAAGAAAGATGCAACAATCAATCAGATACAAAGGTCTCAGCCTCACACCCGATGAAATGGCAGTAGAGAACGGAGCGCTATCCCTCTGTGGCAATTTAGAGCTGCATGATGGTGCATTACGCCCTGCCATTGTCGCTGGTACCAGTCTAGCCTCAGCGCTATATATAGGTAATTCTGCCAGCATCGCCACACTCCTCTATATCCACGAAACAGGCAGTTATAAGCACCTCATTGGTATTCGCACAGAATCTAGAGTTTCAACCCTCTATTGGTTCGATTCAGATGGTTCCTACATGAACAGCATCTATACTTTTTCTTCCGGTGTTTCCATTCTCTCAGTCAATTCTGTAGGCAACACCCTCATCATCACCGCCACCGATGGCATCCATTATGCCATTTTCTACCCCGATAGTTCCGGCTACGGCTCCTACCAATGGTTGGGGCAAAAGCCACCATTCTTGCATATAGGCTTTTCTATTGATGCGGCCAACCATGCTGGTGATTATGACCTTGGTGGCATTGATAGCAAGAGCAGCAGCAATGGCTTCTGGGATTGTTTTCAGCAGACCAACTTCACTTGTGCTGATATTTTCAGTGTCGTAGCCAATGATAGTTTTAGCCTAGGCGAAATATGCGCCAGTATCAAGGAAGAAAAGCAGTCCGACATAACCCAGAGCATTTATGCCCTTGTCAATCGCACCAACAATGTGATTGCTCGCAATGGTCGGTTCTATGCCAATTTCTTCGTCCGCTATTGTTATCGCATGTTTGATGGCTCCATGATTATGCATTCTGCTCCGGTCTTCATGCCTGTCCAGGTTCCAAATTCCTATGCCGTAGCCAGTGCCAATCTTACGTTCAATAATTCCGATGTCGTAGGAGACGTTTTCAAGGGCAAGATCAATGTCAAGGACACGGTAAAATTCTCTCGCCCCGATGGAGATTATCAGCCTTTCGAAATCACAATCAGCAAGGCTGCATTCTATTATTATCCTCGCAATGTCTCCCTTCTTTATAGCCTCAGTGGAGACACTGACCAGCTTAGGTTGTGGAAAGATGTCATCAAGTCCGTTGATGTGTTCATCACTCCACCTATCACCAATATTGATACGGCAGCGAAAATCACGTCTCTTGCCATCTATAAACCTAATTATGGCTTAGGTGTTGGAAGGGTTGATAGTTATACCTACGCCAGTGATCAGGAGAAAGTAGGATGTGTCAGGGTCAATTTCCCTACCATTTCAGATGATGTATATCACAATAAGTTAGCCAACACATCAGCCTTCTACAAGGTATGCTCGTTGAATCTTGAAGAACTCAGAGGATGTAATGAAATAGCTCTCCCGGTCGATAAGCAAGCTATATACGAAGTCTCTTTGCAGGAACAGATGAAAGACGATTACAAAACCCACAACAGCCTCCTGGCATCAGGCAGCTATGTCTACAATCATCGCCTCAATCTGTATGGAGTCAAGGAAGTTCTCTTCTCCGGCTTCAACCGCAAGGTCATGTTTCCGTATTCGTCACTGTTAAACTCCGATTCCACCAATTCATACACTCAGAATCATTATCGCATTGATAAAATAGTCACAGTTATCAATACATCGTCCGGAACCAAGCATGTCGTGGTCAATGATGACAGCGTAAAGAATGTAGATGCCTATATGCTCGCCAATCTGGTCAAGTTCTATCCTGATTCCAGAGCCACGCAGATGATTATTTATGCTACGAGAATGGAAGATTCCATCCCTTACGTCTTCTCGTTTCCGCTAACGCCATGCAACGAAATCAATGGTTCCATGCACATGGGCGATTTCAACCGCAGGATAGAAGAGTTCATTCTTGGCACATATTCCTATACTGCAGATGATGTAGTTGATTTAAGCAACAAACTCTACACGTCAGAGGCCGACAACCCTTTCCATTTCCCACTCAATGCCATCAATACCGTAGGCATCGGAACCATCCAGGGCATAGCCTCCACCACGCGTGCCCTCTCTCAGGGTCAGTTTGGTCAGTACCCTCTCATGGCGTTTTCCACAGATGGTATCTGGGCACTTGATGTGTCTTCAACCGGAACCTACAGCAGCATACGTCCTATCAGCCGGGAAGTCTGCTCCAATCCGGCAAGCATCACACAGCTCGATCAGTCTGTTGCATTCGTCACCAATCGCTCACTCAGTCGCATAGTAGAATCTCAGATAGTGTCAATGACCGATGTCCTTGATGGCCCTTATTTCAACATCTCGGCTAATCTCGGCAAACTCGCCAACTACTTCAAGGAAGAAGAAACGGACGTTGAAGATATCAAGGATATGAAATCACAGATGCGACAGCTCATCAACTTCTCAGAGCCACCAATCGACTTCTTCCAGCATTGCAAGGTCATCTACGACTACAAGAACTCTCGCATTCTTTGTCTCGATGTCAGCAAGAAGTCGATGGAAGCCACGGCAGATACCGTAGCCTTTAGCTATTCCGTCAGAGATCAGACTTGGAGCACCTTCATCATCAAGAACGTACTCACGGCCATCAATTCCTACCCTCACCCCTACATACAGTATCGTGACGGTAGTGTCATGTGCCTAGACCTGGGCTATAACTATTCCGATCCAGACGAAACCGAGTATGCCGGAATCCTCGTCAGCAGAACCCTAAAGTTCGATGAAGACAATGTACCGAATGCCATCACAGGCTTCATCCATTCCCTCACCACCGATGTCAAGCCTGTCATGTGGCTCTACGGCAGCAATGACAACCAGCATTGGCACTATCTGGGTCGCACCAATGCCCCCAAGAGTCATTACATGAGCAGCCACAGCTTCCGTTATTTCCGCATAGCCCTCTATCTCTGGCTAGAGTCCAAAGACCAGTATTTCGCCACTCGCCTCGAAGTCATCCGTCGCTTCAACAAGTTCTAGCCAGAAAAAACCAAGAGCCTTCGCAAATCAGGAGAATCCCGATAGCGAAGGCTCTTTCCATAAACACCCAAAATAATGAAGAAAAAGAATAGCCTCAAAAATAAAAAGCCCCCGTTCCAGGCGATTCCATCGCCTGGTCCCAGATAGCCCCCCAAGAAAAGCCTCTCTACGTAAATCTAGGTCGTCTCTCCGTATAGTTATCCCGGCTCAGCAAGTCGCTCTTGATGTTATTGTAGTCTGCGGTAGCGCTTTCTCCATACGTTCCAGCCTTGTCTGCAAACTGATCCATCAGGAATTGGCTCATCACGTAGTCCACGATGTAGCGGTGGCAGTGGCTCTTCAAGGCATCCGTCACAGCCACGTTCCAGTTCGGAATCTCCAGTTTCAGCGTCACCGTCTCATAGATGGTTTCCTCCCTGTCCTTACCAGCCTTGTTTACGGTAGCAGTCGTTTCGTTCTCCTCACCGTCAATGATGGTGGTCACTACCTCCGTCCAAGTACCGTCTTCGTTGTCAGTATAGACATACTTTCTGATGCCCTTCACCAGTCGCTCCAGATTGTTGTTATCCTCCACTCTACCTGAGGTCAGATAACGCTGAGCTGCAACCTTGATATTACCGATGGCTTCCGTTACGGCACGGTTGATAATACTGCGAGTCTCGTCACTGTCCGGGCTTTCAATGTTGGCTCTGATGTCCTTCTGGGCTTCGTCCACCATTCCCTGGCTCACTACATAGCATCTTGCCAGTATATCATTACATACCTGCTCCATGCTAAAATTCAATGTAATCAATTTTCTATCCATAATTGCAATTATTTATATTGAAGAAAAATTATCTCAGTTCGAAAGGTGGTCTGCCTCCGCTCCAGTCCACGAAGTCTTGATGAAAATGCTGAGAAGCAAAGTCAGAATTGCGCTCAGAGCCTTTTACCCCTCTCTGCTCATCCTTGTCTACCGTGTCCTCATTTCTAGCCTCAGCATCCAAAGTATTGCCTTCCTTTACGGTTGCATCAGAACCTCTAGCCTCAGCATCCAAAGTATTGCCTTCCTTTACGGTTGCATCAGAACCTCTAGCCTCAGCATCTACTGCCGAAGACCCTTCTTTCTCTGTATCGTCAGCAGTTCTTGCAGCCTCAGCAAAGCAAAAGTCCTTCTTTAGCAGCACCTCTTTGATAGCTTCCAGGTCACTTGCTCCCATGCTGGCATAGTCCGTATGGTTCATATCCGGGAAGTCGCTCAGCCATCCGGCAAGGATAGCATGAACCAGATAGTTCTGAATTTGGTTGGTCAGAACCCCACTTAGTCTAGGTGGCCAAGATACTAAAGTCTTGATGTTGATTGAGAAATCATCAGCCAATGCCTGTAGGTCAAACTGCTGTGTGGTCGAAGAAGAGAATCTTGCCAAGAAGTTTTCCAGGTCGGTTATCGCCTCCCGATAGTATATATCAAGTTTCGCTTCCTCGCCATCACTCGCCCAGACGGTCTGAAAGTCCACCTCCGGGTTATGCTGCGCAATGGTGGCAGATAGTCCCTCTACCACGCCCATCACGCTCTTTTTCACTATTTTTATAGTTATCGTTTTCATAAGCCTTATTTCTTTCTATGCCACAACCAAATCAGCAAACCAATCACTGCTACTACCAGGGTCCAGATGATCTTGGCTGTATACTTCCCCAGGGCAATATACCTCTGTTCTGCCTTGCTCAGTTCTCTACTCAATACATGGATAGAGTCCTGCTTTAACCGAATCAGACTGTCCTTTTGCACGATCAAGAGTTGATATTTATCCACCTTCTTACTCATAGTAGAGATAGAATCCTGTAGCTTCGTCACCTCTTTAGTGTCTCTATTGGTCACAACAGAGTGCCAACTTTCTGTTTTGATAGGCTTTCCGTTCTGGTCTACAGTGGTCGAAGTACTATCCTTTGTATGAGTCGTCTCCTTGTTCGAAGTCTCATGCTCCCGGTTACGGTATGTAGCCATCTGCTCGAAGGCTGAGATAAACCGTTCCTGCCAACTGGCATCCAAGCCCTTGCTCACGGTGTTGTCTGTGATATAGTGCTCCTGCGTCACGGTTTTCGTCTTGCAGCTCGTCAGGAAGAGCACAGAGAAATAAGCTACCCATACCAGCAGATAGATGATCCAATGTCTTGTCTTCATAAGCTATGATATGTTTAAGGCTCGCTTGGACCTTTTCAAATACTCCTCGCATTTGTCCAGTCCATTGTAGCCACCGTTAATTTTCCGTCTGATTGCTTTCAGATTATCCTCGTCTGCCAATTCGTTGCAACCGAAGGTATCAAATATCCACATCGATGATCGTGTGGCACCAAGAGGCTTCTCCAACAACTCAGGCTGCTCCACTACATCATAGCCACAATATCCGGCATACTTCCTGTAGTTGGCTCGCCCTGTTATCTGTATCAGTCCACGCCCCTTATACCTCACCCCATCACCCTTATGGGTATTGCCAAGGTCTTTTCGCCCTTCATACGCCTTTCCGCTGGCAATCTCCTTGGTATATCTCAGTTCACCACTTTCATGTGCAATTTGAGCCAAGTAGTGCGCCCATCTCAAAGGCGTGTTTATTTCAAACTCCTCGGCAAATTGGTTCAGGTATGGCAGAAACTTCTCTGCCCTTTTCCCGGCATTAGGCATCGCCATCAGCAGCTGCTCCAATCTGATTTCCTTCATTTCCATTTTCCTTATTGTTTTTAAATTCTTGGTATTTCTTGAACATCGGAAACTTCTCCACAAATCCAAGTGTCAGCGCATAATAAGCATAGTCCACAAGTTTATACCAGGGCGTATCAGGCACTAGCATCCGTCTCAGGTTCTTCAATATGTTGGTCGTGAACAGATAGGTTGCAGCTATACACACCCACTTCACGCAAAACAGAGCCTCAGTATCCGAATGCAGGAAGTGACCGATAATGAATAGAGCTGCAACCGTTACAAAGAACACAGCACAGCATACGAAGAACATGCCGAATTTCTTCCAGCTCCATTCTTCACCGTTAAACACTGCAGCCACGATACCGAACACCAGGTTAAGCCCGAACAATACCATCATGGCAATCATAAAGTCTCTGATGGGAACTAGCAGACTCAGAAAAGTCCATAGCGTCCCAATTAAGTAACCTCGAATATCATTCATTTTCTTTTCCATTTTTCCGTCCCCACTCCGTTATGGAAACGATGCAAATTTAAGCCATCATTCCCGATTATCAGTGATAAGTTCCGCAACTTCATACGAAAAAGAGAACACAAGCCCCAAATAAAGCCTGCATTCTCTTCTTCTGATAGTTTTCTTTTATATATCTTAGGTATTATGGATTTAATCACTCTCCAGAAAAGCAATTGGATTCTTCGCTTTTCGTTCTTCACTCTTCACTTAATTAAAGTACCCCCAAGCCTTACACTTCCCATAAGGGTTATCATCGTCCCTCAGCCAGTTCACGGCAAGGTCCACCATCTTGTCCATCATCTGCTCCTCGCTGTCCTCTGGGAACCATTTCTTCATCAGGTTATAGTTGTCAGAGTAGATCATGTTCAGCACCACGGCAAAATCCCATTGGTTGTAAGGTCTGATCTCGTCCTTCACCGTCTCATAGATTTCCTGCGTCTTGGCCATGGTATAGTAAGGAGCACGATGCTCTACCTCCTTGTCATCCTCAAACACCATCTTCTTGATCTGAGCCTCAGCAAAGAAGTCGTTGAAGTGTCCGTTACCCACAACCCCATAAATCTCCTTGTAGAGTTTCAGGAGGTCTTCTTCCGTAGCGTGCATCGCCACAAACTTGCCGATGATCTTTGTCACCATCACCATCTGTTCCGGTGTGGCATCTGTCTGATATTTTGTGATAAGTTCTACTAAGTTCATATCATTCTTGTTTTTGTGATTTGACAAATTTGAAAATCTCGTCCAGCTTGTTCTCCATCTTGTCGAGTCGCTGGTTAGTTCTCTGCTGGTCACGAAACGAAGTGTCCAGTTCTGAGAGAAGTTGATCACAGTCCTTTACGGTCTGCTCGAAGTCCGGCATCTTATTGATGATGTCGTTGGCTTGGTTCTTCAATGCGTTCACCTCGTTGATAATACTCTCCTTGCTACAGGAGATTACAAGGGTATCACTGTATGCTGTTTGCTCAGTATCTACAACCGAGTAGATAGACTGCTTGCCATCCTCAGTTTGCACGTTTACTTTCACGTTCCTTGCCCCATAATTCGGCATTCCAGGCATAGCAGCCATTACGTTCTGCTTGCCATTCTCAAAGTCAGGGCATGGATTGGTCGTCACCTTACCTTGTTTAAATTTTCTGCTGGCTCTATCAAATAGATAGATTGGAAATCCAGCCTTCAAGTCTCTGAATATCATAATCGTATCGTTTTAAATGGATGATAATGCGAGGGAAACGATGGCTAGCAAACCATCCATCATTTCCCCCTATAATGATACTAAGCAGTAGTCAATGCTACGGTTAGACTGTCAAATATGCTCAGGCCTCTAGCCTTTCCGCATACCACATCGTTAGCCTTTTGCGTTCTGCCCACACTGGCGATAGTTACAGCCGTTGGCAGAGCTGTCTGCCCTTGGAAGGCTGCTACCCATTTTTCCGTGTAAATCAACGGCTGTGCTCTCATCATGTTTTTGTTGCCAGTTACAGGCGAAATGATGGAGATAGTCGCCACGATAGGCACAAATACCGTTGTACCGTTCAGGATAGGCTGATCATAACTGTAGGTTATGCTTGCCTGTGGCTGCACATTGCCATTCACGCAATAAGGTCTGCAAAGCTTCTCATTGTAAGTAGCTAAGACTGAAACTTGGTTGGCTACCAATGCTGTAGTAGCCAATCCCACTGGAGAAATCTTGTTCATACCACTACGCTTCTGTTTCATTCTTTACTCTTTTTTACTGATAGCCACCTGCTACACCAGCGCCACATCCGCAACCGCCATTCATCAGATTGGCTAAGTAGATGTTCTGCTGCAACTGAGAGTTCTTAAACTTCAAGTCCTGAATCTCGTTGGCTTGCTCCTGGCTCCAATGTCCATTCAACGTGTCAATGATACGCTGAGTGTTTGAATTGCCAGCATTGATGATGTCACAAGTCTGTCGCTGAGTCTCATAGGCAACATTGCTGAAACCACGCTCAACACCAGTGTTAATGTAGTCAAAGCCACGCTGCATCGCTGATGTCAAGTCACAGAAACCCTTCTGTGTAGAATACTGGATGTCCTTCTGACCCAACTGATTTTCGTAACCCATCTTGATGATGTTCTGCTGCGTCTGGCAGCAGCAATCCTTAAGCGCAATTGTCATCTGCAAGTCACCCTGCGAAATGGCGTTGATTACTCGCTCTGCCGAGAATCCTACCTGACCACCAAGCTGCTGGATGCCAGCCTGGATGCCACAGATAGAGTTCTGCAAGGCATTGAAGTCGCAGTTCAGATTGCTTGCCAACATCTTAAGGTCGTTGCCGTTGCCTTGGATGGCTCCCATCAGCAAGTTGCTGTTCTGGTTGTCTGCCATCTGGTTGCGCAAACTCTCGATTTGGCTCTGAATCTCTGCACGCTGCACGTCTGCGCCATTGTCACGATTGTTCCAGTCTGCACCATACATATAGCGCATCATGCCCATCATCATCATGTAGGCAAACGGATTGTTCCACTTATCATCATCGTCACGGTTACGCATCATAGCTGCCATTGCCAAAGGATTGTTGTCACGATTTGCCATCGCTCCAAGCAAACCACCCATCATTGCATCGTTGCAACAAGAGGTAGTCTTAATTACTTCTTCTGCCATAATTCCTAAAGTAATAAAAGTTGTACATTTTGTTTATTCACACATGTAATCGATTACGGCAGCAAAGTTATCCCAAAATATCTACATGTTTCATAACTCTGTCAAACATTCTTTTAGTGGCTGATTTCCAATGATTTAAGGTGACATAGACCCATATCAAAAAAGAGAAGCCTCAGCAGCTTCTCTTCTTTAATATTAAATTCCCATTATAATTTTTACTATTTTATATACGATAACAAACACTATTATAAGTAGAATTAGTATTTTCAACCATTTTGGATCATCATCCATATATCCATTCTTCATCATATATAAGAAAGTTAAGATATACAGAACCGTTCCTAGTTTTACAAGAAATATCAAAATGCCCATAGCTATTTTCTTTTCAGTCTTTTCTTGATAAACTCTCTAACATCCCATTTCTTGAAGAAATGAGAATGATCCCCAGCGTTCCCTACGCTCTCCAGCTCCCCATCAGCGATAGCCCTTCTTAGGGTAGATTCGCTGATATGCGCCTCCTTCTTCACCTGCCCGGCAGTCATATAAGGATTCAGCATGAACGGAATCTGTTCACAAAGATTGTCCAGATCATCATCGCTCATTCCGCAAGCCGTAACCTTCTCCCCATTCTTCTGTTGCTCTGCAGCCTTAAAGCATGCATCGCTCAGCGACTTCAAAGCCGTGCCGAGTATCTTATAATTTAGTATCTTTCCCATATTATGCGCAAATTTTACGTCCTAGTTTCGTTTCATTAACAAACATTTTAGCAAAGCTATACGAATAGAATATAGCTGTCACGACCATGACCGTAAAGCAGGAATCAACCATATCATTAGTTGTGTACCAACTCCACTCTACAATATGAGCCGCATTGATGCCTAAAAAATACATAAATGGAATGCGATATTGCCGGCACAAGAAGAAAAATCTACTTGCCAATATAGTCACCATCGGCAGGATGTAAACCATGAAATAAATAAAGATATAGCAAGGCATATTTTCATTATAGGGGATAAACATCTCACGGGGATTCTGAGAGAAATCATATATTCCATACGCGTGAAAGCACATAATAATGATAGGCACATACTTGCAGAACCAGCGAAAGAACTTCAAGATTCTTCTGCTATACCGATTACCATGCTTCTTAAGCATATCCATCAGTTCCGTCACATCAATGTCCTTTATCAACCGTTGGACCTCGGCTTTCTGTTCTTCTGTCATGATAAAAACTCCTTTCCAATTAGTTGGTTCTAGTTTAATTCTTATAAGAAAAAGAAAATCTGAGGCAAATTTACAACTTTTTGCACAATCTCAATTATTTTGCGCAACTTTTTAGAGTTAAACTTTGCTAAAGTAACAATCTGTAAGCAAGTTATAAGAAAATTAATAGCATTTCCATGATACAACCTATTAATATTTTTGCTACTTTTGCAGCAAAAATAAAGCTTAGAAGTATGACAGAACAAAGTACAAACATCGTAACATGGATTTGGTGCCTCGGTATTATTGGAGTATGCATTTACTTTTTTTTAAAAACAAAGACAGCAAAAGAAGATTATTTGTTGAAACACAAGAGAACAGTGGATGCTTATCCTTCCATTGTTTCTACTCTTGGTGTATTTGGCACATTCCTAGGAATCACCATCGGTTTGGCAGGTTTTGATGTAAATGATTTAACTCGCAGTATTCCTATTCTCCTTGGTGGCTTAAAAACTGCCTTTTACACTTCCCTTTGCGGAATGGGTGGATCACTATTACTTCGACACCTCTGCACAGACATCAAGTTTGATAAAGAAGATGGCGGTATTTCTTCTACCGATGCAGCCATTAAAGAGCTGGGAAAGGGTGTTAGAGAAATGAGCACTACCCTGGTGTCTGCCATAAAGGAAACAAGAGACGTAGTAAGACAGATGGGAGATTCTCAGACTTCATTCTATACTCAGCTTTTAGAAATGGAAAAGAACAGTGAAGAAAAACGTGCAAACGTTGATTCTACACTCTCTCGCCTGGCTATTATCCAAGGAGAACAGATGGCTTCGCAAAGAAATATGGCCTTGTCTTTGGCTAGCATCGATTCTGCAAACAAGCGAATAGAAGAATCCTTAGGTGAAATTGTTGATGCACAATCAGCAAACACCTCTACTTTTGACGAAATGAATGAGGAACTTAAGAAGTTCAGCCAGATTCTTCGTTCAGAGGTAGATGAAATCGAGGATAAAATGGAGAACACCAACAAACTGCTTACAAATAAGTTTGATGAGTTTAGCGAGTTGCTTAAGAAGAGCAACACGGAAGCTTTGGTGAATGTCATGAAGAAGGTAACGGAAGAGTTCCAGAAGCAGATGAATGATCTTATCAGCAGATTGGTACAGGAGAATTTTGCCAAACTGAATGAGAGCGTTGAAAAGCTGAATACATGGCAGGAAGAAAATAAGGCTATGATTGAAAGCCTGACTAAACAGTATCACCAGATGGAGCAAGACTTTGAGGGTACATCTACTGTGATGCTTGATGTTTCTAACTATGCTAATCAGCTTGTCGGAAATGGTGGAAAGTTGGCTCAGTTGGTTTCTGTTCTAAAAGAAGTGATGGTTGATGACAAGAAGTTTATTGAAATTTCCCAAAACCTATCAGAGTCTGCTTCTCTTGCCAAGGACGGAATTGAGAAGCAGGATGACATTACCAAGAAGCTCAACGAATGGGTCCAGGGCGTTCAAATATTCAAGGACGATGTGCAGCGACTTATTAATAAGCTCGAAGAATTGAACAGTATCAGAAACTATAACGAACAGTTCTGGCAAGGTACAAAGAAGAGTTTGGAAGAAGGAGTTGGCATTATCCAAACTGGAAGCAAGGAATTAAACAAGCAGATTGTGGATATAGATAAAACTTTCTACAATAGATTAAGTGCAACATTGGCAAGTCTTGACAACTTGATTGCAACAATGTTAGATAGACACGCTTAATAGATTCATTATGGCAAAAAATAATATTTGGATGTCTGTTTCTGACCTTATGACTGGCTTGATGGTGATATTCCTCTTTGTTGCCATTGCCTATATAAGTAAGGTACAGGAGCATTCTGTAACGTTGAAAGATTACGTGGAGGTCAAGGAAAATCTCCACGACAAACTGGTAAGCAAGTTTGAAGGTGATACAGCAAAATGGCAAATGACCATTGGCAGCGATTTGTCTATGAAGTTCAAGAACGCCTCTGTTCTTTTCCAGCAGGGGTCGGATCAGCTTTCTCCTGAGTTCAAGAAGGTTCTTGCAGATTTCCTTCCAAGGTACTTTGATATTCTTCTGAAAGACAGTTTGCGTAACCATATCACAGAAATTCGTATTGAGGGACATACAGATGATTGGGGCTATCCTCAGTTAGATAAGGACCCATATATAGCTAATGTAATTCTCTCTCAAAAGCGTGCCTTGAATGTGCTTCGTTTCTTCCGGTCATTGCCGGAGTTTCAGAAATATACTCCAAAAGAAAAGGCTTTGCTTGAATACTGGTTCACGGCTAATGGTCTCTCATACGGAAAAGCTTTGGATTCTAAAGGTGAATACATTCATGACAGCCACAACAAAATTGACTTGGCAAAGTCTAGACGTGTGGAGTTCAGAATCATCACTGATAGTGAAAAACTCCTGGAGAATTTTGTAGGCAAAAATAAACAATAGAATTATTATTATGGAAGAAAAGCCATTGGTTAATTTTAGTGCACTCAGAGATAAACTAATTGCATTGGGATTTCATATAAAGGAACAAAAAGGTATAGGCGGTTATACCGAAGTAGAATCGCAAGATGTTAACCTTGGGGACATACAGAACGGAACATTGAAGATTGATAAAACCGGAATCTTCAATATTGATCCGGACACAGGAGAAGTACAGCGTATTTTTCTGTATAAAAGAAAATATAATCTCGAAAGGTTTGGAAAGCCAAGATACCACATTTGTAAATGTCAAACCATAGAAGATTTTATGAATGCTGCAGGGGCTATCCCAGAATACAGAAAAGCTAATAAAATGCCTGTGTGCGTTATTGATACTAGTGACAACAACAAAGATAAACAGATAGACAATCTGCCTCTTTGTAAAAATTGTGCTGCTATTTTAGGCAACATTAATAAAAACACTACTTCCAATGAATTTGTCGAAATTTTAAAAAAGGCATATAAAGCTCCCAGTAAACCGAGAGAAAAAGTAGAAGTCGATGTAAATGGCTATACTAGAGATTGGAGAGAAATCAGTCAGAACTATCGCGAGAAGCATAACTATACATGTGAAAGATGCGGTGTCAAAGTTATGAATCCGTTCGAAAGCGAGTTCATGCAGACTCATCATCGAAATGGCAAGAAAGAAGATAATCGGGAAAGCAACCTGGAGTGCCTTTGCATAAAGTGCCATTCCGAAGTTGATGATACACATAGAAAAAATTTTAATACTCTAGCCCAGCAAGGTCTCATCCAAGAGTTTCTACAGAAATATGGATGCGAAAGATTCAAGGAAAAAAATGGGGAACTGTTTTAGTTCCCCATCTTTTTGCTTACGAAGTCAGCGACTTAGAGGTCAAATAAAATCACAATGTCAATAATTGTGCGGCAATGTAATTACCAAGCATATAACCACCAAATTGGCTTAAATGGAGTTGGTCACCAAGCCAACAATAAGGCTCCCAATTAAAATTCCATTTTTCTCCATCAGAAGTAAAACTTCCGCTATATTCTTTTGTTGTAACCTTTTTGCCCTTATTCTCTGACGCAGGAGGAAAATCTGCTTGAGAATTAAACGGCTTATTAGTTCCGTCATTAATTCCATCTGCTGGAATGTAATTGCTATTTATAGCAGAATTGCTTTTTTGGCATAAATTCCAATTATATTGATTAATACCTCCATTGTGCATTAAATCAATACACGGAACAGAATTATAGTCAGAAGATATTTTAATTGCATTATAAATATCTTCTCCATCTTCATTTGCAGTTTTATCTATATATGGGTATTTCCCATATTTATGTGGAGAGCAAACTACAACTCTGCAATTATTATTATTTGCTTTTTGTAATTCTTCAAATATTCTTTTAATTGCATAATTTAAACGACCAATAAATGTATCATTAGTAGGATACATATCTGTCTTTATACCAGGTGTAGATGTTGCCAATTTTCTTTCATTATAAAATCCCATAATTATTATAACATCAACATTATCAACATCTTTGGTGTTTAATTTATATATTTTATCAGTACCAAAATTATCAGGGTCATATCCTGAAGGAGCATCACCGCTTTCATCTCCATCGACCATTTGAAGTATTCCTATACCACCCTTACAATGATTTCTAACAGACATATCTAAAAGTTCACCTACCCTTTTCTGCCAATAATTTTGGGCAGTAATACTATCGCCTATTGCAAGTAATCTTTTCCCTTTATATTTATTTGAGTTTAAATTATTAATCTTTTCTTCCAAAGCATCGAATTTATTAATCATGATAACTTTGTAAGCAGAACTATCATCTGCCATCTTAGAACTGATTGCAATATAGTTTGCGCCATCTGGAACAATAACCACCTTATTAACATTTATGGTAGCACTAGCATCACCAACATCAGAAAAAGATATAGCATTCTGTTGTCCTTTTTCTGCAACAAATGCAATACCAGCAACAGGTGCTGCGGAAACAAAACTTACCTTAACTTTATCTCCAGCTTTAACAGGATAATAATCTATTCTAAAATGAATATCACCAGAAACAAAATTACCATTTGGATGATAATAACAATACCCTTTAGTTTCTTTTTCTATTGGAGTGTTTACTTCTGTATATAGTTTATCAGACACCGCCTTCTGAGACATTACTTTATCTTCTGCATCGCCTGATTCCTGCGCAATATTCGCCTTATCTAATTTCTTTATTAATTTAGAATCTACGTAAGACTTATCTGCTTTTTTTGAAATTTCAGAATCATGCTTATCTAATCGTGAATTTGTACTATTATCTTTTTCAAAAAGAAAAACGCTACTAACGTTAATATAAGAAAAAACAACATACTTAACCCCTGCTTCAATCTTTAAAGCCATTTCAACTCTAATAGGATGGTTCTGTTGAGTGGTAACAATGGCTTTAGTAAATGTTCCAATATCAGAAGCAATGCAGATATTAGCGACATATGATCCAGAAACAGTTCCTTTTATCAGATAGGTTTTTCCTTCTTCTACTGGATAATAGGCATAATGCCATTTTTCCAGCTTTGCAGGTACGAGGTTATTGTTAATATAGTAGTCATTAACTATTTGCAAGGCTGTTATTGGTGTCGTATTGCGATATAGTTCAATATTATCCTTATCACAATAGTTTAATAAGTCGCTGAGTTTAGTGCTTACTGCTTTCTGACTCATTACCATATCCTCAGCCTCACCTGATTCTTGGACAACACTCTTCTTGTCGAACTTCTTGTCAAGTTCGGTATCAACACGATTTTTCTCTTCTGTAAATTTTGTATCAACATCAGCAGTATTAGCCTTCTTTGCCAATGCCTCATTCACAGAACTCTGATTAGCCTTAAGATTCAAAGCATCATTCAATGCCTTCTGGCTTACAACCTTCTTGGGGCTCACGCCCAACTCCTGAGCCACTTCAAGCAAAGTAGTGTTTACCCAGCTGCTGCCATTCTCAGAATAGAGCACATTGATACCCTGAGGAACAACGAGATCACCGAAGTTCTTATACGTACCAGCCACGGTCGCAAAATAATACATTTTGGCACCGATAGCCTTAGCTGGCACAGTGTCAAGACTAGCCACGCCCATATACGTAGCACCTCTTACGAGCTTAAACTTCTCTATGATATTCGTTATCAACTCGTCCCAATAGCTATCCCTCTCGGCATTCACACACCAGGTAGCCCTGTCCGCATTCCAGTAATGCGCCCAGCCTTCTATCACCACAAAGTCGCCAGCAACACCTCCTGTAGGGAACTTCTTGTTCACCTCATAGATGCTGCCAAAATCACCCTTGTAGTGAGGACTTGTTTTATCTATATCGTTAGCCATAAAATATTATATTTGAGATAATTGGTTATACTTTTCTGCCAGCTCGCTCTCCTTCTTGCTTACAAGGAAAATAGAGATAGCACGATAAATAAGATACTTCCGGCATTCATCAACCAGCGCAAGCACAATCTTCCGGTCTATCACCTCTTTTTCCTTACCAGTATCAGTAGAGAAGATATCCTCCACCTTCTGATAAGGAATATAGGTGAACAGCTCCACCTCATGATCATAAACCTTGCCAGTCTCCTCAGCATGGTTCGCATCATATCGCCCGGCAGTCCAGTACATCAGTACCCTCTTTCCGGTCACTGGCGATGTCGCAATCATGCCCCTTGGCTTCTGGGGTGTACCCCTCGTCCACCGGGATGCCTGCATCTGAGCCTCCTTGCTGTCCGGTTCCATCAGAGAAGTCAATGAAGAAGACCAGCTTTTCAGTTTCAGTGCCACAAGCCTCAGCCAGTCATCAGGAATCACCAGGCAACCATGACCGTCTGTATATTGCGTCTGTATCGCGTCATAGTCCTGCTTGCCAGTCTCGTTCAGCGATACCACCACCCTTTCAGGCAGCAGCATCTGGGATGGAGCCTGCATCAGCAGCTGTTGCGCTGCAGTCTCAATGGCTTGCTTCATTTCCTCGTCCGAGTCATCAGCAAAGATGTCGTTGTCTTCATCATGCTTCACCTCGTCCATGGCAATGCGCATTTCCTTCACAAGGTCACTCATCAGTGCTTCCATAAGCAGCAATTATTAATTCTTAATTATAAATTATTAATCAAAACACGATGTCCACCCCAAGCTCCTTAGCCTTCTCCTTCACGCTTTCAGGCGATTTCAGCTTTCTTACATCCACCTTATAGGTCTTCTGGAGATAGTTCTTAGCCTTGGTGATATTTTCGAAGCGAAGGGCATTCTCGTTCGTCACGTGCTCTTCTTCATGCTTCTGCACCTGCAACTCTTCCGGCTGACTCTCATCGATGATGCGCCCAGCTTTCGTTAACGGATGCTTCCGGATGCAGTCTGCCACCTGCTTATTGTCCGTAAGATAGGAATAAGCATTGTTGCTGCACCGTTCGAACTCCACGCTCTTGATAAGTCCGCTAGGCAGAGTCACCACAAAGATGAGCATACTGTTTGCTACAAATCTATACATATCTT
>ERZ1034781.187-NODE-187-length-35201-cov-7.993740_pt1 | contig 35201 bp, 40 predicted proteins | sample MGYA00520700_ERZ1034781 | MGnify/ENA primary metagenome ERZ1034781 (study PRJEB33766, sample SAMN09781709) | gut metagenome | biome: gut microbiome | host: Homo sapiens | place: Madagascar | study: EMG produced TPA metagenomics assembly of the PRJNA485056 data set...
GATGGTGGAATCGGTAGACACAAGGGATTTAAAATCCCTCGGCGTTCGCGCTGTGCGGGTTCAAGTCCCGCTCCGGGTACCATGGGAAAGATAAGAATAAAATCAAAGCAATAAGCAGTGTCGTGAAACCACCTTCGGGTGGTTTTTTTGTATTTGTATTTTGTGCAATGGCGGTAAAGTGGCGATGATGTGGCGATATGCAGAAACAATGATAGTGCACGTCTGTTGAAGCTCTAAGCGTGAAGCAGAACTCTCCTGCAACTAATCTGTATTTCGCATGTTGAACTAGGGCCTTGGTTAAATCAAAATTTTTTCTGGGATCTTCCCACTCAACTTCATTTTTCCTCCTACCACCCGCCAAAAGGTGTCTGCGCTAATCTATCTTTTTTAATCAACATCCTGAGAAAATACAAATTCGTTAGATTAACTGTTTTTCTGCTGCCTCGAATGCTGATGTCTGCAGCACTGATAATAACTCTATCTCTTTGATATAGATCTTTTTTTTGATGAATTGCACGACATATTATCGTGATGGCACCTTCTTGTTAAAGGTGTTGTACTCCTCATCTCGATTTTATGATGTGGGCTATGATTGGTTAGTAATAGGGCGTATCGGTATGCGATGTGGTTTATTAATGGCAATCTGCCTTTGTTTGGTATCTTTTAGTGGGTATGCAGCAAAAGGAAAGTCAGATGCTCAGATCAAGAAAGAAATAATTAAAGAATCCATTGAATCTTATCCAGGCAATTGTGCGTGTCCTTATAATCATGCAAGGAATGGTAGTAGATGTGGTGGACGCAGTGCATATAGCCGTACTGGAGGGTATGACGTGGTATGTTATGAGAGTGATGTTACCGATGAAATGATCCGGCAATGGAAGCAGGAGAATGCTGAGTAATCTCTTTTAACTGGTTTGTTGTGCGAGCATTATGTGCCGCTAACGGTACACTAGCTAGTGAGAGTTCCAAAAAGAAACCCCGCAGTTTTTACGCTGCGGGTTTGTTATTCATCTCTATGAGATAGGGTGCCTTATCGACCTTACCTTGGCAACCGATTGACGGGGGATTGCTCCCCCGTCGCGGTTTCCTTACTGCTTACACTGTAAGAACGCCGCAAACTCCGCTCCCCAGAAGCTCATCCGTATTTCGCACAGCGAACCGTGCAGCATCCAGATGATGAGGATTGCCGTCACGCAGAACGTGATGGCCGTAAGCGATTTTTGCGACATAGCACTTGCTCCTTTTCCGGAGAGGCGCTAACCTTTCACTTGTCAAGGTAATGCGGTTAGGGCCTCGGTTAAACAGAGATGTTTTTCCGGGGCCTTTCCACATCTGGCCTTCGGGTATTCCCTCCGACCATCAGCCGAAAGGCACCCGCGCGTAATCTATCGCTTTTTTGCTACTCCGGCAATTCTGCTTGTTAATTCTGAGGTAAAGGCAAACTCATCTGATTGTTTCCCTTGTGTGAAGCTGGCAGCTCATGCCACGGAATATCCCCTGAAGAGTGAACGCAGGAGGTGTGTTTTGATGTGAACTTATGAAAAGCTTCCAGTGTTGAGAAGCATACGCCGCATTCTAAGTTATTACACTGGTAATACTTTTGTCGTACAGTGTTTGAATCATTTTCCGGACGACTGGTGCGGATACGGGCAGATGCACCACAAAGTGGACAACGGAACATTGCGACCTCCCCAAACGTGTTGCTACCGTTATTCTAGGTTGTACAGGTACAAACTCTAACTGACGGTTTATGTAACTAAAAAGCAATAAACCTGAGAGTACGCTTTGAGCGATAAAGTGAAAGTAATTATTTAACTACCAATAGTGGAAAAGAGCTACGAAAATGTGACTATTTATTCCTATGGCCCTGTATCAGGCTCGGTGAACTTGAAAATACCACCTAATTGCCTCATATACTTAGCGAGTATTGGAGCTAGTAATGGCTTTCTACCTACTTACTCAATAGGTACTGACCCCAGTAGTAATGAATCCATTTGGATACTAAAGCACAGCGTAAAAGCGGTGTATAGAACTACAAAGGTTAGTTTGTGGTAAGAAGTTTATGTCTATCTTTTGACCGGATTGTCTAAAAATATGAGTGTTCAGTTTTCGGCTGAAGTTGAAGCTTTTATCAGGACTTATGTGAAGGATCTCGAAGAAGGGGTTGCCGCCGTTTTTGCTGGTGCGGGCCTATCTAGAACCAGCGGCTTCGTTAATTGGAGTGAACTGCTGCGTGAAATTGCTGAAGAATTAGGCCTTTCTGTTGAGCTAGAGCACGACTTAATTTCGGTTGCACAATACCATGTCAACAAGAACAACAGCTCAACTGGTTTAGCTAGAAAAATCCTAGAGGAATTCTCGGAGCAAGCGGAACCTTCCGAAGCCCATAAAATCCTTGCTAGACTACCCATTAGAACTTATTGGACAACCAACTATGACACTTTGATTGAAGATAGTCTCAAAGAAAACTACCGTGTCGCAGATATTAAACGCAGAACCGATGATCTTATTTCCACTCGTCCTAAACGAGATGCTGTTGTTTACAAAATGCATGGTGATGTTAGCTCGCCAGGTGACGCCATACTTTATAAAGCTCAGTATGAGCAGTACTACAAGACCCATGAGGGGTTTGTTACAGCATTGAGTGGAGATTTGATTTCTAAGACATTCTTATTTATTGGCTTCAGTTTTACTGATCCTAATCTTGATTACATATTGAGCCGATTGCATGTTCCGGAGAAGCATCGTCGTAGACACTACTGCTTTCTTCGTAAGGAACCCTCTCTGCCGCAAGGAAATGAAGATGAAGCTGGCGCTATGTATAGGCAGCGTAGGCAAGAACATCATATTCGCGATTTGCTCCGTTTTGGCATTCAGGCTGTATTAGTAAACGAGTACGATGATATTCCACTTATATTGAAAGAGATTGAGAGTCGCTTCCTCAAGAAGACCATATTTATATCTGGTAGTGCAGAAGAGTATGGCGCTTGGGACAAACAGGAAGCACTAAACTTTGTACACATACTTTCGTCATCTTTGGTGAAGAATGGCTATCGAGTTGTCAATGGGTTTGGATGGGGTATTGGTAGTGCGGTCATCAACGGAGCTCTTGAAGCCATTTATTCTAAGCCTGATAAGTACTCAGAAGAGCAACTTATCATGCGGCCATTCCCTCAACACTCATCAAACGATAAAGCCCTGAGCGAGCTATGGGACGAATATCGGCAGCGTATGATTGGTCTTTCTGGAATCGCTATATTCCTTTTTGGGAATAAACTCCATGATGGTCGAATCGTTAATGCTGATGGGGTCCGAAGGGAGTTTCAAATTGCTCAGGAAACAGGGGTTGTCGTGCTTCCACTTGGCGTCACTGGTTATATGGCCAAGGAACTAGCTGACGAGATGCTGACGGATCCAAGTAAACATTTTGTCCGGTACCCTTGGTTGGAAAAGGAAGTTGCTCAGCTTGCAGATCTCTCTGCTAATCGGGCAAATATCGAAATGAAAGTTTTAGAAATTTTAAAGAAACTAGGAGGTTAGATATGAAACGTAAGGTATTTTACAGCTTTCACTTTGATAACGATGTTATGCGGGTACAGCAGATTCGTAACATGGGAGTGCTGGAGGGGGATGAACCGGTCAGCCCAAATACTTGGGAACAAATTAAACGAACTGAGCAGGGCGTGAAGAATTGGATTAATCAGAGCTTAAATGGCAAATCCTGCTTAGTAGTACTGATCGGGAGTCAAACGGCTAATCGCCCATGGGTCAAGTATGAGATCGAAAGAGCCTGGAAAGAGGGTAAGGCTGTGGTGGGTATTTATATTCATCGACTGAAATGCCCTCGTAACGGCTATGGGACAAAAGGACCGAATCCTTTCGACCAATTTACATTTAAGCGAGGCGATCGAGTAATTAAACCACTCGTATATGAACCTAACTTTAACGACGCTTATAGCGATATCAAGAACAATTTGGCGACATGGATAGAAAACGCCATTAAACAATAATTCAACCACGGAGGCCTGAGCTGCCTCCTGTTAATTTGTGCGGATTGCCAAATTTATTCTAGCTTTTTGTAGTAAGCTGGCCAGCTTATGCATGAACTAATGTATCTATGTTGCTCGCTCTGTTTCTGCTATCCACTCTGGGATTTTTGCCTCAAGCTCAAGCTGCGTGGTAAAGCCGCTGTTATCAATGGTGTGCTCGGCTTTTGCAATAATCCAGTCCTGATTGTCGATGTCACTTTTGAAGCCTGTCACCGTGCCATGCATTTCGGGGTAGAGTTCTGCGCGTCCACGTGCCAGTGTGATGGAGAATGATGCGGCTCTGCGTTGTAGCTGCTGCCACTTTGCCGCCGCTGCGCGTCTTGCTGCCTGTTCGTTCTGATAAGTTTTGCGTAACACAAACACGTTGCCTTCCGAACCTTCCATATAGTCACCTTCACGGCTGCTGCTTTTCTCTTTTTTCGGTTTGCGGCGTTTCACGCTGACTTTTTTCTTTTTCCCGTAATTAAGATCAAGCCAGTAAGCGCGTACTCCCGTATACGCTTCGCGGTCAGCAATGCGGAACTGATGGCGATCGCCACTACTGCGAGTGATGGCGAACGATGGCAACGGCTGGCCCTGTGCGTTCACGCCACCGCCTGGCATGATGAATAACAGATTACCGCTTTTTACTGTGGTGATTGCGCCCAGCATTTCCGCCATGCGCGTAAGGAAGGACATGTCGCTTTCTTCAGTCTGGTCAGCGTGGTCGATTTCGATATCCATCAGCATTTCGCTGATTTGCGGTTTCAGGCCGTACCGGTGAGCGATGGCGGATACCACACGCTCAACGGTCACATCATGCCAGGACACCTCACGTTTAACGTTAAATTCATCCCGGAAATCTGCGCTTCTGGCTGAAACAGTCAGCCTGTCCGGCGGTCCTTCATGAGCGATTTCATCAACAATATAAGTACCTTTTTCTGTCAGCGGTTCTCCTTTCCAGCCAATGAGAACCGTCAGGCGCGCGCCCCGTGGCGGTAGCTGCAACTGACCATCTGCATCATCCAGCGTGATGGTGAGCTGGTCTGCTTCAAATCCCCGGTTGTCGGTCAGTGACAGGTTCATCAGGCGCTCTGCCACGCTGGGCAGCGTTTTCCCCTCCGTGAGAATATCAAAATCCGGCATTTTCACGGGGTCCGTGCCCTGACTGAGCAATTGCATGGTGGTGTCGGTCATCTGCTCCCTCCCTGTGCGGCATGGTCGCATGTGCGTGCGGAGGGGGTTACTGCTTTTTGTTGTCGCCGTGGCGGGAGAACGGCGCAGGGGTGAGATTACGCGCGTGGTGGGTGATGATTGTTGCCGAATCATTTAACGGATACAAGGGGCTGAAGCTATGAGTGAAACTCGTTTTCATGGTGCCCGTGTTACGGAAAATACCGACCTGGTAACAGCGATTAACGATGTTGATTCCAGCGTTATCGGTATCGTGGCAACGGCGGATGATGCGGACGCGAAGCTGTTCCCGCTGAACAAGCCCACACTGCTGACCCGCGTCAATGACGTGCTGGGGAAATGCGGGACAACGGGGACGCTTTATCGTGCGCTTAAGGCCATCGCAGACCAGGTGAGCACAAAGGTGATCGTCGTTCGCGTGGCTGAACACAAAGAAGAAGACGGAAAGACGCAGGATCAACTGGTTATCGGTGGTTCTGAATCTGACGGCAGCTATACGGGGATGTATGCGCTGCTTGTTGCAGAGCAGGATGAAAGCATCGGATACCGTCCGCGTATTCTGGCCGCGCCGGAGCTGGACACGGAGGCTGTAACAAAATCCCTGTGCGTGATTGCAGGTAAACTGCGCGCGTTTGTGTATGCCTCATGTCACGGCTGTAACACGATGGCTGAGGCGATTACCTACCGCCAGAAATTCAACGAACGTGAGGTGATGCTCTTATGGCCTGACTTCATCGCCTACAACCCGAAAAGTGGCAAAAACGAAACGTTCCCCGCGTCTGCCTATGCGTGCGGCCTTCGTGCGTACATTGACCATGAGCAGGGATGGCACAAATCACTGTCCAACGTTCCGGTTAAAAATGTGCTGGGGATGTCCCGGCATGTGTTCTGGTCGTTGCAGGCCGAAGACAGCGATGCCAACAGCCTTAACAACAAAGAAATCACGACCATTATTCGTCGCAACGGGTTCCGTTTCTGGGGCAACCGCACACCGGAAACGAACGCCTACATCTTTGAGGTGTATACCCGAACCGCACAGGTGCTGGCTGATTCAATTGCGGAAGCGCAGTTTGAAACCATCGACAGTCCACTGACGCCCGCGAACGTGAAGGATGTTATCAGTGCTATCAGGGCAAAACTGGATTCGCTGGTTACTGCCGGGAAACTGATTGGGGCGTCGTGCTGGTATGACATTGTGGATAACAGTACCACGGAATTGCGACAGGGGCGTGTGCGTATTCGCTACAAATATACGCCCGTTCCTCCGCTGGAAGATATGGAGCTTTACCAGACGTTTACTGATGAATACTTTGATCCCGCATTTGCGGTGTTGGGAGGTGTCTGATGGCTGTACCAAAACATCTTCGCTTTTTTACGCTGTTTGTGAATGGTGAAAACGAAGTGGGTAAGGTGACGTCCGTCACTCCACCTAAACTGACGCGCAAAACTGAAAGCTATCGTGGCGGTGGCATGATGGGGGCGGTGAGTATCGACCTCGGTCTTGATGATTCTGCGCTTGATGCGAGTTTTGTCATGGGGGGGGCAGTCCGTGAGCTGTTCCTTAAATATGGCGGCACGATTGACGGCACGTTGCTGCGTTTTGCGGGTGAATACTACACCGATGCAGAAAGTGATCTGTATGAAATCGAGATGCGCGGGCGTGTGACGGAAATTGATATGGGGGAAGCCAAACAGGGCGAAGCCACATCACACACTTACGCTGTCAAAAACACCTACTACAAGCTGAGCGTTAACGATCGTCCGCTGTGGGAAATCGACCTGCTGAACCACATCTACCGGAAGGACGGCAAGGACATTGTGCCCGATCGCATCCGTTCCGCGCTTGGGCTTGGCTGATAAGTAATATGCAGGCGGCGCGGTGCGTCGCCTCTGACTGAAAAGGAGACAACTGATGAAAAACATCAATACTGAAACCCAGAATAACGCCGTGGCGGATGATGTGACGGCAGGTGAGGATATGGCTGTCGAACGTGGCGTAAAACTGGCCCGACCAATTGAGCGCGGTGGCGAAAAAATCACGTATGTGGAAATCACCGGGGCTATTGAGCAGGCTGGATCTCTGCGTGGTCTGTCGCTTTCTGATGTGTTGAACCTGAAAGCGGATACCATGTTCACGCTGTTGCCTCGCGTGACCTCGCCACGACTGGATGAAGTGATGATTAAAAAAATGTCGTCACGCGATTTTATTCAGTTGTGCGCTGTGGCTGTAAATTTTATGAGCGAGCCAGACTCTGGCGCGAAGAGCGTGCAGGAGACGGCAGCGTAATCACCCTGGTGTGCTTTGAGCGCATCGAAGATCTGGTGGCGGATATTGCCGCCATTTTTAACTGGTCGCCCGCCGAAATCTTCATGATGACGCCCGGCGAAGTGGTTAGCTGGCGTGAGCGGGCGGCACTTCGCAGCGGGAATGCAGACAATGAAGACTCTTGATATCCGGGTCGCTTTCAGCGCCGTTGACAGGCTGACCCGACCTGCCGAAAACGCACGCCGCCTGATGGGGCAGTTTGGTGACGCCATCCAGCGAACGCAGGGGGCGATCAAAAATCTCGAGCGTCAGGCGCGATCATTTGAGCGCGCCCGCGACGCTGTCAGTAAAGCGGATGCTGGCATCGTGAAAGCACGACGCCAGCTTAACGCCCTTAATCAGTTACAACGCACGGGTACAGTGCTCAGCGAAAAACAACAAAAGCTGATGCAGCAGTTAAGCACCCGGCTTGAACGCCTGAATGAATCGCGCACACGGGAAATTCAGAAAATGCGGGAACTTGGCGGAGAGCTGAAACGCCACGGCATTTCCCTGACAGGCAGCGATAACACCATCCAGCAGGCCATCAGACGCACCGAACAGTACAACAACCAGCTTGAACGCGAACGGCAGACGCTTGCGCGTGTAACGCGGGCGCGTGAGCGGTATTCGCGCGCGCAGGAAACTGCTGGAAAACTGAAAACAGGTGGTGCGCTGGCAATTGGTGCGGCAGCGGCTGGCGGCTATGCTGCCGGGCGTTTTTTGCAGCCTGCGATCGGGTTCGGGAAAGAGATGTCCCGCGTTCAGGCACTGACGCGAATCGACCAGAACAGCCCACAGTTTAAGGCGCTGCGTGAGCAGGCGTTAAAACTTGGCTCTGAAACGCAGTTCACCGCAGGCGATGCCGCCAGTGGACAGGCATTTCTTGCAATGGCTGGCTTCACACCGCAGGCCATTCAGGCTGCGCTTCCCGGCGTGTTGAGCATGGCAACGGCTGGCGGTATGGATCTCGGCGAGACGGCGGATATTGGCTCAAATATCCTGACGCAGTTCGGCCTTTCTGCTGACCAGATGGACCGGGTTGGTGACACACTCACCGCAGCGTTTACCCGTACCAACACTGACCTTCGCGCACTGGGCGAAACCATGAAATATGCAGGTCCGGTGGCGGGTAAGCTGGGAATATCGCTGGAGCAGGCCGCAGCGATGGCGGGCGTGCTGGCGAATATGGGTATCAGAGGGAGTGATGCCGGGACGGCAATGCGTGCCAGCCTGGCTCGTCTGGCATCACCGCCAAAGGCAGCAGCAGAGGCGCTGAAAGAGCTTGGTGTGGCAGTTTCTGACGCGAACGGCAAAATGCGTCCGATGGAGGATGTGCTGGCCGACCTTTATAAAGCCACCCGCAAATACGGGGAAGTTGACCGGGTATCCTTCTTTAAGGACATCGCCGGGGAAGAGGCTTTCACATCGTTTATGGCCCTCGTTGATGCGGCAGGTGACGGTTCCTTACCCAAACTGAGAAAAGAACTTGAAGGCGCACGCGGTGAGGCTGAACGCACGGCAAAGGTTATGGCCAACAACCTTGATGGCGATCTGAAATCACTCGGCAGTGCATGGGAAGGGTTGCGCATCCGCATTGCAGATCTGATTGACGGCCCGCTGCGTTCTGTCACGCAGTGGCTCACGCGGGTGGTATCAAGGGTGACGGCGCTGGCGCAGGCCCATCCGGCACTGACGCGCCAGCTACTGATAGCAGGCGGTGCGTTGCTGGCAATGACTGCAACGATTGGCTCGTTGTCGCTGGTTATTGGCGTGCTTCACGGGAAACTGGCCACGTTACGTCTTGGTTTTTCTCTCCTGACCGGATCAATGAATGTCGTCAGGGTGCTGCCAGCACTATGGGGAATGGTAACAGGTTCCATCTCGTTGCTGGGTGGCGCTATCGGGGCGCTGTTCAGTCCGGTCGGATTGATTGTTGCCGCGTTTGTGGCTGCGGCGGTTCTCATCTGGAAATACTGGGAACCCATCAAGGCGTTTTATGCCGGGGTGTTCAGTGGGATTATGGAACGGCTGGCTCCGTTGCGCGAAACCTTTGAACGGTTTGGTCCTGTTTTTGATGTCGTGCGCGATGGGATTATTCAGCTCTTTAACTGGTTTAAATCGCTGCTGTCACCGATGGAGTCCAGCAAGGAAACGCTGGATAAATGTACCAGTGCTGGCGAGATATTCGGTAACGTTCTTGGCGGTACGTTACAGCTTGTTCTGACACCTGCAAAAATGTTGCTGAATACGCTGGCGTGGATACTTGAAAAGCTCGGTGTGCTTCCGGATGAAGCGGAAAGGGCGAGAAAGAAAATCGAAGACGCACAGCGTGCGGCCATTCTTCAGGACAAGGTTGCCTTGCTTCAGGGGGACCTGGCGAAAATCAATCCACCGAAGCCTGTGGAAAATGGCAATGGCACCGGAGGTGATAAACCCAAAGACAACAAACCGCTCACAGACAGCAATACCGGTACGCTACGCAGACTCAGCAAAATTGCTGATAACACAGGTAAGCTGGTTGATGAGACGAAAAAACGTATTGGCCCCGGTGATATTGTCTTTAAGAACCTGCCCCGCGCACTTGCCGTTCGTGGGGAGTGGCAGGAGCGGAAGATTGCGCAGGCCAGTAAGCCTGCCCCCGCAATTAATATCACACCCGTGGTCCCGGCTCCGCTGCCTCCGGCGCTGGTCCCTGTTGTTGCGGCCAACTCCCGCCCGGTGGTGGAGGCCATACGATCGCCAGTGGCATCAGTTCCTGCAACTTCCCGTAACCAGGAGCCTGTTGCCTCCGGATTTGGTGGTGAAATTCATGTCCATCTGCATAACGTTGTTACGCAGAATCCCCGCGAACTGGCGAAACTGGTCGGTGAAATGGTCAGGGCAGAAATAGAACGGCGCGCCCGTGCCGGGCGTGGCAGTTTTTACGATAAAGATTGAGGAGTCATGGACATGATGATGATCTACGGCATGTTTGTTTTTGAGCTGCGCACATTGCCGCATCAGCAGTTACAGCAAAATAAAAGCTGGCGACATGTGAAAAATGAACGCGTTAACCGTTCAGCAAGCTGGCAGTATATCGGGGCAGGCGATGATCGCATTGTGCTTTCTGGTGTGCTTTATCCTGAAATTACAGGTGGCGAAGTGTCGCTGTCGCTGCTGACCACGCAGGCGTATACAGGACGTCCCTGGCCTTTGATTGATGGCGTCGGGCAGATTTACGGCATGTATGTCCTGACCGAAACGAATACGACCCGTTCCGAGTTTGATCGCTACGGTAAGGCGAAAAAGATAGAGTTTTCACTGACCCTTGAACGCTGTGATGAGGATTTGCGGGAGCGCCTGCAGTCATCCTCCTTCGGAGATCTTCTGGGTGATTTCCAGAAAACAGCAAGCTCAGCATATGAAACAGTGGGAAATGTTTTTTCTCGTGTCTGAAATATTGGCCGTGCGTAATGGCACGGCCAATAGATTATGTCGAAGGTAGAGGGGGTTGCGGCCAGTGATTATTACGAACAGTGTCGAGGGTTATTGATTCAAGTTCTTCAAGGTGATCCAGCCACTTATTGTAATCAGATAATTCGTTACCCTTTAACCGACCAAGAACAGCTCTGGCGGGCCATTGCTTACTGGCAATATAGTCATTAGCAAACAATATTCGCAGGTTTCGTTCATTGATGAATTCGGCCTGTTGTTCTTCCTTATCTGGCTCGGGTATGTCAATCCATGCAGGGTGCCCGTTCTGGTCTGCACCGAGACACTTACCTTCAGGTGGCTGGGCTAAAAACTTATCCCGAATTTCCTTTGTCACCTCAATACCATCAGTTGGCCAGCTTCCTGCCGCTTTATAGCTTTCTTTGAATTCATTTGGGAAAAATGCGCCGGCTGACGGGCTGTATGTATATTTCATTCAATACCCCATAAAAATATATTTCCCGCCCGTCATGGATGACGGCGACGGAATAAACTGAGTCGTATCTGCACGAAAATAACCGAGCATCCCGATTTTTGCGCTGGTTAGTCCAATATCTTTCATTGTGTGCATTTTATAATATGCGAGACCTCCACCTCCTGAATAATCCTGATATCCCAGAGCATCATGCCAGAGCACGGCTGTTGTGAAGGGGACCCGGTATGTGATTACTCTTGCGGGTCCGGTTTCAGGTAAAGTGCCGCCCTGAACCATAAATCCATTCTTAAATCGAATACACCAGTTATCCGGTGTTCCGTCAAAAGTTGAATCATGCCCGAGTAGTGACCAGATATCTTCAACAGCTCCGGCGGATAACAGTTTTTTACCAATCTCTGTAACTGAAGCCAGAAGCTTCATTTCCTCACTTGTTTTGCTGACATACTGAGGATGAGGATCGGGTTTTGCTTCATGTTCACTCAGAAGCTCTTTTATTTCGATAACCTGATTATCTACGTATTGCCGTGTGGCCAGCACGATAGCAGGATCGACGATTAAGGTAACAGCGTCTGTGTTTGATACTGTAAGAATCATGCGGATAGTCTGGGTGCGACCACTGCCTTCCTGTAATTTGGGTTTGTATGTTTCCGGGCAGTTTGCCACCGCAATGAGTACACCTTCATCATCAAAAAGACCAATTTCACGGATCCAGAATCCTCCCTCGTTTTCAGGGATGATTTGCTCCGCAATGAGCTGGCCGGGGTTGTTCGGGTCAATGCTCAGCATATTCAGCGGTGCAATGCGTTTCTGGTTAATGAGGCTTGTTTGCGCCGGATCTGGCGTTGGCAATGTTCCGTTCGCATCACCAACAGCCATTTGCGTCAGATTGAGTTTGTTGCCAGGCGTGACCGCATGCGCCATTCGTGTTGCGCCCTGGTTTGTCAGGATGGCATGGTATTTTACAGTCATATTTTCACTTCCAGATTATCAATTAAATGAACGGACTGGGCTGGGGTGCACTCTCCTCTGGCGGTAATTTCCTCCGGGGTGAAGGCATACACTGTCAGAGCATCACCGAGGTAACACCCTGCACCAGTAAAAATATTGCCTTTGGTATCCAGAGTGATTGTCATACCAGCCAGATGACGACTTACAGGTTTTGCATCTGCAATAAGGCGTTCAATCTCCATGTACATTTCATCGGTGATGCCCTGATCAAGTACCCCGACAACAATGCGAAATGTCCCTGGTTCCTCATTGAGCTGCCACCATTCCTTAATTTCGATCGTGTAACCAAGTGGCTCAACAACTTTTCGCAGTGCGCTGAGAGTGCCTTTATGTCGGTGTATCAGCCATGCATCACGAATCACCTGTCGCTTTGTCTCTTCCGGCCAGTTGCGATCCCAGCGGTCAACGGAAAACGCCCAGGCGAGATAAGGCAGCAGGTGCACCGGGCATGTGTCCGGCGACCACAGTGTGCTGAGGTTTACCGGAATGCCTGTGATGCGTGTGCTGGCAGTTTCGACACAACGCATGAAACTGCTGGCTGATGGTGGTAACAGTGAATTACTCATTGCGCCCACCTTCGCTGATGGTGAATGATTCACAGCGCGCCGCCTGCGTATCACTGATGACAACATTCTGTGTGGGTTCGATTATCTCCACGCGTTGCACACCGTGCACATGCAGTGCGGCGGCAATGGCTGACAGTGCCACGTCCTGACCGATAAACCCCTGCTCAGCCAGCCACTTCCTGAACGACGATTCAGCCGCGGCCAGAATAGGTTCGGATTCCGGGCCGGGGTAAAAGTACAGTTTTGCATTCAGCCGCCATGTCACGATTCTGGCACTCTGTACGGTCAGGCGGTCGGCTACCGGGCGGGTATCCTCTGCATTCAGAATGGCGCGAACGGTATTAAGCAACGCCTCCGTTGCTGTGCCGTCGCCCTCAGTGGACAGGATGGAAACCGTCACACAGGCCGGAGACGGGCTGATGGCTCGCGCATCACGCACCAGACCGCTGGCGCTGCGGGCAAAATACTCGTATGCGCCTGACGGGCCTGCAACACTCAGGCCGTCATACGCCCGCTGCGCCCGTAGTCTCAGCGAGGTGTCGCTCTCCATCACCGCGTCGGTGGTATCCGTTGCTGGAGTGATGGTCAGGCGCTTTGTGTTCATATTGCCCGCGAGGTTATCCAGATCTGTTCCGGTGCTGTGGCTTAACATGCAGGCACGTGCGCCCTCATTGACCCGCTGGCGTAACAGCATTTCACGAAACGACATGGTTTGAGCGATAACGTTCAGGGGTTCCGATTCCAGCTCCAGCGCGGCGGAAACGGCTTCACGCTGTTCGGCGGGATAGGACGCAATCATCATGGCCTTTGTGTCAGCCAGAATTGCCTCAAAGTCAGGCTCCGCGATGATGGCGGGTTCCGGTAACTGGGAAAGGTCAACGGCAGGCATGATTTACTCCCTCAGCGTGATGGTTAATTCAACATTCTGCATGGTCTGCATGACAGTGCCCGACAGCGTCACCCCGGCGCGGCCTCCTGCCTTCCAGACAACGTCGATAGCGTCCAGGGCAATGCGGGGTTCCCATCGTGTCAGCGCAATCACAGCAGCACTCATGCATTGCAGACGTGTGGTGTTATTCATGGGTTCGTCAATCAAATCAGGCACAAGGCTGCCATATTCCCGTCGCATAACCCGGCTTGCCAGCGGGGTGGTCAGGATGTCCCTGACTGACTGTTTCAGGTGCTCCATATCGTTCAGGTTTCCCGTTCCGTCCGGGTTCATTCCTGTGTAGCGGGTTGTCACTGCGGGCCTCCTGTCGAATCGCTGCCACCTTTAACGCCACCGTGTTTATGCGTATGCACTGTGATGCCGTTTGAGGTGAAATTGCCGCCGCTGTGCGTGATATTGCCGCTCATCTTTCCCCCTTTTGTGACGTCAAGCGTCGCCGTTCTCAGAAGGTTTGTGCATTCCACGACGGGCGTATCCAGTTTCACGCTGACGGATGCCTGTAAAGTGGCCGTTTTCATGCCGCTGGCGCTCAGTGCGCCTGCGTCCGCGTCGTAGCGGAACACCGCGCCGTCCGGCGCGCTGATCACGATTTCTTTCAGGCTTTTGCCGGGTGCCGGACTGGCATCACTCCACAGGCTGCCAATTATCATGGCGGTTTCCGGGTTGCCGCCAATGCAGGCAATTACCACCTGTTCGCCTGGTGATGGCGGCAGCCACACATTGAAGGCTCCCGCGCGCGTGGTGTTCCAGCGCAACCAGCCTGTTTCCAGTTCGCCGCTGCGAACGCGCACGCGCCAGGACTTCTCATCAACTTCAGAGATGATCCCGGTGCGGATGATATTGCTCAGCAGTCGCATGAGTTCTGCGCTCACCGTACAGCCTCCGCAATCCGGCCCAGCACCGTGTTATAAATCAGGCGCTCATCTGCCTGGCTGATACCCAGCAGCTCACGTACCGGGTAATCGGTGAAAATGCCCGGCGCAACCTGATCGCGCTCACCGAACTGATGAACGCGGGCAATACGTGCGGCCACGCCGCTGTAACCCACCGTCACACTGGAAGCATCTGCACGGGCTTTCAGGTAGCGGGCGGTGCGCAGTTTTACGAACATGGGGACGCGCCTGGTGCTGTCCTGGTTGATGCGCCGGGTGCGTATTTCCAGAAAACGGTCGATGTCATCCCGGTAAAACGTGCGGATATTGTTTTTATCCTCATCCCACCCGGTAATGGTTCGCCCGTATTTCCCCGTGTCGTGATGCCAGTTTTTCAGCGTGCGTGCTTCGTTATTCCAGATAAAGCGAATGCGTTCCTGTATCCGGGTTACGCGGCGTCTGCGTGGTGTCCACGCGGTCCCGTCCGGCGCTTTCTGTGACCGGATACGCGCCTGCTGGGCGCGGCGTAAATCCTGTGCCAGCTTTCTGGCGATGTTATTGATGGCCTGCTGATTCAGGCTGTCGCGGATGGCCTCAAAGGTTTCATCCACGCGGGTGAATGCCTTATCCATCGCTTTCACCCCACGTCACATCCTGGAATACATGCGACCAGTCGCCTTCGGAAGATGGCAGGCGGGGTTTTGGCTCCGGCAGGTGTTCTGCCTGCGGTGTGCCCTGACTGCTGCGCGTGATGCGAACGCGTTCCCGCAGGGGGAGCGTAAACAGGAGATCGGCGCTGTCATCGTCATTAATAACGGCGGAGAATTTGATGTCCTGATTACGCTCAGGGTTGAGCAACAACTGTGGCTGATTTTCGGATAACCACGCCAGCAGCGGCAGCGTGAGGTCGTCCAGCTCCCCGGCGTAATCCATGACAAACATCACCATCTGATAGCGGTAAACAAACGATGGGGTTTCTCCTGTCGTTTCAATGTTGCCGCTCTCCACGAAAATGGTGAATTTTTCCGGGTTGGCCTGACACCATCGGCATGAACGGGTCATGGCTTCACGCAGGGAATCAGTTTTCAGCATGGTTGTTGTCCTCGTTGTTCAGTCGTTGCAGCCTGCGCTGTTCCAGTAATTCAATGGCCCGTTTATCCGCGTTACAGGTTTCCAGTGCATCCAGAAGGCGGTCGCCCCATATACCGAGATTTCCCCATGTGGGAGTGTCAGGGAAGGGGGGAGGCGTTACCGGTATGGTCAGCGTCTGCGGTATAAGCCGGACTGACGGCGCTGGCCGTGGCGCGTTCTGCGTGCCTGCGCAACCTGTCAGTAAAACGAGCGTCAGGCAAAGCGTGGGCGCATTCATCTTTTGCAATATCGTTGCGTAGCTGTTCACGTCTTACCTCTCCGTCCTGATTGCGTTGCTGATTTTCCACGCGGAGTTGCGCCAGCACCTGCTGCATATCCTGTACCCCGGCGCTGATGATATTCAGGGTATCGGCGGTACTTTTCAGGGCGCTGGCCTGCGCTTCGTTTCTGGCGTTCTCCCGGCCCAGCGACCACGACAGACGCATGGATGTTCCCCATGCGGCAATCAGAAGGAAAGCGACGCCCAGCGTGGGCCAGAGCTTCATGCCGGATAGGCTCCGTGTGGTAACTGAAAATGCGGTCCGTCTTTCAGGGTCTTCCAGTCGCCGCCCCATTCCACCGGAATATTCAGTTCCCGGCTGGCCTGTCTGAATGCTGCAGCGATTTTTTCGTACAGCGGCCATTCCCATGACACCTGGCTGCCGATATAAGCCACAACATCCACGGCATGCCCCGTAAGGTGGCGGCTGTTCATGGTCTGGCTCTTACCCGTGGCCACCAGTTGCTTCTGACGGTAACGGCTGCGCAACCCTTCGGTGATACCAAAATCCACTTCCGAGATTTCCAGTGCCCGTCGTGTCACTTTCACCAGATCAGGATTTACGCTCTGCAAATTCTTTTCGCTCCGGCTGCTGAATTTAAATGTGTTGCTCATTCGTCCTTCTCCTTCACCCTGCGATTAAAGGCCGCAATAACCTTGTCGCGTGCTTTCTCTGCACCCATAAAACCGATTGATGCGCCGATAAACGTCACGGCATCTTCAGGAAACCCGAAGAAGCGCAACGACCCGGCCACGGCCATGGCAAGAACGCCGCACGCCAGCGATCCCGTTACGGTCTGAACCAGTGTTCGTCCGTCATAAAGACTCATCAGCGCGGAAATGCTGACCGCCGCGCCTACTGCATACACCGTTGGCAGGTGGTCAAAGAGCCACGCAATAACCTGCTCTGTGATCCCTGTTTGAATGGTGCTCACTGCTACTCCCCCCACAACTGAATCATTTCTCGTTTCTTCTTCTCCGGCTCCGGCATCTCCACTTCCTGCCCGGCGTCCAGAAATACCTGCTGACAGAGTCCGGGGTTGGCATCCAGCACCTTTTCGGTGACGCCCTGCGTCGTGCCGTAGTACCGGAAACAGAGCGAATCCACGGTGTCGCCTTCCAGTGCCTTAACTTTCATCAGCACAAATCCGCAAAGATTCGTGGGCGGCACAGAATGTCAGAGATGGCCCAGCTCACATCACGCCACAAATCCGATGTCTGTATATCCAGTGCGTCCGCCCGGCGGTCGCCCTTGTCCGTTGTGTCTGCATCACGATAACGCTCCAGAATCAGGGCGCGCGTGGCGGTATAAACAGCATTGCGCCAGTGCCAGAGATTGACGCTTTCTCCGTTAATTACGGGTGCCGGAACATCGGCCAGCGTCTGATGGCCAGCCGCCTGCTGTTCCTGCTGCCATGCTTCCAGCTCGCGGGTAACGTGTGCCACAGCTCCGGTGGCGGTATGCAGCAGGCGGGAGGTGGTCACGCGCCCCGGCAGTCGTACCGCCAGACGCAGCTCACGCAGCACAATATCCGGCCAGAATGCACCCGCTGAAATACGGGTATCACCATCATCGGTATCGGTGATGTCGTCCTCTGCGGGTCCGGGGTTGGTTCTGGCAACCATACTCATGGGGTTCACTCCTGAAAAAATCGGGCGGTGGGTGCGCGGTGTAAACGGTCACGGAGTCAAACCGGAACACCGCGCACGCCGCCCGCTGACGGGGTCAGTCGTTAACCGCGCTTCGCCTTCTGCGTCGCGGTGGTTTTTCGTGTTGCAGGCTTCCGCGTTGTCTTTTTACTTTTGCTGCTTTCGTCCTGCGCCTGCGGTGTGCTGGCATCTTCTGGTGCGGCTGCGGAATCGGCTTTTTTCAGAGCGCGGGAAAGGGTTGCAATCTCGCGTTTCACACCTGCGTTCGGGTTCAGGTGCATCGCTTCGCGCAGCAGCTTCAGTGATGAGGCCATGCTGTCCGCATCGGTCAGGCCACGGCGGGCAAAGGCGCACGCCTTGCATAATTTGGCGCGCACTTCGTCCGGCATGTCCTGGTCGGTGACAATCTCCCGGAGGGTATCCAGTGGTTCGATAAAGGCGGACAAATCCGCGTCGGCATCCGTCCCGGCCTGCGTCAGTACCGGGTTGCAGATTTCTTCGGTCAGTACCGTAGCAGCAGTACGTCCAAAGTTATCCGGCATGATGAGGTTGTGACGGACCACATATGCACCAATACGCAGTGCCAGCGGAAGATCGCCGCAGTCAATCGCCCACACCATCAGCGTGGCAATCACTTCATCCTGCTGCCCGCCGTCAGCCTCCAGTGTTCCCTCAATCAAGCCGGAAAAGTCCGGCAACAACTCTTTTTTGATGGCGGCTTTGGCGCTTCTGGCCTGTACGCCCTTAAGCCGGGCCTGTGCCAGACGCAGACGATACAGCACCTCTTCATGCGCGGTACGCGCGGCGTGGTCCACGCCTTCATTCGCCCGGCCTGCGCGCTGTGCCATCACGTTCTGCCAGTGTTGCTGTGCAGGAGTAATCATTTTTTCTCTCCGTTACAGGCGGGCATGATGCCCGCCGTGAGTTGATTAGCTGTCGGCGAACTTCAGGCCAGTGACCATCGCGCACTTGCCATAGTCTTCAACGACATAAGCGTCATTGATGGACTGGTAGGTGGCGATGCGGTTGTATTCCGGTTCGTCTTTCATCAGACGACGCATTGAACCTTTCTGCCAGTAAATCGACAGGTTGTTGAACGAGGTGATCAGCATCGTTGAATCCGGGAAGAACGGCGCAAGGAACACGCCCAGCCCGCCAATGGTGCGCGATGACAGAATGAGCTGCCCGGCAAGTAATTCCGCATTGGGATTCTGGCCGCTGATGCTGTTCAGCACGGGCAGACGCAGCGAGTTAAACAGGTTGCGCCCCATAATCACCACGAGGTCGTCAGCTTCCTTGTGCCATTCATCCAGCAGGGATGAGCGCGCGTCCTGTACCAGTGCATCAGCGTTCGCATACTTACCCGCGTGCGCCACGGTGTTGTCCATGTTACGGGAGGTCAGCGTCACGTCATTCATAACGCGTTCGCTGGCGTTGGTTCTGATGTGCTCCAGCCACCCCACGTTAACGTCCTGAAGCAACTTGTTGGTGCTGAAGTTGGACTCATCCGCGTGAGACGTGCCGTTGAAACCGATCATGATGCGGTCAAGTGCCACCTGTCGGGCAATCTGTGCGCTGATGCGGGACTGAAAATCAGGGTGTGCCGACCAGGCATCAAGCTGCGGATACGAAATAAACGTGTCGTAGTTCACCTGTTCGCACTGGTATTTGCGGTTTTTCAGATCAACCACGTTATTCGGGTTACGGCGTTTTGTGCCGTCATAACTGGTATTCGTGCGCGCAATCGGTCCTGTGGTATCCAGGAGGATTTTTTCGCCTTTCTGGTCGGTCACGCCGATCACGTTAATTCTTTTCGTAAATTCGGTACTTTCCTTTGAGGCGTTTTCAAAACGCTGCTGCACCGCGGGTTCCACGGTAAATCGCGATACCAGTGCAGAAACCGGGATATTGTTAAGCGACGCCTGCTGCGCCATATAGCAACCCAGCTTGTTGCGGGTAATATCTGACATCACCAGATTCATAAAAAATTTGCTCCTTTGTCTTATCAGAAGTCAGCCAGCTGGTCGGAGGCTGCACCTGTTGCGGTGAACCGGTTCTGCGGATCGCCGTCCTGCGTGCGCAGTTTTTCCTTCAATGCTGTCAGCTCTGTGGTCAGTGACGTGATTTTCTGGCTGTCCTGCTGATGGCGGGTTTCCAGCACATTAAAACGGTCGATAATGTCGGCCTGTGACGTTGCGACGCCTTCCAGCGCTTCCTGAATACGGGAGAAACTGGCGTCATCCGCTTTGCGGCCACGACCAATAATCCCCATTACGCGGTTAAACCACTGGGTGCCTTCTTCCTGGCGTTGTTCTGCCATTTCGATGATTTCAGACTCGATGGCTTCGGAGATAAGCGGTGCTTCACCCTGGACACTGTTGAACGTCATTACCGCCTGACGTTGCTGTGCCGTAAATTTCAGGCGCTCAGTGCCCAGGCTTGCCGGGGTGTCGGTCATCGCCAGCCCGACCAGATAGGCGCGCCCGTTAACGGAGAACTGCGGGTGCAGTTCGATACTGGAATAGATTTTCTTGCCGTCCGCGACAAGCTGCTTCATGCGCTCGGTCGGTTCGATTTCTGCATACAGCGCAGTACGTCCGGCCAGCGGACCTTCCGTAATGTCTTCCGTACTCAGTGCGGTGACATCGCCCATTGCGGAAAATTCGCTTGACGGGCATGGCGAGAGATAGTGCTCAACGTTCACGCGGGCAGCGTAAACATCCGGGTTGAAGTTCTCGGCGGCTTCACGCAGATGCACCGGACTGATTTCACGGCCATCAACAGTTGATCCGGAGACAGCCACGCGAAACTTTTTGCGGGATGTCTTTTTTTCATTAGCCATAGTTTTTTGCCCCTCTGACTGGTTCTTCAGTCATGATGGCAAAGCGTAACAGGCTGATACAAAGGGCTTTTGTTGTAAGAAAACGGCCAGAACAGGGGGTTAAGGAGAACGGTTTCGCGCGCGGGTAATCTTCCTGTAATTACTCAGGGGGAGCAATGATTCAGGACGCTTTTGTGCGCCAGCGTGCGCGGCAACTTTACTGGCAGGGGTATCCGCCCGCAGAAATATCACGTCTGATGGGAATAAACCCGAACACGATTTATGCGTGGAAAAAACGCGACCAGTGGGATGAAACACCACCCGTGCAGCGTGTTACGCAGTCCATCGATGCGCGCCTCATCCAGCTTACTGAAAAACAGAATAAAACAGGCGGTGACTTTAAGGAAATAGACCTGCTGACCCGGCAGCTTAAAAAGCTGCATGATGGCCAGCCGGATGTGATGACCGCAGGAAAGAAAGGCCGGGCGAAAAAACTCAAAAATCATTTCACGCCGGAACAGATTGCCGCACTGCGGGAAAAAATCATCAGCAGGCTGGAGTGGCATCAGCGGGGCTGGTTTGACTCCCTGACCCTTTGCAGGGAAGCCGGGATACGTAACAGGATGATCCTGAAATCCCGACAGATTGGGGCGACCTGGTATTTTGCACAGGAAGCTCTGCTGATGGCGCTGCGTGACGATGTGGCGCAACCTTACCAGCGTAACCAGATTTTTTTGTCTGCGTCGCGTCGTCAGGCGTTCCAGTTTAAAAGCATTATTCAGAAGGCCGCGGCTGAAGTTGATGTGGAGCTGAAAGGGGGCGATAAAATCATCCTCTCCAACGGCGCAGAGCTGCATTTTCTCGGCACTTCTGCTGCGTCGGCACAGTCCTATACGGGCAATTTTTATTTTGATGAATTTTTCTGGGTCAGTCGCTTTGCTGAACTGCGCAAGGTGGCTGGCGCTATGGCAACCCTCAGCGGACTGCGGCGCACCTACTTCTCCACGCCATCCACCGAAACGCACGAGGCATACGCCTACTGGAACGGCGACCGCTGGAACGAGAAAAAGGCCTCGCATAAACGCCAGCGTTTTTCTGTGGACTGGAAAACGCTGCATAACGGGCTTATCTGCCCTGACCGGACGTGGCGGCAAATTGTCACGCTGGAAGATGTGGTTAATCACGGCTGGAAACACACCGATATCGACGAAATTCGTGATGAAAACACCGAAGACGAGTTCCTCAATCTCTATATGTGTGAGTTTGTCCGCGAAGGGGAATCGGCATTTAACCTGAATATCCTGATTGGCTGCGGTGTTGACGGATACGACGACTGGAAAGACTGGAAACCTTTTGCTCCCCGCCCGATGGGAAATCGTCCGGTATGGATTGGGTATGACGCAAACGGCAGCAGTGGCAACGGCGACAGCGGCGCTGTGTCCGTGGTGGTTCCTCCGGCTGTTCCTGGTGGCCGTTTTCGAACGGTGGAGACGCGACGCGTTCAGGGGCTGGAGTTTGAAGAACAGGCCAGAGTCATTGAAGAGTTCACGTGTCGCTACAACGTGGAACACATCGGCATTGATGTGACGGGCGGGAACGGGGAGGCTGTTTATCAGATAGTGAAACGGTTTTTCCCTGCTGCTATTCCGTACACCTTCACGCTGTCATCAAAACGGTCGCTGGTACTGAAAATGCTGCAAATAATGCGTGCCGGGCGGTGGGAATACGATCGCGCCGAACGCGAGCTGGTCGCGGCCTTTAACGCCGTGCGTAAGGTGAAAACACCGGGCGGCTTTATCACTTACGAAACGGACCGCGCGAGGGGGATCAGCCACGGCGACCTTGCGTGGGCAACCATGCTTGCTGTCATTAACGAACCGATTGGCGGCGAAGGAGAAAACGAGCGTTTCACGGTTATGGAGTTCTGATGAGCAGAAAAAATAAAAAAGTGCGCATGAGTTCACGCATTGATCTCGCTGATGCGCTCAGGAAAGAATCATCGCTCAGTGCATTCACATTTGATGGTCCTTATCGCCTGACCGGGCATGACCTGCTGGACAATATGTACTGTGCTGATAACGGGCGGTGGTATGAAACCCCGGTGGACTGGTACGGTCTGGCAAGAGCTGCCCGGCAAACGTCCTGGCATCAGTCTGCGCTTTACTTTAAGCGCAATGTATTACTTGGTTGCTACATCCCGCACCCGCTGCTTTCCCGGCAGGATTTCTCGGCGCTGGCGCTGGACTGGTTTGTGTTCGGTAACGCATTCCTTGAGCTTCGAAGCAATATGCTCGGCGAACCACTTAAATTACGGCACGCACTGGCGAAATACATGCGACGCGGAAGCGATCTTGAATCATGGTGGTATGTGCAGGATGGCAAAGACGCGTTTCAGTTTCGCCCTGGCAAAGTGTGCCACCTGATGAATCCGGACATTAACCAGGAAATTTACGGCATGCCGGAATATCTTGGCGCATTACTCTCGGCCAGCCTGTCTCATTCGGCGGACATGTTCAGAAAACTGTATTACGACAATGGATCCCACGCCGGGTGCATCATCTACATCGGAGCAGCGCAGGTAAACCGCGAAAGCATGGACTCCCTGAAAGAAACGTTACAGGGGGCACGTGGAGGTGGTGCGTTTAAAAACGTGCTCATCCATGCGCCCAACGGGGGCAAAGAGGGGGTGCAAATTTTGCCGTTCCAGCAGATCACCGCAAAGGATGAGTTCATGAATGTTAAGGCGGCATCCCGTGATGATGTGCTGGCTGCGCACCGCGTTCCGCCGCAACTGATGGGGGCGATGCCGGGCGAAAAAAGTGCGTTTGGTGATGTGGAGAAGGCCGCACGGGTTTACGCAATTAACGAGCTGATGCCCGTCATGGAGGCCATGAAGCACATCAATGACTGGCTTGGCGAAGAGGTGATCCGCTTTAACCCTTACGCACTGTTAGACACCCAGCCCACATCCTGACGCGCTTCGCTTGTCTGCTGCTTCGCCGGGGCATAAAAAATTTATGCCCCGACTCTCCAGCTCCTGTATCAGTCAGATAATTTCACGATGCTTTCCTGCTGATTGCCATCATCGACAGTCAGACTCTTACGCAATCCCACCGCGTTGACTGCATGTTCTCGCCGTCTCAGTGCGATTTTGACGGCCTTACCTTTCACCCCATCAAATCAAAAGCCCTCACGTCTTTTTCACGCTCAGCGTGAGAAATACAGCCATTCTGTTGTGTCGCTGCGACATCGTTCAGGGGATGCTATTTCCCCCCTGAAACGCGGGCTGTTCCCCCGTCACCTGCGCGCAGAAAAAGCGCGTTTTTTTGTGCACGCACGGATCCTTGACCGATCCAGCCGCCATGCGGGCCGGAAGGGCAAAAAGTCGTTCAAAAAAATTGTGCAAATTTGTGCACTTTTGTGCAAAGAAATGCCCCTCAAATTGAGGGGCATTATGTCTTGAAGGATTACGAACGAATAGGAATTGATGTTTGCGGTTGAATTGGCACGAGCACCTGATTATAAGTACGTAAAATTTCGTTATACAGGTCTTGGTGCTTTGATGCCTTAATGGTAATTATAAGAGCATACTTGATTTTTTCTGCCTTATGGCTGGCTATGCTTGCACCGGCCTCACGAGCGTTATAATGAATGTCAAATACAGGATTTTTTAGAGTTGAACCGAGCATGTTCTTCGAATTATGTAAGACGGTCTCCCATTTGCCCATGTCAGAACGTCGCTCACTTTCAGTTGAATATTTGGCCAGTTCAAAGAATCCCTTGGTTTCAGCATTTTGTTTTCCGTCTTTGATTTTTGAATCATTTGGCCGGAATGTCACTTCCAAACCAGCTTTTGTATAGGAAGCTGGGTCTTGTGGATCAGTGGTTGTTGCATAACAGAAAGTTGCCGCTAAGTTTATTCTACCTTTCAAGCCACCTTCAGGTATTGGAAGAGGAGCGCGTAAGTATTTTCCTGGTTTCAATTCACCTTGGTAGACGATACGGGCAACACCATCAGGGCTGACTATAATGTCGTTCAAGTCTTCAGGAAGTTTTCCCCAGCCAACTTCTGTACAAGGATGATCAAGCTGTTTTGACGCATGAATTAACAAAGCTTTGATTGCTAGTAGGCTCAAATCGTTCCCTAAAATTGCCCGAACACCAACAGCTGCTCGTAAGGCGTAAGGAGAGGCAAAGCTTGTTCCTAGCTGGGGTATGATTACAGGCTTCTTACCTTTACCTAAAACATGAAAGTACTCGTCTGTGTCACCACCAAACGCAACTAAATCCGGTTTCATCACGCCAGGACTTCTGCCTGGCCCAATGGCGCTATATGGTGCTCGTTTCCATTCCGTATCATTAACTGTATCACAAGCACCAACAGCAAGAGCATTAACGCAATCGGCTGGTACTTGAATTCTTGCATTACCAGACTTGCGATCCATTTCTCCATTGTTGCCAACAGCAACAGTCATTAATGTTTCACCATCACTTAACAAATCATCAATAACGGAAGTCCATGCATGAACTTCCGTATCTTCAATTGGTAGGTCTGGACCTAAACTTAGATTGATAAACTGATACTGGCGAGACAACAATACCTCTTCAATAAAGCCCAAATTTCGATATAGTTCCAGCGGATCTTCTTGGCAGGTCTTGTTGTCCAAAACTCTTAAGTTATCAATATAAGAGTATGGTCTTTTCGCTTCCGATTTATTACTTATTGGTCCAAATAAAAAGGCTGAAGACACAGCTAAACCATGTTCTAAACCGTCTGGATCATCCTCTGCATGATCGTCCAAAACTCTATAGGATTTTAACCATGGCGATATAGCGTGCTCTGATGGTAAACCGCCATCAAGAATCGCAACTTTTATTTCTGAAGATACGGGGCCCTCAGCAGGCAATTTACACTGAGCTAAAGGACCGTAGTTCCTTTGTATTGGTCTAATCCCACGCAATCTTGGAACCGGTCTTATTACTCGTACAAATGTAAATTTCGCAAGCTTACTAATAGTAATTCTATCGGCCTGGATTGGCACGAACCATAATGTACCAGCGGTAAAAGCTAATGAAGTATGTACTTTGATGTTCAAATTTGATGCAAACTGAACAAATTGTTGCTGAACCAAGTCTTGTTCATTATCTGGCAGTAAATGAACACCAACCTCAAAATACGAAGAATCCTGCTCACCAATGGTAATAATACGCTCTTCGGGTAAATAGGCATCGAACCGTTCTATGCGTGCAAAATCAATCGCTTCGTCAGAAAACTCTTTGAGTCCTGACACCCAATGAGGTAACTCTTTGAAGGATTCTCTTTTACCAGCAACAAACATTTGTGTCGTAGTTACTTCTGACACAGTAACTTTTCGCTTCCAGCTTTGAGGCGTAATTTTTACCGTCCTGCTGCCAATAGACGTTAACCCGGTAGACTTAAGCATTTTTGCAGGAAAAAAAGAGCGTGCAATATAGCTCGGATTCAACGTCAACTTAGCCACAGCATAATCATAAGGACATGCCTGACTGGGTAAATCATCAAAATTTTCTATAGTAGATGCAATTTGCGGCAATAAACGTTGTTTCGATTCGTAAAGAGAATAAACCTCAGCTTTTCCGGGCACTCTTTTAGGACCAGGAATATCGCTGGTTAATAATTCGCCGCGTCCAATCAGAAAATTAGTTTTCGCCATACATACTCCTTATCTATGCTGTATTACATTTTTTGACTGTATTTTCTAATTGTATCCCTACTGACTCCGGTTAAGTCTGATATGGCATGCTGGGATAATTTAGAATTTCTTTTTAGAGTAACTGCAATTTCTTTACGTTCATTCCTGTCTAATTCTGATAAACCATCTTTAATGAACGACCCAATCAACTCTTCATCTGAGGAAATACCTAAAGCGACCGAACGTCGGAATTTGTTGATAGAACGCTCAATATTACTAAAAGATTCATTTTTGAACATAATAGCCAGTAGATCTATCCAACGTGCAAAAATCGCGTAGTCGGGACCTGAAAAGCGTTTAATTGCTTCTTTAATACTTTCGCTATCTGGTTTCTCAAAATTGAGCACTAAATCAAAACGTCTCCATAGTGCTGGATCAATCAACTCAGCGAAGTTAGTTGCAGCAAGTAGCAAACTAGAAGACGGCCATTCGTCAACCTCCTGGAGTATCACTGTAACAAGTCTTTTTAATTCTCCAACATCAGAATCATCACTTCTCTTTTTGGCGATTGAATCAATTTCATCTAACAGAAGAACGCACGGCCCTTTCTTCGCAAAATCTAGAGCTGCCCGAAGGTTATTTCCGCTTTTGCCCAGATAGCTGCTCATTACTGCCGTTAAATCAAGAACGTAAAAAGGAACCCCTAATTTCTGAGCTAACCAGCTTGCCGTAAGTGTTTTACCTACACCCGGAGGGCCAACAAAAATGGCAGAGCGTGTTGGTTGTAAGCCGAGAGTCTTGAGGCGATCGATGTGCTTCCGCTCAAGAATAATTTGATCCAGTGAGTCTTCTATCTGACTGGACAGTAGAGGTTTGCTCACAATCTTTTCATTTGGTGCTTTAAGCAAGGTAAGCCTTGACTCCTCGTCCACAGGCATGGTTTGAGGCAGCGCTTGTTTTGGTGCGGTAACCTTACGCAGGCTTTGTGCAGGCTTTTGCGGTTTATTTCGTAGATAAAGATCAAGCTGCTCGGATAGAGCAGGCATAGTTTCCCGATATTTACGCACCAAGCGAGCGACATATAACCGAACGTCATCATACTGTTCAGTTATTACCAGTCTAACTAGTTGGGCTAAATCTGACTGAATACCACCTAAGTCGCCCATCTTAACTGTAACCTCTTGATTTTAAGTGAATTGAAAAAGCATTTAACTGGACTATTTATAGTATTGCACTTTTTTATCAAACAGGGAAGAGGAATACTATATGAAATTACAGTGTGCCTCATGGAACGTCCTTACCATGTCTAAACTCTACCTTCATACAATTGATGATTTCTTTCTTGGTTATTTTTTCTTCTCGCTATTGCCTTTGTCCTGCAACAGACCCGCCTTGTGACGTGCGCGTTCAGTGGTTTCATTGATTCTCTGTGCGTGCTCTGCGTCACGGATGGCGCGCAGCATGTCAGAAAGCACGGTAACGGGAGTTTTCATGGTGCTCTGGTCCTGCTGAATTGTGGATGCCAGGCGTGCAGCGGCTTCAGGGTCTGATGCCCCGAGCTGTTTCAGATAGCTGGAAACCGGGTTATGGCGGATTTCCGTGCTGTTTACGCCGTGATTACGGCTCAGGCGCTGCCAGAGCTGCGTGATTCGGCTGTCCGGTCGGGTATCTGGTTTGCGTACAATTTCAAATCCCTGCGGTGCAATGATGCTGCCGTCAACGTACAGACTGCCGCCTCGTAACAGGTGCTGCATCTGCTGTTCACCGATATGCAGGCCGAGAGATTCGGCAGATTCCCGCCATTCTTTAGCGAGTAATTCGTGGTTATCAGGCAAAGGCCGCTGCTGTTTGCGGCTCTGTGTCCAGCTCTGCATTTCATCACTGCTGTTTTTTGCCTGTTTGTCACGAAGCGAACGCATCAGCGCCCGGCGTTCGTGCCGTTTCAGTGAGCGCATCCATTCATCCACATCAACGCCGTCAGGAAGCTGCGGCCACAGTGCTGGCCGTTCTTCCTGCTGTTCTGTCCCGTTGTTGTCCGTTTCCTGTACACGGGGACAGTTATTGCCACGAGTCCAAGGGGCGGCAGGGCCGCCCTGAAGGTCAAAATCATTTTCGCGGGTGCTGTCTTCCGCTTCCGGTTTACGTCTTACCAGCTTCCAGTTATCCGGGTGCGTGCACACACGGGAGGATTCCCCGATGAGTGGTGACCAGATCCCGTAAATCTGTACGCTCTGTTCGCCGTAATCGTTCAGCTCATCTGCGAGGTCGTAGGCGGTGCGAATCAGGTAGTCCTTGCGTGGAACAAGTACGCCACCCTGTTTTTCAATGTAGGAGGCAAAACACCCGGCATCAGCGGCAGCGAGTACCGCATCCATTGCGTCATCCTTCAGCCGTTGCGGGCCTTCCGGGTTGCGTGCCATCTGGCTGGCAAGGCGGCGCAGTTCACGCCACACCTGACGGGAGGGGATGCCAAAGAACTGGAACTGGCGGACCCGGTGAAGGCGCGCCCAGCCGATGGCGCGCTCCACGCTCTCGGCCATTGATTTTCCGGTTTCGTGGTCAACGCGTGGTTTGCCCGTTTTCGGGTCGATGCCATCCACGGCGCGGCTGTCCAGGTTTTTTCCGATGTAGGTCGCGATATAGCTGGTTGGTGTGCCTTTTGAGCCGTCGACGTACTCCGCCTTAAAACGCGGAGTTATGTCATCGCCCAGCTCGTGGCGGTCTTCCTGAATGGCAATATCGCAGACGTGGGACACGATGGTTTCAATCTCGTCAGGATGAGCAAAAACCATCATGTGCCAGTGCACCGTGCCGTCATGATGAGGCTCCACCGTGCGGATGCCATACCAGCGCAGGCCGTCGCGGTTCAGTTTTTTGCGGACCGCTGCAAAAAACGTGTTAACCAGGTAATCGCTGGAGTCGCGCATAGTGGCCCCGTTCCATTTGGGATTCGGATGACCGTTCTCCGTTGTTGCGTGGTATTTTGACGGGCAGGTGACAGTCAGAAACACCGCTCTGTCGCCACGGGCTTCGGCCAGAAGTTCCAGCCCCTTCATGGTGGCCATCATTTCTGCCTTACGGTGAACCGGGTTACTTACTCCCGCGTAATACACTGTCTCGAGATCAATCGTGAACCCGTCTTCGTTTTCCAGCATGAAACTTTTCAGGAAATCGCGTGTTTTCTCGCGCTGTGCGCGAAACTCGCTTAACGCGTCCTGGCTCAGATAGGGTGATGTCTTTCTGGAAACCAGACAGGCGGCGCGGAGTTGTTCTTCCCGCCACTCGCAACGTAACAGCCACAGTTTGCGTTTCCACCATTCCGCACAGGTCAGGCGAAGGATTGCGCCCGGCAGCAGCTCCGTGTCCGGTTCGTTCCTCCGGTCTTTGTCTGTTGTCAGTGCGTCATAATGTGGAGGCATGGCGTGCAGGTGTAACGCTATGCGGGCCAGCATCTGATACGCCTTCAGGGTTACATCCATGGTCAGCTCGCCATCGGTCGCGCCAAAGCCATCGCAGAGTTTTTCGAAGGTGCTGCTGAACATCGCCGCCGTCATGGTGGCCAGCGTCTGTATCTGGTGTTTGTTGAGCTGCGGCAGGTAAAGCAAATTGTCCAGGCGTTCGCGTCCGGCAAGGGAGCGATAACCCGGTGTCAGCCAGCGGTGATCGGTGCGCTCCAGACGTTCGAATATTTTGCGCAGGGTCCCACGCGCATAGCGTTCTGCCTGCCTGGCGTTTTTTCCTTTCTGACGATCGGCTTCCTGTTTTTTGCGCAGGAAGGAGAGGTGGCGAATAAGCGGATCGCGCAGATAGGTCGGCAGCAGGCGCAGCGAGGCCATGGCTTCATCCACCGCGCCACGTGCCTGTTTTCTGGCGTCTCCTGCCAGTGTGATGGTTTTGTCCTGTTTTTCCTGTGCGTCCAGGCTTTTATTAATCAGGTTGCCCAGCGGCGTGGCGGAGAACGCCGCATCAGCCATTTCCTGGCGGCGCTCGTTCTCTGCCCGGTAGGCATCCAGCCAGGAGGAAAGCGCGGATTCAGGAGCGGGGATCCCCGTTCCTTCACGCCCCACTGCGTGGCGCGGTTGTTGCCAGTCCCTGATGTACTCTGCCGTCATAGTGATTTACTTCGTCATGCCATTCAGGGTGTCGCGGCAGACTGTAGCCAGCCGCTGAATTTCCAGCACGGTGTCTTCTGTGTCGGCATGGCGATGTGTGATGCGGATGCTGTCGGCAATCACATCGACGATTGCAGAGGATGGGCGCTGGTAAATGCCAATAACGGACGGGGTGCCACCTTCAATGCGGTAAAGCCTGTAATTTCCCTCGTGGCTGTCAATCATGTAGCGATCTTCAATAACAATCTTTCCGTCAGCGAGCTGCGGTACAGGCAGGGATTTCAGGTACATGTCATAACGATCACGCACGCGAGCGGCAAGATCACGTTCTGTGTTGAGCAGGTATTCAAGAAAGTCGTTGGCGAGAATCATTGCGGCAATCCTCTTGTTACAGATGTGCGAAGGCCTCCCGCCGCAAGGTGCAGGAAAGGCCCGGAACAGGAATTAATGGAGTTTGTTTTGCTGCTGGATGAGCTGTTGAAGCTCGTGCAGATCATCCGCCAGATAGCTGAAAACAGAGGCGGAATAAATGTTTGATAGTGCGTGGCTGCGCTCATGCAGCATATTGATGTGCATGATTTGCGCGACGCGTGATGCGCGGGAAAGTCTGCGGTTGATTTCAGTCTGGATGTGACGACGCTCCGCGATAGCGCGGTGCTGTTTGCGGTTTGCCATGGTGTGGCCTCTTTGCTCGGTGATAGAAATAACTCACCATCCAGAGTTGAGAATCTCGGGGTGGCGAGACGTACAGGGTTCTCAACACCGGAGAGCAAAGAATCCGGCCCGACCAAAGTCGGCCCCGTACGCCCCGCCATAATTCTGACGCGAAAAAGACGTGGCAATACAGTACGCACAAAAAAACCGCTTGCGCGGTTATGCGCTTTGCTCTGTGTCGGGTTGAGAATCCCGGCACCCGTTTTATGAGGTGCAGCGGAAATGTAACCTGACCTATTGAGGCATGGCAAGCGGTTTTTTTGTGTGTGCATGTTCTGGTTTCTTACTGGTTCAGAAAAAAATCAAAAACCTTGTCAATGCGTTGCAGCAGCTCTTGCTGTATTGCTTCCGGCGTTTCCGGTTCGCCCGGCGCCTCCAACGTCGCGCAGAAATCAGCGATTTCATGATGGAGCGTCAGGCGAATGGCAGGAGCCGTGGTTCTGGCGTGCTCCAGCTCATCCAGCAGTGCCAGCACAGCAGACGGCGAGAGCATTGCGCGAAATGCCAGTAATTTTTGAGGCGTTGCCATTCGTTGCAGGGCAAATGCCAGTTCGCGTAGCTTCTGGTGGTTGATGGTGCTCATGCTCTGGCTTCCTTCAGTAGCTGGTTAAACATGTGAGTAAGTGGATTGCTACACCCGAACGGCATCGGGTTTACGTGGTAAGAAGCTTGGCCTCCTGTTTTGCGAGCGCGACCACCTGTGCTGCGGTTTGTTCTGATGACTAAGCCGCCGCGCCAAAGTCGGCGTAACTCAGCATTAATGGCTGTGGTTGGGGTATTCAGTGCTGCGGCGATCTCTCCGCCGCTACACCCCGGATGAGTAGCGATGTAGTCCAGAATGGTCATCTGCGTGGCTCCTGTACCTGTCGGATAAGATTTACTCGCGCCACGTTGGTGGCGCAGAAGTAAGTGCCGTCAGTGAGGTAGATGTGGTGTGCATCCTTTTCCGAACGATGTTTGTCGATAGTGGTAATCAGGCGTTCGTCGACCTCGGAGGGATACCTGTTATCTCTGCATATTTCTGCAGGGATACATAGGGGGCATTCACATTGATATTGATGGTTATACCTGACATCCCACTAGCCTCCTGATCAGGAAGATTTGTTTTGTTCTTTCTGGGTTAGCTCTAGGCCGCGAAGGAAGATCATGCGCGCCATGTTAGAGGATGAGCGTTGCTCTTTAGCTGCCATTTCATCAATGACGGCTCGCTCCTCGAGGGACAGCCGAAGTGCCAGTCTTGGACCTGTGGCGGTGTTACGCGGAATGCGTGATCTGGTATCGTGAAGAACTTGTTTCATAGTGGTATATTGTGATCATCTAATAGCTCGTGAAATTATTTTGGTATCAAAAAAGATACTTGTCAAGGTTTTTGTATGAAAAATGATATTGGTCAGCGGTTGCGTGAGGAAAGGGAAAGATTGGGGCTTAGTCAAGTTGCTATGAGCGACATTGGTGGAGTCAAAAAGCTAACTCAGCTTAGATATGAGAAAGGAGATAGCTTTCCTGATGCTGCGTATTTGGCAGCGCTGTCTCGTTTTGGCCTTGATGTTCAGTATGTTGTGTTGGGAATTCACTCACCTGAAACTTATAACGATGATGAGCAGGAGTTGATTACTCGCTTTCGAGCAGCTTCGTTAGATGTGAAAAACGCGGTGATCGGGGCTTTAAAAGGTGCGGTCAGTGAAAAGGAAACTCAGCCATCAGGACGTGAGTTAAATATTTCTGGTGGTAATAACCGTATCGCTGGTCGTGACTATAACGAAACTAAGGGTAGGTGATAGTAGGGAGGTGACATGGCCGTCAACTCAAACGGTTCAAACAATCGCGTTGCTGGGCGTGATTTTCACGAAAAGAATATTCAGATAGATCGATATGATGGTTCTCATATCGTCAATATCGCAATCCCTTCGAATAATGATGATGACGATCGCCCTTTGCTTAAGGCTCAGCGTAAGGAGCTAAATAGCTTGGTTGCTGCTATTGCAGAAGCTAGCAATACTGAAGCGTTTATTATTTGGCAAAAAGTACATGCGGAGATTGGTGTAGCTGGTATTGATGATATGACAGTAAATCAATATAAAACAGCGGAGAGTTTTCTGCATGCAATGCTTGAGCGATGTAAAGATCATGATGCCTGTAAGACTCTTGTAAGTTTATTACTACGTAACAGTGAAGACTGTGGACTTCGACAAAAACTTCTGCGGTATTGCCATATCAATTTCGGTACAGGACGTTTAAACGATCTTACTCGTTCTCAGTTACAGTCTGCATTGTCGTGGTTAGAGCAACAATCGGTATCAAGCAACACAGAGAATTCGACCTTACCAGAAGTCCGACTTCGTGCTTCAGAATTAATCCGACTTTATCCAAAAGAAATAATATTCTTTATCTGCGTAGGGGTTTTGGTAGGCGGTGCCATTTCTAGGATGTTTTTTAATTTGTAATCTTACTTGAGCTAAATTGAGGTAATGATATGAAAGTAAAAAAGATTCAACTATTAGTTACTTTTTTATTTATGTTTTCTTTTTCTGCCGTCGCAATGCCTTTTAAAACTATTGAACGTGAGAGTTTCAATGGGGTATGGCCATTTAATACTGATGAGGTTCAATTACAGTGTCTTGATGGTAATCCTTATGTGATGAATTTTGACGATAATAAGTTATATGCGCTTACAGGTTTGGCTCGAATAAAAGGTAAAACATTTGGTGCGTTACCGTTAGATAACAATAATCCATTTTGGCTAGATAATGATGCCGCCCCAGGGTTAAAAAAGAATCTGGGGGATGTCACTAAGGCTGCATTTGATTTATGTGATAAGTAACTAAAATGTCGGTTCGTAAGATTCCATCAGGTAAATGGCTTTGCGAATGTTATCCCTACGGGGCATCGGGAAAACGCATTCGTAAACAGTTTGCGACAAAAAGTGAGGCGCTCTCTTATGAGCGCCGTTTAATGAATAGTAGAGTTGGAGACGAGTTTCAAGATGGTTCTGGTCCTCGTCTTTCTGAGTTGATTGCTCGTTGGTTTGAGATGTACGGTAAAACCTTGTCCTCTGGTGCAGAGCGCAAAGTCAAACTTGAGGCGATTTGTTCTAGGCTGGGAGATCCATTTGCTTCTCAGTTTGACAAAAATATGTTTGCTACTTATCGGGAAAGAAGGCTATCAGGAGAATGGAATCCCAAGGGGAAGAAAAAACTTAGTGAAGCAACCGTTAATCGCGAGCAGTCATATCTACATGCTGTTTTTGCCGAACTGAAGCGCCTTGGGGAGTGGTCTGGTGAAAACCCTCTGACTGGTATTCGCAAGTTTCGTGAGGAAGAAAAGGAACTGGCGTTTCTGTATGTAGATGAGATTGAACGCCTTCTGATTTCGTGTGATGAGTCACGGAATAAAGATTTGGGGGTTGTTGTCCGTATTGGGCTTGCGACTGGTGCTCGGTGGAGTGAAGCAGAAGGATTAAAGCAATCTCAAGTACTGCCCGGTCGAATCACATTTGTTAAAACTAAAGGAAAGAAGAACCGCACTGTACCTATTTCACCTCAATTGCAGGCTATGCTTCCTAAAAAACGAGGAGCGCTATTTTCACCATGTTATGAGGCTTTTGACGCTGCAATTAAGAGAGCGAAGATCGAGCTTCCTGATGGGCAATTAACTCATGTGCTACGTCACACGTTTGCCAGTCATTTTATGATGCGGGGCGGAAATATTCTTGTGTTGCAAAAAATACTGGGGCATAGCGATATAAAAATGACTATGCGTTATGCGCATTTTGCTCCAGGTCATTTAGAGGCTGCTGTTGAATTGAATCCTTTTGATAATAGAGGGTAAAAAGTGGCGATAAAAAGTGACAATAGATTCAAATGGCGTCGTATAGAGTCATTTGCAAAGTTAATAAAATCATAACTTTATGATATATAAATGGTGGTTGATAGTTTTTAAAATCCCTCGGCGTTCGCGCTGTGCGGGTTCAAGTCCCGCTCCGGGTACCA
>ERZ1034781.194-NODE-194-length-34369-cov-9.919100_pt1 | contig 34369 bp, 26 predicted proteins | sample MGYA00520700_ERZ1034781 | MGnify/ENA primary metagenome ERZ1034781 (study PRJEB33766, sample SAMN09781709) | gut metagenome | biome: gut microbiome | host: Homo sapiens | place: Madagascar | study: EMG produced TPA metagenomics assembly of the PRJNA485056 data set...
AGGTGATGGATATGTGTATGTATTGCAAAAATAGTACAACCGTAAATAGTACAACGACACATGTTGTAAATTATAAAAATTGTATTATTGTAATTAAAAATGTTCCATGCCTTGAATGTGATCAATGCGGTGAAAAATATTATACGGATGAAGTTGCCGAACGGCTTGAAGCAATTGTTAATATGGCGAAGAAATTGATGCAGGAAATTGCTGTTATTGACTACCCACAGGTAGCTTAAAGGAAAAGCAGCTCTGGATAGGATATTCAGAGCTGCTTTTCCTTTAGTTCTTCTTAATACGGAACTTTCCATTGGAGATATATTGTGTATCGGCTTCTTCCTTCTTCACATGCACGGCTTTGATCGGAACCTGCATTTCCTTCTGCATAGGGAGCGAGAAGATAAATTCACTTCCTTCGCCGACCTTACTGTTGAGAGTGATATTCTCACCATGCGCTTTGATGATCTCTTTTGTGATAGCAAGTCCGAGACCGGTTCCGGTCTTATCCTTTCCGCGGCTTGGATCCGTTTTATAGAAACGGTCAAATACTTTCTTGATCGATTCCGGTGGAATTCCGACACCCTCATCCTTGACACTGACAAAGATCTTATCGGATTTTTCTGTGACCTGAACTGTAATCTGTCTGCCTTCCGGAGTGAATTTGATCGCATTGTCAACCAGATTGTAGATAACCTGCTGGATTCTTGTACGATCTGCGTAGACAATGGTATTGTCGGTATGGAAGATCGCGTGCAGATAAATGCCTTTGTCCTGACAACGGCCTTCAAAGGTGTTGATCGTAGGAAGAATGATGCTCTTGATATCAAAATTCGACTTATCAAGCTGAAGGTCAAAGGAATCAAAGTTGTTAAGTTCCAGAAGCCCTTGTGTCAGTTTGGTAAGACGCATAGTTTCGCTCAGAACGATCTGGAGATATTTTTCGTGCTTATCCGGCGGAATCGTTCCGTCGATCATGGCTTCGATATATCCCTTGATGGAGGTTAGAGGGGAACGGAAGTCGTGGGAGATATTAGAGATAAATGATCTTCGGTATTCATTTGACCGGCTCAGTTCGTCTGCCATTTCCTCCATATATCGTGCCAGTTCACCAAATTCATTATCCGTATGGACATCGATCCTAGCATTAAAATTACCCGCAGCATATTGTTTGGATGTTGCGATAATTTCACGAATCGGTTTTAAGGTGCTGTTCGAGATCAGCATAAGGGCGATCAGAGATAATACAACGATGACGAGAAACGGCATGTAAGTGGATGCAAATGTTTTCTGCGCAATATCTTTAATGAACTGCAGGGATAAGTGGATCGATAATAAACCCGCGTATGTATTATCCTGATAAACCGGAGTACTGATACTCAGCGTTTTAGTGTTAAAGCATCCGTTCAAGGTTCCGGTTTTGATCGTTTTGGTAAATAATTCCGTACGCTCATAAAAATCGGTTATGATCAGATCCTTTGCAGCCACACTGTCTTTATTTGAGCAATAAATAATATTATTGTCCGGTGTGGAAAACCAGATCTCAGCATTCATCGTATCGGCATGATCATCCAATCGATCAAAGAAAGTATCCTGATCGATCGTATTATTCAGATAATCATGAATCGTTGTTTCGATGATCAGTTCACTCTCGGTATTCAGATTTTTCTCTGTATTGTTAAGAAGCCTTGACTGGGTCATATGGACAGTGTATAACGCAAGAACACTGAAGATAGCAATGACCAGCAGGACAAAGCCGACAACAATCTTATCAAAAATGGTTTTTTTCATGGTTATTTAACCTCAAATTTATAACCGATTCCCCATACTGTGAAAATAGACCAGTTATATTTGTCTGTCAGCTTTTCACGAAGACGCTTGATGTGCACATCGACGGTTCTGGTGTCGCCGACATATTCATAGCCCCATAATTTGTCCAGAAGCTGTTCTCTGGTAAATACCTGATTTGGACGGCTTGCAAGAAAATACAGCAGTTCCAGTTCTTTTGGCGGCATTTCCAGATTTTTGCCCTCTAATGTAACTGTATAGTTTGAAATATTAACGACCAGATTATCGTACTCGACATAAGTTCCGATGTGATCGGCGTTTGTCGGGTTGTAGCTTTGTGATGTATCTGTTCTGGTGTTGCACCGGCGAAGCAGTGCACCGACACGGGCAACCAGTTCGTTAGAATCGAAAGGTTTTACGATGTAATCGTCGGCACCAATTTTAAGTCCGAGAACCTTATCGAATACTTCACCTTTTGCAGATAACATGATGATCGGTACATTTGACTGTTTTCTGATCTCAGTACATACCTGATATCCATCCATACCCGGAAGCATGACATCTAAGAGGATGAGATTTGGCGCAAATTCAACAAATGCTTCTAAGGCAGAAGCTCCGTCTGCGGCAATCTGTGTTTCATAACATTCTTTATTCAGATAAAGTGAGATCAGTTCAGCGATGTTTTCGTCATCGTCAACGATCAATATTTTTTCTTTGTCCATATAGTTCTCCTTGTTGTTGTGTATTAGTTGGATAATTGCTAAGCTTTTATTTTATCTATACATGAATTCTATTGGCATTACCACTCGTATGATATTTTATAACTCAACAATTGTAACGCCGGCTTCACCTTCGCCGTACTCACCCAGACGGAAGGATTTGACGTATGACTGCTTGCGCAGATAGTCATGGATTCCTTTTCGGAGTGCTCCGGTGCCTTTTCCATGGATGATCCTTACTTTGTGCAGGTGCGCCATCATGGCATCATCGAGATAACGGTCGACCAAAGAGGTAGCTTCGGCTACAGTCATACCGAGTACATTGATCTCCGGCTGGATGTTTAAAGCCTTGCCCATTCCACGTTTATTATTGATCGATACCTGAGCGTTGTTCTGCTTTGGTGTCTCGATGATCACAAGATCAGAAGCAGGAAGCAGAGAGCTTAAGATACCCATCTGAACTTTGATATTTCCCTTTGAATCAGCAGGAGCAGTAACCGTTCCTGTTGTATCCATGCTAATAACATGCACGGTGTCTCCGGCTTTGAAATCCTTTGCCGTATGATGGGAGGTCATGGATTTGCGTTTTTCCGGTGTCATCTTCCGGTAATCGTCCATCTTGGTACGGAGTTTTTTTCGTTCATTCTCCATCGTGCTCGCATCTGCTTTATGAGGATTTGTTGTCCATTTATTATATTTTTTAATGGCTGAATCCGCCATTTCCTTTGCTTCTTCCAGAATATCAGCCGCTTCTTCTCTTGCATCTGCAAGAATCTGAGCCTTCTTGGCAGAGAGCTCATCATCCTTTGCCTTTGCCCGTTCCTGAAGCTGTCTGGCTTCTTCCTTAAACCGTGCGATCTCCGCTCTGTCTCGTTCAATCTCTTTTCGGCTGTTTTCCAGATCGGACAGCAGTGTTTCAAAATCAACCTTGTTGCTGTCGATATTTGTCTTTGCCCGTTCGATGATATCGTCGGACAAACCTAATTTCTTAGATATTGCAAATGCATTTGATTTGCCGGGAATACCGATGATGAGCCGGTAGGTCGGCATCAGTGTGGCAACGTCGAATTCGCAGCTTGCATTTTGAACGCCCGGAGTCGACATGGCAAATAACTTCAGTTCGCTGTAGTGGGTGGTAGCCATGCAGCGGATGCCCTGATCGTTTAAGCTGCTTAAGATCGCGATCGCAAGTGCAGCACCCTCGACCGGATCGGTTCCACCACCAAGCTCATCGAAAAGGCACAGCGTATTCGGTGTCACATGGTTCATAATATATACGACATTGCTCATGTGGGAGGAGAATGTCGAGAGACTCTGCTCGATGCTCTGTTCATCTCCGATATCGGCAAATACATCATCAAATACATTTAGTCTGGAACCATCCAGTGCCGGAATGTGAAGCCCGGACTGTCCCATCAGAGTGAACAGACCCAGTGTTTTTAAGGATACGGTCTTACCACCGGTATTTGGACCGGTAATGATCAGCAGATTGTAGTCCTCGCCCAACTTGATGTCGACAGGAACAACGGTATGCTTGTCTAAAAGCGGGTGGCGGCCCTGCTTGATATCCACGATGCCGTCCGTATTAAAGATCGGCTCGGTTCCTTTATAGGATCTTGCAAAATTCGCTCTGGCAAATATAAAGTCCAGATCGGTTAATGTCTCAAAGTCAAATTTTATATTTTCATATTCGGATGCTGCCTGTGCCGACAGGCTTTCCAGAATCTTTTCGATCTCTGCCAGCTCCTGATTATCCAGCTCTTTTAACTGGTTGTTCAGATTAACTACCGCCAGAGGTTCGATAAATACAGTATTTCCGCTGGAAGACTGGTCATGGATCATACCCGGAAAGCTGTTCTTATATTCCTGCTTGACCGGGATACAGTATCTTCCGTTACGCATCGTGATCAGGTTATCCTGAAACATCGTCTGCTTGCTCTGGTCGGTTATAAGTTTGTTCAACTGGTTATGTAACTTTTCATTTGTCAGCTTTTTGTTCCGTCTGACCGCCTTCAGACCGGATGATGCATCGTCCGCAATCTCGGATTCTGATAGGATACAGCGGTGGATCTCCTGACTTAAATGTTCCAGCGGAACAAGCTCCATGAAGCGGGAGTAGAGGCTGTCATGTGCCTTTTCCTCGTTATCATCGCCGCTGCCATATTGTCTGGCGGATAATGCCATATCAAGGACACTTCCGATATCTAACAGTTCCTTGATGCCGAGTGCTCCCTGCACCTCCAGCCGCTTGATCGAAGCACCGATATCACGGAGACCGGCAAATGACAGGTTGCCTTGTGTATTCAGCCGAATCAAAGCATCTCTTGTTTCCTGCTGTAAGGTCTGGATCAGTGCCAGATCCCTGCGGGGCTTCAGGCGTTCGCATTTTCGTTTCGCCATCGGGGATGCCGCGTAAGAGGTCAGCATTTCTACAATTTTATTATATTCTAAAAGTCTTAAAGTCCTTAAATTCATATCATTTTCTCCATCTTAAATGCACAAATACGCATACACAATCCATTATAAACAGTTTGCCTGTGACTGTCTAGTGTGGGATACGCACAATAGACGTACCTTAATTAAGTTTTTGTTATGTTGCCGACACTATGGCTGATAGGGGTACATAACAAGACTTGCAATATTTCTATTCGGTTCGCACATTTATTAACCAGCAGTCGCCCAAACTCGTCCTTACGGACTCAGACAAGGGCTTGGTGCTGGTAATTAGTGCAAACCTCATGACGAAATATATACAAATGTCTTGTTTATGCATCCCTATCAGCTATAGTGTCGGTAATATAAAGAAATGAAATTAAGGCACATCTATTGACTGGCGGTTACTCCCGCCCACATCAACAGACCTAAATGTGTAAATGTGGAGTTAGTGCTGACTGCTAGCACAAACCTCATAACGAAACTTCTGCGAATGTCTTACTTGTTTGCATGCGCCTGAAATAAGATGACATATAAAATCAATGAGTATCCATCAGGCAGCAAGATGAAGTCTCAGAATCGATACGAAGATTTTCCTAGCACCAATCCATACTGGATAGACATATATTTATAGGAAAATTCTTTTATTAATTTCCTCTGGCATATTGACGACTCTTTTTTTAATGTTTATGTCGTTGAATGTGAAGAAGATTACCATTCCAGCAACTGTAAAAGTGAAAGGTGTTACTTATATGGTAACTGCAGTTTCTGATAGGGCATTTAAGGGCATTAATAAGAAAGCATCCATTACAGTGAAAGGTACAAAGAAAGCAAAGACAGCTTTAAAGAAAAAATTTAAAAAGAGTTCCATCGGATATGTAAAGACAGGGAAGATTAAATAACTTGAAAATAAAATTATAAAGCCTCTGCCTGTTATGGATATGTTAGATGCATGAATCTATAGCGTGCAGAGGCTTTTGTATGTTTAATTAAAAGGTGTAAAAACTTTAATAATTCAATAAAGACTTTACATCTTGGTTTATTGGTTACCTATTTATGACTATTCAAGTAAAAAATCAAATTGTGATACATCAACACCAAATGTTTTGAGTGTTGCTTGAGATGTTTTAATCTCAATTTCAAGTTGTGCGTTTGTTTCGGTCATTGTTTTTTTGATACGTAATAATGATACATAATGATTAATTTCAGCTTGGACTATTTCTTGATTCATGTTATCAACCTCGCTTCTCATATTATCACCACCTTTTCAAGCGGTATTATATCATAGTGTAAAGCCTTTATTCAATTATCAGTGTACATTTGAATACAGCCTTTAATTTCTGGTGGCTGTTTTGTTGACAGGAACAGCTTATCAGAAATAAAGGGAAAAAGTTCATAAATGTAATGAATGGTATGTCTGGATGTAATAACTTGCACTTTTATAGTATTTCGCGAAAGGTGTGGGTAAATAATTATAAACTTGTTTTCCCCTTTAATATCCGTTACAATCAAACATGGAGAGACGGCGGCAATATACTAAGTAAAAAAATACGCATGTTATTCTGTTCTGTCAGGAAAGGAGATGGAACATGGATAATGAATTAGTATATTCCGCTGATGCGACATATCAGAAAGCACAGTATGATGCCAGTGCCAAGCGGCTGCTAGGACAGAAGATCATACTGGCGCACATACTGATACGGGTAGTAGATGAATTTAAAGGCATGGATGCAGAGACGGTCGCTTCACTGATTGAAGGTGAACCGTATATCAGTCAGGTTCCGGTAGAACCCGGACTAACGAACAAAGAAATGGTAGATGCCGGAACCGGTGAACGGATTGTCGGCCTGAATACAGAAAGCTCCGAGATCGATGAGGGAAAGGTATATTTTGATATCATTTTCTATGTACGGATGCGGGACGGACTGGCAAAAATGATCATCAATCTGGAAGCACAAAAGGATGAACCGACAAAGTACTTTATCTTAAATCGAGCAATCTTTTACACTGCAAGGTTGGTATCTTCCCAGAAAGAGCGGGAATTCACAGGTTCCGACTATAACGAGATCAAACAGGTGTATTCCATCTGGATCTGTATGAATATGAAGGAGAATAGTCTGAGTCATATCCATATGGTAAAAGATGATCTGCTTGGAGATCAGGACTGGAAAGGCAATCTGGATATTTCTAATATCGTGATGATTGGGCTGGCAAAGGAGATTCCGCCAAAGGAAGAAAGATATGAACTACATCGATTGCTGGGAGCGTTACTATCGCAGACAATGACAGCAGAACAAAAATTGAAGCTTATGAAACAGGAGTATGATATACCGGTAGAGAGACATGGTATAAGAGATGAGGTGAAGATCATGTGCAATCTGAGTGAAGGCGTAGAAGAAATGGGATATGCCAAGGGCGAAGCCGCTGGCATAGCAAAAGGTGAAGTACGAGGAAAAGCGGAGGTTATCCTGAAAATGCATAAGAAAGGCTATTCCTTAGAGCAGATCATGGATGTAACCGAAATGAGTGAAGCTGAAATCAAGGCAATCATAGGATAAAGACATAAGCAGAACAGATAACATGTATATTTTATAGAAGTCCAGATATGGCAGAAATGCTGTATTTGGACTTTTTTCGTTGAAATATAAATTAATAAGAAAAAATGAGAAAAGGCCGGCTAAGAGCTCCGGCAAAATTTCCATGCATAGACTTGCAAAGCAGGACATATAAATAATGGTATAGAGATTGACAAGGGTAAAGATAGAGCCGAAAAAAGACATTGTGAAGGGAGCGGTGAGATGAGAGGACAAAGATGGCTGCGTATTCTGGCAGGGCTGTTGACTGTGGTAGTTGGGCTGAGTTTATTTGCCGGATGCAGTTTTTATAAGGTGAAAGAAGATGGTGAAGCGCTGACTTATGATATCTGTGACGACACCATGCTGCCGGAGGAGTTGTTGAGCGTCATTAACAGCAAGAAAGAAGAACCGTTTAATCTGACATACTCAAACAACACTTACACATATATCGTGATCTGCAGTGGCAGGCAGAATCGGGATGATGTTGGTGTGGTTGTAGATAAGATGTATATGGATGAAAATGCTATTTACATCGAATCGGTTCTCAGACAGACGGCGACGCCGTCGGATGCAGTAAGTAAGGATACGGTATCGTATCCATATATAGTTCTTCGAATCGCACGGACAACGACACCGGTTGTATTTAAAAATTAGAAAATAGTATGGGGGTATCATATGGAACTTGTAAAAAATAAACTCAGTACAACGATTTTAAAGACTTCTAAGTATTCGCAGTTTACGATCAATGATGATTTTAATGTACCGGATGCAAAAGACGACATGGAACGGATCATTGCAAGTACAGGAAATGTCCTGCTGGATGATGTAGAGACATTGGAAAATAAGGTGCGGGTATCAGGTACAGTTGTATTTAAAGTCCTGTATCAGACAGTTGGTGAAGATGTCCGGTTTGAAACCTATGAGGGCGATGTTCCATTTGAGGAATCCATCAATATGGATGGCATACTTGCCGGGGATAAGGTCGATGTCAGCTGCGTACTGGAAGATCTGTACATAACCATGATCAATTCAAGAAAATTTGAAGTCCGCGGACTGGTTGGCATGAAGCTGTGGGCTATGGATTCCGTAGAGCTGTCCGGGGCCACCGGATTGTTAAATGGATCGGGAATCGAATGCAGGAATGAGCAGATCCCATTTACAAATAATGTGGCATCTGTAAAAGATATATTGAAGGTAAAAGAAGATTTCGAGATCGCTGCCAATAAACCAAACATCGGTCGAGTGCTTTGGAGCCGGGTGTCCTTCTATGGCATCGAGACAAAGGTTGTAGATGGGGGAATAAATATCAAAGGACAGATGGACCTGTTTGTAATCTATCTGGCGGAGGAGCCCGGCGTACCGATGCAGTATCTGAATGAGAGCCGGGAATTTGAAGGCCTGATCCCTTGCGAAGAAGCAAATGAAGGAATGATCCTGGATGACCGTATTACGATGGGAAAAGGGGAAGTCAGCGTGCGTGCCGACAATGACGGAGAAGACCGTGTGCTTCAGGTTGAATATAATCTCCATACAGATATGAAGATTTACGAGGATATGGAGCTTTCTATTATCGGAGATATGTTCTCACCTTCGGCAAATGTAGAAACGATCTGTGAACGGTTCCCATTTGAGAATCTTCAGATAAAGAATAATGCCAAGACAAAGGTTGTACATAAAGAGCGGATCAAGAGCAGCTTCCCGAAGATCCTGCAGATCGTATATGCAACCGGAACGGTTGAGATCGATGAGGTAAAAGCAGGAGAGGACAGCATTGATATATCAGGTGCGGTAAAAGCTGAAATCCTCTATGTATCAGCGGAGGATAATAAACCGTTGCAGCAGATTGAAACAGCGATACCATTCAATTATCAGGTGGAATCCGTACCATTTGTCAATCAGGATTCGATCCGTATCAATCCATCTGTTGATCAGATTACAGCCCAGATGCTGAATTCCGATGAAGTGGAGATCAAGGCTGTGATCAATATGAATGTTACGGTATTTGCACCGGGTTCTGTGGATGTCATTACCGATATGAATATCCTGCCGATCGACTGGAATAAGAAGGCAGCCATGCCGGGAATGGTTGGCTATGTCGTAAAAGAAGGCGACAGTATCTGGTCGATCGCCAAAGAATATTTCTCCAGCCTGGATTCCATCCGAACCATCAACCATCTGGAAAGCGATGAGGTAACACCGGGTGAGAAACTATTGATCGTAAAATGTTAGCAATATAAAAACCCCCACCCATGTCCGGTTCTATCGTGGGTAGGATCTGAAACGCGTTTCACTTTCTATTCGGTTCGCACGCTTATTTGTCAGCAGTCGCCCAAACTCGCCTTTTCAGGCTCAAACATGGGCTTGGTGCTGACAGCTAGTGCAAACCTCATAACGAAAGTTCCACTGATGTTTCCAGATCCTACCCACGATAGAACCGGACATGGGCGGGGGTTTATTTTTCATTCCAAAATCTTCGTGCAAATCCTATTGAAAAATGTTATCATCTGTATATGAGGTATTGATAAAAATTCCCAACAATGGGGCAAAGCACGGAGGGTAATACATGCTGGAACAATCTTACTACGATGAAGCTGATAAGATTATTGCTGCATATGGGACAGAGCCAAGATTTCTGATCCCGATCATTCAGGATATTCAGAGCGAATATAAGTATCTTCCGCCGGAATTATTACGATATGTGGCGGACAAACTGAATATCACAGAGGCAAAAGCTTACAGCGTAGCAACATTCTATGAGAACTTTTCATTTGATGCAAAAGGAAAGTTCATTCTTAAGGTGTGCGATGGAACCGCATGCCATGTCAGAAAATCCATGGATATCTTAAATCAATTGTATAAAGAACTTGGATTGTCTAAAGAGAAACACACAACAGATGATATGATGTTCACATTGGAGACAGTATCCTGTCTTGGTGCATGTGGACTCGCACCGGTCATGACGGTAAACGATGTCGTTCATCCGGCCATGACACCGGAGAAGGTAACTGCATTGATAGCAGAATTGAAGGAGGGTGCGAATGAATAGAATAACAAATGTATCAGAGCTTGACGCAGCAGTAAAACAGGCGGAAACGATGCTGCATGCAGGTTCGCACAGGATCCTTGTCTGTGCAGGAACCGGATGTCTGGCGGGTGGCTCTCAGAAAATATACGACCGGTTCTGCGAGATGGCGAAGCAGTCAGAGGGCGTGAAGGTAGAATTTGTCCCGGAGGCGGAGTATGCAGGGGCAGAGAAAACGACAAATACAGAGGTAGAAGAAAAAAATTCAGAAACAGAACTGCATCAAACAGAGCAGATTGCCGTAAATGAAGAATCCTGCCATGTCGGCGTGAAGAAAAGCGGCTGTCATGGATTCTGTGAGATGGGGCCGCTTGTGCGGATCGAGCCATACAATTATATCTACATAAAAGTAAAGGAAGAAGACTGCGAGGAGATCTTCAATGAGACCATTTTACACGGAAGGCCGGTAGAGCGTCTGATGTACCACAAGGATGGTGTTGTCTACAGACAGCAGGAAGAGATCCCATTTTATAAGAAACAGACCAGACTGGTACTGAAAAACTGCGGACATATCGATGCGGAAAATATCAATGAATATCTTGCAGTCGGCGGATATCAGGCACTTCGTAAGGTGTTATTTACTATGGAGCCTTCGGAGGTAATTCAGGTCATCAGTGATTCCAATCTGCGTGGACGTGGAGGCGGTGGTTTCCCAACCGGATACAAATGGCAGCAGGTTGCCAGACAGGCAGAGAAGGTCCGATATGTTGTCTGCAATGGTGATGAGGGAGATCCGGGTGCGTTCATGGATCGAAGCGTGATGGAAGGCGACCCGCATAAGATGTTAGAAGGTATGATTATTGCTGCATATGCGGTTGGTGCGCAGGAGGGATATGTCTATGTAAGAGCAGAATATCCGCTGGCAGTCAGCCGTTTGAAGACTGCGATCGCACAGGCAGAGGAAGCAGGCTTCCTTGGTGAGAATATCTTAGGTTCCGGTTTCTCTTTCCATATTCATATCAATCGTGGCGCGGGAGCATTTGTCTGCGGAGAAGGAAGTGCGCTCACGGCATCGATCGAGGGACAGCGAGGAATGCCAAGGACCAAGCCGCCAAGAACCGTAGAGCAGGGCTTATTTGCCAAGCCGACGGTTCTGAACAATGTAGAAACCTATGCAAATGTATCCATGATCATTTTAAATGGTGCAGACTGGTATAAGTCGATCGGGCCGGAGAAAAGTCCGGGAACCAAGGCATTTGCATTGACCGGAAGTGTAAAGAATACGGGACTGATCGAGGTGCCGATGGGAACAAAGCTGCGTGAGATCGTGTATGATATCGGCGGTGGTTTAAAGGATGATATTCCGTTAAAGGCAGTTCAGATCGGTGGACCATCCGGTGGCTGTCTGGTGACGGATGATCTGGAGGTCAGTCTGGATTTTGATTCATTAAAGAGTAAAGGAGCGATGATCGGTTCAGGTGGACTGGTTGTTATGGATGAGAATACCTGTCTGGTTGAGGTAGCACGTTTCTTTATGAACTTTACACAGAACGAGAGCTGCGGCAAATGCGTTCCTTGTCGTGAGGGAACCAAGAGGATGCTTGAGATCCTGGAGCGGATCGTTGCCGGAAATGGTACGTTAGAGGATCTGGATCTGTTAGAGGAACTGGGACAGGCGATCACCGACACAGCCCTTTGTGGACTTGGTAAGAGCGCAGCCCTTCCGGTACTCAGTACGTTGAAGAATTTTCGTCAGGAGTACATCGAGCATGTGGTTGACAAACGATGCAGGACCGGAAACTGTAAAGCACTGGTTCGCTATAAGATCGATCCGGAAGCATGTAAGGGCTGTTCCAAATGCGCGAGAAACTGTCCGGTTGGTGCGATCACAGGCGAGATCCGGAAACCATTTGTCATTGATACAGCCAAATGTATCAAGTGTGGCGCATGTATCGATAATTGTGCGTTCCATGCAGTATATACAGAGAATTAAGGAGGGAGACGAACATGGATTATATTACGATCAATTCAATCAAAGTGCCGATCGAGGGCGAGAAGAATGTTCTGTCTCTGATCCGAAAGGCGGGGATCGACATCCCGACATTCTGTTATCATTCAGAATTATCCATCTATGGCGCATGTCGTATGTGCGTGGTAGAAGATGACAGAGGAAAAATATTTGCAGCATGCTCCGAGACACCGAGAGCGGGCATGGTGATCTATACGAATACAAAGAAAGTGCAGCAGTACAGAAAGCTTATCATCGAGCTGTTGTTATCCGCTCATTGCAGAGACTGTACAACCTGTCAGAAAAATGGAATGTGTGCGCTTCAGTCGCTTGCCTATAAGGTTGGTGTGCATGCGGTCCGTTTCCTGAATAATAAAAAAGAAGAAAAGATCGATATGAGTTCACCATCTATCGTCCGGGACCCAAATAAATGTATCCTGTGTGGTGACTGTGTGCGTACCTGCGATGAGATTCAGGGACTTGGTGTTATCGATTTTGCATTCCGTGGTTCGAAAATGAAGGTACAGCCGGCATTTGATAAGCCGCTTGCAGAGACAGACTGTGTAGGATGCGGACAATGTGCAGTTGTCTGCCCGACCGCAGCAATCTCGATCCGTACAAATGTAACTGATATCTGGGATGCGATCGAAGATTCGTCCATCCGTGTGGTCGCACAGATCGCACCGGCAGTCCGCGTGGCAGTTGGAGACAGCTTCGGTATACCAAAGGGAGAGAACTGTTTTGGCAAGCTGGTATCAGCACTTCGTATCATGGGCTTTGACATGGTATTTGACACAAGCTTTGGTGCCGATCTTACGGTTATGGAGGAATCCAAAGAATTTGCAAAGCGTCTTGCATCGGATGAGAAGCTTCCGTTATTCACATCCTGTTGTCCGGGATGGGTCAAATATTGTGAGGAAAAATATCCGGAATTTGCAGATAATCTGTCAACCTGCCGTTCCCCACAGGGAATGTTCTCGGCAGTGATCAAGGATTATTTTGCTGAGAAAGATAAAGAAGACGGCAAGAGAACGATGGTCGTATCGATCATGCCTTGTACCGCGAAGAAAGGCGAGATCCTTCGACCGGATAATTTCACGGATGGCAGACAGGATACCGATTATGTCATCACAACGACAGAGGTTGTGAGGATGATCAAGCAGATGGGACTGCAGTTTACCGAACTGGAAAATGAATCCGCAGATGCACCATTTTCCGTGGCTTCCGGAGCAGGTAAGATCTTCGGCACGACAGGTGGTGTGACAGAAGCAGTGCTCCGTCGTCTTGCGGAGAACAAATCCTACAACACAATTCGTGAGATCAGTTATACAGGTGTCCGGGGATTTGAGGGAACGAAGGAGGCAACGATCGAGTTAGATGGCAGAGAAGTGAAAATCGCAGTTGTACATGGCCTTGCAAATGCAGGACGGCTGCTTGACCGTATCCGATCCGGAGAGGTAAGTTATGATTTCGTTGAGGTTATGGCGTGCAGACGTGGATGTATCATGGGTGGCGGTCAGCCTTCCGGCGCAGGTCCAAGAACCAGACGGAGCCGTATGGAAGGCATGTACAATGCAGATGCAAGCTCCAATGTCCGTTTCTCCGAGGAGAACCCGGCAGTCCGCCAGTTGTACGATCATTTCCTTGCAGGAAAAGAACATCGGCTGCTACATCGGAATCTGTAGATTTAATATTAAGTTAAGATGGGTATATCTGCCATAATAAGGTAGATATATCCATTTTTTATTTCCTACTTTGTTACATGCATGATATAATGAATGCAAAATTATTTGCTCGCAAGGATGCTGATTTTGCAGAATGCATAGAATGTGCGAAGCACATGGTACAATGATGAAAAATCGCTTGCTTGCAAGGGTCGATTTTTCGAATGCATTGAGTGAGCTATGCTCACGAAATAATGAGTGCAAGAGAGCCAACATGCTTGCATGCAATGCCATGGTTTGGAGAGAATGATATGAATGTAATGCCGATTGAACGGATTATTGAAAAAGTAACAGAAATATGCAAAAAAAATAATATAGAGCATTTAAAATTGTTTGGCTCTTTTGCCACAGGAACAGCAACGGAGTATAGCGATATTGATTTTGTTGTGTATGGATGTCCGGATATACTCAAATTGGAACGGGATATGGAGGATGTAGAAACGCTTCGGAAGATAGACATATTTGATTATGACTCAATAAGGAATAAGCAATTATTGGAGGATATAGATTTATATGGGAAACAAATTTATTAACAGATATCGTACATTTTGTAATTGCCTGAACAATCTGAAAAAAAGTCAAAATGCAGATCCGGAACAGGATTTCGTACTGGAGGGAACGATTCAGAACTTCAATCTTACGTTTGATATTTCATGGAAAGTAATGAAAGATATTCTGGTGAAGAAACTTGAAATTACGAATTTTGCACTTGGATCACCACGGGAAGTTTTACAAACAGCATTTACGAACCGCTTGATAGATGATGATCGCTGGCTTGAGATGTTGAAAATAAGGAATCAGCTAGCACATGATTATGATGGATCTTTGGCGGAAAATGTATTCCGGAAGATTGTTGAAACGTATATTATTTTATTTGAAAGATTCAGGGATGAAAATAAAAAATTCTATGAAAACTGGGATATGGATGAAATGCATTTTGAGTAAACCTGTCATATAGAATCTACATTTTTAACAATTGTCATTCACCATTTGGTGTGCTACTACTTAATTAGTAAATTTTTTGCGAAAGGGATTGACAAAGGATGCAGAAAGGAAAAGGATTAAGCACAGCACGCAAACAAGCAGGAAATCTTTTAAAGATTCCTGCTTGTTTTATAACTATATAATATTTTATTTTTATGCTGCTTCTTCTTTTGCTTCTGTATTTGCATTTGCTTCCGGCATAAGTTTTTTGAATAATGGAACAATCTGTGCAGCAATGATAGCTTTTACAAGATCAAGTGGAATAAATGCAACAAAGCCTGAAAGGAAAGCAACTTTCCAGGTTAAGTTTCCGTTGAATTTCCACCATAACATACCGATGATGTCGATAAGTGCTGCTGTTAAAATAGCAACGATCGTATAACGGATACGATTATATTTCTTACCCTTTGTCAGACCTGCAAAGATAGTAACGATAATAAATGAGAATGTATATCCACCAAATACTCCTGTCAGATAACCGATACCGGAGCCGCCGCCGATAAATACCGGAACACCGACTGCACCGAGGATCATCCATAAGGCAACGATGATCGTTGAGTCGCGGACTTCAAATACCAGTGCAATGAGCATGATCATAAAGTTCAATAATGTAATGTGAGCTGCATTTGGGAGTGGAGTTGGGATGCTTAAATATGCAGATACGCATAAGATTGCTGCAAATACAGCCATCATTGTAATCTCCACGGTTGTGAATTTGTTTTTCATCTGTGTGTTCTCCTTGTTGATAAATAATATACATACAATGGGTGCCATTCCTCGATTGGATGAGGTTAAGGGGGATTGACAAAAATATGAAGCGGATAGCAGGGCTAAGCTATCCGCTTCCAGATAACAAATTGAATGTCAACTATTAAATGGCACCCACTGGATAACATTATAGACGGTATATTCTTAATTGTCAACCATAAAACAAACATTAAGGTTGACAATTGAAACGGGAGGCTTAAGGGTTGAAAAAAAGCAGATATAAATATACTATATAGGAATATAATAAAGAAAAACAGGTAGGAGGCAGCGGCTATGCTTAGAGTTGGTGTTACGGAACTGGATATTGGATTTGAGAATAGGGAAGAAGCAAAGAAACGCTGTCTTGAAGTTATGGAAGAAGCCTGTGCAAATGGAGTAGAGCTTCTGGTATTTCCGGAGATGACACTGACAGGATTTACGATGCGCCCATGGTTACATGGGGAAAGCGGGGATGCGGATAATATCCCTGGCAGTGTTTCATTTTTTATGGAGAACAGCAAAAAATATAAGATGCCTATGGCATTTGGATATATTCGTGCAGTTATGGCAGATGGCAGTCTGGTGTATGATGAAATGAAAGAAAAGGCTTACGAGAACCAGCTGGTGCTTGTGGATGGAGAAAATGTGCTACTTGATTATGCTAAGATCCATCCATTTTCATATAGCGGTGAAGATAAGGTATATCGGGCAGGAGAAAAGCTTGTACAGGCACAGGTAAAGGATATCCGGATAGGCGGATATATCTGCTATGATCTTCGTTTTCCGGAGATTTTCTCTGCGATGCGAGATCAGTATGAAGCTATTATGGTGATCGCAAACTGGCCGGAAACGAGGGCGGAACAATGGGAAACACTTTTAAAAGCAAGGGCGATCGAGAATCAGGCATATGTGATCGCTGTCAACCGGGTCGGAGATGGAGACGGGCTTCACTATATTCCGGGCTCTCATGTATATGACTGGCTTGGACGGGATATATCGGTTCGGGTTAGTGAGAGGCTGCGTGTTGCAGATATTGATTCCGGGGGAGTCAGACTGGCAAGAACAGAATTTCCACAGGCAAATGATAGAAAGAATACATTTTATAAGCTGCTTTACAAATAATGATATACAACCTTCCAAACCACATAAAGCTTGTAAAATCTCACATAATGGAGTAAAATGGAAAAAGCAATTAAGGAGGAAACTTTTATGGGTAAGGACGATTGCATTTTTTGCAAGATTGCAAATGGTGAGATACCATCAGCAACAGTTTATGAAGACAGCATATGTAGAGTAATACTTGATGTAAATCCTGCAAATAAAGGTCATGCTTTAATTATACCAAAAGAACATTACGATGATATATATAGCATGGACGCGGATACTGCTTCAAAGATCTTTACGATTGCAACAGAGGTTGCCAAGGCTCAGAAAGCGGAATTAAATCCTGACGGACTGAACATTATTCAGAACAATGGCGCTGCTGCAGGACAGACAGTATTCCATTTTCACATGCATCTTGTACCGCGATTCATTAAGGATACGGTTACAGTTACATGGGTTCCGGGTCAGTCAGACAATGAGGAACTGGATCAGTTGTCAAAGGCACTTCGTAAGAGAATTTAAGGAAAACATGGATAAAAAGACAGAGACAGGGATAACTTCAAATCAGTTAAAGCTTCTGGCATGTATTTTTATGTTATGCGACCATGTAGGACTTGTTCTAATGAATAATAACTGGATAATGCGGGCTGTAGGACGGCTCGCATTTCCTATATTTGCATTCCTGCTGGTAGAAGGATACAGACATACGTCGGATATCAGAAAATATTTTATCCGGCTTTTTTTGTTTGCCTTGATTTCGGAAGTCCCTTTTGATCTGGTAACAACCGGTCGTCTGTTTGATATGCAAAAGCAGAATATCTTCTTTACGCTTGCAGCAGGGCTGATCGTGCTTTATCTCGGAAAGGTAGCAAAATGGAATCAGATGGGAGCAGTCATCGGAATTGTTGTCATTATGGTAGTTGCAGAAGCGCTGCATTTTGATTATGGAATTGCCGGCATCCTTCTGATCGTATTAATGTATTATTCGACCCAAGATGGCACAGCGGAACATGCATTCAGAAATGCCGGCCTTGTGACGGGACATTATCCATTTAGCAGGAAACTGCGTCAGAATATGGGATTTGCGATCGTATCGGCGGTGTTGTATTTCCTGTTTTACGGAATAAGACAGCTCTATGCTGTTTTGGCGATCCTGCCGATCAGTCTGTACAACGGAGAGTATGGTCGAAAGAATAAAGTTCTAAAATATGCATTCTATGTGTTCTATCCGGCACATTTGCTCATTTTATATCTGCTTGGCAGGGTGATTTTATAGTATAACTTTTTTAAGATGAAATATTATTTTATTCTGAAAATGCTAAAAATTAAAAAACAGTGCTGTGATCTATGTGAAATTATTGATTTTTTGTCGCAAAATATAAATTTCCTATTGACTTATGAAGATTTATCAGTTAGAGTATAGCTGTTTCTGAACTGCATTGCAGTTCGAATACAAGTAAATATTTATAAATGCTCTTATTCAGAATGGTGGAGTCATAAGGGACTGTGAAGCCATGGCAACCCCGGAACAGGTGAAAGAAATACCTGTATGGAAGGTGCCTTCCTGAGCGAGTCTGTAATATGCAGACGTCGAACAATGAGAGGTTTGATTTTATCAATCCGCTCAGAGCGGATTTTTCTTTTGCCTAAAATCAGGTAGAGACGTCCTGTCTGAAAAAAAGAAAAATCAGAAAGCCATGTGAACGAATACGCATGGCTGTAGCTATAGACAGTATTTATACAAGGAGGAAATGATGGAAAAATTATTATTCACATCAGAATCAGTAACAGAAGGTCATCCGGATAAAATCTGTGACCAGATTTCAGATGCGGTATTGGATGCGTTGATGGAACAGGATCCAATGAGCCGTGTGGCTTGCGAGACATCTATTACAACAGGTCTTGTACTTGTAATGGGTGAGATTACAACAAAAGCATATGTAGATATTCAGAAGATCGTTCGTGAGACGATCCGTGAGATTGGATACGACAGAGCAAAATATGGATTTGACTGCGATACCTGCGGTGTTATCACAGCAATTGACGAACAGTCAGCCGATATCGCAATGGGTGTTGATAAGGCGTTAGAAGCAAAAGAGCATCTGATGAGCGATGATGATATCGAAGCGATCGGTGCAGGAGATCAGGGTATGATGTTCGGATTTGCAACAAATGAGACCCCGGAATATATGCCATATCCGATTGCACTTGCACATAAGCTTGCAAGAAAGCTGACAGAAGTAAGAAAGAACGGAACACTTTCATATCTTAGACCGGATGGTAAGACTCAGGTAACAGTAGAGTACGATGAGAATGGAAAAGCAAAGAGGCTCGATGCAGTAGTTCTTTCAACTCAGCATGGCGAGGAAGTATCACAGGAACAGATTCACGAAGATATCAAGAAGTATGTATTTGATCCGGTTCTTCCTGCTGATATGGTAGATGAAGATACTAAGTTCTTTATTAATCCGACCGGAAGATTCGTTATCGGCGGACCGAATGGTGACAGTGGACTTACAGGACGTAAGATCATCGTAGATACTTATGGCGGATATGCCCGTCACGGCGGCGGTGCTTTCTCAGGAAAGGATTGCACAAAGGTTGACCGTTCAGCAGCATATGCAGCAAGATATGTAGCAAAGAACATTGTAGCAGCAGGACTTGCAGATAAATGTGAGATCCAGTTGTCTTATGCGATCGGTGTTGCCAGACCTACATCTATCATGGTAGATACATTTGGAACAGGAAAGGTATCCGATGAGAAGCTGGTTGAGATCATTCGTGAGCATTTCGATCTTCGCCCGGCCGGTATCATCAAGATGCTTGACCTCAGAAGACCAATCTACAAGCAGACAGCAGCATACGGACACTTTGGAAGAACTGACCTCGACCTTCCGTGGGAGAAGCTCGACAAAGTTGATATGTTAAAGGCGTATTTATAAGAGAAGTAATTAAAAGCCTGTCGAAGTTTGCAACTCTTGAATAAGGTTTATAATCACGTTTGCTTGTTTAATATTGGCGCTATTGTAAAAATAAAAATAAGACCTGACAGAGTTTGTTATTTCTGATTAAGGTTTCATAATCCATAGTGTAGCCGACTGAGTTTCATTCAATTTTGTGCCATGTCGTCGCCGCAAAAGTTTTTATCGCGGCGAGACATGTGCATATAAAATTGAGTGAAACAAAGGTAGGCAAACGTGATTAGAAACCTTAATAAAGAATAACAATTCTGGTCAGGTCTTATTTTTCCTTTTTATCCTCCGGTGCGTTCTGCTTGATCGGCTTGAACTGTAAGGACCCGGCATTCTTCTTAGGATCTTCATGGTTGATGATCGCTTCGGCCATGTTGAATACCTCTGACAGGTCTGCGGTATTCATAGATGAATACTTAGCAGCTTTCTTCACGATCTCTTCTGCCGGTGTTAATTCCTGTTCCTTCTTTGCATCAGCACTTAATCTGGTAGATGTAATGTTTTCTGCCTTGGTAGCAGGTTCTGCTTTTAATTCCGTCATTCCATCATGAGTAGCAGCGGCTGTTTCTTTTACAGAAGCATTTGCATCCGGTTCAGGCTGCTCTGCCTCAGTGGTATCTGTAGCAACCGCTTCCTCTGTTGTAGCCTGTAAATCGGTCGTATCTGCTTCAGCAGGTTCTGTTTTGGCTTTAATCTCAGGAATCGAAGATGCCTCAATAGAATCCTTGTCAGAAGACTCGTTTAAGACAAGCTGTTCGGAATCTTCGGAGCTGTCTGAATCCGCAGTATCGTCTATAGTGTCTGCCTTAGCAGAGTCATCCACAATTCCTGAGTTGCCTGCAACGTCGGTAACACTACTGGTTTCTGATGTCTCAGAATCAACATTTGCATCATCGGCATCATCTGTGGCATCTGCCTCAATATTATCGTCGGCATCATCTGTGACATCTGCCTCAACACTATCGCCGGTATCACCTATGGCATTTGCCTCAACACTATCACCGGCGTTATCAATAGCATTTGCATGAATATCTTCGTTGGCATTAGATTCGGCATTATCGCCGGCGTCGTCTATAGCTTCAGTATCAATATCTTCATCGGTCATTTTATCAGGATCGTTCGGATCATCCGGCTCATCGTCTTCAGGCAGACCCTTTCGGATCACACGTACAAGCATGCATGCAAGGATGATGATAAGGAAGAACATAACTACAACGACAATGATGCAGATTGTCAGAACCTTATCCTTATGCTGGTCGAAGAATGAACCGTCTGATGCAGCTTCTTCCTGCTTTTCCGTTACAGGATCTGCATTATATCGGACAAATGTTTTCTCAACTGTATCGTATCTGTACCAGCTTGGGTCAGAATCCGGACTCATAGCATATACCAAGATAACTTCATCATTTTCTGTTACATGGTAAGCAGTAACGGTGTTTCCACCAAAATCATAAGAGAATGAGCTGTAACCTTCCGGCTTGCTTACGTTGTCAGATGGTTCCAGAATAATAAAATTCTTATATGCAGACTGCACATTGATCAACGGAACTGCTGTTTTTGCATTCAGATCAATGATGTACCATGCCCCGTTTTTTCCATCTTTATCCGTCAGATATGCACATTTGATCTGACCATTAGGAGAAGTATATAAGATTACATCGGTGCCATCAAATTTTTCTTTTGACTGGGCAAACCCTTCAGGGACACTGATCTTGCTATAATCCTGAGAGAAATAATAATCGGTTCCGTTTACATTGATAACAGCCCGTGTATCAACGATTTCCTCAACATTTACCGTAAGATCATAAATGTGGGTGTCGCCTGTCTCGGCGGTAACTTTTATCGTAACATGTGCCTGCTTGCCCGGTTCGAAGTTCTCATTTCCGTCAATAGATACAGATGATTTGGAATCTTCCGGTAAAGCATTGATGGCAAGACTTGTTGTTTCACCCGGAACAGTTGTCTCATATGAATATACATCCTTTGAAAATTCCGGCTTTAATTCGCCCGGTGTGATTTGAAGGGATGAAAGGAAACAATTATCGGACATTTCTTCGGTTGTCTCCTCGGAAGTTTCTTCGGTGCTTTCTGTAGATTCTCCGCTTTCGGTACTTCCGGCTTCGGTGGAACCCTGTTCTTGTGTAGTTGCAGCCTGAGTGGTGGAATCTCCACCGTTGTTGCCGCTACCTGCTGCTGTTACAGTGATCGTAGCACCGGCATTTGAGACAGAGCAGCTTTCCTCACCCCAGGTATATACATCTGAGCTTCCTGTACCTACATAGGAAGAGCCGCTTGCGATAGCAGAAAATGTAAAGCTGTTAGAAGCAGATTTGATATTTCCATCACCGTATCCGGCACAGGAAATTGTACCGCCTCCGCCATATCCGTCACCGGAAGTGTATTCCAGAACGGAAGAGTCATAGGACAAGCAATAGCTGTATGCACCCAGTGCTTCGGAGCAGCTTACTGATACGGTTACTGTTACCGAACCTCCCTTTGATACACTTGAAGATGAAAGGGAAATGGAGAACTGGGTAGAAGCGGCCTGCGCTTTTATCGCATTTCCATACACAAAACAGCTGAGAGCCATGATCAGAACCAGAATCATCGCTGTACATTTTTTTAGCTTATTCATAGTAATATCTCCTATCATAACCTTGTAAAAGGCTTATTTTTGTGAAATCTTGGCAGCACCCATCAGGAATTTCTGAACCTTTAACAGATCCAGTGCAGAGAGACCGCCGCTTCGTTTGATATTGGCTGCCTGCAGGAATGCACCCTTTAATGAGGAGGCGCCGATGATATGTTTCTGAATCTTTAACAGATCCAGTGCATTGATCACACCATCACCTGTTACATCACCAAAGATAATAACATTATAAGTGCTTGTATTACCGGATACTGTGATCTTTACAATGTCACCTGTTCCGATCTTACCGGATGTCTTTTCCTTACCGGAAGCATTTGTAATGCTTATCGTTCCGTTTGTGCATCCTAGAGTTGACAGGAAAGAGGAGACAGTAGTTGATGGAGCTACTCCGCTGATTGTTTCGTCGGAGATGATGTAGTCTCCGTCAAATTCAGGATCAGATCCTCCGTTTCCGGTTGACTTACCGCGGACTATAGTTATGGTATAAGTTCGTTTTGCACCACTTTGTGCTGTAACTGTAACTTTAGCTGTATTTGTTCCCTTTGACAGGGAGATCTTTCCGGTTCCGGATACAGAAGCATGGCTGTTTACCGGGGTGGCGGAGATCTTAACCGAGGTTGTGTTCTCAGATACGATCAGGGAATATTTCTTTGTTGAGTTGATGGCAAAAGTCGGTGTCAGTGAATAATTATCGATCGTAAGAGACTTCAGATAATTATTCGGATTGCCGCTGTCTGCCGGTTTCCCCGTGTTTGTGTCCGGCATATCGGTATAGACCGGAATGCTGAAAGTGATCGCATCATTTAAGGTACCGGAGCCTGCGTAGGCATTAAATACTTTCGATGCTTCTGATGATACAGCCTGTACATTTGACATATATTGATGAGAGAACAGGTTGGATGTATTTGTAACGTTAAATTTTTGTGTATACAAAGTATTCTGCTTTTTCAAAATGTAGTTGTTGCCGATATACTGTGCGCCACCATAAATGGACTTGTAGACATTGTTCCATGGTCTTCCGTAGGAACCGCTGGTCGCTGCCCAGCGCAGAGCATTTGTTACAGCATTGCCGCTGGCACTGTCATAGCCACCGATATTATAGAAGTTATAGATGCCCGGATATGTAGCGTGTTTTCCGTTAGTAACCGAGCTCAGGGATGAACCTACCTCTTGTTTGATACGGGACGCAATATGATATGGGCTGACACCGACTGCCTGCCCGGCTTTGATGATTAAGTCGGAATATGTATAACTGTATCCGGATGGTTTGGACTTGTACATAAATGTACCGGAAAGAATCGATTCTACGCCGGATTTGGTCTGGGTATCTTCATATGAAAGATTTTCAAATGCAAATACAAAGCGCTCGTATAAGTAAGTTCGTGGATCCAGATAATAAGTGACAAAATCATTTGAAGCAGCAAACCAGTTCGAGCCATCGTAAGAGGACCATTTGTCCGTCTTGATGTTATATCCGACTGTGGTAGAACGCCAGTTATAATGAGGGGCTCCGCTGGTTCCCTGAACCAGATTTTTAATCTGGCCTGCTTTGTTGATCTCATTGTCGATAACCGTGTTCCAGTCTAATCCGGTCTGTATAGCTTTGAATGTCCAGTTTGGATGGAGGGCATGCAGATCACGAAGCTGTGGTTTATAGCTTTCCGGGAAGCCCTGTTTGGTCAGATATGATTCAAAGTCGGAATCGGAACCGCCGGCACTTGCTGTTGTAGCTTCGGTATCCGATGAATCTTCTTTTTTCCCGAGGGTGATAAATGATGAAGATACATATCCGGTATAAGTTGTTCCGTTATATACCAGAGTAACCTTATACCAGGAACCGTTAGAGGTGTCAACGACGTTTAATGCCTGACCCCCATTTAACATAATGTTACTTCCGTTTTCCTGAACAGGATTTCCGCCGGGGGATTCTCTGAAGTAGACATTTGTACGTCCCTCGGAGATATATCCTTCCTTTCCGGCAGCATCGGCCATGCCGTTGTTTATAAATAAGCAGATCAGGAGACTGAAAATAAGTGCTGTAAGCAGAAACATACAGGTGTATCCCGATCCGGTATAAGACTTTTTGTTTGTCATGTGTATTCTCCTTCAGGGTTCAAAACATAAAAAGAACGCGAAAACGCTCTTGAAAAACAGTTTACCATAATCTGAAAAAAACAAAACCCTTTTTTGTCAAAAAACTATGAAAAATCGTAAAAAAAAATGGATTCTGCATATAAGCAAAATCCATTTTTGGGTATATCAGTAATCGGATTATCCGATTTTTAACTTGAACTTTTGAATGTCCTTTTCGGTATCTACTTTTTCAATCTTTGCGCCAAGACACTGAAGTTTTTCGTCGAATTTCTCATATCCGCGCTGGATATACTTGATATCGGATACAACTGAAAAATCATCGGCTACCAATGCGGCAATCACAAGGGCAGCGCCGGCTCGGAGATCAGGAGCGGCAACATTCGCTCCGGTGAAGGATTCGACACCATCGATAATAGCGGTGTTGCCTTCCACACGGATATGAGCACCCATTCTTGTAAGTTCCGCAACATATTTGAAACGATTTTCAAATATACTTTCGGTTACGATGCTTGTTCCGTTTGAAAGAGCCAGTGTAACAGCCATCTGTGGTTGCATATCAGTCGGAAATCCGGGATATGGAAGTGTCTTGATATTAGTAGACTTCAAACGTTTATCTGACATGACTCTTACAGAATCATCATATTCAATAACGTGAGCACCGATTTCGTTCAACTTGGAGGTGATAGCTTCCAGATGCTTTGGAATGACATTCTTGATCAGAACATTTCCTTTTGTTGCAGCAGCAGCTACCATAAATGTACCGGCTTCAATCTGATCCGGAATGATGGAATAAGTAGTACCATGAAGTTCTTTAACACCACGGATACGGATGACATCAGTTCCTGCACCTTTGATATTTGCACCCATACTGTTTAAGAAGTTGGCAACGTCGACAATATGTGGTTCTTTTGCTGCGTTTTCAATGGTGGTTTTACCTTCAGCGAGAACTGCAGCCATCATAACATTGATCGTTGCACCAACGGATGCAACATCCATATAAATATGGCTTCCAATCAGTTCTTCGGCATAAGTGGAGATAGTTCCATTTGTAATATCAACCTGTGCACCAAGTGCTTCAAATCCTTTTATATGAAGATTGATCGGTCTGGCTCCGATATCGCAGCCGCCGGGTAATGCTACTTGAGAGCGCTTATATTTTCCAAGCAGTGCTCCTAACAGATAATAAGAAGCACGGATTTTACGAATAAATTCGTCATCTACACATAGATCGCTGTTCGGATTAATGGAGGCTCCGCAGATAGAAACCGTGTGCTCATCTATGTAACGGACTTTTGCGCCGATACCTTCGATCGCCTGCAGGAGAACCCGTGTATCTCGGACATTTGGTACATTTTCTATTATAACTTCCTGGTCGGTCATAACAGCAGCAGCAAGAATACCGAGTGCCGCATTTTTTGCACCTGCAATTGTTACCTCTCCTTCAAGAGGCTGACCGCCTTTGATCACATATTGTTCCATACTAATTGCACCTCTAAATATTAATCAGCATATTTAAAAAGTCTGGTTATCGTGCCGGTGAGTTTTTTCGATGCTTTACCGCACAGATAACTTCTAGATTATAGCATATTTTTGCAAAAAGTAAATAGTAAGTAAAATTATTTATCTGCTTCGCAGTAAATACAACGATAAATCCTGTGTGCTCTGTCGGTAAGCTTGAATATGTGCTGAATACCCTGTTCCGTTGAGGTAATACAACGTGGATTGGTACATTTCTTGATGCCTACCAGACGTTCCGGAAGTTCGATATTTTTCTTTTCTACCAGTTTTCCGTCGCGGATAATATTAACCGAGATATCCGGATCGATATAACCAAGGACATCAAGGTTGATGTCGATATCCTGATCTATTTTTAAGATATCCTTTTTACCCATTTTCTGGCTTTTGACATTTTTGATAATGGCTACGGAGCAGTCCAGCTTGTCGAGATGCAGGTCATTATAGATCTGGAGTGCCTTGCCTGCGGCAATGTGATCAAGTACGATACCGTTTTGAATACTGTCTATGTTCATCTGTTTGTACCTCCTATGCTAAACCAAGCAGTGTGGCAATTAATGCCATACGGACATATTTACCATTTAATACCTGACGAAAATAACATGCTCTTGGATCGTCATCTACTTCAACAGCAATCTCATTTACTCGTGGCAGCGGATGGAGGACACACATATCCGGACGGGCAAGTGCCATCTTGCTGTTATCCAGTATGTAAGTATCCTTTAATCGGATGTAATCTGCTTCGTTGAAGAAACGTTCTTTCTGTACTCTTGTCATATAGAGGATATCCAGTTCTCCGATCACATCCTCCATAGAAGAAACTTCCTTATAAGGTATATTATTCTTCTCGATCACTTCTGTGCGGATATAATCAGGAATTTTTAATTCATCCGGTGAAATAAGCACAAAACTGATATTTTCATAACGGGACATTGCTTTGATCAGAGAATGAACGGTACGTCCAAACATCAGATCTCCGCAGAAGCCGATCACAAGGTTGTCCAGTCTTCCTTTTTCACGTTTGATCGTTAAAAGATCAGCCAGTGTCTGTGTTGGGTGGTTATGTCCACCGTCACCTGCATTAATGATCGGTACATCGGATTTCATGGATGCAAGCATCGGAGCACCTTCCTTGAAATGGCGCATAGCTATGATATCTGCATAACAGCTTACAACCTTTACCGTATCACCAACGCTTTCACCCTTAGATGAGGATGATGAACTGGCAGAAGAAAAACCAAGTACATTACCGCCTAATTCCATCATGGCAGCTTCAAAACTTAAACGAGTTCTTGTACTTGGTTCAAAAAATAAAGTAGCGAGCTTCTTTCCTTTGCATAACTCACTGTATTTTTCTTTATGATCAATAATATCCTGAGCAAGATTTAAAATGTGATCGAGCTCTTCCAAACTTAAATCCATTGGGTCTATCAGATGTTTCATGGCGGCCTCCTTACAAATTTGCTATTCCAGATTATAGCACCTGCCATGAAGCCCTGCAACCGGTTTTTCGGTAATTGGCGGAGAATGGATTTTTCCCCGTAGCCTTTGGTCTGTTTCATTTATAAACTCGTTCCGATTTTTATTCGGTTCGCGCGCTGGTTAGTCAGCAGTCGTCCTAACTCGTCCTATCGGCCTCAGACAAGGACTTGGTGCTGACAGCTAGCGCAAACCTCATTTCAAAATCTTCACTGATGTTCATAAATGAGACAGATCAGAGACTACAGGGGAGAATCCATTCTCGCCAAAACGTAATAAGGGCGGAATACCAGCTTTCATACATACCCTTTATTCCGCAAGTCGTTTGCACTCTGTTTCGCACATAGCAGTACTAAATTCGCTGTTGAAAAACGGCTCATTAAGGACTGACGTGCGAAAAGGCTTGCTTCATAAAGATATGTATGAAAGCTGGCATTCCGCCTTTATATATTTCTATGAATTCAGAAGGGTATACATTACGGCCTTTTCAGCATGACGGCGGTTTTCAGCCTCATCAAGGATGTGGTCGAGGTTCTTGTCTACGACATCCTGTGAAATCTCGAAGCCGACATGCATTGGCATATCGTGGAATACGATCGCTTTGCTGTCTTTTGTGAAGTCGCCGTTTAACTGGTAAGGCATCATTTTTGCAAGGGTTTCTTCCTTCTGCTTCTGGTAAGCAGGATTGTTAAAGAATTCCATATCTACCCATGTATCCGTGTAGAGGACATCCATCTTATTTGCATATTCCTTCGCTTCTTCCATAGACATAGAAGGATCGAGTTCGACGTAATGACCGCTTTTCTTTGCTTCTTCATAGAAATCAGGACCGCAGGCTGTCTCATTTACAAGTGGGGTCAGTCCGTATAACGTACCTTTCTTCATCTTGGAGAAGAATTCAACATGGGAGTTAAATACATTGTTCTTTGCGCCGATGTACATCAGATTGACATCCAGCGTTCCGAACTTCTCAAGAATAGTGAGGGCATCTGCAAGGATCTGGCAAGGATGGTAGGAATTATCACAGCCGTTGATAAATGGAACCGTAGCATTCTTGCCAAATAATTCAACAGTTTCATTTTTGATCAGACGTGCCATGATGATATCAACATTACGGCAGACATATTTGATCTCGGAAACAGGCTCGCCGAGTACAAAGTTGGAGTCCTTCCATAACTGGTTGTAGTAGGTACCACCTAACTCGGTAATGCCGGTTGCAAATGAAAGGAAAGTTCTGGTTGATGTCTTTTCAAATAAAGTATAAAGCTTTTTTCCTTTTAATGATTCGCTGTACTTCTCCGGATTTTTCTTCATATCCAGAGCAAGGTTCAGGATATCCATCAGCTCATCTGCTGTGAATTCCTTGAAGTTTAACATGTTTTTCATATCTGACACCTCTTTAAAATAAATAGTATGTATCCGTCACTGCTTCGCATATATGCATAAATTATACAGAAAAATGATATAAATCTGTATATCATGTGCTTCGCACATTCTATGCATTCTGCAAAATCAGCATCCTTGCGAGCAAATAATTTTGCATTCATTATATCATAAAATGAAAAAGCAGGGCATATTTATAATATTGTTATTGAAATAATAACGGAAAAACAAATTGTATCACGATATGTATTTTTTTTCAATTTTTTTGTATTTATTTTGCAAACATACAGGGCGATAACAGATAGATACTGGTACATTATGCATAAATATAGCAGAATAAGCAATATTTTGGTACAAACTTCGTTGACAGCAGTTTATAAATATTTTATACTTTTTATTATATGAAATCAGAGATGCGGAAGGAGCATCGGCAAGGAGGAAAGTATGAAACAAAGAAGTATTGGTATGTGTATCTTATTGACGATCGTTACCTGTGGTATTTATGGACTTTACTGGTTTGTATGTATTACAGACGATACAAATGAGATGTCGGGTGAGAATGACTTGGCAGGTGGCGGAATGGCACTGCTGCTTACACTTGTTACCTGTGGTATTTATGGATGGTACTGGGCTTACAAGATGGGTGAAAAGGTCGATATCATTAAGAGCAGAGGCGGTATGCCATCCAGCAACAGCGGTATCCTGTTTGTAGTTCTTCAGTTCCTTGGACTTGGAATCATCAACTACGCATTAGCGCAGGATGCGGTTAACAAGTACAGCGGAACAACAGGATATAATCAGCCGTATAATGGTGGATATCAGAACCAGCAGTATGGAGCTTATAACCAGAATCAGCAGCCATATAACGGCGGATACAACCAGAATCAGCAGTATGGTGGCTATGATCAGAGCCAGCAGTATGGTGGTTACAACCAGAGCGGCAATAATCCATACAGCAATGGAAATGATAATAACAACCCATATAACGGACAGTAAGAAACATATATGGAAGAAAAGAAAAATCGTGTCCGAAAGATTATATATCGGGATAGCATTATTCTTTTAGCAGGAATCCTGTATGCGGTATTTGTCAGACTGACCGGTCTGGCAGTACCCTGCATATTCCGGACACTGACCGGATGGCAGTGCCCCGGTTGTGGGATAACCAGAGCATGTCTGTCTTTATTAAAAGGAGAGATACGGACATCCTTTTCCTATAATCCGTTTTTGTACATTGCAGGACCATGTATCATATATCTGATAGTCAGGGGAGATTTGAACTATATAAAAAGAGATACATATCGGCGAGGCACAGCGGACACGGTTTTAATCTATATACTGATCGTGGCGGCGTTGATATTCGGCGTTGTGAGAAATTTATAAAATGCCATCTTTTATTTGACAGAACATAAGCTTTAGTGTAAGGGTTTGTTGAATGAAAGATGGTTTTTTTTACGAAGAAAGGAATGGGCGTATGGAAAGTACGAAATTAAAACAGATCAAACGGGTGCTTGTATGGGTTTTAAGCATCCTGATGTTAGTGACAATGGTTAATCTGCCAAGTTTGAGATACGAGGCAAGAGCAGAAGGGGAGAAGACAGAGCTTTTACCATATGTATATGCCAGAACATTTACTCAATCATATGGGGGTGCGTGGACGGAAGCAAGGAAAGAAAGTGTGGCACTGGCATCGGCGAAGAGGCTGGTAAAGGCTTATTTTGGTTCAGAAGTGACTGTTTCTGCAGATGCGTATAATCTTGAAGTAGTGACGAAGGATGGGCTTGAACATGGAGATCAGACTGCGGTAACGACATTTGTTGCTACTTTGTCATTGACAGATGTGGGATCAGAAAATTATACATTTAACAAGTACGGAACAGTTACAAAGGAATTTACTGTATCATATCATTTGTTGGGTGATGATGAGCTTCCGTTTGTGCCGGTTACAGAAGAATATTACCCGGCATTTTATGGACCTACTGTAGTAACTGTTGATGTGAATAAAGAAACAAATGAGAATATTATCCGGGAAACTGCACAGAAAACGGTTGAAGATGCTTATGAGGTGTATTTTGGCGGCAGTAAAGTAGACGAGAGCTATTATACTGTTTCATATGAACCGGTAAATGATGAAGTGTACTGTGATACATTTCGGGCGGCGATATCATTAACAGAGACAGGAAAGAAGAAGTGTTCACTTAGTAGTCTGGCAGATTCATTAAAGAAGGAAATAAAGGTTGCATATACAGGGCTTCCGTTAGTAGAAGGAACGGTGGAGATCAACTCTACATCAGAGCAGTTATCCAAAACCTGGGATGGCAAACCGGCAGCAAAGCCGGAGTTTACAACATCAAATGCTGTTGGAGAGAATGATGAGAATGTAACTTTTGAATATAAGAAAAATACAGATTCAGAATATTCTACTGTTGTTCCAAGCGATGCCGGAACTTATGAAGTCAGAGTAATTGTTGCCGAAGATGATACATACAAGCAGGCAATATCAGAACCTGTGACATTTACCATTTCAAAAGCAAATCCGTCTTTTACAAAACCAGAGAATCTTGTAGTAAACTGTAAATCAAAGCTTTCGGGTATTATATTGCCGGAGGGCTTTGTATGGGAAGAACCGGAAACAATAGTAGCAGCCGGAAGTCAGAAAAACGCTGGCACTGTGACAGTTAATGCAATATATATTCCGAAAGATACAAGAAATTATGAAAATGTAGTTGTGAAATTAAACATCAAGGTTGGACATGTATATACGGAAAATATAACAAAAGAAGCAACTGCTGAAAGTGAGGGCATAAAGTTGATCAGTTGTTCCAAGTGCGGATACAGTTACGAGGAAAGTATTCCAAAACTTTCACGGCCAACAAAACCTGCTCCGACACCGGAAAAACCGCAACCGGCAAAATCAGTTTTGAAAAAGGGAACAAAGATTTCAGTTGGTAAAGCTGAATATGTTGTTACAAAATCAGTCAAGACGGGGGCGGAAGTTGCATATACAAAACTTAAAAATAAAAAGGCAACATCCGTGTCGATACCTGCAACTATAAAAAAGAATGGTATTGCCTATAAAGTTACCTCTGTAGCGGATAGTGCTTTTGCAAATAACAAGAAACTTACGAAAGTGACGGTCGGCGGCAATGTGAAAACGATCGGGAAAAAAGCTTTTTATAAAAATACAAAGCTGAAAACTGTAACGCTTGGAAAGAATGTTACAACAATTGGAGATAAAGCATTCTATAAGTGTAGATCTCTAAAAAAGATTACCATTCCTTCAAAAGTAAAGAAGATTGGCAAGCAGGCATTTTATGGCTGCAGTAAATTAAAAACCATAACAATAAAGACTACAAAGCTAACCGGCAAAAAGATAGGAAGTAAGGCGTTTGGAAAGATTTCCGCAAAAGCCACTTTTAAAGTACCGAAGAAAAAATTGTCAGCATACAAAAAAGTGTTAAAATCAAAAGGTATCAGCAAGAAAACAGTGATCAAAAAAATATAGGAGTTTCCGAAACGATAAAACCGGTATGAAATCTATAAAAGCCAAATAGCGTCTGCCAAGCAATTCTTTGCCCAAAATCTTTGCATTTCTATCATGCAGCACATTGTTATGAAGCAAGCCTTGTCCACTCTGTGTAACTTCGATCTAACCTCGGCAAAGCCTCGCTAAGGTCTCAGTTACTCGCTCTGGTACTTAGGCAACGTTTTTTGTTGCCTTATGTACCACTGCACGAGGACACGAGCGGAAGCGTCTTGCGAAATAATATATGTGACTGCATGGTAAGAATGCAAAGTTTTGTAATATACAAAGTTCCGCCAGATGCTACTTGGCTTTTTCTTTGTTTGCAAGGATGATACCGGCACAGACAAGAACAAGTGCGACCAGACAGCGGATGTTTAAGGCAGATGTTTCATGCAGAAGCAGAGCTGATAACAGTACGCCAAAGATCGGATTCGAGAAACCAAAGACGGCAATTCTTGATACCGGGTTGTGCGCTAACAGCAGACTCCATAAGGTATAGGCGCAGGCCGAGATGAACGCCATATAGAGCAGAAGCAGGACAGCAGGAGCAGAGCCTCCCGCGATATGTCCGCCTCCGGCCAGACCGCAGAGGATCATCACGAAGCCGCCGACAAAGAATTGCCAGCCACTGAGCAGAACAGGATTCTCCTTATCGGAAAAATATTTGATGATAACTGAAGAGAAAGCATAAGCCACTGTTGATAACAGGATGAAGCCTTCTCCGGTGAGAGAGAAATGCGCGTCTACACCATTTCCCAGATTGATGATAACAACTCCGATAAATCCGATCAGACATCCAAGCATCTTTTTGGATGTAACCTTTTCCATTTTAAATAACAGACCCGATACAAGGATCGCCAGAAAGACGTTTGCCGCTTCAATGATCGCTGCCTTGCTTCCGGTCGTATTTGCCAGACCGACGTAAAAGAAGACATATTGCAGGATAGTCTGGAACAATGACAGGATAAAGATACGTTTGATCGTTGCCCCGCTATGTGGGATCAAAGGCTTTTTATATATGAAGCTGCAGATAAGGATAACCATAAGTCCGGCGAGCAGAAAACGGATGCCGGCGAACAGGATCTGGGATGCGGTATCATTTCCGCCGATCGCAAACATACGGTAGCCTATCTTGATGCAGGGAAACGCACTTCCCCATAAGGCACAGCAGATGAGTGCAAATGTGATAACAACAGGTGTTTTCGTTAAAAAAATTTTCATGACAGAATAACCTCAATAATAAAAGTATAATTTTAAACAGTAACAGATGACGGCAGATCCGCAGATGTGTCGTGCGGTATTACATGATCGCACTGTTCGGACATACTATAGCACAAAAGAAATCCGAAAAAAAAGACATAATTTTATTTAGAGATGAAGGTTGCAAAAACTGTATAAAAACAAATGGAATCTGTTGACAATTTGCACAAAAAAGGCATATAATTTTTGTTATCTGGCCACATAAGATTGCCAGAAAAAATAGCGCAGACATTTCATTCGTGTTTGTAGTTTTATCAAGGAGGGTTTTTAAAATGGCAAAAAAACCGTATTATATTACAACCGCCATTGCATATGCATCAGGTAAACCTCATATAGGCAACACCTACGAGATCGTGTTGGCTGACAGCATTGCAAGGTACAAGAGATT
>ERZ1034781.213-NODE-213-length-32156-cov-23.600729_pt1 | contig 32156 bp, 29 predicted proteins | sample MGYA00520700_ERZ1034781 | MGnify/ENA primary metagenome ERZ1034781 (study PRJEB33766, sample SAMN09781709) | gut metagenome | biome: gut microbiome | host: Homo sapiens | place: Madagascar | study: EMG produced TPA metagenomics assembly of the PRJNA485056 data...
CCTCTTCTTTTTATGAGATAAAAACTTATCTCATTCTCAATCACTTATAAAAAAAACGTACTTTCCATTCCATAAACATCCAACTTAATATTATATAATCCCAATAATGGCATGTTCTGTGAATACGCCAAAATTTCCGACCGTATGTCTCCATTCTTGCAATTCCATATCTTGGCAAAGTCTATCTCATAGGATTTTAGCCTAATATCAATGTAATTTGATAAGAACATGGCAATTTTATCGAATGTAGAATAGAAATTCTTATAAGCCATTTTTAGCATCTCCATATTCATGCCATTCTCATCATCATATATAATTGTATACAGCATTTTCCGTGTGCTGATGAAACTACCTTTAATTTCTTCAAAGCAGCTTTCATAAAGAGCTTTTTTCTCTGGAGTGTCAACTATGTCTGGAAGTTTCACATTATCATATAATGACAGCATAGAATCAGGCTCAACATCATTAAATCGATTGATTCTAAGATAATTCTTACAAACCCATTTCTCATATTCCCCATCTGGTATGGTTGTAAAATCTATAGAAGGAGCATCAGAAGACGGTACTGTCCACGTAAGCATAGAATTAAAATGTGGTAGCATATAGTATGCTTGCGGATATTTCCGCATCATCATCTGTGTTTTTCTAATGATGAAAGGTTCTTCCTTTGTCCAAAAAGTATGCATATTTGCATATGCAAAACCTTGGTTAATCTCAACTTCTTTCGTGTTATGCGCATCTTGCAATGCCATTCTGTAGTATTGTTGTGCCTCACAAAACCTTCCGAGATGGTCGTAAGCATTCGCTAAACATAAATAAGCACGACACGAAATCGTAAAGGCAGCGACATAGAGTGCAGCCCATTCCTCCTTTCTTACACGAGTGATAAGATACTGAACATTATGATAATAACTTATTTCTTTATAGACATATTCATTTGTATAGTAAGCTCTTGAATAATCTAAATTACGCCGTTTTAGTACACCATAAGCATCTCCAAGAACACTATATCCCAACAACTGGTTGAATAAATTCTCTTTTGTCCAATCAGTCTTTTCTATCTTATCTAATTCAGAAATGAATTTTTCTATGTCAATATCATTTCTGTTGTATTTGTCAACTAACAATGCGAACTGATTTATCTGGTCTGTTCTTTCTGTTATTTCTGATTGCTCAATGGAATACTTCATAACGAATACTAATTACATTTGTAAAATAAGGGAGGCGGCGAACCGCCTCCCCGGTGTCAAACATGAGTTTGAATCACCTGTTTGATGTACTACACAATCGACATGAGGTCTTGCCCTACGTTGAAGACGTCAACATAGTCAATTGGAATGCCAAAATACAGCTTGGTCGCCATACATGACAAGTCCAAAATTGAAATAATACACTTGGCAGACTCTTCAAAACTCTGCCTACACAACTTTTTGTAAAGTCGGGCAAGCTGATGCCCGACCTAATACATTCTTTTTCTGATCATAATTTTAAAGATTATAATTTTTATAAAATACATTAGCCGTCCCTTCGACGGAAACCTTATGACAATTCAACCCTTCCACCCAACCTCTTGCAACATCACAAGGTTATATCTTAATGATTATTATTTTCTCAATATTCTGCTTACAATACTTAGCTACAACAATTCGCCAGTGCTCTTATCCCTTAAGCAGTCCAACAATTTAGGCAAGTCATTCGTATTATGGTATATGTAGTGACATGCTTTCTTGAAGAATTGTTTCAATCCCCAATCTACACATTCTATATCGGCAATGCTTGATGTTTTGACATTAATCTTTGCTCCATTGCAATACTTGTTTCCACTATATTCATACTCATAAAACATCTCTTTGAAGATAATGGTGAAGTCGTAAGATGTCCCATCTTTCTCTATTCGGAACAAATACTCTTTCTCATACACATCTTTGGCTTTCACAACTATTCTTCTACTTATTCTTGAAAGGTTCTCTATTTCATGAATTGTAAAATCCAACTCATTACGGTAGAATGGTGTATTTATATCATCATGAGAGAATGGGTTGAGCAACAGTTTGCGTTCGTCTTGAAGATGTGGAATAACGTCTGGTAAACCAATGTTTTGGGCATAACGACAGTAACGCTCAATGAGACCATTCAAGTCACATTGGAATGTTTGTGATTTTTCGTTAAAAATCAAATTTGTTGGCAACAATCTTTTTAATTCTTGCTCTGCTGCTCGTCTTGTAGCATTTACACTTGCAGGTATTTCAAGATTGTGTAAAAGCATCTTTGCCTTTTCCAATGGCGTTTTGGGGGCAATCAAAAAAGGCTCAGGTATGCCATTGTTTGATTGCATGTACAGTTCATATTTTATCCAATCATTTTGACAACCTTTTATCTTGATTTCGCTTGCAACAAGATGATAAAATGCTCTATCATGGGTAAAGATAAATGTTTGAAACTTATTTGTGTAGGTCAACAATATCTCAATTATCTTCCTTCTGAACGGCATATCCAAACTTATCAGTAAATCATCTATAAACAAGACAGAAGGGGCTTCAAGTGATGAAGGATGACTCTCCAATATTGCTAATCGAAGAGCTAATGCCATACATGTAATTTTTGCCTCGTTAAAGAAAGAACGAGGATGTTCTATAATTGACCGGTCAATAAGTCGTTCTGACTCCATAGTTGCTTTCAAATATATTTTGGGTCTATGGAGTTTTCCATCAAATCTTCTTGAAGCCAGTCTGTTATTAAATGAGGCATACTCATATTGAAGTATAATCTTCGATTCTATATGAAAAACATCCTTGATGATAATATTTGCTTTGGCAACCAGCAAAGACAATTTTGATTGCAACAACTCATTGAACTGTTGTAATAAATCTTGATAGTTCTTGTAGAGTGGAGTTCTTTGGTCAAAGGCATTAGTCCTATTGCTTCTTGGTATTGCGTTCATACGAAACACACGAATGATATATCCCCACCACTCTCCTGCATTATACGTATTTGTGCCTTCACCGTTAATCCTCCATAACTGTTGGTCCAAATCTATATATGGCAACACGTCCTTTTCGAACAACAAGAACACTTCATTGTCTTGACTGTTTCTGAAATCAAAAAGTGAAGACAAGAACTTGTAGTTCATAAAGTCACTGGACATTGCTGTAAACTTCATAAAGCGCAAGACTTCCGTATCTGCTGCATAGTAACAAGTATTCGAGTCTTCCACGGTCTTGGTCATGCCATTTCCGTTGTCAAAATATATTTTAATACTGGAATCATCTGTGATTGCGGCATATCTATTGCGAAGATTCTGAGCATGTCCTGCCATAAAATATTTCTGAGCTTCAGTTCGGTTCTTAGCATACGCTTGAAAATGAGTATATACACTCCAATAAATGGAGCTCTTGCCTGCACCATTTTCGCCATATAGCAAGATGTTCTTCCTATTCACATTAATAGGAAAAGCATTCTTGAAGAATTTAAAGTTCTCAATTTCTATTTTGTTTATTCTCCAACTCATTTTTCTTCTGACATTTTCTTGGTTGCAAAATCCATGAAGTCTTTCATGTATAAGCGCAAACGGTTCATATTTTCCATCAATTCATTTCCAGATGTCATCAAATCTTCAAACAATGTACATAGTATACCTAAACCATCTTTTTGTTCGTCATCTGTGTTCCCTGAATTTTTCACTGACAATCGAACAATCTCTTCACCCCATAACTTCAGTATAGAAATGTTTGCCTTTTCAAAGAGCTTTGGCAATACCATTTCTAATACCATGGAATCCCTTAAAGAAGCAAAATAATTAAATATCGTTGGAAACACATCACCCTCAAGCGATTCAAGACTTCTATTGTATGACAATAGGTATTCCGTTAAAATTTGTAAAATGATGCAGCCTGAAGCATACTCATCTATATAATAAATAGGCAATCTTTTGATTTGAGATATTTTAGTTCTCCCTCTGAGCCTGTTAGCTTTAAAATCAGGTAACAGAAATAACTTCCCTATAGCCGAATTAATGAAAAATGTGTAATATTTTGCCATTTCGACTTCAGAACAAATGATAACATAATCAAATTTCTGCTTGTCAGTAAGTGACGCTATTTGATCTTTTTCATCAATATCTTTCTTTAGATAAACAAACGCCTTTTCATCTTCTGTTTTCTTTACGATAAAAGTATCAATATATTCTTTAGCGGTCATTATCTTTTCCAAACGTCCCAATCGCCCCAAGACATTAGACTTGTTCACAAATTCCCTTATGTGATAATGTATCTTCAAATCATCCTGCAACGAAGGAATCACATGTTGTATTTCATGAACATATTTAATTCCTTTGTTGTGGATTTTGTTATAATAGGATTCAAGATTCTCATCATATGATTTTTTTAGAGAAACCATATAATATTCAGATGAGTCTCTTTGAACCGCAGGAGTTTCCTCTCCTTCTGTTACGATACTGGCAGCGACTATTGGATCGTAATAAATATCTCTATCTTCTTTCCCATCTATCTTCACAGGTAGTATGTCTTCAAAACTGAAAAAATGATTGACGTTTTTCAACGCTATTCCAACTTCATTTTTGTTTACTTCTTTTATTATAAAAAGATTTTGAGGAAAGAATAACTCTTTAGATAATCTTTCGAACTTTATTTTGCTAAGCTTTACTATGTCGTTTGGTTGAAATGGTATCTTTTCCATACTCTTTTATTCAAAAAAATCAGAACACCAATTTTCTCTATATCGTGTCTGAAAAAACAATCATAAGAATTACGCAAAATACTCAAGCAATTGGATATTTGAAAGTTCTTTCCGAAGCACGTTACCCTCCACTTTACATAAATCATGAAATTCTGGCAATTTGATAGGATTCTTAGGATAGCAAACTATATGATATGTCTGGTCATTCAAATCAATTACATTTGTCCTGTCAAAAGAAACAAAGCCTTTTCTCGCCATGCTCATGAAGCAATGCAGATAAGCAGTTCTTGCTTCTTCATCATTACCCAAGTGTTGGTTAAGGAAACTCTCATTTACAACAATGTCATCTTCATCAAAGATGAAGTCTGAGTCAAACACTCTTTTTTGTAAGCCACGCAGTTTTTCTCTATCATTGATAACATCGGGTATCATGCCTCCAGCCGAGGCGACATGGCAAAATACGTCACCTATGATGCAGAACCAATCTATATCCTTTGAATAAATATATGCTTCTTCGTATTTCATAAGTTCGGAAATATGACTTTACAATTTTCACAATAAGGGAACACTTGCATAGTTCTTGGTCTTACAGCTTCTGTAAAATGCAGCTTGTGAATATCATTCTCATGATACTTATTCATGTAGTTATTACCAGCGTGTTGTTCAGCACAATTGCCGATTATGTACCCTTTGCCAATATGGGAACCTTTGCCAATATTGCCGAGCCTCAATAATTCTCGTTTCAAAAAGCTATGCCATTTGGTTCCTTTTGGATTATGGGCATACCCTTTTGCTGAATGTATATTTCTTTTGTCATGACATATTGTCGCCATCGCAGGTAAGTCCCAATACCAAACCTGTGTATCCTTATCTTTACGCAAGACTTCTATTTGTGCTTTACATATATGCTGACAATATTCACGTATTCGTTTATCCATTATTTCCTCAACTTGCTTGCCTCCTCAATATCCCTTGTTTCTTCCTTTGCCTCAGTTATCGCCATCTTGATTACCATGCCAATGAAACCAACGACAACTAATCCTATCACTCCTAAAATTATTTTCCACCACATAGTTTTTAAATTTTAAAGATTATATTTATGTTTTTAGACTCTTTAATTCAATAGATTACACGAGTCAAGCCTATCACTTGAACTTAGCACAGATAAACTGCGGCACCTTCCACAGCATCTTCTCTATCTTTGTCAAAGTAGGATTCATGCCGTGCGACTGATACATTCTGATATCCTCCTTCCACATCTGCTTTCTTCGAGCGGAGTCCGTACTCAGTCCGCCCATACGCATTCTCACGATATACTCATGCAGATAGGTAACGCTCAGTTCGCCGCCAAGCAGATAGCGGAAGAGGAAGTCCGAGTCGGCGGCTATCTTATAGCTCTCGTTATACAGTCCCTTACGCTCAATGGCGCTGCGCTTGATGTAGCAAGTAGGATGGAGCGGCAACCAGCCATGACGAACTTTCCACAGACGATAGTCGCCGCCAATCCAGTTGCGCACCACCTTATCCGTGTTCTCGGCATTCACAAACAATCCGTCACCATACAGAAAATCGGCATGAGTCTCCTCAAACCGCTTCACTATATTGGATATTGTCTGAGGTGAATACAGAAAGTCATCCGAATGCACCAGACCGATGACATCACCAGTAGCAGCCCGGATGCCCTTGTTGATAGCCTCATACATGCCATGGTCAGGCTCAGAGATGATCTTACTTATCCTGTCCTTATACTCATTGATGATTGAGAGCGAACCGTCATTAGAAGCACCATCCACCACGATATACTCGATGTCAGGATAATCCTGCGCCAACACACTCTCTATACAACCGCGAATTGTCTTCTCGCGGTTGTAACTTGATGTTATAATCGAAACTTTCATATTTGTCTGCTTATTTCATATAAGTACCTATGAGATATTCCTTTATCTTTTCCTTGTCAAATCCGAAGCGTTTCTTCTGTTCGAAAATCTTCGCATCCACAAGGAAACGGTAGGAGAAACCTTGGAGGAAATGCCAGATAAAGCCCTCCTTGCCATCCAGGAAGCCAGCCTTCAACACATAGCGGATGGTAAAATTGATGAAAGGTCTCAGAAACAAGGGAGCCTTGATGTATTTTACCTTCAGCCAGCGCTTGCGTTGCTCCTCTGTTCCGAAGAACTTCGGCACTACTTCCTGTGCCGACGCATCCAGTCCGTATTCCATCATCAGCATGTCTGCCATCTCTCGCGTGGCATAGCCGTTGTGCTTCTCCATCCACCATGTCAGATTGTTGAGATTAGCATCCACCTGGTCGCCTTGCTCTACGGTAATGGCCCGTCCGTCAAAGATGCGGATATGCTCGTCCATCCAGCGGTTCTCACACTCGCCGTGGCCTCTGCGCCACACCTTCAGATGATAGCTCGGATACCAACCGCCGTGCATCAGCGGGCGGCCCATAAAATCAATGCGTTTGCGTACATATATTCCGTTTACGTCATCCTCACACTCGCTTATCGCCTTCTTTACGTTCTCGCCGAGTCCCTTGTCCAGATACTCGTCGGCATCGATTCGCCACACCCAATCGGTAGTAATCGGACAGTGATGAAGGCCCCAGTTGAACTGCGTGGCATAATTTTTCCACGGATGCTCATACACCTTGGCCCCCAATGACTCGGCAATCGCTTTCGTGTTGTCCTTGCTGTAGCAGTCAATCACGAACACTTCCTCACATACTCCCTGCAACGACCTTATGCATCGCTCTATATGCTTCTCCTCATCCTTTGTCAGGATGATAGCAGCTATTGTATTTCCCATAAAAGTTATATCGTTATTTTGTTTTCCCGAGTTGCAGGAAAACGACATTAAAATTTCTGTTTCAGTGTGATACCTATTCTTCGTGGTATCAAGCAAATTATATCCTTTGGAGCCAGCCAGAAGAACTTTACGCAATGGCGCAACGCTCTTGTGGCAGTCTCCATGCTTTTCTTTTTCCCTGTTGTATGATTTCGGTAAGCCTTCCTACCAAAGTTTCCGCTCTCCATCACGGCAGCCATGAGCTTGTTGGCATACCGTTCGTCGCAACGGTCATATACAAAGAAGTTGTCCAACCAATCCAATTCAAAATACCGCTTCATCATAGCGAGCATGGCCCGGAATGCTTTCATATAGCCGATACCGTCCAAGGCGGTCATCAGCCGGCCGATATTTATTTTGTCCCGATAAACATTCAGTAGCACAGCCAAATCCAGCGTCTGGCGCAAGCCCACGCCCTCAACAAGCAGATGATTGAACCAGTGTTTGAACACCACGATGAGGTTTTCCGTCGGCGGCAATACGCAGACTTCTGTTTCATTGCCGTCGGAGTCGCACACCGTGAACGAATCCGTATGCTCCGCCATAGCCTCGTCAATCATCCTGTCGAAGCGGTGCTGATGCCGATGGCTGCCGAAGGTCTCAATCTGATAGTGCATCTCGAAGCGGATGCCCTGCCAGTCGAAGCTGTAGTGTTTGTCCACATCCTCCTTGTCCACCTCCACATGCAGCCCCCGCTCTATCACCTCCACCGTCCGCAGGAAATTCCTCTGCGGAACATAGAAGTCCACGTCGCCCATCGTCCTGACAAACGGTTCGGGATAATGTCTCGCCACATCCAGTCCCTTGAACACCACATAGGCGATGCCGTTCTCCTTCATCAGTCGGGCGAAGCGCCCCACGGCATCCTCAAACCTACGCTGGTTCTGCCTGTGCGCCATGGTCTGCTGCATGAGTCTCATTACAACATCCCCTCTGCCTTCCGTCCCTCTGCCGACAATCACAATCCGGTTCCTCACAGCGGCATTTGCCACCAATCCAGTAACGGCATGTTCCCCAGCGAGACGCATAACGGCATTCAGTCCGGCAACAGATAATTCCATCTTCTCCGTCCCGTCCAGCCCCGTTATCTCTCTCCTCAATATCTCCAGCAGGGTCTTCTCCGACGTATCAATTAAGTTGTTCTTCATTGAAAGAAACTATTGCTTTATTTCCCTTTTCTTGATTACCTTCGCAGGATTGCCCCCCACGACATTCCAAGGTTCAACATTCTTATATACAGAAGCCGTGGCACCTACCACAGCATTCTCTCCAATCTCTACTCCCATGCCTATGAACGCCCGACTGCCGATCCACGCTCCTCGGCGCAAGACAATAGAAGCCGTAATGAGACCGCTGTCAGCAGTATTGGCATGATCAATGTCATGTCCTGCCGTGCACAGATACGAATACTGCGACACGATGGCATCATCCTCCAGCACCACCCAGTCTTGGTTATAACAAATTACCTCAGGACCGAGACACGCCCTGTGTCCCATCCGCAACATCCACGGCGCCCAGATCTTTGCCGAGGCATACACATTAGCGTCCCATTCCACCTCTGCCCCAAATATCCGCAGCAACAGCAACCGCCATTTGCGGAACACGGGAGTGATGAAAGGACGGAACAGTAAGGCAGATGTGACATTCCACACCACCCGTTTCAACTTGATACCCAAGGATACACGCCCTGGAGTATGACGTTCTAATATTTTATTTTCTTCCATAGCATCTATTTATCACATTATCGAGAGTTTTTATCAAATCTCGATATGACAGACCTTCTACGCCGCCCTTTGACTGTGAAATGTCTTTCAACATATCAAGTAAGCGTTCCAATATTTCAGCATCTGGCTTATAGTATTGTTCCCAATAATCCACTCTTGCACCAAGTTTATAGTGAATCTCAAGAAAGTTACGGAATTCATATCTGCCCTTGTTACTCAATCTGCATATTTCGTCAAACAACATCGCAGCATTCTCTTTCTCAAAGGCAGGGACAAGGCTATATGCCCGACTAAGGTCTGGATAACTCTCACCTTCCAATTCAGACAACATGCCGACGTTTTCATCAGTAAGGTTACGCAATATTGTCTGCCTTTCATCACATAAAGAAGAAAGGCGCATGCTTATTGCGTTTTGAAAATCCTCTAATAAGGCTTTCGTTGGCGGTTCGTTATCAGCAGACATATTTACATAGTTGTATCCATAAGAGAAAGAATTTTTAAACTTCAGCAATTCCTTCATGTCCTTAATCAAGGAAAGTCTGGTATCCAACAAATCTTTTATACTGTTCAATGTCTCCGTCCTCAGACTACGCACATGCATAGCATCAAAACACCCAAAATACCCAATAGCAGCTCCGAGTTGGTTCCCATCCTGAATTTTCCCGTCAAGCAAATCTTTTTCAACTTCATCATATCTCTTATTGAATTCGTCATCAGAAAGATAAATGAAGCCGTCAAATTTTGACTGGATTGTATGGTTGATTCTCTTTGTCGGGAATAATGCCTCTATCGTTCCTTTTACGCTGCATCCCTTTGTAAGGAAACTCACGATTTCATTGACAAAGGTATAGAACATCGTTGGATAAATATTACCTTCGCTTATTTCCTTATATTTCTTTTCAAGCTTACAGCAAACATTGTTCTCGTCCTTCTTAAGACTCGCATTATATTCAAGGAATGCTCTGTCCCATCCGGCTATTGTATCATGATTCTCAGCATTGTTATATTCGGCATATACGGCAATGAAAGAAGACAAAAGACAATGGAAGATCACTTCATTTTCTCTTATTTTCTTCTCAGGAAATTCCCTCAGCACCTCATTGAAATCGTAGAGACACTGACGCAGAAGGCGCAGATTGTTATATGTCGTTGCTCTGAAGCAGCGGATTATATACTCTCGCTCCTTCCTTATGAATTTGTCAAGCCCGTAATCCTCTATATAGCTATCAAGCGCAGCATCCACATCTGGAACAATCTCAAACTGTCTTCCGACGGTCTTCTCCTTAAAATCAGAATATATCTTTAGGTTATCACCTTTCAACTTCGATTCATCACCTATTATCAGGACATGGAACTTGCAACGTTCAACAAAGAAATTGATGAAACCCAACAGGATGTTCATCGGTATAAAGGTACGCTCTATATCGTCAAAGACGATGAAACGAGTGCCTTTCACTTCTTCAGAATCTGACTCGAAAAGACTCATAATGTCAAGAGAACCCGATGCCGAAGCCTTTATTTCCCGGTTTTCATCAACAGTAAGATCTGTCTTGAAAACAATCTTGCTTGCAAATTTTGCAGCGGTTTTAAGCATCTTCGCCGTCTTGGAATAATAGAACGGATTGATTTTCCTGTCTATCTCCGTCTTTACTTCCGCAAGCGAAGACAAGCCATAAAGAGAAACATAGATAGGTTTTAGGTAGATAACTTCCTCTCTGTCGTTCTCCACCGTTTTAAGGTCCTCCAGCCAGTGATTAATAAAGAACGTCTTACCGCATCCCCAGTGACCTGTCAGCATAACAGCATACTGAGGGTCCGCATTCATCATATATCCATCAAGAAACTTTTTTATATTCTCGTTCATGCCATCAATCTTTTTATTACATGAAGGTGTACATTTTTCTCGAAGACAGATTCTAAGGAGCGGGAAAAAGTTAGCGATATACGAAATCAGGTTTCTTGCCTTTTCCAAGCAACCACTCATACACCTCTATCATTTTCTTTGCAGAAACATCCCAAGTGAAGTTCTCGCGCACTAAATCATATCCGCGCATTCCCATGGCCTTCTTTTCTTCATCACTCATTCCTAAGAATGTCTTCAAGCCCTCTTCTACAGATTCTACATTGTCGTTAATCTTGATTGCTGCATCAGCATCATATCCCTCAGGAATATGACATTCTGGTGTCATCACAACAGGAAGTTTCCAAGACCAAGCTTCAAGCACCGTCATGGGCAGACCTTCGCCATGTGACGGCAAGATGTAACCATCAGCATTGGCATACATGCTCTGTTTGTCTTTACCAAACAAGCCACCATGAAAGACCACTTTATCCTCCAATCGGTTTTCAGAAACTATCTTTTCCAGTTCAGCTTTACATCCCTCATGATCCCAACCAACCAGATCAATCTGCCAATTGTCAAGCAATCCTTTTTCCTCTCTATTTATAGCTGCAAGAGCTTTCAGAAGCAGGTCCACACCCTTTTTCTTGTGTAAACGTCCGAGATAAAGAAGATGCTTCTTGTTGTCCGTCTTTTCAAACTTCAAATCCGGGTCAGGCAGATTAATACCATTAGGGATAATCGCCACTGGCTGTTTAAGACCGTATGCCCGTATGTCCTCCAACTCCTTCTGACACAAAGCATGATAACAATCCACGGCTTCAAGACTCTTTTGAAAGAACAGATTAGAAACAAGTCTCTTCACCACGCCTTGATTCTTAATGATATAAGGATCAAGCATGCCATGTGGCGTACACACTATAGGCGCTTTCTTATGTTTCTTCCATGTCACCATCAAAAGTTGAGGATAACGCCATAAAGCCTCCATGTGAAAGATGTCGACATCCTCTTTCAGTAAAAAACTTTTAACTTTATGAGAAAAAAGCATTGGATAAGCTTTGAAAAGGTTTATTGGTATATTATGCCATGAAGATAAATCTTCCTTAACGTAATCATCAAAATAAGAATATATTTTTATATTTAGTTTTTCGAAGACACGATTAGTAAACAAATCTCGAACAGCATCAAAAACACCGCCCGCCATCCTAGTGATTGAATATGTGAAAATTAATACTTTCATAGGTTATTTTGTTTTCTTGAAGCTATTGAGTACTTCTATAATATAATCCTTTGAAATATTCTTAGGAATCTCTAACTGTTTTCTTACCAAAGAATAATCAATAGGTGTTGCTTCTTCTAAACTTTCTATATCCGAAAACATGTGTCCTTTTATATTAAGTCTCTGCAACAAGTCACTCATTCTAGAATTAACCTTTTGATGAGTTCTTGGTATAACAAAAAATTCCTTCTCAAAAAGAATAGAAAACGAAGAGCAATGGAATGAATTCGTTATAACCAAGTCCGCATTTGCTATTAAACTTATAAAGTCTATTGGACCAGCATATCTTATTTGGACATCAGCATAATGTCTAGGGTAGAGATCTTTAAATGCTAAAATCTTTTTATTCATTTTACGGGACATATATAAAGCTATTTCTCTTATAGCTTTAGAGTTTTCTTGATCATAAACCAAAATATAGTTTGTATACTTAGGAACATAAGTCATACTTTTCCATTGTTCTGGCTCAATCAAGAAAACGGGATCCATGACATTAATTGCCTTTTTCTCAATTCCAAGATTGTTGATAATAGCAACTCCAGTTTTCTCTCTAACGGAAATAAAATCCATTTTCTGTAATTCCCCTTTAATAAAGCTCTTATACTCATCGTCCAGTTGAGAAACAGAAAAGCTTGCTGCATAAGATGCTCTTATTGATGGAGTAGGAGCAAAATCTATATAAAATGCAGGATCTAAACCATTCTCTATTTGAGGATTCCAAATTTGATCACTACCACAAAAATACACATCTGCAATAGGAGGATCTGCAACAAGTTCATCAAAAGAGTTATATCTTTTAGTTAGCTTGAGAAACTTTTTGTTGTAAGAATGATATTTCTTTCTTGTTCGTTTTTGTAATAAACGAATAGGAACAACATAACAATAGAAAGCAAAGCGGTAAAATAAATTTTTATCCCATTTTTTTCCTATTGCCCAAAGCCCTAAATTACGACGAATGTAACTAGGCATATAATCGATGATTTTCACATCATGCCCTAGCTTGCTAAGATAATCACTCAAAGCAAATGCTTGTAAAGAGGCTCCATAATTATATACATTATGGCAAGTTATAGTATTTATCTTCATTATTCTTTATGTAATTTATTTTTTATTCTTGAGCCAATCATTTTATCCGGTACAGATAACCAAATCGCACATTTATAACCAAATAAAGGATATATTTTTCGGAACAGACGAGATCTAATGTTTTCTCCATATGGATGATTAAGTTGGGCATTTTTCTTAAAAGCTTCTTGCACACTTCTTGTTTCTGAAAACAATTTGTCACCAAGTTCACCCAATAATAATTCTCCATTTTTTGTATTTACCAAGACTAAAGATACTCCTTTTTCTGTATCAGTAATTTTCTCAGATTCTAACCCCCAAAAGTCTCCAATCGTTAAATCAGAAATTCTCTCATGTTTTGCATAATTACATCTATAACAAGAAGTACGAAAAATCAAACCATTAAAAAAACCTTTATAAAAGATGTCTTTATACAAAGGTCTTTCATAAACCAATCTGTTATCCTTTTGAATAGAAATACGATAGGAAATATTATCGCGGAAACTAAATTTGTGTTCATGCGTTAAATGAAGCCGTTTGGGAAGAGAATCATGAAGAAATTGCAAAGAAGGCACACCATGACAAACTAAGTCTACAATAAAAAGATTATTGTATTTACTAAATTTTGATTTTATACCTGCAACCTGACAAGGCGTTCCAATAAAGAGTACTTTCGTATTTTGAATCAAATCCTGCTGAAGAGGAGCATAAATCTCATTTAAACTACTCTGTACATATTTTGAGCCTCTTAATTTCAATAAATCTCCAACAGTCGTACATCTTATATGTTTGACACACATTGGATTTTCAAATGAACAGCCATAAACAACTCCTCCACTTTCAATAAAGTGTTTAGCAAGTAAAGTTGCAAACCCACCAGAAGAACTCTTTAATCGTTCTCTTTCATCTAAAACATGACAAGCAATAGCTTTTATAGGATAGTTACTATTCTGTTTGACCAAAGAAGGACACTTCTTCTCGCACATTTTACAATTTATACAGAGAGAATCATTAATAACAGGATAAGAAAATCCGAATTTATCCTTTACGAATGATATGGCGTTACGCGGACAAACAGCAACACATGCTGCACAACCTGTACATTCGCTTTTATCACATAAATTTGCCATATTATTTTTGCCTAAAATCATCAATAAGTTTTAGAATATCTTTTGGTCTTCGTTTTAATTCTTCTAATCTTATTTCTTTCATAGCTCTGATTATTTATATTTTCGACAAATAACCAACTAAATTTTCTTTATAAGTTTCTGGCTTAAGAGCAGTTGAATAAGAATATACCTTATGAGAAAGTTCATCTCTCAGAGAAGGATTCTCAAAGATCTTTTCTACGCTCTCAACTATTGCATCTACATCATGAGTAGGAATGTAAATGGCTGGAAACTCTTTCATATCTGTGCCTGCACACTCTGTAGTAATAATTGGACAGCCACAACTCGCGGCCTCAATTATAGTTCCGGCAAAACCTTCAAACAATGTTGGGAATACATAAGCTTCAGCACTTCTATATTCTTGTTGTAGTTGATTCTTGTTCAAGACACCTATGAAATTGAGATTCTTAAAACAAGGCGCATTCCTTAACTCTTCATCAACGACTCCAATAATTCTAAAATCCAAATCTGGATATTTTTGTTTTAAGATGTCTGCTGCTTTAGCACAATACAATATACCTTTCCTCACAGGATCATTGCCAACCCAAATAATTCTATGTTTTACAGGAGTATAGGAATAGCTTTCTGCTGTTATACTTGAGGCATATGGTAGATACAAGACCTTGTCCTTGTCAAAATTTTTAAACACATTCATTGACTTTATAACAAAATGAGATGGTATTGTATAATAATCCGCTAAAGCCAATAAATCTTCCATATAGTGCATTCTCACCTCATGGCTATATGAATATCTAGTCTTTAAATATGAAAGGAAGCTATATTCAGGATTGTTGTCAATTTCTTCTATAAGGTGTTTATATGTTGTTGGAGTTTCATATATATCAACAACAATTTTAAGACCTTTAGATTTTGCATATTTTAGAAATTCAATATTTTCTATATACATGCTGTATATGCAATCCGCATCACCGACTCCCCATGCTATACATTTTTTTGCAAAACCAGTATAATGAAGATAACGCAAACTTAAAGAATCTTTTTTAAACAATCCCTTTATCAATTTCTTTACGAACAAACGATCTGTTGTAAAGAGTTTGTTCAAAGGTATATTAGGAATTCTTCTTGTTAAACGTTTAACGGAATTCGGTGCTCTAAAATACTTGTTTAAAAAGCTCGCAAATTTCCCTAAAGAGCTATAAGCGGTTGTGTCTGTATATAGTCGATACAACATTCTGCTTTGCTCCAATACCTGGGGGATTAGATACCTGTGTCTCGCACCAGTTTGGCACACAATTATTTTATTAGCCATTTGTTTTATATCCCTTTTATCAATGAATATTTAATAGATATTGGCAAACAACTCATTCCCCAATAACATAAAGCATATTTTGCTTTATGCTTAAACCTTAAAATATCGGATAAGCTGTAGTTTACTTTCCACAGAAGATTGAGGAAATTTTGTTTCTCCTTTTTGCTTAAGACCGAGCTTTTGACAATCATCTGAGAATGCAAAAGAGTTACATTATAAACGCCTGCTATCAATGCCGCATATTCTTCACAATTACTGTAGCTTGAGACAATATCGGCATCATATTTCCGAATTTTCACGAAACAATCTGCCAAATATAAGGCACGCTCATGATTGTTGTTGAAAGCAGCAAACGACTGTCCTTCATATATATGATATACATAGAGAACGTCAGGTACAAGACGGCATGATTTTGCTGCGATGTTGACTTGCAATGAAAAAGACACATCCTCCACATGAACATGAGGAATGCAACGAATCTTGTTCTTGCGTAGGAAATCAACATTATACAGTTTGTTCCATACCTCAGCCAGAATTTTATGATTCTCTACATATCTGAAATAAGCTACGGGCAAAGTGCTTCGATGGTCATCTTTAACCGTATATGGTTGATATTGATCTGTAGATATCAATTTGCCATCAAATGTTCGTCTCTCACGTGAAGCAGCAATAAAGTCGACTGGATTTTCAAGCATATAATTTACAAGGACCTCAATGCAGCACGAACTTATAATGTCGTCAGAGTCCATAAAGTAGATATACTCCCCTTTAGCCTCTTTTATAGCCGTGTTTCTTGTGTCTCCTAAGCCTTGATTGCCAGAATGGTGAATGATACGCACATCAGCGCTGCGCTTATGTGCATTGACGGTTTGCCTAACAATGTCCATGCTGTTATCCGTTGAGCAATCGTCAACTATCAGAAATTCTATATTTCTATAGGTTTGGTTTAATGCTGATAGAAGAGATTTCTCAACAAATTTAGAGACATTATATACAGGCATTGCCAATGTTACCAATGGAAGCTGTGTCATAATTTAATAGTATAATGCTTTCGGAGTTTCTTTGGTAAACCTAATCTGAATTTCAAAATTAAATAAACGATATGACTAAACACAGAAGGCTTTTTTAACTCTTCTTTCTTTCCATTAAAAGACTTGAACCAGTTTTGCATGTATAAATATCTGAAATATTCAAGATATTTACGATAAGCCCATTCTGGTATATGAGTGTTTGTGTTACGAAACGCCATCCATTTTATGGCTTCATCCTTCTCAACCCATCCATAAAGGGTTTCGAGCTTACCGCTTGCATTTGTAAGCCAACGATAAGAAGCGATGGGATAGTCGCGCAACCAACGAACAACATGATAATGAGCCAATTTAACATGGAACTGGAAATCAAGCGAAGGGTAGTAGTTGGGATTGAACCCACCCATTTCAAACACCACGTTGCGTTTCAATGTCATACCTAAAGGTGCATGCAGATGACACCCTGTAAGATAGTCTGCCTCTCGCAGCGTCATAACCCTTACATCATGCTTCTCGCGAGAAGGATGTTCGCTACCTTCGCCATGAAACGTATTATAACAAGAATAGAAGCAAGATGCGTCTTTGTCGCTTTCTACGGTTCTTGTCATGATTTTCATGAAGTCGGGATATAACATATCATCATCATGAAGCATAACAACCCATTCGGTTCGAGCAAGAAGATACAGTTTGTTCCAGTTGCCTGTCATGCCTAAATTCTTGCTGTTCTTGTAATAAGCAATACGATCATTAGATTTGTACTCACGCATCAACAGTTCTGTTGCGTCATCTCGCTCAGGATTGTTGTCAACGACAAGTATCTCATAATCAGAGAAATCATCCTGATTAACAGCACTGTCGATAGCCAACTTCAACAGATCGACACGGTTAAATGTTGGAATTGCTATTGTATATTGCGGAATATTATAATCCCCAAACGACTTTATGCAAAAAGACGGAGTTTGGGCCGTCTCTTGCATATTGTCGTTGTCGCAATATAATTTTTTAATATCTTCAATCATAATAATATTTCTCAGTATTTTTCAATTACAGACAATACGCTATGGATTGATTGTGTTTTAACAAAGGAGCGAAGTTTTGTTCCGTCAAGTTGCAAATTCTTCATTCCAACATCTTGCCGTTCATTAGTTCCAAACATGCTTTCTGATGGCATAACATTAAAGAATTTCATAATTGAACAGACCAAATCCTTTACGCTTAAAGTCTCACTTCCTTCGATGTTGTATATGCCATTTGGAATGTTGTTTTCCACAGCATCACATACAATCTTTGGTACATCATCAACATAAAGATATTGCCTTATTTGCTCACCTGACGTAAAAGACAAGTTCTTGCCTGTTTTTATACCATCAACTACATAAGGAATAAGCCTGTTTCTGTTCTCGTATTCACTGTATATAGTAGGAAGAATAAAATGACAGAACTTAAGATCTTCTCCTACAGATGAAAAGAATCTTGTCAACATTCGTTTAGAGACACAATAATCGTTTGGCACATCAAGCAATGAGTTTATTATATCTACTTCAGAAAAACATCTCTTCTCATTGTTGCATCCAATCTCAAAATATGAGCCAAAAGTTATCAGTCGTGCAGACGACTTGCATTCTTTCAACTTATTGTATAAACAAACAGGAAAATCTACGTTTAGTTTATAAATGACGTCTACATTGTCTTTTTGTTGTGATTGAATTCCAGCCCCAGCAGCATATACAATCATGTCATAATCGGATAAATTATGAAAATCGAATTTGTCCGACAACAAATCAATCTCATGTAGAGAGTTACAGTCATAAGCAGAAGGCTTAGAGCGTCCATAAACATGTAGTTCGTATTCTTTTTGGTTGCAATATTTACCAAATGCTGTGGCAAGAGTGCCATTAGAACCAATTAAAGCAACTTTCATGCACCTACATATTTGTTTATCTGATCAACGCAAAGGTTATAAACATCCTCGCTCTTATATCTCTTATACCAATCGGCAACCATAGACATACACTGGTCTATGTTCATGCGAGGTTCCCAACCCAATTTGAAATGGGCCTTGTTGATGTCGAGCATCAAAAGCTTTGCTTCATGAAGGGCATTGGGATCAGAAACGTCCTTCAGTTCGCCTTTGCCATAGTTGCGGATAAGTTTTGTTGCAACATTCCAAACATTGGCGATTGACTCGGTACGGGGGCCGAAGTTCCACCCTTCACAATACTTTGTTGGTTCATCCCACATTTTGCGGGCCAAGAGCATATAACCTCCTAAAGGTTCCAACACATGTTGCCATGGACGTATAGCTTTCGGAGAACGAATCTCAATGGTCTTGTCTGCTTCGATGGCTCGGATGCAATCTGGTATGATACGGTCCAAAGCCCAGTCGCCACCACCAATCACATTACCTGCTCTAACACTCGCTAACGCCACATGGTGCTTTTTGCCATAGTCGGCAGGATTAAAGAAACTTCTGCGCCATGAATTGATCGCAATCTCGGCAGCACCCTTTGACGAAGAATATGGGTCGTAACCACCCATAGGCTCATCCTCGCGATAGCCCCAGATTTGCTCTTTGTTTTCATAGCACTTGTCAGTAGTGATCATCACGCCAACTTTCACACTCTCTGTAGCTCGTATAGCCTCCATCACATGGATGGTACCCATCACGTTTGCCTCGTAGGTCTCCACGGGAATGTCGTAGCTCAAACGAACCAACGGTTGAGCTGCAAGATGGAATACTATCTCAGGCTGGTATTCTGCAAAAATCTGTTTCAGATTCTCACCATCGCGGATGTCTGCTCTGATGTCTGCCTTTATCTTGCTTCCGATACAAGACAACACATAATTGTCTTTGTCTGAATATGGATCTAAGGCAACTCCGACAACCTCTGCTCCAAGCTCATGGAGCCAAATGGAAAGCCAACTGCCCTTGAAACCGGTATGACCGGTAACAAGGACACGCTTTCCTTTATAGAAATCATTGAATAAGTCTATCATAATTAAAAGCCTTTTGGTATTTCACGTTCCCATTTTTTCCAAGGTGCAGTATTAGTGGCAAGCAGCTTCTCCAGCATCGCTTTCTCACGAACATTATCCATACATTGCCAAAAGCCCTCATGTACATAAGACATCAATTCTCCTTCTGAAACAAGACGCTCTAGAGGCTCTTTTTCAAAAACAGTAGAATCGCCATCTATATAGTTGAACACTTTAGGTTCCAAAACCATATAACCAGCATTAATAGGAGCTCCATCAGTAATGTTTTTCTCACGAAAAGACTTTACTGCGTTATCACCACCGATATTAAGCACACCCTTCTCCTGTTTCATTTTGACAGCAGTAAGAGTGGCTAACTTACCGTGCGACTTATGAAAAGCAAGAAGTTTGTTAATGTCAACGTCGCAAACACCGTCGCCGTATGTCATAAAGAAGGGCTCGTCACCAACATATTCTTGTATGCGTTTTATGCGTCCACCAGTCATGGTGTTATATCCTGTGTCTACAACAGTAACTTTCCATGGTTCCAATTGGCTATGATGAATTGTAACATCGTTAGTTCCCTTACGCCAATCGAAACTTACATCACTATTATGCAAGAAATAATTGGCGAACCACTCCTTTATATATTCTTGTTTATAGCCAGCACAGATAATGAACTCGTTGTGTCCATAGAAGGAATATTCCTTCATGATATGCCATAAGATAGGCATGCCACCTATCTCGATCATAGGTTTGGGCTTGAATTGGCTTTCCTCACTGATGCGTGAACCGAAACCACCTGCCAGTAATACTACCTTCATATTAATAAAAAATAATTGTTTAAAATTGGGTTTGGCTTTAGCTACAGCAATTTACTTAGTAGCGACAAAAGCCTTGATGGTATCAATCATATATTGAAGCTTCTCCTGTGTCATGCCAGGATATACTCCAATCCAGAAGCAGTCGTTCATGATGCTGTCTGTAACAGGAAGCGAGTCGCCAACAACGCGATAATCTTTGTTCAACACATATTGCTCAAAGGCAGGATGCTTCAAGAGGTTACCAGCAAAAAGGTTACGGGTCTGTACCTTATGATCCTCAAGATATTTTGTCAGCTCAGTACGGGTGTAACCGGCATCTGGCAACACGGTGATGAAGAAACCGAACCAACTTGGCTTGCTGTTCTTCTGTGGCTCTGGAAGCAAAAGACCTTTGATTCCTTCCAAACCTTTGTGGAGATATTCGAAGTTTTCACGACGACGAGCTACGATATCGTCAAGCTTCTCCAGCTGAGCACAACCAATGGCTGCCTGAAGATCTGTTGCTTTCAGGTTGTAACCCATGTGGCTATACACATATTTATGGTCATAGCCCAATGGCAACTTACCAAACTGCTTGGTGAAGCGACAACCACAGGTGTTGTCAACACCACCTACACACCAACAGTCGCGTCCCCAATCGCGGAAGCTCATAACATACTTGTGGAGCTCAGGGTTGTTGGTATAGACAGCACCGCCTTCGCCCATGGTCATGTGGTGTGGGGGATAGAATGAAGATGTGCCGATGTCACCGATGGTACCTGTCTTCTTCCACTCACCATCAATGAAATATTCTGAGCCAAGAGCATCGCAGTTATCTTCCACCAACCACAGGTTATGCTTACGGCAGAAATCAACGACAGCCTGAAGATTGAACGGGTTACCCAACGAGTGAGCAATCATAACAGCCTTTGTTTTTGGAGAAAGAGCTGCTTCAAGCTGAGTTGTATCAATGTTGCTCTCCTCAATGCTCATGTCAACGAACACGGGAACAACATTATACTGAAGAATGGCAGACACCGTTGTCGGGAATCCAGCTGCCACCGTTATAACCTCATCTCCGCGCTTAATGGCACGGTCACCAAGCTCATGTGCTGTAAGAGCACTGAAAGCCAAGAGGTTTGCTGATGAACCTGAGTTGCAGAGTGAGCAATACTTTACTCCCAACCACTTAGCAAAACGGGTCTCAAACTTGTGTGCCCAAGGACCAGCTGTAAGCCAGAAGTCCAAAGAAGCATCAACAAGGTTCACCATCTCCTCATCGTCAAAATAGCGACCGCCATAATTCACTTTGGTCTTGCCAGGAACAAACTCCTGCTTCTGACCATGTACCTCACGATAGTATTCTCGTGTCAATTCGAGAATCTGCTTTTTAAGTTCTTCTTTTTTCATATATTATTATTTGTTGTTTTTATATATCCCTTTTCCTAACAACCATGGAATATATTTGTTTATAAATGTTGTACTTAAAAATAGACCTATTCCGACAAACAGTATACACACACAATGTTTTATAATATAATTATCCATTTCAGACCCAAATAGTCTAAATGCAATTTCTATATAAGGCAGATGTAAACACATTATACAAAGGGTGTTTCTTCCTAACCATGATACAATATTGCATCCTGTTTTTTTACTAATTGATATATCAATAGTTCGAAACAAAAACATGCTCCACTTATAATGAAGAATAATGGCATGTGAAATGAGCGTATAAATGCATTGGGAAAACTATTGACATTTATATAATGACCTAATACTACTAATAAAAATTCCTAACCCCTTTGCAATATCGAGAATTTGATTTCTGGGGGTAAATGGATAGATTCATTTTGTCTTTTTTCATAATCTTGTTATTTTTTTAACCATGTATTTTTTAGTTCAGTAAAAGAATTAGGAAAAATATATGGTCGCACATATTTCATTATTACCCAAGATATAATGTAACTTAAAGATATTGTTAAAATTAATATTATTGAGCTGGATAAGAATGTATGTGGTAGAATCAAAACTAATGTGTTATAAATTAAGAAATGGAACAGATACATTGGAAATGAATATTTGCCAATCTCTTTTAACATAGGCATTTTCCCAAATATTTCTCTATAGCTATAAATGATAAGGAAAAATGAAATAGACATAACTAAATGCACCCATCCTTTAGGTTGTAGATATCCGTTTATGATAACTACTGATAATATAGCAAAACTAGTAACAGATAATATTTTTATATAAGCTGTTTTAATATTTTCGACTATAATTAAAGAACCAAAGCTTATTGTTAAATATAATGGAAGCCTAAATAGTAGATTATTTATAAAATCTCCCAAGAAATATAATACAAGAGAAATTGGCAATATAAATTTTATAGTATCGTATTTATTTCTCTTTAAACAATATAGAACAACCGAAAAGATAAAAAACGAAGGTACGAACCACATATATTGGGCATTGCTCGTTTTGTATATAACATTCGGATCTACGCTAAACATTCCAATAAAATACATGTAAACATCAGATATGCTCCATGAAATATTCATAAATCTATTCAGAACAAATAAAAATGTATAAAGTATAATGTATGGAATGAATAGTTTTACAAACGTGTTGGGTATATGTTCTCTAATTCTATGAGCTTTCTTAATATCATAAAACAATGGTAATATAAAGAATACACCAACGTGAAATGAATATAAGTATCCGAAGAGAAAAGGCAAATGCTCACATGATAAAAGCTTGTTATGACCTAATATTATAAGTATTATTACAAGCCCCTTAATCGCTAAAGAATCATTTTTGTTTATTGACTTTTCTTTGAAAGATGATATGTTTTTTATATTCATAGGGTATGATTTTTCAATACATTTGTTTCGTACTTGTATTTATGCTCGTCAATAATAAAACCATAACAATAACAATCCATCCCAAAGTCATTGTTAAATTCAAGTTACCTGTTCCAAAATATGTTATAGATAACGTCCATAAAGTGATGGGTAAAATATCTTTATTCTGTTTCAATTTCTTTATGCAAGAGAAAAACAAAAACATACAAAATCCTATACGAAGAAAGAATACAATACCTCCGAATAAGAATCCCATCTCATTTGTTACAATTTGACTTGAATGTTCTCCTAGACCCCAAGCTTGTGAGTCGCTATAAAAGCTATTTACGATATGTAAAGTTTGTGTTCCAAAATTACTTCCTGCACCTAAACCATATCCGAAAAAAGGAGGATCAAGCAATTTACCTTTATCATTCCAAAACTTGTAAGGTTCTAAAACACGTGAAGACATTACACCAGAAGTTCCGCCTTCCTGTTCTGCGGCCATTTCGAAACGATTTGTTATAGGAGCTACTATACTTTTTCCTTCGATGCTTACGTTTGATAAAACTAAGAACAGAAGGAATAATCCAATCACTCCAACAATTGTTTTAGTAAAAGTCTTTGTATTTCCTAATAAAATCGTAATAGAAGCAATAAATAGTATAGTCAATATTGATTGAATTACAGCACCTCTTGACACACTGGTTATCAAGCAAAGAACTACAGCAACGGCAAATATCAAAAAGTGTTTTTTAGAAAAAATGTGTTTATAATAAGAGGAAAATAAGGTAACACAAAACAATGAAATGGTAAGAGGATTATAATATGAAGAACCCACACAATGCCCAAATGTTCCAGATGGTCTCACTGCTCCATAAACTGCTTGTACGCCCTGTTCTTCAACACCACCTCCCATACTTGCATTTAGAATAGAACTTGGTGGCGCCCCCCATTGCATGACGTAAAGTACTGTCATTGGGATAAACACTAAAATCAAGAATTTACAGATTCTAATAAGGTCTTCACGATTTAGCTTGTTAGACATAATGAAAATATAGGGGATATGAAAAAACCATATTCGGAAACCATAAAATGCAACCCATACATTTTGATGTCCTAACGTTAAGGTGGTTAACATCATTATACACCCTATAATCATAAAGGCCTTTGCAACTCGACTTCTTAAGTTTTGTGTTCCAATTAGTGAGAGCACAGTCCATATAACAATTGGTTCACGACACATCATCCATACATTTGAAAGACTTGGCATAAACCACTTGCGCATAGCTCCTTCCACGAAAATTAGAACAAGATAAAGCCAAAAAGCTTTTTTGAATTTATCTAATGAATTATAATACTTTTTAAAATCACGAAGCATATATATAAACTGTTTTTTGTCGTTGAATTTTCTTTCCTTACATGCTTATAATTAGCATGACAATCTGTTTTTAATCGTTTTTATAACTAATGAATTCATTCTTTTTCTCTCATTTTTAGATAGACATAATAAATATGCCAATACGGTTATTAATGCACAACTTACACACACATGAAGTAATAATCCTAAAACTGTATCAGATATATAGTTATTCAAATATATCATTATGATGAATGTTATTAATCCAACAGCTGTGCAAGGTAAAAATGACTGCCTTATAAATGCAATAACTTTAAAGTTTGATATTACAGACAAACGATATACTCTATAAAAAGCAATTATAAATTCTATCAGAACAAATCCTACAACTAAGCAATCTACACTTATTCCTTTAAGGGACAGCAAATAAAAGCCAATCAAAGCAATTACATAGATTACATTACCAACTAATAAAAACTGTTTAATTTTACCTGTTGCTAAGGCTCCCGTTATAACAGGACAAGTAACAGCGTATATAAGACTCATAAAAATAACTATCCTAACAAAATGACACAGATGTTCAGGAACTGCTCCTAGCCATAATTCGAGAATTTGCTGTGTTCTTATTAGCAATGGTATCATAACCATTAAAGACAGTAACATTTGGAACATAGAGCCTTTACTTATTAGTTGGTTGAAATGATAGTCGTCATTTGCCGCATAATTTTTTATTATCTGTGGTTCAATGGCTTTTTGGATATTTTGTGAGAATGTTAATACATATCCACGTACTTGATTTGCAATAGAAAAGATTCCATTAACTATCACGCCGTAAGCCATATTTATGATGAAAACACATCCTTGTGTATATAATACATTAACTATTCCATCGAACATACTATAACCAACGAATTGGCCTATAGATTTTATAACAGCGCTGGAATAGCCGAAGTGATATCTTGATTCTTTAAAACGTAATCGACAATACATTTGATTTATTAGCCTAAATATAACTGCTACGAATAACAAAAACAAGGCATACCAAAACAATCGATTTTCAGAAATATACTTTAAGCTATAAACAGATATGAAATTTAGAACTACCTGAATAATTGATATATATGCAAAAGCTCCCATTTTTTCTTTGGCTATTATCATTGCATTATATGGTATGCTTAGAATATTCACAATGCAAACAATAGTTGAAAATTGGAAAACCCAAAATGCAGCGTCCATTTTTGTTGCTGGAATCTGTAACTTGTTTTGTAAAAACCAAAGACCTACACATTCCAATATGATTGCCGTTATTATTGATAATAAGACAACAATATTTACACAATTACAGAAAATGAGATTTAAGTTGCCTTCTTTTTTCCCTTGTTCATATGCAAGAAAGCGGTTTACAGCATTTGTCATTCCACCATTTAAAACGGCAAACATTGAAACTACTCCACCAACAACGCCATAAATACCGTAATCTTCTACGCCTAAATTGGCAAGAACTAAACGTGTAGCCCACAAATTTATCCACATGGTAAAGAGCATGCGGACATATAGCAATAAACTGTTTTTTACTATTCTGTTTTTATTAAAATTGTCTGACATTTATTGTTAACTTGGTTTCTTAAATAGTTCGTTAAAATTTGAGATAATGGCTAATCGGCTTTGCGCTACCAACCAAATAGTTCTTGATAATATGACTAATAAGAGTTCATCGTTTCTAAAACTCTAAATACTTTTTTATGTATAATCATTCTATTCAAATATTGAAAGGTGATACTTGCCATAGTTGTTCTCTCACTCCTGTTAAAATCAATGGCGAGATATGGTAATATATCATGGCTTATCAAAGATTGATATCAGTTGCTTGCTAATACCTTTTGTGATTAGGGAACAAGCGAGTACCGTTTCCACCTGCTAATAAAAATCCTTTCATAGATGTTATCATCTCAATAGCTTTTACTGCAAATTCAAAGAAATCAACAACATTCTTCTGCTTTTTGTTATAAGTATATTGTACCCAAAAGGCTAGAAAGGTGATGTAGGCAGAACAGACTGCAATAAACGGGGCTGTAATACCACCAACGGTATCTCCTATTTGCCCAGTCTCAGTGAAGTCAAACCAACCATGATTCCGTGTAAGAATATAAGGCAAAGTCAATATTAAGACAAAGCCTAACAGAATCATCATGGTAGCTCCTATAAAAACCTTATTTTCGCGCTCTATTCGTTTCATGTGGTATTAATTTATTATTGGATGTTATACAGGGCTTGATGCTGGAAAAATCATGTCCATCATACATCTTGAAACAAATGGATTTTCTGCCAATTATAGCCATTAGTATAAAATGGGGGATAGCCAATTGATTCTTCTTGTATGATTCTTTAAGAGATTTTACATCCTGTATTGATGGAGAAGGATAATCTTCTGGATGCGTATGCCATTCTCCTATATATACTCTCGTTTGGTTAGATTTATTAAACTCTTCTACGATGAGCTTGTTAGCTTTTCCTGCATCAAGGTGACAAGAGCATTTGAGAGCGGATTTTTTGTCACAACATGAATCTGATATAGAATTGATTCGTATCTTATCATCTGAGATTTGTGAGCCGAATAGTATACCACAGTCTTCATTTTTGTCGAACTGTCTTTTGGCATTCAGCATTTCCAAACACTCGTCCGTGATTTCAATATCAAATCGTTTTATAAAGGGAACTCCTGTATTGTCCCCTGCGAAATCTCTACAGGAGAGATGTTGACACTTATTCCCTTTTGTACGATTCTTTTTATGTTTCCTACCCATCTGTAACATATTGACTCTTCTGACTCCGTTAAAAGTCGATTTATAATCGGATAAAATGCTGATAGCATCAAGAGAACGTCATTGTCTGAATATAAAGCATATAAGCCATTACACCCAGCATCTCTTTTTGTGAAATGATTTTCTTGACTCTTGTATTCAGCATCACTAATCACATTGTGAATATATAGTTTGGTTTGAGCATTGTTAATGGACAATGACCTACGAAAGTTGTTTGGGCTTATATATACCATATGTCCAGCCGCACCGAATGGCTCTAGCCACATGATGAAGACAGGAATGGTTAGTTCACCTTTATTGATAGCATCAATGATATATTCCTCTGTCATGGTATTACCAGTACAAAGAAACAAAGCAGTGTATTCAGATAATTTTTGAAAGTTTCCTTCAATATATTTCTGAATGGAAGTGATTTCAAAATTATTCTTTTGCTCAGGGCGTATTGAGCGTAGGTAATCAACGATAGCACACACCTTAAACTGGTTTACGTATCTATACCCCAATAAATGTCTTCCTACATTATCAACAGTCAATACTTCATTATCAACTAACGTAAATGAAACGTTATTGTTGCCACTAAGAAAATGAACTAAATTAGAACCAATGCTTCCTAAACCTGCAACAAGAAAATTCTGTTTTTGCATAAGTTCGCCAAAAGTCCGTTCTGCAATCCGCTCTTTTGAATACAAACAACCAAAAAGTCTTGTGAGGTTGTTCGTTTTCTTTTCAAAGTTCAGATATACATCACAGGTTGTCAAACTTCCATTTCTAAATCCATTTCTTTGTAGTCTAACAGGCTTAACTTCAATGCCGCCAATTCTGTTTTCAGTCAGTTTGAAAAATATTTGTCCTCCTTGATGAACATTGATAAAACTCTTAACTTTCTTTTGCTCCTCTTTATCTGACAAATGATTCAAAAATGCTGCAAAGTTCAGATTGTATGGTGCAATATGATTCGCATTGAAACCACTTACAAACAAGACCTTTCCATTCTTCGTGTCGAAGTTCTTCGACAAATAAGAGTCAAAAGGTTCTTCATCGGAACAATAGAGTAAAGTGTTGACAATCGTGTCTTTCCTTTTGAGTCCTGAAACAGGCACAGCATAACTGATTGCATTCAAGATGGATGTCGTAGTCGGAATGTTATTGTTTATAAAGAAAGTTTCTTTTACTTCAGGCTCGTTATTGTATCGTCTTGTCCAATAGCTTGTTATTTCAGAAAGAAAATCGCCTGTGTTTTGTTTTTCCGCTCCTTCCTTTATCAGCCTTTTAGCTTTCTTTATGCAGAAAAGTATCATTTCGCTTGCATCTTTGGTATCGAAACTTGTTCCATCTTCAAACAGGCAAAGTTTTCCTCCGACACTTTCTACATGAGGAAGATAACCAAATTGGAGAGATGGAAAATAGAATGAAGGCATGGAATAAGGGAAATCTATACCAAAACCGATGTAGAAAACTATTGGCGTGAGAACGTCAGATACAAATATCTCCGTTGACAGTTTCCAACATTCTACATAGTTTCTACTGATATTTGGTATAGAATCTATTCTTTCTACCTCTTCAGTCAAATTTACGTCTCTAAAACAGGTAACAAGCAACTCTGACATGGTTATGCGTATTTACTCTCGTTGTTTATTGTTCCAGCAAAAGATTTCTTTTTGGCATCCTCATCCTCATCTTTTGCCGTGCTGCAACAGAACCTATCGCCAAAATGCTTCTGCCATTTACCGCAAGCTTCTTTTGGGTTCTTGGAATTGATGGCACGTTCTGCATCTTCTTTGAAAGATTTCAGTTCATTCAGAAAATCTTTTTTTCGTTTTTCGCTATATCCTTCAAACAAATCATCATATGGGGATGTTGGACGATAACAATGAAAACCATTATCAGCACTCAATGAATCATACATGTTGACAAGAATGTCTTTCATTTGTACATCTTCTCTTCCATCTGCATCAGGCTCTGCAAAATGTTCTGCTGCGAGCATGGTAAGAATACAGCCTGTTGGCATTTTCTTGTCTGTCTCACTTTTCACATAATCACACCAAGCTTTTAGATAGCGTACCATTCTTTTCAGATTGGTCTTTTTTGAACATTCATCATTAAACCAAGTCCTCAATCCTTTAGGATCAGATTCTATCCATGGAGTCTCTCGGTGTGATAGCTGAGGCGTTTCATCTTCAATCATAAAATAGACAGGTAAATCTACATGATGACCGTCTGCATACAAAACTGTGACGCAAGGGTCGTTGTCCTCTGCTCCCTTTGTAGTATGGTCTTTTACAGCCTCGTACATTTCTGAATGGTACCATTCTAAGTCTTTCTTGTCTTCTTCGTCATCGCTTATGAAATACACACCATCATCCAAGTCATAGGCTCCCAATCCAGACTCGTCTTTTATGGGGTTGAGAATGGTGTCCATAGCAAACGAGCCTTGCCAACAAAACTTTGGCTGTATGTAATCAGAATGATTATCCTTGAAGTATTTCTTTATTCTGTCACGTAGTGCCTGACGATTTGTTCGCAAGGTTTCTTTACGTGTCTTACAAGCCTTTATAGCATCATGAAATGCTTTGAATTGTTCATTATTATTTGCCATAGTCTTCTGGATTTATTGTTTTACCTGTTTTAAAGAAAGCTTTCACTTCCTCTTTCTCTTTAAAATCTACACCGGTTTTTGCTCCTATAGAAGATAAAATGTTCATAGATTGATGACTCGCATCATCCATATTTACAAACTTTTCTTGCTGACTTGAAAGTGGTTTATTCGCAACTCTAACTATGTTTAAATCAAAATTCAGAGTACCACTATTTATCAATTGCCTCAAAAAGAAAGTCTCTGTCAAAGATTGACCGTTGGAATAACAGTCAAAAATATTATCCTTCCATTTGTAAAATGAAAGTTTTCGTTTAGTAGGACTCCATCCTTGACTTTTCTCACAACTACTTATAGAAAGGATGTCCACACCATCAAATTCACCGGCTTTTGCCCATTTAAACAAATATTCAGTCAAACCTACTAGAACTGGGTTGTTGGCAAAAAGACCACCATCTACATAGTCAAACTTATTGATTTCCTTTATTGGGAAATAAGTTGGTGCTGCAGAAGTAGCCAAAGCTACATCAACATAAGTTTTGTTATTATCTTGATTCAAAGACCCATAATCTCTTTTAAATATTCTTGGACTTGCATCTGTCAAATTGTATGCAGGAATACATAAAAAATTATGACTCTCAGAAATAGTTCTACTGCCGAATACAGAAGTTAAAGCTTCTCGAAGAGGCTCTTGAGAATATTTTGATGTACATATTGCTTGCTTGAGACCAAGTATCAGATTTCCCCAAAAGCCAAGTCTTTTCCATTCTGAAGCAAATATTTTAGGACCATAATTCTCATAAAACTCTACAACATCTTTCATGGGGATTTTTGCAGAAACTCCTAAAGCAATAATGCCACCAGTTGAAGTACCACAAATCAAATCAAAATGATCTGAAAGTCTCGTATTGAAGCTTTCTTCAAATTTTGCTAGAACTTGGGCGGAATACAATCCTTTGATTCCACCACCATCTATGCACAATATCTTAAATTTCTTCTTTTCTTGCATAATTTTCACTTTTATATCACCTCGCTCACGCTCACCTCATCCATAATCTTGCGCCATAAGTCCTTGGTCATGGCGATTGTAGGTGACACGCTGAATTTATATTGCTTGCCAATAGAACGCAAGTTGTACACCACATTATGGCGACTTCGTTTTATTTGTTCTGTTTCATCAACATTTCCTTCCTTGGTGATGATCGGGAATATATACTCTGTATCGGAGGTATATTTGTCAGTTATTTGCTGCATAGCCTTGTCCCATTTGATAGTGATAGCAGGATTGTTGTCTGATGTATGGGAAATGTAAGTGAGCATTCCGTCTTTAACGTTAGATTTCTTCAGATAGGCTATATCCACATAGTTCATGCCTCTTGCATAAAGTGAGAACAGGAACATGTCTCGTGCGAAATCTTGCGACCTGTTAAGATCGAGAGTTTGCAAATAGCGTAACTCGGCTATCGAGGGAAACTGTTGGGTGGCAAGTTTTGGCGATGGTTTCTTGTTTACCAAGCGAAAAATGTCTTGCTCTTGTATTTTGCCTCTTTTTACAGCTTGCTTATAGAATGCACACAATTGCGAAAGGTAAAAAGCGGTTGTGGATACAGACAGCCCCTGTGCTTTCAGCCATGTCTCGTAGTCTTGAACAAACAAGCCGTCCCATTTGTCCATAGGTGTGGGCTTGTCGGCCATAAACATCAATAGGCGATTGGCTGAATACTTGCGTGTCTCTGCGGTATGCTTCCTGCCTTCTTTCGTAAGCTCGTTGATGATCTTTTGTGCAAAAGTTGCGAAATCGGTCATGGTATGATGTATGAATCTTTAGAACAGATAATC